>JAESFK010000017.1_pt1 | contig 48821 bp, 40 predicted proteins | sample 9269391 | NCBI WGS metagenome assembly JAESFK01 (sample SAMN14506231, study PRJNA617097) | algae metagenome | isolation source: Drouetiella hepatica UHER 2000/2452 and co-occurring heterotrophs from... | place: Slovakia: Slovak Paradise National Park, Hrabusice, Kosice Region | collected 2000-01-01
CGCGTGGTCAGGCGCGCGGGCATGGAGAGCCGGATGCAGGGAAACTTGCACGTCCGGTTCGGTGAGAGGGATGAAGAGACTCGTCACCGCAAGGTGAGGGAGCGCTTCATCCCTACTCTTCATCTACACTTCAAGAGCCACGTCGGCACGACGTATAAGCGCGCCCTCACCCGAAAAATTCCGGGGAGGGACCGGGAGGTTCCACATCGTCCCGACCGCCTTGCTGCATCCGGCAAGGCGCCGCTTTATGATGGACGCATCACCACGAAAGGAGATGCGACATGCGCAAACCCCGCGATATCGATTCGGAACTGAAGGCGCTCGAAGCCAAGACAAAACTGCTCAAGGAGCGCCGCGTTCGCCAGCTCGGCGAACTCGTCATCGCTTGCCGAGCCGATGCACTCGACGCCGAACTGCTCGCCGGCGCATTGCTCGGCGCGGTAACGACAAAAGACGCAAGCGTGAAGGAGGACTGGCGCAAGGCGGGCGCGGGCTTCTTTCAGCGAGGGCCACGCAAAGCTGCGGCGCGACCTGATCGCGGTGCGGCGAATGACACGGCGCCTGGCGGCAATGCGGCATCGGCTTGAGCTGGTGAAGGCACGAACCGGAATGCGCGAGTGGCAAATCAAACGACGCGAGCGCACGCGCCAGCTCATCGAACTCGGTGGGCTCGTCGTCAAAGCCGGGCTGGTAGACCTGACCGGCGACGATCGGGCGAAGCTCTATGGCGCCTTCCTATGGATGGCCGACAAGCTTCGGAGCGATCAAGGCGAACACGCCGCCGCGCTGTGGAAGCGACGCGGGAAGCGCGCCTTCGAGGCGGAGGCGTTGCCCGGCTCCGACCCGTCTGCCATAGGCGCGCCATGATGCGGGAACTGACAGATGCAATTCTGAGGGTAATCGAACGCGCGCCAGACTGGATACGGCGCGATCTCGTCAGCAAGGACGCGGTCGCCCGCATCCGTGCCGAGGAGTCGCTTGCGGCGATGATCGCCGACGCGCTCGATCAGAACGCCGACGCGAAGGTTTGACGGCTATCTGGCGCGACTTGCGGTGGCCTTTTTGCGTCCACCGCCGCGCCCCTTGGTGCCAAGGCCGATTTCCTTCGCGAGCGCGCGACGCTTTTCGGCATAGGCGGGCGCGGTCATCGGATAATCCTTCGGCAGGTTCCATTTGGCGCGATAGTCGTCGGGCGTCATGTTGTAATGCGTCATCAGGTGACGCCGGAGCATCTTGAGCTTCTTGCCATCTTCGAGACAGACGATGTAGTCGGGCTTTACCGACGACCGGATCGACACCGCCGGCTCCTGCTTCACCTCTGGTTCTACGGCATTGCCAAGACCAGCAAGCGCTTCGTGCACCGACCGGATGACCAGCGGAATATCCGATATGGCGACGCTATTGTTGCTGACATGCGCGGCAACAATATCGGCGGTCAGCGTGACCAGCGTTTCAGAATCGTCCATGTCAAACTCCCTCGTCATGCGGGTCCGGAAAAGCAATTTCCATGTCCGACGGCATGCACGCATATGGCCGTTGCTTCAAGAACGGCGATTGCAAAGCCCGCGCAGGGAACCCGCGCGACGGTGACGCGTTGCGTCCAGCGATCACATCCGGGTTATCTGCGTGATCACTTACCCAAACTCGCCCCGCCGACCGGCGGGGCGTTTTACAAAGCGGTAACGCAGCACAAGATGATCTCGCTCCATCCCCCCGCGAGCGAGGTCGAAGGGTCCTGTCAGGGGGCGGGACCCTTCATTTCTTCCGCAAGGGAGGGCGGGCGGCGCGAACAAGGGACCAGCTATGTCGCGTCGCCCTTCGTGATGCCGCCGTATGTGGGGGTAAAGAAGGCGGGCGGCATCCGAACTGGAACGCCATCATCGTCCGCCGAAATAGTTAACCAAATATGGATTTCCGGACCGCTTTGCGATGAATTGTGCCCCGGCACTAGCGGCCAGCACCTATCCATAAAAGGCGGACCGGATGATGTCCCAACGCCACGCGAACGACAGGCGCTTCCGCATCAGCGCGAAGCGGATGCGAAAAGCGAGCGACGGATAAGGCTTGCCGATGATCGCATATTCAGCCTGCTCCCGAAGGCGTTTGACACGTCGGCGGCTGATCCCGAGCAATCGGGCGATCTCGTCACAGGGACGGCCATAAAGATGGAAGAATATCCAGACGTGCCGTTTCAGTTCCGGCTGTTCGACCAGCCGTTCCGGTATCTGCACGATGTCGGCGATCTCCTCGCCATCCTGTTCGGCCTCGGTCGGTGGTCGCTCCTCCGGGAGCGGCCGGCGTCGCCGTCGATGGACCACATAGCCCTGGGGATAGCGCTGGTCGGGGACGAGGCCCTCGGCTAGCCATTCGTCGAACGGCTGCCAGCCCGCGCAATGGAGCGCGTCGTTGACGCGCAGCAGGCGTCGCCGTCGAACCCGGCGCCACGGTGCGACAAAGCGCCATTGATCCGCTGTGGCGACACCGGCCCGATGCGATCGCGTGACCGCCTTGCGCAGCGCCGCCGACAACCCCGCGACGATGAACGCCGCCGCCGCTTCCTGATCGGCCGCTATATCGGCCATCGGGTCGGGCCACTCGACCACGCCGGGATAGCCGCTCTCGGCGAAGGCGGCTTCGAGCGCTTGACGATACTCCTGCTGCAAGCGCGTCCGCAAAGCATCGGTCGCCGGCCCGACGCCGGGCACCGGTTCCGTATAGCAGATATGCGCCCGAACGATCGCACGGGCATCGGTAAGACAGGCGGCTATGTGCGCGCGATCCGCGCCAAGTGCGGCGGCCACCGCATCGACATCGACATCGTAGAAGTTGTGGAGCAGGAACAGCGCGCGCGGCAGCGCGGGAAGTCGGTCGATCGCGGCGCCGCGGCGACGGTCATCGAGGCCGGTCATGGCATCACCTCTGCCGCGACCGCGGCGCGGCAGAACCTGAGCGCACGCATCATATGATATTCGACGGTCTCGACGCAGACGCCGAGCTCGGCGGCGATCTCCTTATAGGTCCGGCGGTGAATCCGGTGCATCACGAACACGCGCCGGGTCTTGGGCGGCATCGCGCGAACGGTGCGCCGGTAGAAGTGCCGCAAATCCTTTTCCTCGATCTGCCATTCCTGTTCGGGCCGCGTCGGCGCATCTCGCCTTTCGTCCAGCGGATAGAAGATCGCGCCCGTCCGCTGCTGCCGGCGCGTTCGATCGATCAGCATATTGCGCGTGATCCGGTTGAGGTAGGCGCCCGGCTGTTCGAGCACTGGCAGCTTGCCGCTGTGGTGAAGCCGGGCGAAGGCCTCCTGCGCGAAGTCGCGCGCTTCGTCGGGTCCCATCCGCCGCCTCAGCCTGCGCAGCAGGCGCGGATATTCGGCGCGATAGACATCCTCGAATGTCGCGATCTCCTGGCGCGCGCTCATGGCCGCGCGCCCTTGCGCTCGCGTTCATTAAGCGGTGCGTCGCGCGAGGCGCGGTAGAGGCATATGCCCGCCTCGATCCGATCGAGGATGAAGGTGTCGCGCTCGGCCTTCGCGATGCGGATGTCGGCTCTGGAATAGAATTCAAGGCCGACCGCGCAGCGATTGCCAAGCTCGTTGTCGATGACATCGCGGGCGCGGGTCCAGCATTCTGGCTCCTTGAACAGCGGATGATTGACGACGATCCAGAATTCGTAATCGGAAAAGTTGATCGTATCCTCGTCTTCGTACCAATTCTTCCGCGCGTAGGGGCCGATCAGGATGATGCGCCTGATCTGGCCGCGGCCGGGTGCCTGCACCTGATCGGGATCGAAGCAGGCGCGCAGGATGCGCGCGATGCGCTCGACCTCCTGCTGCTTGCGGCGGATCAGATGGTCGACGCGCGCCATCACGACTTCGCGCGCATAAACGTCGTTGAGGGTAGGCATGATAGGCTCACACACCAGCGGTCCGCGCGTCGATGCGCGGATGTGCAAGCGGTGTCCGCTGTCTGGGGCCGCGTCAGCGGCTTACAGCAACTGCCCGACCGTGACGGCCGAACCTACATGATGCCTGGCAGGGTTATCCCGAGGATGGCCGCCAGTCTCTCCATCCCATGCGCAAGACTATGTCAGAATCCGCGAGTCTCGGCAAGTTGGCAGCGATCATACGTTCGGTGCCAAAGCGATCTGTTTCGGAATCGACCGATGGCGGCTACTCGACGGCAAAATAGCGTTGCACAACTACAGTCATCCGTGACAGCATCACTCCATGCTGAAACTTCACTACGCTCCGCTTACTCGCTCCGTCAGAATCCGATGGCTATTGGAAGAGTTGGAGCTCGAATACGAGTTACTACGGTCGGAATATAACCGAGACGGCAGCAGGGGGTTTGCGCAGGATACCCCGTCCGGCCAATATCCATATATCGAAGACGGAGACGTCGCTCTTTCAGAGTCCGGGGCGATCGTCCAATACGTCTTGGAACGATACGGAAATGGACGGCTCGAACCTCCCATCGGGTCAAGGAATCGCGCCGCTTATCTTTACTGGCTGCATTTTGCTGAGGGCACAGCCGCCAACGCCATCAATACGACTGTTTGGTTGACTGTCTACCGGGACGACGCGGACCGGCATCAGGAAATCATCAGCGCGGTGCGTGACAGTGCAAACACGGTATTTGGCAAGGTTGAAACGGCTCTCAGCCTCCAGCCGTATATTTCTGGAAACGAGTTTACGGCTGCCGACATCATGATGGGCTTTACCTTGGGCTCGGCAAAATGGCTTCAATTGCTCACTGATGCGTATCCCAAGACTCTCGAATATGTTGACAGATTATTCGCCCGGCCAGCGCTGCAGAAGTCGCTGAGCTAAATTCGGCAATGGCCGCTTCGGTATACGGCTGGCTGTCAATCCGACAGTCCTGACTCGATCCTAAATTTGCGGATCCAAGCTATCCGCGCGCGGCCTTTTCGAGTTCAGCGATCCTGTCAGTGCAAACCTGATGCACGACGCGGCCCAATTCCTCGACGCGCTCGCCAAGCCAGATCAGCTCTTCCTCGCTGATCTTGTAATGCTTGGAGTAGCGGGCTTTGGTGTAGGCTTCCTTCAACTTCTGGAACATCGCACGCTCGCGGCGATTGGTGCCGGGCCAGATGCCATAGAGCCGCCGGTCTAGCCCTTCGGCGAGCGAGCGCAGGAATGCGATGTTATGATTATAGGGCGTGTAGAAGGTCAGCGTCAGTAGCAGTCCTTGGTAAAGGCGCTCTGTGGCTTGGTGCAGATCGAAAGCCGCCTTCTTCAGCTTTCCGCGTGCTTGCGCGTCTTTGAATCCTTCATAAAAATCTACCGAGCCGGATATTTCCTCCTCAAAATATCCCTTCGCCACCGTCAGTGCCTGCTGTGCCGTCTTCGGCCTCGGTGTCGCGAGTTCACTGCCGTCGGCCTCGTATAATGCGATGCCGTCCTTCGCGACCTCCATGAAGAAGACGCGGCCATGCGCGAGTCCATCGTTCACCTCATGCAGCGAGTGAACGATGAAGTTGACCGGCGTGCGCAACGTCTTCTCGATCGTATACGCGCGGATCAGCCTTTCCTCGGCTTTTGCCCAATAGGCGGCGCGGTCGGTCAGCTCCTTCTGGCTGACGATGACGAGGATGTCATAATCGGATTTATACTGGTTCGCCGACAGCGGCGCATCGACCCAATCGCCGCGCGCATGTGAGCCGAACAGGATGATCTTGAGGATGCGGGCGCCCTTGCGGCGCCCGGTCGCGCTTTCGGTCGCCTGACCGAACTCGTCGAAGAGGATTTCGACGATGCGCTCAAGCTCGCGCTGCTTTGCGGCCGGTAGATGATCGACGTCGGTTCGCATGGGCCCGGAATCTTCGGGCAATGCCCGCCACTTGGCAAGGCCAATCGGAACCGGTTTTCCGCGATCCCGATAAATTCCACCTTCTGGACGGGCAAATGCTATAGCGGGGCAATGGGTTTCGACGACCATCTCTCCAGCATTCTCGAAAATGCCCCTCATCGGATGGCGGTACTCAAAACTGTTCGGGAACTGGCGCTTCCGGATGGCTGGGTCGCGGCCGGCTTCGTCCGCGATGCGGTCTGGGATTATCTCCATGGCCGGGCGGCCGACTTGCCCGCGGGCGATGTCGATGTCGTCTGGTTCGACCGCCACGGCGTGGACGAGAGACATGACCGGGAAATCGAAATCCGGCTCCGCCAACAGCAGCCGGATTTCGATTGGTCGGTAAAGAATCAGGCGCGGATGCACCTCCGCAACGGCGACGGGCCTTATGCCTCGGTGATGGGGGCCATGCGGTTCTGGCCGGAAACGGCAACGGCCGTGGCGGTGCGGCTCGCATCCGATGGACGGCTGGAAATTAACGCGCCGTTCGGATTGGATGATCTGTTCGCGCCCCGCCTCGTGCCGACACCATCATTCACGGGGGCGAAGCGGCACATTTTCGATGGGCGCGTCGCCAACAAAGAATGGCTCCTGCGCTTTCCGCTGCTGCAATGCGGATAAGTGGCGTTCAAGGCTTTGCTTGTTTCACGAACAGAATGCCCGGCGCTTTGCGCCGGGCAAAAAATGAGGAGCGGGCTCGCCCGCTCCTCCATGAAGTTCGCAGTTTGCTATTCAGGCGGCTTGGCGCATTTCCGGTTCGGCGTCAATTTCGACCGGGGCGAGAAGCGACGCAATGCGCTCACCCCGTTCGACACAGCCGATCCCACCGCGATCCGTGTAACCCGACGGCGGAAAGGCGAACCATTTGGGAAGCCAGCCCTCGACTTTCGCGCGCCCATTGTTGCCGGTGAGGCAATCGACGAGAATGCCGCGCTGCACCTTGGCGGTCGCATCCGCATTGGCCTCGGCAACATCCGCCCCCGCAACCTCGGCCACGATGGCGGTGAGAAGCTGCTTGTCGCGGATCAGGTCGGGCAGCACGGCGGTATCGTCCCAACAGGCCCGCATGTCGGTGCTGATAAGCTGACCCAGCAATTCGACCTCGGCGCTGCCAACCGCCAGCGTCTCGCCCATGACAACGGGAAGGATGCTCATTACCGCTGCGTCGGACAGCGCGAGCAGACGGGTGAACAGCCCTGCGACACCATGCTCCCCGTCATAGCCACCGGTGACGGTCGGGGCTTCGGGATCGAACCCGAGCAGGGCCAGCACCTCACGGCGCTTCGCGTCGAAGGCCGCTTCGCTCGCCGACACCTCGACGCTCTCGGCAATCGCATCGCTCGCGGCGCGCTGCTTCTCGACATCGACCCGCCACAGGTGGGAGCCGACAATGGCATGGGCGACCATCATGCGAAGGGCAGTGCCGGTATCGGAAAGCAACGACGCGCGGACAGCCACATGGCGGTGAAGGTCGATATAATTGCCGAGCGCCGCGCTGACCTCGGGGCGCACCGGCTTGGGGGCATCGGCTCCCGCTTCACTCTTGGCGCGCCGCCGCGCCTCCTTGGCGGTGATATAGCCCTCGTGGAAAGCGACTTCGCCGCGATGGCTGAGCGACGCGAAAACCTTACCGCCCTTCTTCTTCGGGCAGCGTTCATAGTCCCAGCTATCGAAATAGGCCCCGCGCGCCATGACAATGACATCGCTCCAGCCGCTGTCGCGGTAGAAAGCGGCCTGTTTCTCGACCTCGGCCATCTGCGCGGTCCAGAAGCTATCCGCGTCGGCAAAATAACTGTCCTCGCCGAACAGGTCGGAGACGATCTCGCCAGCATAGCTCGCGACATCGAACATCGCGACCTTGGCCGCAATCGCGCTGCCGCCGAACAGCCACGACTTGAGTTGGCTTCCGGTGGGTGCGTGCTTCTCGGGGCAATCGACCAGCGCCAGCCATTCGCGCTGCTGCGCCTTGGTGGCGAGGGTTAGGTGGCGCATGGTGACGGCATCGATCTTGTCGGTGCGATACATGGCGCGGATGCGCGGCAAGAGATTGCCGATGGCCAGCGTCCGTTTCACCTGCAAGCCGGTCAGCCCGAAGGTCCGGCCGATCTCCTCCACCTTGCGCCCTTCGCGGACCAGCCGCGTGAAGGATTCGCAGCGGTTCACCTCGTCGGGATCAAGACGGGCGATATTCTCGATCAGTGAGGCTTCGAGCGCCGCCGCATCGTCCCCAGCCTTCATCACCGCGCAGGGCAGCGGGTCGATGCCGTCCTGTTCCTCGGCAACCGCCAGCGCACAATAATAGCGCCGCTTGCCTGCAACGATCTCATAGGCATCTTCCGCACCATTCGGACGAACGATCAGCGGCACGAGAATGCCGCGCGCCCGCACCGATGGCAGGATATTGGTGAGGTCCGGCTTCTTGGTCACTCCGCGCATGTTGGCGGACGACACCGAAAGCTGCGACAGTTCGATATGCTTGAGTTCCATGATAATCTCCGATCTTTGCTCTTCAACCACCGCAGCCCCGGCTGAGCGGGGGGAGCGGCGAGAGCGACCGGAGAGGCCCGCCACCAAGGCAGGGCGCACCCGAAGGGTCGGAACAGAGTGGAGAACCCCGTAGGGGTTGCGCTCTGCCGGGCGGGGCTCAGAGGAGAGCGACGCTCCCACCGTACGGCCGGAGGCCACACCATCGCGCGGCACGCGCGATGACCTTCGGGCCGGGGCCAGGCTCCGGCTTTTCGCGTCAGTCGATCGTCACGGCGTCAGCCGACGAGACGGCGCGCAGCGGTGGCTCGGTGGAGCGAAGCGACATAGAGCGCGCTCGCCGCAGGCGAGACGCCAATTACGTCACCCCGACATCACAATGGGCCTGACCGGCACTGAAATGCCTCGCCCATTGCCCCGTCACGCAAGGTGATCCAGAGTTGCGCGCAGCGGGCAGACCACCGAACAGAAGGTATGCGGCGATATGCAAATGGACATCGCGACATGATCGTCGATCCCGCGATTTCGCCATGACACGATGCGGTTCTTTCCAAAGCTTTCCTATCATCGCTTATTGGCGCCGGGAGCCGCCGATTGGGCGACATTGTTCGCTAACGCCTGTTTTTGCACCCTATGGTGCGATGGTGCTGGAATGCGGCGAAAAGGCGCTTGCGCCGCAAGGGGCCACGCCCAAGATTTATTCGCAGGGGGCATCGTCAACCACCGCCTGTTGGAGATAATCCCCCGTGCCCTCTCCCGAACGTATCATTCGTCTGAAGACCGTCCTCGACCGCACGGGCCTGTCGCGCTCGACCATCTATCGCAAGATGGCCGAAGGCACCTTCCCGCCGCAATTGAAGATCGGCGTTCATGGTGCCGGCTGGCACGAATCGGCGATCGATCGCTGGGTTGCCAACCCCGCCGCCTATCGCCCGGACAACGATAACGACGTGGAGCGCGGCGATGCACGAGGATGACCCGCTGCCCGAAGGGAATATCGCTCCCGCTAACGACAATGCGCCCGTTCTGCCCGCCGCTCAAGTCGAGGTGGCGCTGACACGCATCGCCGAGGCGATTGGGCGGCATATCGCCCGCGAGCATATTCGCGCGCGATATGCCGCCAACGACAATGGGCCGTGCGAGAAAAACCCAAACCCGCCAAAGCATTGACGCTAGGGTCTCCGGGCGCGACACTGTCTTATCTGGTCGTGCGAGGCCTGTTGCCCGCCACGCGAAAGGAAGACACCATGATCCGCGCCGCGCTCTATGCCCGCTATTCCTCCGACCAGCAAAACCCGGCCTCTATCGCCGACCAACAGCGTATCTGCCGCGAGCATGCGACACGCGAAGGGTGGCAGCTTGCCGGCTCCTATGAGGATGCCGCCATCTCGGGGTCGAGCATGATCCTGCGTCCCGGCGTTCAGAAGCTGCTTGCCGATGCACAGGCGGGCAAGTTCGATATCGTCGTAGCCGAAGCTCTCGACCGCATATCGCGCGATCAGGCCGATATCGCGACCTTCTACAAGCATCTTCAGTTCGCGCGCGTCCCGCTCGTCACCCTCGCCGAGGGTGAAATCTCCGAGCTTCATGTCGGACTCAAGGGGACGATGAACGCATTGTTCCTAAAAGACCTCGCGAAGAAGACGCATCGCGGCCTGCGCGGGCGGGTCGAAAAGGGCTTCTCTGCCGGTGCGGTCGGCTATGGCTACCGGATGGTCCGGCGCCTGACCAGCGAGGGCGAACTGGTGCGCGGCGAGCGTGAGGTCGATCCGGTCCAAGCGCTGATCGTCGAGCGTATCTTTCGCGAGTTTGCGGATGGCAAGAGCCCGCTTGCGATTGCGCGCGACCTCAACGCCGATCGCATCCCCGGCCCGAAGGGGCTCGCGTGGCGCGACACCAGCATTCGCGGCGATGTCCGGCGCGGCACCGGGATCATCAACAACGAGCTTTATGTCGGGGTCCGGGTCTGGAACCACAAACATTATGTGACCGATCCGGGCAGCGGCAAGCGCGTCACCCGCTTCAACCCCGAAACCGAATGGATCAGGAACGAGGTGTCGGAGCTTCGCATCGTCAGCGATGAGATGTGGCAAGCGGCCAAGCGCCAACAGGCGGCGCTGGCCGAGCGCCATGCCGGGATCAGGGAGGCGGCGCAGACCCGTGCGCTCTTGAACGCGCGGCGTCCTGCCTATCTGCTCTCGGGTCTGCTCGAATGCGGCGTCTGCGGCAGCACCTATGCCATCGTGGTTGGCGACCGCTATGGCTGCGTCGGACATCATCGCAGCAGCAACTGCCCGAACGGCCGGACCATCCGGCGCGAGGTGCTGGAACGCCGTGCGCTGGCTGGTATTACGGACAGGCTGGTCACGGCTGACAAGATCGATGCCGCGGTGGCCGCCTATGCGGCGCACATCAACCGGGAGAACCGCGAGCAGCGTATTCAGGCCGATGCCGACCGGCGGGCGCTTGCGAAGGTTGAGCGCGCCATCGCCGGTATCATGGCAGCGATCGAGGATGGGCTGTACCAGCCGACCATGAAAGCGCGCATGATCGAGCTAGAACGTGAACGAGCCGAAATCACCGCGCGGCTTGCCAATGCACCGCAAGGCATCCCGGATATCCATCCCGGCATCGCCGAAATCTACAAGCGTAAGGTCGCGGCGCTCACCGACACGCTCAAGGACCCGGCGACGCGGCTAGATGCCTCAAGCGACATTCGTTCGCTCGTCGGCAAGCTTGTCCTGCATCCCGGCGAGAAGCGCGGCGAAGTTCATGCCACACTCCACGGCTCGCTCATTGGGATATTGGACTTTGCCAATGATAACCGGCACCCCGAGGCCCGAGTTATAACATCGGTGGCCCTGGGTTCGCGGGAATGACGAAGGGAAAGGACCCTTCTACTCCGCCTCAGTGCTCAGCCCCAACTCGGGAATGCCGATCGAACGCCGGCCGCCGAAATCGGCGCGCACGACGATAACGCCCTGCTTTTCCATATATTCGACCAGCCGCCGGATGCGCCCCGGCGAACGGCTGCCATAGGCGCGGCCGAGAATGTCGTCGTCGGGGCAGGGTTCGCCGTCCATCGCGGCGCGCGCGATCTGGAGGAAGGGCGCGAACATGTCGTGCGGCAGCCGGTCGGCGACGGCAAGCATTTCGCGCCAGCGCGGCTCGGACGGATCGAACACGCCTCCTTTTGCCAGCGCGAAGCGGCGGCGGAAGGCGGCGAGGTCGAGCGGCACCTTCTTCAATTTCTGCATCCGGCAACGCACCGAAAAATCCTGGTAGAGATAGGCTTCGGGCTGGAAAGCGCTGTCGGGGTCGGCCAGCATCTCCTCGAGCATCGCGATCACCACCGCGTCGCTCTGTTCGGCTTCCTCGACCGCGTCGATGATATCGAGCACTGGCGGCGCATCGACATCCTCGTGCAGCCCCTCGCTCGCCGCGATCCGCTCCAATAGCTCGCTCGCCGCAACGGGCTCGGGCTCGGGCGCAAAGACGCGTGGCGCCACCGGCGCCTCCATCTCGGTGAACAGCATCGAACGCATATCCTCGCCGCCTGCCGACGGCAGCGGCATCAGGCTGTGCGTCCCCATCCGCGTCGCGGTCTGCGTCGACCCGATGCGCACCGACAGCGGCCGCCGCGAGATCGCGGGGCCAAGCCCGAGGAAATGCCCGCGCTCGAGGTCGCGGATCGCCTCGGCCTGCCGCCGCTCCATGCCGAGCAGGTCGGCGGCGCGCGCCATGTCGATATCGAGGAAGGTGCGCCCCATCAGGAAATTGCTCGCCTCGGCGGCGACATTCTTCGCCAGCTTCGCGAGCCGCTGCGTCGCGATCGCGCCCGCCAGCCCGCGCTTGCGCCCGCGGCACATCAGGTTCGTCATCGCCGACAGGCTCGCGCGGCGGACATTGTCGGCGACGTCGCCCGCGACGCTCGGCGCGAACATCTGCGCCTCGTCGACCACCACCAAAGCCGGAAACCAATGCTCGCGCGGTGCATCGAACAGCGCGTTGAGGAACGCCGCGGCGCACGTCATCTGCGCCTCGATATCGAGCGACTCCAAACTGAGCACGATCGACGCGCGATGCTCGCGGATGCGCGCCCCCATCGCGGCGATCTCGCGCTCGTTATAGTCGCCGCCGTTGATCACGACATGGCTGTACGCATCGGCGAGCGTCACGAAATCGCCCTCGGGATCGATCACGATCTGCTGCACCAGCTCGGCGCTTTCCTCGAGAATGCGGCGAAGAAGGTGCGACTTGCCCGATCCCGAATTGCCCTGGACAAGCAGACGCGTCGCCAGCAGTTCCTGGACGTTGATGTGCACGCCCTGCCCGGTGCTGTCGGTTCCGATCTCGATGCTCGTCTTCACGGACGCCGCCCTATCGGTCGGCCATGCGAATGACAACCGGGCGGGTCTTCGGATCGCCCGATTTTGCCGCGCCACCTTGCCAAGCGGCGCGAACGGGCCAAAAGGACAGCATGGATTTCGACGACCAGCTCCGCCGCTATTTCGGCACCGCCGACCTCGCGGCGATCCACCCCGAGGCGCACGCCGCGGGCACCGAACGCATGCGCGTCGACTTCGGCTTGGAGACCAACCCCGGCCGCCGCTTCGCACTGTGGGCGCTGATGTACATGCTCGGCGTCGCGCCCGACCTCGATGTCGCGTTCAAGGACGAGGGTGAGCGCAACACGGCGCGCGATTTCATGGATATGGTGGATAGGGCGGGCGAGAGTTGATCTGGAGTGTCAGGAAACGACCGATTGTTGCCCTCTCTGGCATCGTCACCCCGGACTTGATCCGGGATCCCGCTCGAAGTCGAAACCTGCTCTCGCGTCATAAGAAGCGGGATCCCGGGTCAAGCCCGGGATGACGGATGACCGGAATCGACCAATTGCGGACGTCTATAACGCGCCCTATCGACCTAGTTCCTTCTCCACTGCGGCCGTCAGCCTATCGATAATACGAAGGTAACTGGTGTTGGTGGAGAATCCCTCGATACGGCTTGTGGCCACGATATCACGCGCCTTCGTCAATTCCACCAAACTGCCTTCAGCATCGCCAAGGCTGACGGATAAGGTGGCCTTCAAAATGTATGCGGTTATCAGTGGCATGTCCTGAGCTGGATATGCGCGACCTTCCGCGCTCGATATTACCGATTGGATAGCTTGGGATAGGTTTCGCGCCTCTGGCGTATCAACACGTTGCCTTGCCGCCGGTAGTGCTTTCCAAGCTTCGCCCGCAGGCCGGAGCAGGGTGTAAAGGCGATAGGTTTCAAGAACCGGCCAGCAAGTGTTGATAGCGCGTACTAAACCGGCTTCCTCAGCGCCATTACAAGTACTGAGATCGGCACGTTTTTCAGGTGGAATGGTGCGTCCACCGATGCCGTTGTCCAGAATGCCGTTAAGCTCAGCGGCACCAACCGGCACGCCAATCTCATTCGCGTGAACGGGTTGGCCCATCAGGGAAAAAGCCGTGATACAAAGTGGCATCCAGTATTTTTGCATCGAATTTAGCATTCCGGCCCTCTAATCTTTTGTCAAGATTCGCGCGGACAAGAAATCCCGTTTGCGCAGGTCGTGCATGTCTCAGGTCCAGATCGGATCCGAAATGACCGCTTCCCAACCCAAAGCAGACGCGGCCTTCAAATAAGCCTTTCCTACATTATCCGGCTATGCCAGCCTTCATTCGGCTCTTTCGACATGTGAACAAAAGAGGTCGTTGCCCGCATTGCGGGCGTGGCCAGGGCGGAGCGTGCCGGGCGCGGCCAGTACGCCGCGGGGTCCAAAGCGGGAGGTGCACAGGGCTGAACTTTCCTGAACTTTGGAATTGTTAGCCGTCCTTGCGCCAACCGGATACCCGATCCAACCGGAGTGACGAGGGGGATTGCAGCGCCTTCCGCCAATTTCTCAACGCCCCGTTAACCATACCACAACCCCCGTCATCGTAATTTCACAAAGCCATCCGCTTTTCCCTTGCGGTGGGGCGGCGGCATCGCCACGTTGCATTTCTAAGGGGGCCGCTCTCCCCGGCCTGGTCCCCGCAAGGAGATGAAGACCATGCCGTCCTTTTCGGAAAGCCTCGAAAAGACACTACATAACGCTTTGAAGGCCGCTTCGGAGCGTCACCACGAATATGCGACGCTCGAGCATCTGCTCTACGCGCTGATCGACGACGATCATGCCGCCGAAGTGATGCGCGCGTGCGGCGTTGCGCTCGACGACCTGCAATCGGCGGTCGTCCATTATCTCGATACCGAACTCGACAGCCTGAAGGTCGAGGGGCACAGCGACCCCTCGCCGACGAGCGGATTCCAGCGCGTCGTCCAGCGCGCGATCCTGCACGTCCAGTCGTCGGGCAAGGATGAAGTGACGGGGGCCAACGTCCTCGTCGCCCTGTTCTCCGAACGCGAAAGCTACGCCGTCTATTTCCTGCAGCAGCAGGACCTGACGCGCCTCGACGCGGTATCCTACCTCAGCCACGGCGTCGGCAAGGGCGGCAAGCCCTCGCCGCAGGCCGAGCCCGAGGAAAAGGAAGAGGCGAAGGAAAAGGAGGGCGGCAAGTCCAAGAAGGAAACCGCGCTCGACCAGTTCACCGTCAACCTCAACGAGAAGGCGAAAGTCGGCAAGGTCGACCCGCTGATCGGCCGCAATGCCGAGGTCGACCGCACGATCCAGATCCTCTGCCGCCGGTCGAAGAACAATCCGCTCTATGTCGGTGATCCCGGCGTCGGCAAGACCGCGATCGCCGAGGGTCTTGCGCGCAAGATCATCGAGGGCGACGTGCCCGAGGTGCTGCTGCCCGCGGTGATCTATTCGCTCGACATGGGCGCGCTGCTCGCCGGCACGCGCTATCGCGGCGATTTCGAGGAGCGGCTGAAGCAGGTCGTGACCGAGCTCGAAGGCTTGCCGCACGCGATCCTGTTCATCGACGAAATCCACACCGTCATCGGTGCCGGCGCGACGAGCGGCGGCGCGATGGATGCATCGAACCTGCTCAAGCCCGCACTGTCGGGCGGCGTGATCCGCTGCATCGGCTCGACGACGTACAAGGAGTTCCGCAACCATTTCGAAAAGGATCGCGCGCTGCTCCGCCGGTTCCAGAAGATCGACGTGGTCGAGCCCACTCTGGAGGATACCAAGAAGATCCTCGCGGGCCTGCGCAGCGCGTTCGAGGCGCACCACCAGGTGCGTTACACGCAGGATGCGATCAACGCAGCGGTCGACCTGTCGGCGCGCTACATCAACGACCGAAAATTGCCCGACAAGGCGATCGACGTGATCGACGAGGTCGGCGCGATGCAGATGCTCGTCGCCCCGTCGAAGCGCAAGAAGACGATCACCGCCAAGGAGATCGAGGCCGTGATCGCGACGATGGCGCGCATCCCGCCCAAATCGGTGTCGAGCGACGACAAGGCGACGCTCGCCAGCCTCGAAACCGACCTCAAGCGCGTCGTCTTCGGCCAGAACACCGCGATCGAAGTGCTGTCGTCGGCGATCAAGCTCAGCCGTGCGGGTCTGCGCGATCCCGAAAAGCCGATCGGCAACTATCTGTTCAGCGGCCCGACCGGCGTCGGCAAGACCGAGGTCGCGAAGCAGCTCGCGTCGATCATGGGCATCCCGCTCCAGCGCTTCGACATGTCCGAATATATGGAGCGCCATTCTGTCAGCCGCCTGATCGGCGCGCCCCCGGGCTATGTCGGCTACGACCAGGGCGGCTTGCTCACCGATGCGATCGACCAGAATCCGCATTGCGTGCTGCTGCTCGACGAAATCGAAAAGGCGCATCCCGACCTGTTCAACATCTTGTTGCAGGTCATGGACCATGGCCGCCTGACCGATCATCACGGCAAGACGGTCGACTTCCGCAACGTCATCCTGATCATGACGACCAATGCGGGCGCGAGCGACATGGCGCGCGAGGGCATCGGCTTCGGCCAGTTCACGCGCGAGGATGTGCAGGAGGAAGCGGTGAAGAATCTCTTCACCCCCGAATTCCGCAATCGTCTCGATGCGATCGTGCCCTTCGGTTACCTGCCGCCCGAAGTGGTCGCGCGCGTCGTCGACAAGTTCATCCTCGAACTCGAACTGCAGCTCGCCGACCGCAACGTCCACATCCAGCTCGACGACGCGGCGCGCGAATGGCTGACCGGCAAGGGCTATGACAAGCTGTACGGTGCACGCCCGATGGGCCGCTTGATTCAGGAAAAGATCAAGCAGCCGCTCGCCGAGGAACTGCTGTTCGGCAAGCTCGTCCATGGCGGCGAGGTCAAGGTGAAGATGAAGACCGGCGACGACGCCAAGGTCGGCAATCCGCTCGCCTTCGAAATCGTCTCGGCCCCGCCCAAGGCGAGCAAGAGCAAGCCGAAAGCCGACAAGGCGAAGAAGTCGGCGGAATAATACCTGCTCCCCTCCCGCCTAGCGGGAGGGGCAGCGAGACTTGCGGGCTTGCCCGCTAGTCGCAGCGGGGAGGGCTTGGCGACGCTACAGCCCCCTCCCCAAACCCCTCCCGCAAGTGGGAGGGGCTTACTGCCCTCGCAATTCGGCGCCACATCGCCTATATCGCTCTTATGTACGACTATGTCTCCGTAACCGCCGACGAAGCATCGGCGCCTGCCCGCGTTCGCGACGGCACGATCAAGCTGCACGACGAGGCGGGCTTTGCCGGCATGCGCAAGGCGGGGCGGCTGTCGGCCGAAATCCTCGACGCGCTCGTTCCCTTTGTCCAGCCCGGCGTGACCACCGCAGAAATCGACGACCTCGTTCGCACGATGATGCTCGACGGCGGCGGCATCCCCGCGACGCTCGGCTATCGCGGTTTCACGCACAGCTGCTGCACCAGCATCAACCATGTCGTCTGCCACGGCATCCCAGACGACAAGCCGGTGCGCGAGGGCGATATCGTCAACATCGACGTCACGACGATCATCGACGGCTGGCACGGCGACACGAGCCGCATGTATCTGGTCGGCGACGTGCCGATCAAGGCGAAGCGCCTCGTCGAAATCACCTATGAATGCCTGATGCTCGGCATCGAGCAGGCGAAGCCCGGCAACCGCATGGGCGACGTCGCGCATGCGATCCAGCAACATGCCGAACGCCACCGCTATTCGGTCGTCCGCGATTTCTGCGGTCATGGCCTCGGCCAGATGTTCCACGACGCGCCCGAGGTCGTCCACGCCGGCCGCCCCGGCACCGGCCCCGAACTGCGCCCCGGCATGTTCTTCACGATCGAGCCGATGATCAACACCGGCAAATATGCGGTGAAGATGCTCGCCGACGGCTGGACCGCAGTGACCCGCGACCGCTCGCTTTCGGCGCAGTTCGAACACAGCATCGGGATTACCGAGACCGGCTGCGAGATTTTCACCGCGAGTCCGAAGGGCCTGAACGCGCCGCCCTGGCAATAATTCCTTCTCCATTGATGGGAGAAGGATACGAAGCCTTGCCGCAAAGCGGCTAGGCGGAGTTGGATGAGGGTGATGGTGCTTCCATACGCCGCCATTCGGTGCGGGCTGAGACCCCACCCCCACCGCTGCGACTAGGCAGCAAGCTACCAAGTCTCGCTGCCTCCCCCATCAGGGGGAGGACAAGAGGTGCCCCCTCCCCCCACCCCCCATTTTCCCGCTTGCACCCGTGCGCCTTCGCGCGCAGTCTTGACGTTAACGTCAACGATAGGCGTCGAACGGGAGAGCAAGGGATGGCGAAACGGGTCTGGACGGCCGCGCTGCTGGGCTGCGCGGCACTGGCATTGGCTTCATGCAACGCATCAAAGAACGACAGCATCTCAGGCGGCGGATCGCTCGACGACGCCGAAAAGGCCAGCGAGACCCTGCTCAAAACCGGCGGCAACGGCGATAACTGGGGCGCGATCGGCTTCAGCTACGACGAGCAACGCTTCAGCCCGCTGACCGATATCAACGACAAGAATGTGGGCGAGCTCGGCATCGCGTGGACCGCCGACCTCGAGGATGCGCGCGGACAGGAAGCAACCCCGGTCGTCGTCGACGGCGTGATGTATGTCACCCACGCCTGGTCGAAGGTATCCGCCTGGGACGCCGCGACCGGCAAGTCCTTGTGGAAATTCGATCCCAAGGTCCCCGGCGAGCGCGCGGTTTCGGCCTGCTGCGACGTCGTCAACCGCGGCGTCGCCGTGTGGGGCGACAAGCTGTATGTCGGCGCGCTCGACGGCCGCCTGATCGCGCTCGACAAGAAGACAGGCAAGGAGCTGTGGTCGACGCAGACCTTTGACGCGTCGAAACCCTATACGATCACCGGCGCGCCGCGCGTCGTGAAGGATATGGTGCTGATCGGCAACGGCGGCGCCGAGTTCGGCGTACGCGGTTATGTCACCGCCTATGACGCCGACACCGGCAAGGAACGCTGGCGCTTCTACACCGCGCCGAATCCGACGAAGGCGAAGGATGGCGCCGCATCGGACGACATTTTCGCGAGCAAGGGCAATGCGACCTGGTCCGACAAGGGCGAATGGCAGACCTCGGGCGGCGGCGGCACCGTGTGGGACGCGATCGTTTACGACAAGGATCTCGACCAGATCTACCTCGGCGTTGGCAACGGCAATCCTTGGAACCATGGCACGCGTTCGAATGGCGAGGGCGACAACTGGTTCCTCTCGTCGGTCGTCGCGCTCGATGCCACGACCGGCAAATATAAGTGGCACTATCAGGAAACCCCGGCCGAAACGTGGGATTATACCGCGACCCAGCCGATCATCCTCGCCGAGCAGGCGGTGAACGGCAAACCGGTCAAGGTGCTATACCATGCGCCGAAAAACGGCTTTTTCTTTACGATCGACCGCAACAACGGCAAGCTGATCGACGCCAAGCCCTTCGTCGACGGGATCAACTGGGCGACGGGCTACGACATGGCCACCGGCCGCCCGATCGAAAATCCCGAGGCGCGCTTCTACAAGACGGGTAAGCCCTTCATCGCGATCCCCGGCGCGCTCGGCGCGCACAACTGGCACCCGATGAGCTATAATCCGGCGACGGGCCTCGTCTACATCCCTGCGCAGCAGATCCCGCAGGGCTATCTCGCCGACATGACCGAGCTCGACAAGCGCAAGGTCGTCGGCTTCAATATCGGTTCGTCGCTGACCGCGACGATGATGCCCGACGACAAGGCGGCGTATCGCGCCGCGGTCGCAGCCACGACCGGCCGCCTCGTCGCCTTCGACCCGCGCACCGGCAAGGTCGCGTGGGCGGTCGACCATCCCGCGGCGTGGAACGGCGGCACGATGACGACCGCGGGCAATCTCGTCTTCCAGGGCACAAGCACCGGGCGCTTCCGCGCCTATGCCGCCGACACCGGCAGGCAATTGCTCGATCTCGACATGCAGTCGGGGATCGTCAGCGCGCCCTCGACCTTCCGCGTCGGCGGCGTTCAATATGTTGCCTTCCAGACGAGCAAGGGTGGCGCCTTCCCCCTCGTCGCCGGGGTTGCGGGCGGCGTGACGCGCAAGGTGCCCAATATCCCGCGTCTCGTCGTGATGAAGATCGGCGGCACGGTGAAGCTCCCTGCCCCGCCGGCCGCGGCGGCGCTCGCGTGGAATCCGCCGCCGCAGTTCGGCACGCCCGCGCAGGTTGCGGCGGGCAAGGCGCATTTCGGCCGCTATTGCATCGTCTGTCACGGCGACAGCGCGATCGGCAACGGCTTCACCCCTGACCTCCGTGTCTCGGCCACGCTCGCCAACGCCGATGCGTGGAAGTCGGTGATCATCGACGGAGCGCTCAAGGACCGCGGCATGGTGAGCTTCGCGCGGGTGCTCACGCCCGCCGACGCCGAAGCGCTACGCGCCTATGTCATCGACCGGTCGAACTGGACCAAGGCCAATCTCGCCGACGCCTCGGCCCCGATGGGACGCTGACTGCTCAAAAATTGGGCAGTCAAAGAACGCCGTTGCCCACCCCTTGGGCAGCGGCGTTCTTTCGTTTCAAATTTCTTACCAGAACCCCGCGATTCGCCAATTGGCACGGCTTTTGATTGGTGCAAGATGGCGGGACATCGCACCGACTCGACGGCAGACCGGACCAGGCACGCCTGATCCGGCTTGACGCGCAAGGAGCGGCGGCCAGCCCAAAGGGGGACGAAAAGCGTGAAGAAGATTGAGGCGATCATCAAGCCGTTCAAGCTCGACGAAGTGAAGGAAGCGCTGCACGAAGTGGGTGTCAGCGGCATCACCGTCACCGAGGCCAAGGGTTTCGGCCGGCAGAAGGGTCACACCGAGCTGTATCGCGGCGCCGAATATGTGGTCGACTTTCTGCCCAAGGTGAAGCTGGAGGTCATCGTCGAGGACTCGATGGCCGACCGTGTGGTGGAGGCGATCGCCGCCGCCGCGCAGACCGGCCGCATCGGCGACGGCAAGATCTTCGTCATTCCGGTCGAGACGGCGCTCCGCATCCGCACCGGCGAACGCAACGAGGACGCGCTTTAATCTTTCGCATTTTTCATACCCTCAACAATCCCCGGCACGCCGGACCATTTCGCAAGAAGGAAGCATAGACGATGGCTACGAAGCCCAAGGATATCATCGCGCGGATCAAGGAAAACGACATCGAGTGGGTCGACCTGCGCTTCACCGACCCCAAGGGCAAGTGGCAGCATTTGACCATGGTCGCCTCGGTCCTCGGCGAGGACGAACTCGAAGACGGCCTGATGTTCGACGGCTCGTCGATCGAAGGCTGGAAGGCGATCAACGAGTCGGACATGATCCTGAAGCCCGATCTCGACGCCGTCTATGACGATCCCTTCTCGGCCACCCCGATGCTTGTGATCTTCTGCGACATCGTCGAGCCGTCGACCGGCGAAGGTTATGCCCGCGACCCGCGCACGACCGCGAAGCGCGCCGAGGCCTATGTCGCCTCGACCGGCATCGGCGACACCGTCTATGTCGGCCCCGAAGCCGAATTCTTCATGTTCGACGACGTGCGTTTCGAAACCGGCTACAACAAGTCGGGCTTCGAGATCGACGATATCGAACTGCCGACGAACACCGGCCGCAGCTATGAGGGCGGCAACCTCGCGCACCGTCCGCGCGCCAAGGGCGGTTATTTCCCCGTCGCGCCGGTCGACAGCGCCGTCGACATCCGCGCCGAAATGGTCTCGACCATGCTCGAACTCGGCCTGCCGTGCGACAAGCATCACCATGAAGTCGCCGCCGCGCAGCACGAGCTTGGCCTGACCTTCGGCACGCTGACCGAAACCGCCGACCGCATGCAGATCTACAAATATGTCGTGCACCAGGTCGCGCATGCTTACGGCAAGACCGCGACCTTCATGCCGAAGCCGATCAAGGACGATAACGGCAGCGGCATGCACACCCACATCTCGATCTGGGAAAAGGGCAAGCCGCTCTTCGCCGGCAACGGCTATGCCGGCCTTTCGGACATGTGCCTCTATTTCATCGGCGGCGTCGTCAAGCATGCCAAGGCATTGAACGCCTTCACCAACCCGACGACGAACAGCTACAAGCGCCTCGTCCCCGGCTTCGAAGCCCCGGTGCTGCTCGCTTATTCGAGCCGCAACCGTTCGGCCTCGTGCCGCATTCCGTACGGCGCGGGCGCCAAGTCGAAGCGCGTCGAGTTCCGCTTCCCCGACGCGATGGCGAACCCTTATCTCTGCTATTCGGCGCTGCTGATGGCGGGCCTCGACGGCATCCAGAACAAGATCCACCCGGGCGACCCGATGGACAAGAACCTCTATGATCTGCCGCCCGAGGAACTGAGCGAAGTGCCGACCGTCTGCGCGTCCTTGCGCGAAGCGCTCGACAGCCTGCTCGCCGACCACGACTTCCTGCTCAAGGGCGACGTGTTCTCGAAGGACCAGATCGAAGCCTATGTCGAGCTGAAGTGGGACGAGGTCTATCGTTTCGAGCAGACCCCGAGCCCGGTCGAATTCGACATGTACTACAGCGCCTGATCCAACAGGGTCAGACCGCCTAAGGGAGGGCGTCCGGTTCGGGGGAACCGGGCGCCCTTTTTCGTATCAGCGCGTCATCATACCGCGCCGCCCGATCGCGACGAAGGCGCCAAGGAGCATCATCGCTGCGAGCGTCGAGACGACGTCGATCGGGGTCAGCGTTACGCCCCAGCCGAGAAAATCGGCGGCCGCCCACATAGTGAGCAGCGCCCAGCTGAGGCAAAACGCCCAGAAACAGCCTTCGAGCCCCAGTTGATGGTTGAGTTCGTCGAAATCGTTCCGCCAGCGCCACGATGCAATCGCGCCGCCGGAGAAAGCAATCAGCAACAAACCCATGGCGACGCGGGGCGGGACAGGTCCAGCAGCGAAACCGGGGCCGCGCGCCAGCGCCAGCAAGACGAGCACCAAGCCGATCGCGGCCATCGTCACGGTCGACCGGATCATGCCCCGTCGTTCGTCGCGCAGTTCGTCGGCATCGCCGACATTCAGCAAGGCCGCGCCGGCTCGCGGTGCTGCGAGGCCGAAGCCGACGAGCGCAGCCATCAGCGCGTAGACGACGCCCACGGCGCCCAGCACGAGGCGCGAAGGCCCCATCGCATCGAGCAGGTCCGATCCTGCAGCGGCCAGCAGGGCCGCCATCGCGGCGGCGCCAATGAATGCACCACCCAGCATCCGCATCGCCGATCGTTTCCACGTTGCGGGCTGGTTCTCGGTCATGCTGTTCATCCTTCAATCTCCGGTGTCCAATGATCGATAAACAGTTCGCGCACCTCGAGCCCGAACAGGCGGGCCATGCGAAGCGCGAGCGGCAGGCTGGGGTCGTATTTGTCGGTTTCGACCGCATGGATCGTCTGACGCGACACGCCGAGCCGGCGGGCCAGTTCGCCCTGGCTCCACGCCGCCTTCTCCCGATATTCGCGAACCCGATTTTCCAACAGCCGACGCCCCTCCTGTAAAGAGTTCTTTACATAACACCAGCTGGGCTGTCAAACATTCTTTACAGCCCTCAATCCTTCGCGATTACGCTTTGGTAAGCCGTGCGTGCTAAGAGGAGGCCTGTCTTTTCCGGGGGAAATGCTCGATGTTTCGCATGATAATTCCGATTGCCGCGATGCTGCTGGCGACCGGCTGTGGCAAGATGGCCGAACTGGTGAACCAGACGCGGACCGTCGCGGCGCCGCGCGAACAGGTGTTCGCCAAGATGTTCGGCAACGACAGCGCCTTCACCGGCCTGCCGCTCGTCACCAACGGCGGGTCGACGCGCCTCTACGAACTTGTCGTGCAAAACGGCGAGCCCGGGTTCGAACAAATGGTGCCCGACGAGCGGCCCGATGCGCAAAAGGTGAAAATTGCGGTCGCGATGGAAATCCCGCGCGAAGCGCATCTGATCTACAGCGTCGACGACGGGGCGCTGACGACGGGGCTGAAATTCACGTTCGACGAAATGGCGCCCGATCGCACCAAGGTCGCCTTCACGATCGACGATCTGACGGGACATGGGTCGAAAGGACTTATGGTCAACCGTTCCGCGCTGCAGAAGATCGCCCGCGACGCGCTCGACAAGCTCGACGATTTCGAAGAGGTCAAAGAACCCGCCTGAGGCGGCAGCGTTCCAACAACATTGAAAACCGGCGGACTTGCGGTCGCCGCCGGCGAATGGCAGGTTGCATTTTGGGTGGGCTCAATCGCGAAAGGCTATTTGCCATGCGGATGCGCGTCCTTGCTGCCCTCACCCCCTTGATCCTGGCCTCGTGCGGCGGCGGCGGAAGTGGCGGCGGCGGCCCCCCGCCTGCTGCGAACGTCCCGCCGACTTTCACCTCGCTCCAGACCGCCAGCGTGACCGAAAACACCGCCGCCGCCTATCAGGCGACCGCGAGCGATCCCAACGGCGACGCGCTGACCTTTGCGATCGACGGCGGCGCTGACGCGGCGCTGTTTTCGATCACGGCCGCCGGCGCACTGCGCTTCAACAGCGCGCCCGATTACGACCTGCCCGGCGATGCCAATGGCGACAATGTCTATACGGTCCAGCTCCGCGTCAGCGACGCCAGCGCCAGTGCGACGCAAACGGTAAACATCACCGTCACCAACAGCCGCGAGGGCATCGCGGTCGCGCGCGTCGGCACCGGTTTCAGCCAGCCAACCTATGTTCTCGGCATTCCGGGCAGCAGCGACGTCTATGTGCTGGAAAAGGCCGGCAGGGTCTATCGCCTGAATCCCTCGACCAGCGTGAAGACATTGCGCTTCACGGTCGGCGATCTCTCGACCGACGGAGAGCGCGGATTGCTGAGCATGGCGCTGCTACCGAATCCGGCGAATTCCGATCGCTTCATGATCTATTGCACCAATGCCGCGGGCGATATCGAGATTCGCGAATATGGAACCCTCTCCGGAACACCGCAAATATTGGCGAGACTCACGATACCGCATCCCGGCGCGAATAATCATAATGGCGGTTCGATGGTCTTCGGCCCCGACGGTTTTCTCTATGTCGGGGTGGGCGACGGCGGCGGCGCGGGCGATCCCGGCAACAATGCTCAGAACCCCAATTCACGGCTCGGCAAGATATTGCGGATCAGGGTCGTCGAAGATCCCTATGCGGGTGCGTCGCCGACCTTTTTCACCCCGGCGCCCGGCAACCCCTATATCGGCGGGGGTGGCGATCCGTACGTCTATGCACTTGGCCTCCGCAATCCGTTCCGTACCTCCTTCTCGGGCTCGGCGCTGATCATCGGCGACGTTGGGCAAGGCGCGGTCGAAGAAATCGACCTGGTGACGACCACCGCGCCGGGGCTGAACTTCGGCTGGCGCTTCAAGGAAGGGACCCAGCCTTTCACTGGCACGGCACCCGGCGGGCTCACCGACCCGGTCGCCGAATATGGCCATGGCAGCGGTCCGCGGCAGGGCAATTCGATCACCGGCGGCTATGTCTACCGCGGCCCGGTGACGTCCTTGCAGGGTCAATATGTCTTCGCCGATTTCGTCTCGGGCAATATCTGGTCGGTACCTTTCGCCAGCCTCGTCCCCGGCCAGACGCTCGCCTCCTCGCGCTTCGCGCGGCGGAACGAGGATTTTGCACCCGACGCCGGGACGCTGAATTCGATCGCCTCGTTCGGCGAGGACAGCGCGGGCAACCTCTTCCTCATCAGTATCGGCGGCGATATTTTCATGGTCCGCCCCGGAACCTGAGCGGGTTCCCGGCTATTTCCTTGCGGGGGGGTGCCAGCCCGCAAGGAAATGACATGCCTGCTCCCCTGACTGCCGCCGCCATCAACTGCTCGCTTTCGGCCAAGGGCCGAGCCAGTTCGACCGACGCAATGATCGCGGTGCTCGCCGAACATTTCGCCGCGCTGGACGTGACGGTCGCCGACCCGATCCGGATCGCCGCGCACAACGTCAAATGGGGCGTGACCTCAAACCAGGGGCCAGACGACGACTGGCCGAAAATTCGCGAGCAGATCCTTGCCGCCGATATCCTGATCTTCGGCACCCCGATCTGGATGGGGCAGGCGTCGAGCGTCGCCAAGCTCGTGATGGAGCGCATGGACGCGTTTCTGAGCGAGACCGACGATGCGGGCCGGATGCCGAGCTATTCGAAGGTCGCGGTCGCGGCGATTGTCGGCAACGAGGATGGCGCGCACAATGTCTCGGCGCAAATCTTCCAGGCGCTGAACGATGTCGGCTGGACGATCCCCGCGGTCGCCGCCTGCTATTGGGTCGGCGAGGCGATGGGATCGACCGACTTCAAGGACCTCGAGCATCGCCCGCGCAAGGTCACCGAAACCGCGAAGATGGTCGCCGCCAACGCGGCGCATCTTGCAAGATTGCTCAAGCAGGCACCCTATCCCGGCTGAGCGCTTGCGCCCGGGTCGCAAGCGAGGCACAAACCATCCCGTCGCCCCCCGCGAAGGCGGGGGCCGCTATCGGCCTTGAGCCACGTCTCCAGCGGCCCCCGCCTTCGCGGGGGCGACGACTTGTAACGCACGGGCCGGAGTCCCCCATGAAATCACTGCCCTTTGCCGCCCTCATCGCCTTTCAACTCGCGCTCGCCCCGACGGCTCAGGCGAAGCTCGGCAAGGCCGAAAGCGCGATGGCAAAGACGGTCACAGCGGAACAGGGCCGCAACCTCGCGCTGCTCGAAAAGCTCGTCAATCAGAACAGCGGCTCGCTCAATCTCGAAGGCGTCGAGAAGGTCGGGCAAATGATGCGCGCCGAACTCGAACCGCTCGGTTTCAAGGTCGAATGGAAGCCGATGCGCGACACCGGCCGTGCGGGCCATCTGATCGCGACGCATGTCGGCAAACCCGATGCCAAGCGGCTGCTGCTGATCGCGCATCTCGACACGGTCTTCGAACCCGACTCGCCCTTCCAGAAGTTCGTCCGCAAAGGCGATATGGGCCAAGGCCCCGGCGCGGGCGACGACAAGGGCGGGATGGTCGTCATCGTCGCGGCGCTGCGCGCGATGCAGGCGGCCGGGACGCTGAAGGATGCCAATATCGAAATCCACATGACCGGCGACGAAGAAGATTCGGGCACCCCGATCGAGAAGGCGCGCGCCGACCTGATCGCCGCGGGCAAGCGCAGCGACGTCGCGCTCGATTTCGAGGGGCTCGTGCGGGATAATGGTGCCGACATGGGATCGGTCGCGCGGCGCTCGTCGGATAGCTGGACGGTGACCGCGACGGGCAAGAGCGCGCACAGCTCGGGCATCTTCAGCGCCGCGGCAGGCGACGGCGCGATCTATGAGCTCACGCGCATCGTCCACCGTTTCCGCACCGAGCTGCCCGAGCCGAACCTGACCTTCAACGTCGGGCTGATCGCGGGCGGGCAGCAGGCCGATCTCGACGCGGGCGGCATCCGCGCGACGGTGACCGGCAAGACCAACATCATCGCACCCGTAGCGGTCGCGCGCGGCGACCTGCGTGCGCTGTCGCCCGAACAGATCGCGCGCGTGAAGGCGAAGATGACGGCGATCGTCGCCGAACATGCCCCCGGCACCGATGCGAAGATCGCCTTCGATCCGGGCGGCTATCCCTCGATGGCGCCGACCGACGGCAACCGCGCCTTGCTTGCGAAACTCAACGGCGTGAACCGCGACCTCGGGCTCGCCGAAATGGCGCCGCTCGATCCGCTGAAGCGCGGCGCGGGCGACATCAGCTTCGTCGCCGCCGATGTCGACGGGCTCGCGGGACTCGGGCCGTACAGCACCGGCGACCATGCCCCGGGCGAGGCGGTCGATATCCCGAGCATCGCGCGCCAAGCGACGCGCGCTGCCATCCTGATGTCACGCCTTTCTGCTGAAAAACGCTGACCTGCCGCAATTGGCAGTTGGCCTTTGCTTGATTCATCCGCCACAGTGATTAGGTAGCAATCCGAGACGGATTCACCGCCGATGGGAGACAGGACATGAGCACCGAAACGCATCTCAAGCAGAATTACATCGGCGGCCGCTGGGTCGACAGCAAGGGCGGCAAGCCGCACGACGTCATCAACCCGGCAACCGAAGAGGCCGCCTCGACGATCGTCCTCGGCACCGCCGCCGACGTCGACGACGCCGTCGCCGCGGCGCGCGAAGCGCTCAAGAGCTGGTCGCAGACGACGCGCGAGGAACGGCTCGACCTGCTGAACCGCATCGTCGAGGAATATAAGAAGCGCGCACCCGACCTTGCCAAGTCGATGGCGAGTGAAATGGGCGCTCCGGTCAGCTTCGCGGGCACCGCGCAGGTCGGCGCGGGCATCGGCGGCTTCCTCGGCACCATCGCGGCATTGAAGGATTTTGCCTTCACCGAAAAATATGCCGCGGGCGTCATCGCCTACGAACCGATCGGCGTCGTCGGCATGATCACGCCGTGGAACTGGCCGCTCAACCAGATCGCATTGAAGGTCGCCCCCGCGCTTGCCGGCGGCAACACGATGGTGCTGAAACCGTCGGAAGAATGCCCCGGCAACGCGACGATCTTCGCCGAAATCCTGGATGCGGCGGGCGTGCCGCCGGGCGTCTTCAACCTCGTCCAGGGTGACGGACCGACTGTCGGCAATGCGATTTCGGCGCACCCCGGCATCGAAATGGTGAGCTTCACCGGATCGACCCGCGCGGGCATCCTTGTCGCCAAGGCGGCGGCCGACACGGTCAAGCGCGTCCATCAGGAACTCGGCGGCAAGTCGCCGAACATCGTCCTGCCCGACGCCGATTTCGCCGCGGTGCTGCCGCCGACGGTCCAGGGCGTGCTCGTCAACACCGGCCAGAGCTGCATCGCCCCGACGCGTATCCTCGTCCAGAAGGACCGCGAAGCCGAAGCCGTCGGCGTCATCAAGGCGATGTTCGACGGCACCTCGGTCGGCGACCCGCAGGCCGAGGGCGGCCATATCGGCCCCGTCGTCAACAAGGCGCAGTTCGACAAGATCCAGGGCCTGATCCAGTCGGCGATCGACGAAGGCGCGACGCTGGAGACGGGCGGCACCGGCCTGCCGAGCAACGTCAACCGCGGCTATTACATCAAGCCGACGGTGTTCTCGGGCGTCACGCGCGACATGCGGATCGCCAACGAGGAAATCTTCGGCCCGGTCGCGACGATCATGGCCTATGGCGACCTCGACGAAGCGGTCGATATCGCCAATGACACCGAATATGGCCTGTCGGCGGTGATCTCGGGCGATCCGGCGAAGGCCGCCGGCCTGGCGCCGAAGCTGCGCGCCGGCATGGTCGCGGTCAACGCGTGGGGCCCCGGCCCGGGCGCGGCGTTCGGTGGCTACAAGGCGTCGGGCAACGGCCGCGAAGGCGGTCTGTTCGGCCTCAAGGATTTCATGGAAGTGAAGTCGATCAGCGGCATTCCGGGCTGATCTTCCCCCCTCCCGCTTGCGGGAGGGGTCGGAGGTGGGCCAGCAACGTCGCCATGCCCACCCCGCTGCGACTAATGAGCAAGCTCGCAAGTCTCACTGCCCCTCCCGTTTACGGGAGGGGTTTTGCTTTGGGCGAACTGCGATTAAGCGCGTCCCCATGACCACCCGCTCGCCGCTCGCCCCCGACTCATTCCCGGCCCTCCCCGACATCGCCGGGGTCACGCGCCGCGTCGCGCGCGCGCAGTACAAGAATTGGGACCGCTGCGACCTCACCTATGTCGAGCTAACCCCCGGCACCACCGTCGCGGGGGTGTTCACGCGCAATGTGTGCTGCTCGTCCGAAGTCGAGCTCGGCCGCGAACAGGTCAAGGGCGGCACCGGCCGCGCGCTGATCGTCAACGCGGGCAACAGCAACGCCTTCACCGGCTATCGCGGGCGCGAAGCGGTCGAGCAGATCATGGAACAGGTCGCGGGGCATATCGGTTGCGAGCCGGCCGAAGTCTTCGTCAGCTCGACCGGCGTCATCGGCGTGCCCTTGCCCAAGGACAAGGCGCGTGCCGGGGTCGAGGCCGCGCTCACCGCCGAGCCCTGCTCGTGGGAAGCCGCCGCCGACACCATCGGCACCACCGACACCTTCGCCAAGGGCTCGGGCGCGAGCGCGATCGTCGGCGGCACGACCGTCCATGTCGCGGGCATCGTCAAGGGATCGGGCATGATCGCGCCCGACATGGCGACGATGCTCGGCTATATCTTCACCGACGCCGCGGTCGCGCCCGCGCTGCTGCAGGATATGCTGAGCGAGGCAACCGGCGGCAGCTTCAACAGCATCACCGTCGACAGCGACACCTCGACCAGCGACACGGTGCTGCTCTTTGCGACCGGGCGGGCGGGCAACGCCGTGCTGACCACGCGCGACGATCCGGGCGCCGACGCGCTCTATGCCGCGATCCGCGAAGTCGCGCTCGACCTTGCACAACAGGTCGTGCGCGACGGCGAAGGCGCGTCGAAGTTCATCGAGATACAGGTGACCGGCGCCATCAGCGATGTCAGTGCCAAGCGCGTCGCGCTCGCGATTGCCAATTCGCCGCTGGTCAAGACCGCGATCGCGGGTGAGGACGCGAACTGGGGCCGCGTAGTGATGGCGGTGGGCAAGGCGGGCGAACCCGCCGACCGCGACCGTCTCGCGATCCGCTTCGGCGATCATTGGGTGGCGAAGGACGGGCTACCCGTCGATGGCTATGACGAAGCGCCGGTTGCGGCGCACCTCAAAGGTCAAAACATCCGCGTCGGCGCCGACCTGGGGCTCGGCGAAGGCCGCGCGACCGTTTGGACGTGCGACCTCACCCACGGATATATCAGCATCAACGCCGACTATCGGAGCTGATGATCGCCTCCAATAATGTCATACACGGCTCTAAGTTTGTGAATTTCTCCGAGTTTGGATCCTGCCGCTGTACGCCGCTGCCTGACCGTGCGACGCCTTCATCAGTCCCGTGAAAGCCGCATCGCGGCGCCCCCGCCCGGTGCGAGCCAGAGCTTGTAGCTGTCGCCCTTCTTCACCTTGATTCTGTCATAGGCGATGCGGTGCCGCGCGTCGGTCAGATAGGTGGCGCCCTCGCCATCCTTCCAGATCGTGGCGGTGTAGGTTTTACCGGGTTCGAGGAAATCGAAGTCCAGCGTCAGCGTGCGTTCGGTCGCGTCGTTGACCCCGCCGACATACCAGTCGGCGCTGCTGCGGTCCTTGCGCGCGAAGATCGCATAATCGCCGACCTCGCCCGCGATCAACTTGCTTTCGGCCCAGTCGGCGGGAACCGCCTTGATGAACTCGAGCTCGCGCGGATGCGCTTCCAGATTCTCGACGAAATCGGCTGCCATCTGGATCGGCGAATAGATGGCAAGGTAAAGCCCGAGCTGCTTGGCGAGCGTCGAGGCGAGCGGCGCCTTGTTCGCGCCCTCGAGGCTCAGCACGCCGGGGGTGAAGTCCATCGGCCCTGACAGCATGCGCGTATAGACGAGCGTCGGCTCATGGTCCGGACCATTCGCGAAGGCGCCCCACGCATTATATTCCATACCGCGCGCACCCTCACGCGCGACCCAGTTGGGATAGGTACGGCGGAGGCCCGTATCCTTGATCGGTTCGTGCGGATTGACCGCGACATGATATTTGGCGGCGGTTTCGACGACCTTCAGATGATGCTGCACCTGCCGCTGGCCGTCGTGCCATTCCATCGCGGTCGTGCCGGGCGTCGCACCGGGCGCAATGATCCCGCCCGCGTCGGCGACATAGCCCGTCTTCACTGTGCCGACGCCGAGCTGGCCATAGAGCTTCATCGCATCGTCGAGCTGCGCCTCATAGACCGCGATATTGCCGCCGGTCTCGTGATGGCCGATCAGCTGCACGCCCTTTTTGCGCGCATAGTCGGTGACCGCCTTCAGGTCGAAATCGGGGGTCGCCTCGGTAAAGCTGAACGCGTCGCCATGGCCGAACCAGTTGCCGTTCCAGCCCTTGTTCCAGCCCTCGACGAGCACGCCGCCGAAGCCGTACTTCGCCGCGAAGTCGATATATTGCTTCGTCCGCTCGGTCGTCGCGCCATGCTTTGGCCCCTCGGCCCAGCTCCAGTCGCCGCGAATCATCCCCCACCAGATGCCGATATATTTCATCGGCTTGAACCAGCTGACGTTGCCCAGCTTGTTCGGTTCGTTGAGGTTGAGTTCGAGGTCGCTTTCGACGAGACCCGCTGCAGTGTCGGCGATGCGGATCGTGCGCCACGGCGTCGCGAACGGCAGGTCGCGGATGACGCGTGCGCCCTTCGAGGACGGCGACAGCGTGGCGCGGAACTTCTGTCCCTCGGCGCGTTTGAACCACATGCCGGCATAGTCGACGAGCGCGGCTTCGTGGAACGCCAGATGCGTCCCGTCGTCGAGGCGCATCGTGATCGGCGTGTGCGCGGTCGCGACCGCGTCGATCGGTGTTTTCTGATAATTCTGCTCGTAGCGGTTCCACTCGCCGCCGGTGATCCACCAGGCGGTGCCCTTGGGGGCTATGTCGAATTCGGTGATTTCGTCGATGATCTTCGCGGTCGGGAGGCCCGCCTGTTCGGGCAGTTCGTAACGGAAGCCGATGCCGTCGTCGAACAGGCGGAAGCGCACGTTCATCGCATGGCCGCCCCAGCTCTTGTCCTGGCGGAAGCGGACGAGCAGCTCATTGTGCCGGTCGCGGACGAAGCGGCGCTCACCCCAGGGCTGTTCCCAGCGCGTGTCGCCGCTCGCGCGCTCGACGCTTTCGATCGTGAAGCCGCGTTGCAGTCCGATGCGGTCGGCGAGAATGAAACCGAGCTTCGACGGCGCGATCAACAGCTTGCCCCTCCGCGACAGCGACCAGGTCGGGCGCTGGTCGTTGTCGGTCGACACGCTGAGCGTGATGGCGCCGTCCGGCGACGAGGCTGTCTGCTCGGGCCGCTTGTCCTGCGCGAAGGCGGGCGCCGCTGCCACGGCGAGCAGCGGGAGGGCGGCGAACAGGCTACGCATCAATTTGTTCCTTCGAATTTCAGCCAGAGAGCGCCGCACAGCGGCAAATGCGCCGGATCGGCGCCGTTCAGTGCGACGACCGGAACGCCGCCCGCCGCATGGCCAGCGACATCGATCGTCCCGCCGCCGAGATTGAAGAGGCAGCGGATATGTTCGCCGTCCGCGATCCGGTCGAAAACGAGCAGGTCGCCCTCGGCAATCCAGCGCGCGTCGCGGCCGAGCCGCAGCGCCGGGTGCGCGGCGCGCAGCGCGATCAGATGGCGCGTGAGGTTGAGCAGCGAAGCGGGATCACCCTGCTGCCGGTCGACTGCGAGCGCGCCGTGCGTCGAGCCGAGCGGCAACCACGGATCGGCGCTCGAAAAGCCCGCATGATTTTCGCCCGCCGCCCACGGCAGCGGGGTACGCGCGCCGTCGCGCGACAGCGTCAGCGGCCAGTTCTTGAGCGCCTCGGGATCCTTCACCAGCTCGAACGGGATCTCGACCTGATCGAGCCCCAGTTCCTCGCCATTATAGAGGATGATATTGCCGCGCAGCGCGCAGAGCAGCGCCATCTTCATCCGCGCATAAGCCGTCGCATCGACGCCCTCGGGCGTCCAGCGCGACACCGCGCGCGGCGCATCGTGATTCTCGAACGCCCAGCTCGGCCAGCCGATTCCGGGCGCATCGGGCCATTGTTCGGCTGCCTCGCGCACCAGTTGCGGCGTCAGCCGGTCGGCATAGAGAAAGTCGAAGCCATAGGCGCTGTTCAGCCGGCTCTCGCCCGCGGTGAACAGCTTCATCTCGCGCACCGCATCGTCGCCGCCGACTTCGGCAACGGTGAAGCTGCCCGGATATTGATCGGTCAGCGCGCGGATTCGTTCGAGGAAGAGCGGGATGTCGGGGTGCGACTGGTTATGGATTTTCTGCTGGAAATCGAACGGCCGGGTGCGGACCTTGTTCGACGGCGGTGCGGGCGGATTGTCGCGCAGTTCGGGGTCGTGCATCGAGAAGTTGATCGCATCGATGCGAAAGCCGTCGACGCCGCGGTCGAGCCAGAAACGCACAACGCCGAGCAGCGCGTCCTGCACCGCCGGGTTATGGACGTTGAGCTGCGGCTGCGACGCCAGGAAATTGTGCATATAATATTGGCCGCGCCGCGCGTCCCACGTCCACGCCGGGCCGCCGAACACCGACTGCCAGTTGGTCGGCGGCGAGCCGTCGGGCTTCGCATTAGCCCAGACATACCAGTCGGCCTTGTCATTGTCCTTGCTCGCGCGGCTTTCCGCGAACCACGCGTGACGATCGGAGGTGTGGGCGAACACAAGGTCGGTCGTGACCTTCAGCCCCAGCGCATGCGCGCGCTGGATCAGCGCGTCGAAATCGGCGAGCGTGCCGAAAATCGGGTCGACGCCCTCATAATCGGCGATGTCATAACCGAAATCGTCCATCGGCGAGGGGTAGAAGGGCGACAGCCAGATCGCGTCGACGCCGAGCGAGGCGACATAGTCGAGCCGCGCAGTGATGCCGGCGAGGTCGCCGATCCCGTCGCCGTTCGAATCGGCAAAGCTGCGCGGATAGATCTGATAGATCGCCGCGCCCTTCCACCACGGCGCCTCTGCGGCGGCGGGCAAGCTGGCATTCTGGACGAGGGGCTGGGTCATTATGGCGTGGTCTTCGCTTCTTCGCTGGCCCGGCAAATGATCGTGCCAAAGGCGGGGAGAGAAAGATGGATGCTGCCCGGCGCGGCGGGGCTTGCCGGACAGTCACCGTGGAGCGCGGTAAAGCCCGCGCTTTTCATATCGATGGCAATATTCGCCGACAGCGGCGCCGCCGACGTGTTGAAGGCGAGCAGTATTTCGCGGCCGGTGTCGGGGTCGAAGCGCGAGACCGCAAGCAAACCGGGCTTTTCGGAGAAGGCACGGACCTTGGTGGCGCCGCGCATCAGCGCGGGGGTCTTGCGCCGGATTTCGGACAGCGCCGCGATATGGCGATAGAGCGGATGCATGGGATCGAAGTTGGCGGTGGCGGTCGTCGCGTCGCTGCCGATCAGATCATTGTCGTTATAGGCGGCGACCTTTGAGGCAAACATGCTCTCGCGCGCGAGCTGGTCCTTGTCGTCGGACACGAACCCCTGTTCATCGCCATAATAGATCGTCGGCACCCCGCGCAGCGTCAGCAGCATCGCATGGCCGAGCATCACGCGCTGCAGCAGTTCGGCTTCGCTCGCACCCGAGTTCGCGGCTTTCACGAACATCGCGAAGCGGCCCATGTCGTGATTGCCGAGGAAGGTCGGCAGCTGTTGCGCCGCCCCCGCCCCGCCCTTGTACAGCGCATCGCCGTCGAACAGCCGCGCGAATTCGCCGGTGCCCTTGGTGCCGCTCACCGCATCGATCGCGGCACGCGCGAAACCGAAGTCGAGCACCGCGGACAAGCCCGCCGCATGCGTGTACCAGGCGAGCGCGCCGGGATCGACAGCGTCGACATAGACTTCGCCGAAGATGTGAAAATTGGGAATGCCGCGCGCCTTCGCGCGCACCTGCATCGCGGGGACGAAGGCCTGCCAGAATTCGGGGTTCACATGCTTGGCGGTGTCGATGCGGAAGCCGTCGATGCCGAATTCGTCGATCCAGCGGCCGTAGATGTCGATGAAGCCCTGAACGACGCGGGGGTGTTCGGTCGCGAGATCGTCGAGTCCGGCGAAATCGCCATAGAGCGCCGATTCTCCGACCCAGTCGCTGTTGCCGCGGTTGTGATAATAGCGCGGGTCGTTGAGCCAGGCGGGCACCTTCACCCGTTCCTCGCCCTTCGGCACGACGGGAGTGTAAGCGAAAGAGGGATCTGTCAGTTTCTGCCAGTTGTCGGCATCGGCGACATGGTCGCCCGCGAAGCCCGGATTGATCGGCGCGCCCTTCACCCCGCCGCGCCGCGAATAAGGATAATCGGCGAGGCTGCGATAGCGGAAGCCTCCGTCTGCGCCCTCCTTGTAGGTGATCACATCGGCGGTGTGGTTGGCGATGATGTCCATATAGACCTTCATCCCCCGCGCATGCGCCGCGTCGACAAACGCCTTGAATTCGGCATTGGTGCCGAAATGCGGGTCGACCTGCGTGAAATCGGTGACCCAATAGCCGTGATAGCCCGCGCTTTCGTCGCCCTTCGGCCCCTGCACGGGCTTGTTCTTGAAGATCGGCGCGAACCAGATCGCGGTCGTCCCCATACCCTCGATATAGTCGAGCCGCCTGGTGAGCCCCGCAAGGTCGCCGCCGTGGAAAAATCCCTTCGCGGTGGGGTCATAGCCGGTCTGGAGCCGGTCGCCCTTCAGCCCGCCGTCGTCGTTCTTCGGATCGCCATTTTCGAAGCGGTCGGGAAGGACGAAATAGATGATCTCATCCTCGGGCGGCCGCTGGCGATAATCCTCGGCGGGCGCGGCACCCGCCAGACTCAGCGCGAGGATCGAAGCGAACAGGCTCATGCGGGCACTCCTGCCGCGCAATGCTGCGCGATAAAGTCTTCGTGGGTCGGCAGATGCGAAGCGGTGCGCGCGACGATCGTCTCGATGTCGGCGAAAAAGCCCGCCAGTTCGTCATACGTGAGCTGGTCGGCCATCGGATGATAGCTGCCGGGCATGATATTCTGCCCCGTCAGCACCTGGAACCAGCCGATTTCGACGAACAGTTCGTCGCCTTCGCGAACGATCTGGCCCTGACTCTGAAACAGCGCGATCTTTTGGGCGAGCGTCTCGGGAATGCCCATCTCGCGGCACCGGATCCAGAAGGGCGCGTCGGTGCGCTGGTTGGCGTGGTAGTGGAGGATGATGAAGTCGCGGATGCGTTCATAATCAAAGCGCACGCGCCGGTTATAGACGTTGATATTGGCGGCATCGAAATCGCGACCCGGAAAATGCGCGAGCAGCTTGGCGATGCCGTTCTGGATCAGGTGGATGCTCGTCGATTCAAGCGGTTCGAGGAATCCCGAGGCGAGGCCCAGCGCAACGACATTGCCGTTCCACGCACGCCTCCGCATGCCGGTGCGGAAGCGCAGCGTTCGCGGTTCGGCGAGCGGGCGGCCCTCGACATTGGCGAGCAGGATCGCGGTCGCCTCGTCCTCGCTGATGAAGTCGCTGCAAAAGACATGGCCGTTGCCGGTGCGGTGCTGGAGCGGGATGCGCCATTGCCAGCCGGCCTTGTGCGCGATCGCCTGCGTATAGGGCCGCGCCGGGCCGGCATTCTCGCTCGGCACCGCGATCGCGCGGTCGCAAGGAAGCCAGTGCGTCCAGTCCTCGAACCCGGTTTCGAGCGCCCCCTCGATCAGCAGCGCGCGGAAACCCGAACAGTCGATGAAAAGCTCGCCTTCGATTGCGGTGCCATCTTCCAGCACGACGGCTTCGACATGGCCGCTTTCGCCACCCCGCCGGACGCTGGCGATCTTGCCTTCGGTCCGTTCGACCCCGGCGGCTTCGGAAACCTTGCGCAGATAGGCCGCATAGAGCGCGGCGTCGAAATGGAAGGCGTAAGCGATGCCGTCGAGGCTGGTGTTCGGGATCTGCGGCAACCGCGCGAAGCGGTTCTTGCGCCCCGCGCTTTCGTTCAGCGAATAATCGCCGAGCCGCCCCGCGACGCCTTCGTTCCGGCCGCGGAGCCAATATTGCTGGAACGGCAGCATGCCGAGGCTGCGCCCGATCTGCCCGAACGCGTGCATGTAGGTGTCGCCGATCCGGCCCCAGTCGTGAAACTGGATGCCGAGCTTGAACGTCCCGCCCGTTTCGCGAATGAACTCATTTTCGTCGACGCCGATCAGCGCATTGAACAGGCGGATCGCGGGGATGGTCGCCTCGCCGACCCCAACGGTGCCTATCTCGTCGCTTTCGATCAGCCGGATCGAGAGATTGTCCATCGTCCGCGCCAGCGCCGCGGCGGCCATCCAGCCTGCGGTTCCGCCGCCGACGATCACCACCTTCGTGATGCGACTGTCGCCCACCCTGTTCCCTCCTCTCGTCCGGAAGCGGGCCGACCTTGCAGGCCAGCCCGCTCATTCCGTCAGAACTTGTAAGTGATACCGGCCATGAAGTTGCGACCATAATTCTGATAGTCGCGGATCTGGCGCGGATCATTGTTGTAATAAGTTACGAACGGCTCGTTGGTCAGGTTCGACGCCTGGAGCAGGATGCCCAGCCCCTCGAGCGCGCCGCTCTGGAAGGTGTATCCGACCTGCGCGTCGACGACGAACTCGCTCTTCGCCATGAACATGTCGCGCGCGAGGCTGATCGTCGAAACTTCGGCGAGGAATTTCGAGCGGTAGCGGCCCGACGCGCGCACCTGGAAGCCGTCCTTTTCGAAATAGGCGGTTCCGTTGATGACCCATTTCGAGAGGCCCGGCATCGAAATCGCATCCTCCGTGCCTTCGCGCACGCGGCTCTTGGTATAGGAAGCGCTGCCGAGCACCCCGAAGCCGTCGAGCGCCTGGGTGAAGTTCGCGAAGGGCAGCGAGAAGGAGGCCTCGGCGCCGTAGACGCGACCGGCATTGCCGTTCAGCCACTGCTTGCTGAGCCCGGCCCGTGTTCCGGCCGTTCCGCCGTCGGGAACCTCGAAGTCGGTGAAGTCGAACGGATTGATCTGACGGTAGATGTAATTTTCGAGATATTTGTAGAAACCGCCGACCGAGACATAACCGCCCTGCCCGAAATATTTTTCGAGCCCGATATCGACCGTGTCGGCCATCAGCGGACGCAGCTTTGCGTTACCCAGGTCGAGCGACCAGGGCGAGGCGTTGACGTCGGTGTTGTTGCGCTTCGACGTGTCGAAATTGACGCCGCCGCCGGGCTTCAGCTGGTCCATGCGCGCGCGCGCCAGCACGCGCGCGGCACCGAAGCGCAGGAAGCTATTGTCGGCGAATTCGATCGACAAATTGATGCTCGGCAGGATGTCGGTATATTTGTCGCCGTCGGTGACCGGCGTCGACTGGGTGACGCCGCCGACGACCTGCGCATAGAAGCTCGAACCCGTCTGGTCCGAATGAATGACCTGGACGCCGACGTTGCCGCGGATCGGGGTGCTTCCCGCATCGGCGTCGAAATTTGCCTGCACAAAGCCGGTGAGTATCTTTTCGTGGATCGTATAATCGTTGAACACGCGCGCCGGATCGAAGCCCGCGCCGTCGGTCAGATTATAATTGCCGTCATTGTAGAAACGCCAGCTATCGAACGCGACCATGCCGGGGATGCCGATGAAGTCGAGCGACACCGGGTCATAGAGATAATCGGCGGGCACCGGGGTGTTCGCCGGATAATTTTTGCTCGTCAGCACGAAGCCGCGGTCGTCGAGGCTCTTCTTGCGGTCCGAATAATTGGCGCCGACGCGGATGCTGCTGAGCACGCCCTCCAGTTCCTGCGTCGCCTGCAGGCGCAGCGATTTCAGCTGATCCTTGACCCGCGGTGTGTTGACGAAGCCGTCCTGACAGTTGGCCACCGCGCCGCCGCAGCTGTTCCAGCCCTGCGGATCGGTGATCACGAACAGGTTGGGATCGGAATAGTCGAGCGACGGGTCGAACATGATCCCGCCATTGGGGCGCATCTCGAAGCCGAGCGCGGTTTCGCGCGCGCCGACGCCCGCGCCGCGGCCGGTGCCGAGATAGATTTCGAGATTTTCCTCGGTCTTCTTGATCCGCGAGTAGCCGAGATCGAGTTCAAGCGTCAGTTTCTCATTGGGCTTGAACTGCGTGTTCCAGCCGCCCGCGATGATCGTCGAGTTGCGGTGGACGACGTCGTTGCGCATCACTGCCTCTGTGCCCGTCCAGACGCCCTTGGTCACCAGACCGTCCTCGATCGTGAAGCCGGGCTGGAGCGTCGAATTGCCCCAGAAGAGCGGAAACTCGATGCCGCGCAGGCGCTGTTCGTCCTTGAACTTCGACCAATAGCCGTCGATCGTCGTGTGGAACTTGTCGCTCGGTTCCCATTCGACGACCGCCATCACGCCGTCGCGCTTCAGCTCATTCGATTTCACATAGGGCTTGGCGCCGCCGATGACGAAGGCGGTGTTCGTGCCGTCGGTCGCCTCGGGATAGCCCCACGCGTTGAACCGTTCCTCGGCTGTCGGCGACTGCATGCGCGCATAACCGATCGCCCAGCCGAGCGTGCCGTCAGCATTCTGGTCGATGTAGGAGATGTTGGCGCGATAGCCCTTGTTCGAAATGTCGGGGTTGAGCTTGCCGAGGTCGTTGATCTCGAAGCGCGCGCCCGCCGCGATCGTGCGCTTGCCATAAGCGAGCGGGCGCACGGTCCGCATGTCGATCGTGCCGCCGATCGCCTGCCCGATCAGCGACGCGTCGGGGGTCTTGTAGACGATGGCACCGTTCAGCAGTTCCGACGGATATTGGTCGAGTTCGACGCCGCGGTTGTTGCTCGCCGAAACCTGTTCGCGGCCGTTGAGCAAGGTCGTGGTGAAATCGGGAGCGAGGCCGCGGATCGACACGACATTGGCGCGGCCGTCGAGGCGCTGCGTCGCGAGGCCCGGCAGGCGCGACAGCGATTCGGCGATCGACAGGTCGGGCAGCTTGCCGATGTCTTCGGCCGAAACGACCTCGACGATCGAGGTGCTGTTCTTCTTCGCCTGGACCGAATTGGCGATCGCGCTGCGGATACCGCTGACGATGATTTCGCCGTCGGCCGGCGCCTCGTCGACCGGCGCGGTGCTCGCGTCCTGCGCCATCGCGGCGCCGGGCAGCACGGCGGTCAAGGCAAGGCCAAGCGCGATAGCGCTGGCACCGCGGCGAAGATTGGTCGGCATGGTCATATGTGGCTCCCCTGGCACGGACGGGTGGTCTTGACCCATGCATCGGGAGGGGGACGCTGGGCGTCCGTCAGGCTCCTCTCCGGCATATGGGCTTTCCCATCTTGAGCCTCGCAATTGAAACCAATCACGCCGCGCCGCCATAGGGTATACGTATACGCATAATATGCAGAGCTGCGCGCTGTCGCAGAAATGCAACGCTTTCGGGGCCGAAAACTGCGGGACTCGGCCCCATGCAATTTCTTGGCATCCACCGGACCAATCGCTACTCTGCGGTGCGAGCGGCGGCCACCTGGAAGGCCGCGGCGCCGGGAGAGAGACATGGGGCGCCAGCCCTCGGCCAAGCCGACGAGTTTCGACATCGCCTATCTGGCGGGCGTCTCGCAGCCGACGGTGTCGCGCGCGCTGCGCGGCAGCAAATCGGTCAGCGCCGCGACCCGCGCCAACATTCAGCGCATCGCGCAGGAACTCAACTACACCGTCGACAAGAACGCCTCGAGCCTGCGCTCGCAGCGCACCCACACACTCGCCCTGCTCTTCTTCGAGGACCCGAACCCCGACGAATCGATGATCAACCCCTTCTTCCTGTCGATGCTGGGGTCGATCACGCGCGAATGCGCGCGGCGCGGCTATGATCTGCTCATCAGTTTCCAGCAGATGCACAATGACTGGCATGTCACCTATCAGGACAGCCACCGGTCCGACGGCATCATCCTGCTGGGGTACGGCGACTATCAGCTTTACCTCACCAAGCTCGAGCATCTGGTCGAGATGGGGACCAAGTTCGTGCGCTGGGGATCGGTGTCCGACGACGGGATCGGGCTGACCGTCGGATCGGACAATGTCGGCGCGGGCGAGCAGGCGGGCGCGCATCTGGTCGAGATCGGGCGGCGGCGTATCGCCTTCCTCGGCGATGCGTCGGATCATGCGCCCGAGTTTCAGGACCGCTATGATGGGCTTTGCCGCGCGATGCGCGCTGCGGGTTTCGAACCCGACCCGGCGCTGCAGCGCGATGCGGTGTCGTCGGAGGATTCGGGCTATGCCGCCGCGCGGTCGTTGATCGAAAGCGGCCAGAGTTTCGACGCGGTGTTCGCAGCGAGCGACCTGATCGCGATCGGCGCGATGCGCGCGCTGACCGAAGCGGGCCTGCGGCTACCGCAGGACGTCGCGATCATCGGCTTCGACGACATCCCCGCCGCCAGCCTGACCACACCGACGCTGACCACGCTGATGCAGGATATGAAGGGCGCGGGAAGCTTGCTCGTCGACGCGCTGCTCGCACGCATCGACGACCGCCCGGTCGAACAGCGGATATTGCCGGCGCGGCTGATCCGGCGCCAGAGCACGGCCGTCTAGCTTACCCTTCGTCATCCCGGACTTGATCCGGGATCCCGCTTTTTGAGGCACCGGCAGACTTCGACATCAAGCGGGACCCCGGATCAAGTCCGGGGTGACGATAGTGCTGGAGTCCGCAATCCGCCGAACGCCGCCTCTTCACGTATTCGTATACGTAACCGCCCCGCGCTTGCTCTCTTCCCCGCTCGCTGCAACACCCCGACGCAACGGAAGCCGCGACCGACGGCCCCGACGGGAGACGCATGATGGAAAAACCGAAGCAGGGCTTTGCCGGCCTGTGGAATATCAGCTTCGGCTTTTTCGGCATCCAGATCGGCTTCGCGCTACAAAATGCGAATATGAGCCGGATCTTCCAGTCGCTGGGCGAGGATATCGAACGCCTCCCCGGCCTGTGGGTCGCCGCGCCGCTGACCGGACTGCTCGTCCAGCCGATCGTCGGGCATATGAGCGACCGGACCTGGCTCGGCCGGCTCGGACGCCGCCGTCCTTACTTTCTCGCCGGCGCGATCCTCGCCGCGATCGCGCTGTTCGTCATGCCCGAAAGCCCGGCGATCTGGTTCGCCGCGATGATGCTGTGGATTCTCGACGCCTCGCTCAACATCTCGATGGAGCCTTTCCGTGCCTTCGTCGGCGACATGCTGCGCAAGGACCAGCACAGCGTCGGCTATGCGGTGCAGACCGCCTTCATCGGCGCGGGCGCCGTCGTCGGGTCGCTGTTCCCCTCGCTGATGGAGGCGATGGGCGTCGCGAATGTCGCGCCGCCGGGGCAGATTCCCGATACGGTGCGCTACGCCTTCTGGTTCGGCGGGATCGCGCTGTTCCTCGCGGTGCTGTGGACCGTCGTCACAACGGGCGAATATAGCCCCGAACAGATGGCGGCCTTCGAACGCGCCGCACCCGACGCGGGTCAGGCCAGCCGCGCGCTCGCGTCGCGTGGCTATGGCGGCGGCCTCATCTGGGCCGCCGCGGGCCTCCTCGTCCTGTTCGTCCAGCAGCATTTCGCACTGCTTCGCGAAGTGCTGCTGCTCGGCGCGCTGCTCATCGGCTACGGCCTCGCGAGCATCGCCGCAATCGCGCTGGCGCGCCGGGGGAACGACCGCAACATGTTGTCGAGCATCGTCGGCGATTTCGCCGGCATGCCGCCGCTGATGAAGCGGCTCGCGCTCGTCCAGTTTTTCAGCTGGTCGGCGCTGTTCATCATGTGGATCAACACCACCCCGATCGTCGCCCAATATCATTTCGGGACGACCGATGCTGCGAGCGCCGCCTATCAGGACGCCGGCAACTGGGTCGGCCAATTGTTCGCCATCTACAACGGCGTCGCCGCAGTCGCGGCGCTGACCTTGCTCCCCTGGCTTGCACGTCGTCTTGGGCAGGCGCGCACGCATATGGTCGGCCTCGCGTGCGGCGCGGCGGGATATGCCAGCTTCTTCCTGCTGCGCGATCCCATGCAGCTGATCGTCAGCGAAATCTTCATCGGCATTTTCTGGGCTTCGGTCCTCGCCATGCCCTATGCGATCCTCGCCTCCAGCCTGCCGCAAGCGAAGCTCGGCATCTATATGGGGCTTTTCAACGTCTTCGTCGTCGTCCCGCAATTGCTCGTGGCGACGGTGATGGGCTCGATCATGAAAGCGCTGTTTCCGGGGGAGCCCATCTATACGATGGCCTTCGCCGCCTTTGCCCTGCTGCTGGCAATCGCTGCGATGACCCGCGTCGACCCGCCAGCCCGCGCCGAAGCCAGCCAAGGCTGAGAATCCTCGCTCAGCCCGGCCAAGGCCGATTATATATCTCGGTCGGCCCGGGATATTCGCTGCCATCGTCCGTTCCGACCTCGCGCGCGATCAGCGCGTTCACCATCGCATTGAGCCGCGTCATGTTGCGTCGCTGCTCGGGCCGCGCGGCGAGATTGACGATCTCGTCGGGATCGGCTTGCGTGTCGTAGAGTTCGAGGTCGTTGTTCGCCGACAATTCGGCCCAGTTTTGCGGGTGCTGGTGATGCGCAGGCGCGAAATAGCGCGCGAACTTCCAGCGGCCGTCATGCACGCCGCGGTGCAGCCGGCGTCGCGACAGGTCGAAACGGTCGGTGAAGGGAGCCGTCGCGGGCTGTCCCGCCTTCGGCGCCCAGCCATAGGCCACCGCATAGTTGAACAAATGCCCTCTAACGTCGCGTTCGGTGCGCGCATTGGCGTCGGTCAATAACGGCGTCACGTCGACGCCGGGCAGATCAGGATAATGCTCCTTCCGCCAGCCGACATCCTTCCCGCCCAGCGCGAGCAGGGTCGGCGCGATGTCCACCGCGCTCATCAGGCGGCGCGAGCGGCGCCCGCCCGCGGCATCGGGATGGACGATGATCATCGGCACATTGGTCTCTTCGCGGTAGATCGTGCCGCCCTTTTGCCGCATGCCGTGCGCGCCCGCGCGTTCGCCATGGTCGGCGGTATAGACGATGATCGTGTTCTCGAGCTGGCCGCTCGTCTCGAGCGCCCACAGCAACTGGCCGATCCGCCGGTCGACGTCGCGGATGCAGTTGTAATAATAATTGCGGAAACGGCGCCACGACGCTTCGTCGCCATGATCCATCGCGCCATAGGTGCGGACGTTCGACGCGGCGATGCCGCGATGCGCCTCGGGCTTGCCGCTCAGATCGTCGCGATAGAAGCTCTCGGGCAACTCGAAACCATTGTCCTCGGCATAGAGCGGGTCGCCCGGTTCGCGGCGGAGCGGCCCCAGAAGATAGGGATGCGCGCGCGTTTCGGTCTGCTTGCCCGTCGCATCATAGAACATGATGTCGTGCGGATTGAGCAGGCCGACGACCATGAACCAGGGTTTTCCAGCCGCCTTGTCGCGCTCCTTGAAATCGAGGATGCTGCGCGAGGCGTCGGCGGCGATATACTGGTCGTGCCGGTATCCGTCCCACGTCAGGCCGACCGCTTCACCGTCGAACCCGTAATCGTCGAAGCCATATTCTTCCATCGCATGTTCGGTGGCCGGATAGATCATGCCCGACACCTGGTTCCAGTTGCGCTTTTCGTTGATCGGCGAAAGGTGCCATTTGCCCTTGTAGCTGGTGTAATAGCCCGCCGACCGCATCATATGGCCCAGCGTCGGCAGGTCGGTCGGCAGCACCGGATCCTCGGCGCCGCTCGAGTTCAGGTATATGCCCGTGCGCTGCGTGTGATGCCCGGTGAAGATCGTCGAGCGCGACGGGCTGCACGGCGTCGTCTGGACATGGTAATTTTCGACGAGCAGCCCGCGCGCCATCAGTTCGCGGTGCCCCGGCAGCTTTTCGAGCAGCCCTTTCGGGAAGCTCGCGATACTCTGCTCCTGATCGGTGACGATCATCAGGATGTTGAGCTTGCGCCCGTCCGCCGCGGACACGCTGGCCCGCGCGCCCGACGCCGCGAGCGCCCCGGCGCCGCCCAGCCCGCCTACGAATGTCCGGCGGTCAACAGTCCAAACCATCTCGGGGCCTTTCCTTGTCCAATCGATACCGTGCCTAGAAGCGCAACACGGCTTCCAGATTGACCGTCCGCGGCGCGTTGATCATCACGACATGGCTGTTCCCGCCGAGCAGCGGCGTGTTGATCGCCTGGCTGAACGTTACCTCGTTCGTCAGGTTCCGTCCGACGAGCGCAAGTTCCCACGCGCCATCTTCCTTGCGGATCGCCAGGCGCGCGTCGAACTTCGCGTAACCCGGCTGCGTATTGAGCGGGTTCAGGTCGCCCTGCAAATAGGATTTCGACGTGTAGTCGGCGGCGCCGCGAGCGCTGACGATCAGGTCATCGCTCACCGGCACATCGAACTGCACATAGCCCGATGCCTTCCATTCGGGCGCGCGGGTCAGGCGCACGCCGGACAGATTGTTCGTCGCGGGCGTGCAGCCGGCCGGCGCGTTGTACAGGCAGGGGCCGCCCGGATAATCGTTATATTTCGCGTCCAGATACGCCCCCGTAGCGCCGAGGCTGACGACCCGACTCGGCCGGTAGCGCGCCTCGACCTCGACGCCCTGCGCGGTTGCCTTGGCAGCGTTGCCGGTGATGAAGGCGGTGCCGTTGTACGAGGACACCTGGAGATTGGCGAAGCGCGTGCGGAACAGCGCGATGTCGAGGTCGAGCTTGCGGTCGAACAGGCGCATCTTCGTGCCGAGTTCCCACGCGCGCGCGCGTTCGTCGTCGAAGTCGAAACGGCCGTTGTTGTTGCGGATATTATAGAGGAGCAGTCCATCGTTCGACAGGAAGCCCCCGCCCTTCGTTCCCGTCGCATAGCTGACATAGGCCGACACCGCCGGGCTGAATTCGTAGCGGAGGCGGAGCGAATAATCCCAGAGTTTCTCGGTCCGGTTGCCGCTGATGTCGAAATCGAGGTTGTTCGCGGGGATACGCGGCCCGACGTTGGTGCTCGTCCCGCGCGCTTCCTTCTTTTCATGGCTGTAACGCAGGCTGCCGCTGAAGGTCAGCGCGTCGGTCAGTTCCGCCTCGACGATCGCAAAGGGCGATAGCGACCAGGACGACTGGGTGAAGCCGCGCTTTCCCTCGGCCTGCGGCAGCGTCGTCCCCACCAGATTGCCGTTGTAGCTGATGAGCTGCAGGATATCGAGGTCGGCGTCGGTGTAAGTCGCGCCGAACGCGAGGTTGATCCCGGCGGCGACGTCGCGCGAGACGCGCAGTTCCTGGAAGAACTGGCTGCTCTCTTCGGCCTGCAGCGTGTTGAGCAGGTTGATCGGGCCGGGAATGGTGTTGAACGTGCGCTCCGAATCCACCGCCTGATAGGCGGTGATCGAGGTGACCGACCAGTCGCCCGGGGTCCAGTTCATCGTCATCGCGCCGGTGCGCGACTTGGTGACGTCATATTCCTCCGGAAAACCGCGGCTGAACCGCCAGAAACCGGGCTTGTCCTGCGCGTCGGCACCGCCGCTGGCATTACGGATGACGTTGCACAGGTTGCAGTTCGGATTGCCGATATTGTTGTAGACGGCGTTCGACCCGTTAATCTCGTTCCGGAATCCCTCGGCCTTGAGCAGGATTTCGAAATCCTCGCTCGGCTCCCACAGCAATTGGGCGCGCCCCGAGCGGTATTTCGACCCATTGTCGTCGAAACCCGTCAGCCGGTTTTCGATATAGCCGTCGGCCTGCCCTGCGCCGCCGCTCAGCCGGACGCTCAGCGTGTCGCTGATCGGTCCGGACAGATAGCCGCTGAAATTCATGCCGCCTTCGGCCAGTTCGGTTCCGGCGCGGAACTCGGCCTCGAAATCGCGCGTCGGGCGGCGCGTTATCATGCTGATCGCACCGGCATTGGTGTTCTTTCCGAACAGCGCGCCCTGCGGTCCGCGAACGACCTCGATGCGTTCGACGTCGAGGAACGGCACTTGGAGCGACCGCGCGCGGCTGGAATAGACGCCGTCGACGAACAGCCCGACCGATTGCTCGAACGCCAGATTGTTCGCGCCCGACCCGAGCCCGCGGATGGTGATCGCGTAATTGCCGTTGGTGTTGTCGATCTGGAGGTTGGGAACCGACGACTGGAGGTCGGTGAACAGGCGCTGGCCCTGCTGCTCGATCGCGTCGCCCGTCACAACGCCCACCGAAATCGGCACTTCCTGAAGCGTTTGCGGACGGCGCGAGGCGGTGACGATGATGTCTTCGCTGCCCGCCGTCCCTGTCGTCGCGGCCGCTTCGGCCTCCTGCGCCGCCGCGGGATGGGCAATCGCGATCATCAAGCTTCCGGTGGCGAGCGCCGTCAAGGCCCGGTGGTGGCGTGTCATCCATCTCTCTCCCATGTTCACGGCCAACGCCCCCGCAGACGCGTTCCCAGCGCCCTCGACTCCGCGGCCTCCTATATTATGTATCAAATGATATATTTCGGAATGACCAAAATAAATAGCATTCTAAGTATTTTTTGGAAGGCCGCCAAAAGCTCCATATTCCGCCGGAAATCGGATGTTTGCCAACCTGCGGGCATTTGCTTTACGCATGGCAGATCGATTGCGGCGAAGAGCTTTGAGGTTGATAATGACGATGGGAGATACGGACGAAGGGCCCGTTGCGCAGCCCGGAAGAGACGCGGTGTCGAACGCGTCGCGCAAGGGCGACCAATCGCGCCAGCGCATATTGGAGGCGGCGCTGATCGAATTCGGGGCGGCGGGATTCAAATCCGCGACGACGCGCCGCATCGCCGAACGGGCGAAAACGACGCTTCCGCCGCTAAACTATTATTTCGGCAGTAAGGAAGGGCTATACCGCGCGTGCGCGGAGGAGATCGTGACGCGTTTCGAACGCGCGAACCATGATGCCGTGGCCGGGGCAAGGCGGACCATCGAGGCGGCGTCGGGCCCGGAAGAGGCGCGCGACGCGCTCAAAAAGCTGATGGCCGCATCGGTGGAACTGATATTGGGCAACGCGACCTATGGGCTCGGCAGCGGAATCATCGCCCGCGAACTCGCCGAACCGGGCCCGGCTTTCGATATCTTTTACGATCGCCTGTGGCTGCCCGGCATCGAACGCAACGCGCGGCTGATATCGCGGATCAAGTCGGAGCCCGACGTGTCGGCCGAATCACGCGTGCAATCGATATTGCTCGTATCGAGCATCCCGTCGTTCCATACCCGGAGGATCGTCGCGCAAAAGGCCATGGGCTGGTCGGCAATCGGTGCTGCAGAGCTAGCGCTTGTCACGAAAGTCCTGCATCTCCAGATCGACCGGGTGTAAGCTCGATGGCTTCTCCAAGCGCCCTAAAGACCGTCAAACTGCTGCAATTCACAAAGTTTTTGTCGCCAGACGAGCTCAAATAATATCGTCACCCCGGACTTGGTCCGGGATGACGAAAACAGGGTCAGAGCGCGCCTTCGAGCCAGCCCTTGAGCGCGCTCTTCGGTGCCGCGCCGACCTTGGTGTCGGCGATCTCGCCATTTTTGAACAGGATCATCGTCGGGATGCCGCGCACGCCATATTTTCCCGGCGCATCGGGATTTTCGTCGATGTTGATCTTGGCAATCACCACCTTGCCCGCGAGTTCGTCCGAGATTTCCTCGAGCGACGGGCC
>JAESFK010000170.1_pt1 | contig 48743 bp, 39 predicted proteins | sample 9269391 | NCBI WGS metagenome assembly JAESFK01 (sample SAMN14506231, study PRJNA617097) | algae metagenome | isolation source: Drouetiella hepatica UHER 2000/2452 and co-occurring heterotrophs from... | place: Slovakia: Slovak Paradise National Park, Hrabusice, Kosice Region | collected 2000-01-01
GCGAGACGTGCAGGATGCAGGCGCCGTAGCTGGTACCGCTCATGCGGCTGTCGGAGAGCCGCACCATGTCGCGCACGCCCTGCTTCACCAGCTTGGTCGGGATCGGCAGCATGCCCCATTCCGGCATGCCCGGCCCGCCCTGCGGGCCGGCATTGCGCAGGATCAGCACCGTGTCCTCGGTGACGTCGAGATCCTCGCGGTCGATCGCGGCCTTCATCGACGGATAGTCGTCGAACACCAGCGCCGGCCCGGTGTGCTTCAGGAACTTGGGCGCGCAGGCGCTCGGCTTGATGACGCAACCGTCGGGCGCCAGGTTGCCCTTGAGCACGGCCAGCGCGCCCTCTTTGTAGATCGGGTTGGCGACGGTACGGATCACGTCGTCGTTGTAGATCTCCGCCCCCTTCACGTTCTCGCCCAGCGTCTTGCCGGTCACGGTGAGCGCATCGAGGTGAAGATGGTCGCGGATCTGCTCGATCAGACCCGGCAGGCCGCCGGCATAGAAGAAGTCCTCCATCAGGTATTTGTCGCCGCTCGGCCGGATGTTGGCGATCACCGGCACCGTGCGGCTGGCGCGCTCGAAATCGTCGAGGCCGATCTTCTGGCCGGCGCGCCGCGCCAGCGCGATCAGGTGGATGATGGCGTTGGTCGAGCAGCCGACGGCCATGGCCACGGTGATGGCGTTCAGGAACGCCTCGTGAGTCAGGATCCTGTTCGGCGTCAGGTCCTCCCAGACCATGCCGACGATGCGCCGGCCGCATTCGGAGGCCATGCGGATATGATTGGCGTCGGCGGCGGGGATCGAAGAGGCGCCGGGCAGCGACATGCCGAGCGTCTCGGCCATCGCCATCATCGTGGCCGCCGTGCCCATGGTCATGCAGGTGCCGTAGCTGCGCGCGATCCCGGCCTCGACATCGACCCAGTCGCTCTCCGAAATCTTGCCGGCACGGCGCTCATCCCAGTATTTCCACGCGTCCGAGCCCGAGCCCAAAGTCTTGCCCTTCCAGTTGCCGCGCAGCATCGGCCCGGCCGGCAGGTAGATCGTCGGGAGCCCCATGCTGATGGCGCCCAGCAGCAGCGCCGGCGTGGTCTTGTCGCAACCGCCCATCAGCACGACGCCGTCCACAGGGTGCCCGCGCAAAAGCTCCTCGGCATCCATCGCCAGCAGGTTGCGGTAGAGCATGGTCGTAGGCTTCAGCAGGCTTTCCGACAGCGACAGCGCCGGCAGTTCCATGGGGAAGCCACCGGCCTGCAGCACGCCGCGCTTCACGTCGTCGACCCGGGTCTTGAAATGCATGTGGCAGGGCTGGGCGTCCGACCAGGTGTTGAGGATGGCGATCACCGGCTTGCCGGCCCATTCCTCGGGCGCGTAGCCCATCTGCATCGCCCGCGAGCGATGGCCGAAGGCGCGCAGGTCGTCGGGCGCGAACCAGCGCGCGCTGCGCAGCTGGTCGGGAGTTTTGTTGTTCGGCTTGCTGTCCGGCATGGCTTGTTCCTCCGCGCCGGACGCGACCACAGTCAGGGGATCACGGTCAAGCCGCGATGCCGCACGGCAGGAGAGGCTTGCTCATGTAGACCGTGACGCCGAGCGCCGAGGTCTCCTCGCGGTCGATCCGGTAGCCGAAGGCCAGATAGAGCCGGACGTTCGCTTCGAACATCTTGTTCGTGTAAAGCCGCACCTCGCCATAACCGAGGTCGAGCGCCAGACGCTCGGCATGCGTGAGCAGATACCGGCCGAGGCCGCGCCCCTGGAAGGCCGGCGCGACGGCAACGTTCTCGATCACCAGATGATCGCCCTTGTCGATCGTCTCGATGAGGGCGGCGAGTCCGCCGTCGAGAAAGGTGAGGTCGATGCGATGCCGGCGCACCGCCTCGTCATAGTCGGCGCGCATCGGCAGCGGTTCGCGGCCGATGACGGGTACCCATTTGGCATAGGCTTCGCGCGTGAGCGTCTGCACGGCGGCGGCATCGTCCGCCACCGCGCGCCGCAGCGCCGGTGTTTCGTCCATGACGAAGGTCTCAGCCGAGCTTGAGGCCCGTCGTCTCGGCGACGCCGGTCTTGAGGTTGATGCACTGCACCGCCGCGCCCGACGCGCCCTTGCCGAGATTGTCGAGCGACGCCACCGCCAGCACGTTGCCCTCGGCATCATTGCCGTAGACCGCCAGTTCCATCGTATTGGTGTCGATCAGCCGGTCGGCCCGCAGGAAACGGTCGCGCTCCAGCCACGCCCGGTCGGCGAGCGGCCGCACCGGCACGAAGGTCTCGCCGGCATAGTAGTCGCTCAGCACCTGGTGCACGTCCCTGGCCGTCACCTGCTTGGTCGTGATGTCGCGCGTGATCGGCACGGTGATCAGCATGCCCTGGGCATAGTGGCCGACCGACGGCACGAACAGCGGCGCGTGCGTGAGGCCAGAATATTTCTTCATCTCCGGCACGTGCTTGTGCGTGAGCTCCAGCCCGTAGAGTCCGAACGGCTCGACGCCCGGCTGCTCATGGACGGCGATCAGCTCCTTGCCGCCGCCGGTATAACCCGAGACGCCGAACACGGCGGGGGTGGAATCGGCACGCACGATCCCGGCATCGACCAGCGGCCGCAGCAGCGCGATGGCCCCGGTCGGATAGCAGCCCGGATTGCTGATGCGGTTGGAGGCGAGCAGCTTCTTGCGCTGATCCTTGGCCAGTTCCGGGAAACCGTAGGTCCAGCCTTCGGCCACGCGGTACGCCGTCGAGGCGTCGATCACGACCGTGTCGGAATCGCCGATCGCCGCCACCAGCTCCTTGGCCGCCGCGTCGGGCAGGCAGAGCACGGTGATGTCGGAGGCCTTGGCGATCTCGGCGCGCTTCCCCAGGTCCTTGCGGTCGGCCAGCGGCAGCTCGAGCAGCTCGATGTCGGCCCGGTCCTTGAGCCGGTCGAGGATCTGCAGGCCGGTGGTGCCGTGCTGGCCGTCGATGAAAATCTTCGTCTTGTTGCTGGTCATGGTCTTCTCTCTCGATGCAGGGCCTTGAAGGGAGGGCCGACTGGAGGAGGAAGGAATAGGAAGCCGCTTCGTCTCTCCAGCGGCTTCACGATACGGCGCGTTTGTTACTGTTGCGCGCGCGCGTTCTCTTACCGCTTTTGCGAGCGGCGACGTCGCGACCGGAGGAGGGCGGGCGAAATCATGCTGCGGCCGATATTTCATCGGGGCTCCCCCCTGTCAAGATGCCGCCGACACGCTAGGTTCGATTATTCCCTGTTCTGGAGACAAGCCATGAGCCAGTCGCCCGCCGCCTCGCCCCATCCCGAAGGCCTCTCGATGCTGGAGAGGCGCACGATCGAGGCCGAGATCCTGAAGGAGGTCTACGAGACCCTGAAGGCCAGCCACGGCCTCGAGGTCGCCAAGAAGACGATCGAGGAATCGGTGCGCCGCTCGGCCATCGAGCAGGCCCGCCAGTTCGCCGCCTCGGTGCCCGGAGGCACGTCGCTCAAGTCGTTTCAGGACATCCAGCATCTCTGGACGAAGGGCGGGTCGCTGGAGATCGACGTCAAGGAACAGACCGCCGATACCTTCACCTTCAACGTCGTGCGCTGCCAGTACGCCGAAACCTACAAGGCGATGGGACTGGGCGAGATCGGCGCCCTCCTCTCCTGCAACCGCGACGGCGCCTTCTGCGAAGGCTACGACTCCAGGCTCAAGCTCGAGCGCACGCAGACGATCATGCAGGGCGCCAGCCACTGCAACTTCAAATACACGTATGAGCGGTAACGAATCGGCCCCTCGTCGAGAGGGCTTACAATTCTATTGATGCCCCCGTAGGCCAATTACCCTGAAATAGGGTGGGGATACTTCGGCAAAAGATCAGCTGCGACCTCGCCGGATGTCTTCTGCTGTACCTGCTCCCGTGTTTTCGGTCGTCGGCCAAGCAAATGGTAGTATTGAATCATTTGTGCCTGATCACTGCCGATCATCTCTCTGAGTGTGTCTGCGAGCCCTTGAGCAGTACCAATCGATGAGTCTGAAATCGCGATCCCATGATAGTGGGCATCAAGCCATTTTTCATCAAAGCAGTTGGAAAAGACGAACGCGGCAAGCCTACATGCGTCCTTCTCTGTCTTGCATTCTTGAATTCGCAAATAGAGCTTGAGGATGTTGCTGATGCTCTTCGCCTGACGAACGTTCAGACCTAGAGGTTCAACCGCTTTTCCTAGTAGGTCTCCGATTATCTCCTGAAGGTGAGTTTTCAGCTTTTCCTGATCTTCATCAGACGTTGAGCCCTTCAACACTCGTTCTTGCAGGTCGCTATATTCCGATGGTCTCTGCAGCGGTGGGCCAATAGATGGTGCGACTGCATAGTTTTCTTGTCCTTCTCCGCGCACTCGCGCCAAGCCCAATGCAAATACATCCTCGTTTCTTAACAGCGGCAATCTGAAAGGTATCTGCACGATCTTGTCCAAGTACCGACGGCCGAAGACTTTGCCATCGCCATAAACCTTCGCCACTTTAGTGTAATGGGCGTTCAAGGCCGCAACCAAGTATTCATCGTCGCATGCAAGGAAAACTACACACCCCGCAGCGGTGAGACTGTGAACCGACTCGAGAACGGCTGCGACCCGTGTCGGGCTGCAACGATCCAAATCATCGAAGAAAAATACGAACGGACGGAACTGGCGTCCTCGGCGATATATCAAAGATGCAATATCGCGATAGACCAGCGAAAGGCCATCGGCCCCGAGCTTGGTGGGTACGCCGTTGAAGAGCTTCTCTTCGACCAGTTTGCCTAACCGACCACCGACAAGCTTCCAGATCCCTGGTAGAGCTGCCACCAAGGCAGGGAAAAACCATGCGGGAGTTGCCTTATCCGCCAAGTCGCGAAGGCCGGCGATCAGGTCATCGTTTGCACTGATCTGTGCGACAAAGGCAGCCAATGGCCTATAGAAGACAATGGTCGCGGCTGCCGTGACAGCGATCCACCATAGTGTTCGTCTGTACTTGCGCCAATACGTTCGCCACTTCAGCCACGCGAGCAACAGCAGGACGCCGCGCTGCTGCCCGGCTTGCTCTATAACGGTAGCGCGCACATGATCATGTAGATCGCCACTCCCATTCCATTTCCATGGATTGACAGAGAATACGGCGTAGTCTCGCTTCAGAAACTCTGATCGAAGGGCACCAATCAAAGTCGATTTGCCTGCACCCCATGGCGCGAAAATACCAATCGTAAGACGCGCTTCAGAAGCAGATAACCAATCCCGTCGTCGTGCCTCTGCCGCATTGCCATCGTGCTGAGTATTGGCGGCCGGATCGCGCCGTACGACGTCCTCAACGACGGCAACGATGCCGGCCGCCATTTTCACAAAGCCTAGTTGAGGTTGCTCCTCGGGCGCATCGATTTGAACTTCAAGATCATCATTAAAATCGCGTTCGGCTGCCGACGCGGTCGAGCTCACGCTGGCTTCCAATACATCACGAAATGAGGGGCCGACGGTTTCTTGCTGATCGCCCGCCGTCGTTGTGTATTCGCGTGCAATCTTAGAAACGCTCGCAGTAACTGGACCGCCAGCGAACAGCTCTCCCGCGTTCCTCGCGAGTTCCTCAACCATAGAACCAGACGCTTCACTGCCAATAGAAAGCGCGAGGCGACGCCACATCAGATTCCCCGCCGCATAGCCCTTCGCAATCGCTCCAATGGTAATCCTCAAGCTTTCTTTGAGGCTTAGACGCCCGGCACCAACGCCCATAAGAGGCAGCCAGACACTACTCGCGTTAGCTATTGATTTACTCTCTATCGAATGCGCTAGGAGGCGAGTCAGGTTCCGCTCTAAGATTTGGCTGCTCTGCGGTCTCCCTACCGTGACGACCAGTGCAAGCGTCTGGCCATGCGGCGCGCTTTCGATAGCGAAGCCATTGCCCAGTTGCTTAGAGGCCTGTCTTAGTACTTCCCTCGACATTCCGAGTTGAGCGAGCACTGAAGTATTCAATGTGCCGGGAGTACCAGTGCTATCCGTGGACGCGAAGACGAGATCGCAATCCTCTAGTGGGAGGTTTCTACCAATTACGACCTCAAGGCTAGAAGCGAAGCTCGCCATGTCCTTGTCCCGCCACTTTATGCAATCTTAAGTTGCCGCGGGACACTCTAGCGCTAGTCGTTAGTTGGGCAAGTAGTTGCGGTAGAGAGAGTTTGCTGAGTCGCCGGCTCGCCCCGTTCGAGCGCGTGAATTAGTTCAGGAACTCCGCCACCACGATGTGGCCGTCCTTGGCGGGCCAGGTGCGGGTCGGGATGGTTTCGTTGTTGAACACCGCCATCACGGTCCGCGTCGGCGCCGCCTCGAAGGCCAGCCGTCCCACCGAAACGCCGGGCACGCCGTCGTTGATGCCGGGCGGCACCTTGCCATCGAGCGAGAATTTGTCGCGACCGACGCCGAAATAGCCGCGCGGCCGGCTCATGAGGGTGACCGCGCCGGCGCCCTCGTCGGCCTTGGCGAAGGGCTGCGGCCGCAGATGCACCAGGTCGCTCGAGCGCAGGAACGGCGAGCGGTAGGTGTGCGTCGTGGGCAGTCCCGGCATCCGGAGCACGAACTCGTAATGGGAATCGGAGCGACCGACGAAGGGTCCCCACACGCCGTCCTCGCCGGTGGACTTGCGCAGCAGCGCCACCGCGCTCTTGCGTTCACCCGTCTTTGCGTCGACCTCGAAGATCTCCACTTCCGCGCCGGCCACGGCAATGTTGGTGTAGGTGCCTTCGCTGAAGCCGGTCACCTTCCCGTTCAGGATCGGCAGCGGCTCCTGGGCGATGAACATGCTGCCCGGCGGCTTGCCGGTGATGTGCTCGAACATCGCGGCAAAGGCCAGCTTGTTGAACGCGACCTCGCGATGGTCGAGTCCTTCCAGGACGACGTTGCGCGCACCGCGCAGCTCCGAGGCATCGTAGCCGACGCCGGTCGGCTTGCCGGGCGCGCCGATGAAGCGGCCATCGGGCTGCGAAAACTTGTCGTTCCTGTCCGACCGGATCGCCATCATCTCGACCCCCGGGATCAGGTCGTCGGGACCGTCGTTCAGGCTCTTGAGGAACGGGAAGGCACCGTTGAACTCGCTGCCGACCAGCAGCTGGTCGGAGATCACGATCCCCTTGTTGGGCGTGCCGCACAGAACGGCGTGGCTCACCATGTCGGCGCCACCCTTCTTCAACATCGCGCGGATGGCATTTCCGCCGCGCGAGGAGCCGACCAGGGCGACCTTGCGACGCCGCGTGGCCTTCAGGACCTGGACCACGAAGGACGTCAGTTCCTTCATCTGGTCCTCGGCCGAGGATCGCAACGGCTGCGGCTTCGAATCGTCGCTGCGGGCGCTGGGATAGACGAAGTCGATGGCGAAGAGCTGGTTGCGCTTGAAGCCGTTGGCCTCGAAGCGCCACAGGTTGTTGATCCAGAGCGCGCTCGAATCGCCGTTGCCGTGCACGAACACGACCGGCGGCGGGCCGGTCTCGGGCTGCGGACGCCGCGGTCCCGGCTGGCTGCGGGCGAGTTTGGGAAGCGCAAGCGTCGACGCCAGCACGGCAGCGCCGCCGAGCAGCGCGCGGCGGGTCGGGCCGTTCTTCGAGGACCTCGAGCCCTTCGTCATCACTCCCCCAAACAATCGCCCCATGTTGGCAAATGCCGGAGGCGGGCGCTACGCTTGCCGTATGTCCATTTGTTACGTCGACAGCCCGGTCGGCCGGTTGGCCCTCGAGGCGGATCACGACGCCGTGGCCTCGGTGCGCTGGACCACCACCGACGAGCGAGCCCGCGACACTTCGATGACGCCCGTCCTAAAGGAGGCGGTGCGCCAGCTCGACTGCTATTTCGCGGGCAAGCTCAAGCGCTTCGACCTGCCGCTCGCCGCGCGCGGCACCGACTTCCAGAAGAGCGTCTGGAAGATGATGTGCGAAATCCCGTTCGGCGGCACCGCGACCTATGGCGGCATGGCGATGGCCCTCGGTTCGGGCCCCCGCGCCGTCGGCATGGCCTGTGGGCGCAATCCCATCCCCATCATCGTGCCCTGCCACCGCGTCCTGGGAAGCGGCGGCCGGGAAGGCGGCTTCTCGGGCGGCCAGGGCCTGCCGACCAAGCGCCAGCTGCTGGCGCTGGAAGGCGTCGTGCTTCTTTAATTTCTCTGCCGTTGCGTCGGCCGGACGCCCCGGCTACGGAGGCGTTATGCGCGTGCTGATCACCCGGCCGGAACGCGAGGCGACCACGCTGGCGACGGCGCTGGCCCAGCGCGGCCATGTCCCCGTCATCGCGCCCCTGTTCCGTCTCGAGATCCTCCATCCGCCGGCGGAGTTCGCCACGGATCTTTCGGGATGCCAGGCCGTCCTGCTGAGCAGCGCCAATGGCGCGCGCGCCCTGGCCGAGGCCAGCGAGCAGCGCGGCAAGCCCATCCTGGCGGTCGGCGACACCACCGCCTCGACGGCGGAAGGGCTGGGCTTCGTCTCGGTCACCTCCGCCGCGGGCGATGGCCAGGCGCTGGCCGAGCTGGCGCGAACGCGCCTCGATCCCAAGGCCGGTCCTCTCCTTCACGTGTCCGGCGTCGACATCGCCCAGGATTTCGCCGCCGCCCTCGCCCCGGACGGGTTCGAGGTGCGCCGCGTGGCCCTGTACGAGGCGCGCGAGGAGACCACCCTGCCCGACTCGGCACGCGCCGCGATCGAGGCCCGCGCGCTCGACGCCGCGATGTTCTTCTCGCCGCGCGCCTCCGGCCTGTTCGCCCGGCTGGTGCAGGAAGCCGGACTCTCCGCGTCCCTGTCGAACGTCACCGCGATTGCCATCAGCCCTGCGGCGCTCCAGCCCTTGAGCGCCCTGCCATTCAAGGCGACGGTGGCGGCAGCGCACCCCACCCGCCAGTCCGTCCTGGACGAGATCGATCGGCTGCCCGTTGAAGTCGTAAGGGACGCCTCCCAGCCTGTCCCCGAGGCGGCCGTAGAAGGACCGAGCATCATGAGCGACACACCTTCTTCTCCCGAGACGGCCGCGCCGCCGGCTTCTCCTGTGACGCCCCCGCCCGTGCAGGCCAGGCGCGGCCTCGGGGTGGTCGGCGCCTTTATCACCGGGTTGGTCGCCTCCTGCCTGGTGCTGGCCGGCGCCCTGATCAGCCTGCCCTACTGGCCGGCCGAGATCCGCGCACTGTGGCAGGGCCAGGGGGCGGCTGCGGTGCCGCCGGCGCCGGCCCTCGACCTGCAGCAGGTTCGCCAGGATGCGGCCGCCGTCGCCAACGCCTCCGTGGAGGCCGCCAAGCGCGAGATTTCGGCGCGCCTCGACGACCTCGAAAAGCGGGTGCGCGCGGCCTCAGCCGCCGCGGCGGAGCGGCCGGGCAGTCCCGCAAGCAGCGGCCCCGATCCGGCGATCGCCGACCTGCGCCGCAAAATCGAGGCGCTGGAAGGCCGCGCCGCAGCCCCCGAGGCCGCTGCGCCAGCGCCAGCGCCGGCGCCGACCCAGGCGGGGCCCAACCCGGAGCAGGAAAAGGAGCTTGCCACCCTGCGGCTCGAACTCGCCACGATGCGCAACACCGTGCAGACGATCGACCAGACGGTCGCCGCGCAGCGCGACCAGACGAAGCTGCTGGCCGAGGCCGTCGACAAGGCACGCGGCGAGGCGAGCGCCCGCAATGCCGGCGAACAGAAGGCGATGAGCGCCGCGCGCGCCTCCGCCCTCATCGGCATTGCAGCCCGGCTGAGCGCCGCGGTCGAATCCGGCCTCCCCTTCGCCACCGACCTCGCTTTGCTGACCCCGCTGGCCCAGGGCGACGCCAAGCTGACCGAGAGCGCCGCGGCCTTGCAGGCCTATGCCCAGAACGGCGTCGCCTCGCGGCCGGCGCTGGTGGCGGAGTTCCCGGCCGTCGCCAAGGCGGCGCTGGCCGACGATCTCGCTGACGATTCGTTCGGCGAGCGGCTGCTCGGCAAGGTGCGGGGGCTGGTCTCGCTGCGCCGCGTCGGCAACGACGTCGAAGGCGACGGCACGGAAGCGAAGCTCGCGCGGGCCGAAGCCGCCCTCGAGGCCGGCGATCTTCCCAAGGCGGTCGCGCTGGTGAAGACGCTGCCGGCGCCGACGGCGCGGGCCACCGCCGGCTGGCTGTCGCGCGCCGAGGCCCATCTCGCGGCCAAGCAGGCCGCCGACCAGATCTCTTCGCAGGCCGTCACCCTGCTCGGCTCGGCCCGGTAGGCCCCGCCATGACGATGCTGCGCACCATCCTCTGGTTCGTCTTCGCCATCGTGGCGATGTTGGGCGCGGTGTGGCTGGCCGAACGGCCGGGCTCCGTGACCGCCGAGTTCCGCGGCTGGCGGCTCGATACCAGCGTCGGCGTCCTGATGATCTCCGTGCTCGTGCTGATCCTGGTCAGCGTCGGCGGATGGCTTCTCTACCGCTGGATCGTCGGCGCCCCCGGCGCGATGCTCGAAGGCTGGGGCGAGAGCCGCCGCCGTCGCGGCTATCGCGAGCTGACGCAGGGACTCGCCGCCGTTGCCGCGGGTGACGGCGTGGAAGCCCAGAAGCATGCACGCAAGGCCGAGCAGCTCCTGTCCGAACCGGCGCTCACCCTCCTTCTCTCGGCCCAGGCGGCGCAGCTCAACGGCGACCGCGACGGCGCGCGGCGCGCCTTCACCGCCATGCTCGACGACGAGCAGATGGCCTTTCTCGGGCTGCGCGGCCTGATCGGCCAGTCGCTGCGCGACGGCGACCAGGCCCAGGCGCTGGCCCATGCCGAACGCGCCTTCCGGCTGCGGCCGCAGACGCCGTGGGTCGTGCATTCGCTGTTCGACATGCAGGCTCAGGTCGGCCAGTGGCGGGCCGCGCAGGAGACGCTGGAGACGGGCATCCGGCGCAAGGTCGTCACGGCCGACAAGGGCCGCACCCTGAAGGCCCTGCTGGAGGTCGAGCGCAGCCGCGAGGCCGAGCGCGAAGGCCGCCCCAGTGACGCGCTGGCGCTGGCTCGCGATGCGTTCGCGCTGGCGCCGGAACGCATCGCCGTGACGCGGCGCCTCGCCGAGCTGCAGCTCAGGGCCGGTGATTCGAAGAAGGCGATGAAGACGATCGAGCGCGGCTGGGCGCTGGCGCCGCATCCCGATCTCGCGTCGCTCTACCTCGACGCGTCGGGCGAGACCGAGGCGCTGAAGCGGATCGCAATCGCCCGGCGGCTGGCCGGTCTCAATCCGTCCGACATCGAAAGCCACCTGATGCTGGCCCAGGCTTCGCTCGATGCCGGCCTGTGGGGCGAGGCGCGCCGCCATCTCGACAGCGCCGCCGGCGGCAATCCGTCGACCCGCGTCTGCCGCCTCATGGCCGAGGTTGAGGAGCGCGAGCAGACAGGACAGGACAAGGTGCGCGGCTGGTTCGCCCGGGCCGCCGATGCGCCGGCCGACCGCGCCTGGCGCTGCAACGCGTGCGGCGCCCATCACGAGGGCTGGCGGCCGGTCTGCGAGAGCTGCGGCGCCTTCGGGACGCTGCAATGGCGCGCGCCCGGCACCTACGGACAGATCCTGCCGCCCGAAAGCGGGCCGTCCGAGGCGCTTCCGTCATCGCCGCGTGGATCCAACCTGCCCGTGCCGGTCGCGGGCAACACAACAAGCTAGAAAAAGAGGAAACGCCATGTTCGAGACGACGCTTGCGGGCAGCCTGCCCAAGCCGGCCTGGCTGGCCACGCCCAACGTGCTGTGGGCACCGTGGACGCTGTCCGGAGAGCCGCTGTTCGAGGCCAAGGACGATGCCACGTTCCTCGCCATCCGCCGACAGGAAGAGGCCGGCCTCGACGTCGTGAGTGATGGCGAGCAGGCGCGGCAGCATTTCGTGCATGGCTTCCTGGCCGAGGTCGACGGCGTCGACTTCGACAAGAAGGTCCGCATGGGCATCCGCAACAATCGTTACGACGCCGATTGCCCGACCGTCACCTCGGCCCTGAAGCGCCGCAGGTTCGTGCACGAGCGCGAGGCGCGCATCGCCCGCGCCGCCACCTCGCGCAAGCTCAAGTTCACGCTGCCCGGCCCGATGACGCTGATCGACACGCTGGCCGACGGTTATTACGGCGACCGCGTGAAGATGGCCTTCGCCTTCGCCGAGCTGCTGAACCAGGAAGCGAAGGACCTCGAAGCGCTCGGCGTCGACGTCGTGCAGTTCGACGAGCCCGCCTTCAACGTCTACCTCAACGAGACGGTCGACTGGGGCGTGCCGGCGCTGGAGAAGGCGGCCGAGGGGCTGAAGTGCACCACCGCCGTTCACATCTGCTACGGCTACGGCATCGAGGCCAACAACAAGTGGAAGGAGACGCTGGGCGAGAGCTGGCGTCAGTACGAGCAGACCTTCCCGGCGCTCGACCGCAGCTCGATCCAGCAGGTTTCGCTGGAATGCCGCGACAGCCACGTGCCGCCCGAGCTGATGAAGCTCCTGAAGACCAAGACCGTGCTGGTCGGCGCCATCAACGTCGCCTCCGACAGGATCGAGACGCCGGAAGAAGTGGCCGCGACCCTGAAACTCGCGACCGAGTTCGTAGATCCCGAACGCATCCAGGCCTGCACCAACTGCGGCATGGCCCCGATGACGCTCGGCGTCGCCTACGGCAAACTGCGCGCGCTCTCCGAGGGCGCCGCGCTGGCGCGGAAGGCGTTCTGAATTCCCGTCGTCTCGACCGGAGCCGAGCGTAGCGAGGCGAAGTGGAGAGACCTTTTTTCTTCCACTTGATGGCTATTGGCAGAAAAAAGGTCTCTCCACTCCGCGCTACGCGCTCCGGTCGAGACGACGGCTATGTTACTGACTCGGCAGTCGCTGACGTAACGCATAGAGCGCTTCCAGTGCCTCGCGCGGCGAGAGTTCGTCGGGGTTGATTTCGGCCAGCGCCTTCTCGACTTCCGACTCCTTCGTCTTCGCCGTGCCGCTCGCGGGACGGGCGGGGGCGGCGGCGAACAGCGGCAGGTCGTCGGCCAGGCGCGTGACCGCGCTCGACTGTTCGCCCTTCTCCAGCACGGCCAGCACCTCCTCGGCGCGCGACACGACGGCGGCCGGGAGGCCGGCAAGCTGCGCCACGTGGATGCCGTAGGAGCGGTCGGCAGCGCCCGGCGCGACCTCATGCAGGAACACGACCTCGTTCTGCCATTCCTTGACGCGCATCGTGTACGGCGCGAGCGCGTCGAGACGTTCCTTGAGCGCGCCAAGCTCGTGATAGTGGGTGGCGAACAGCGCGCGGCATTTGTTGACGTCGTGCAGATGCTCAAGCGTGGCCCAGGCGATCGACAGGCCGTCGAAGGTGGCGGTGCCGCGGCCGATCTCGTCGAGGATGACGAGGCTCCGGGCCGTCGCCTGGTTCAGGATCGCCGCGGTCTCGACCATCTCGACCATGAAGGTCGAGCGGCCGCGCGCCAGGTCGTCGGCGGCACCGACTCGGCTGAACAAGCGGTCAACGATGCCGATGGTCGCGGCCTTCGCCGGCACGAAGGCGCCGGCCTGGGCCATCACGGCGATCAGGGCGTTCTGGCGCAGGAAGGTCGATTTGCCGGCCATGTTCGGGCCGGTCAGCAGCCACAGGCGGCGCTCGGTGCCCAGCGCGCAGTCGTTGGGCACGAAGCCCGCGCCGTTCTGTCGGGCCAGCGCCGCCTCGACGACGGGATGGCGGCCGCCCTCGATGGCGAAGGCGGGATCGTCGGCCAGCGTCGGCCGCACGTAGTTGCTGCTGGCCGCCAGCTCGGCCAGTGCCGAGGAAACGTCGAGCGAGGCCAGCGCCCGGCCGGCCGCCGCGATCGACGTCGACACCGCCATGACCTTGGCGACCAGCTCCTCGAACACGGCGAGCTCGAGCGCCAGCGCCTGGTCGGCGGCGCGGCCGATGCGGGTTTCGAGATCGGCCAGTTCCGCCGTGCTGAAGCGCGTGGCGTTCGACATGGACTGGCGCCGCGTGAAGCCCAGGGCCGCCAGGTCGAGCTTGTCGGCATGCGTCGCCGTCACCTCGATATGGTAGCCGATCATGTTGTTGTGCCGGATCTTGAGCGACGGCACGCCGCTCGCGGCCCGGTACTTGGCTTCGAGGCCGGCCACGGTCTTGCGGCTGTCGTCGCGCAGGGTGCGCTGCTCGTCCAGTTCCGGCCGGTAGCCCTGCCGCACGAAGCCGCCGTCGCGCACCAGCAGCGGCGGCTCGTCGGCCAGCGCCTCGGCGAGCGCCGCCACGGTGGCGCCGTGGTCGGAGCAGCACATCACGATTTCCGCGAGCGGCGCCGGCGGCGGCAACAGCGCCTCGGGCTCGGCGCGCAGCGACTGGGCCAATGTTTCGCCCGACTCCAGACCATCGCGCAGCGCGGCGAGGTCGCGCGGGCCGCCGCGGCCGACCGACAGGCGCTGCAGGGCGCGCTCGATGTCGGGGGTACGGCGCAGCGCCTCGCGCACCCGCTCGCGCACGGCCGGCCGCTCGACGAAGAGCTGCACCAGGTCAAGGCGGCGCTCGATCTCGGTCCGATCCGTCAGGGGCGCGGCGATGCGCTCGGCCAGCAGGCGCGCGCCTGGGCCGGTCAGGGTGCGGTCGATCGTGGCCAGCAGGCTCCCGTCGCGACGGCCGTCGAGGCTCTTCACCAGTTCGAGATTGCGCCGCGTCGCCGGGTCGATCTCCATCGTGCCGTCGGCGCGCTCGCGGCGCGGCGGCACCAGCGCCGGCCGCTTGCCGGCCTGGGTCAGCTCGACATAGTCGAGCAGCGCGCCGCAGGCCGCGACCTCGGCGCGCGAGAAATCGCCGAAGCTCTCCAGCGCTGCGACGTTGAAGGCCTGGAGCAGGCGCTTGCGGGCATTGTCGCTGTCGAACCGCGCCGAGGGCAGCGGCGTCAGGACCGAATTCCACTCTTCCAGCGCGGCTTTCAGCGGCTCGCGCGCCAGCAGCCGGTCAGGCACCAGCAGCTCGCCCGGCGCCAGCCGGGCCAGCGCCGCCGCCAACTGCCCGGGCAGCAGCGGCTGGGTCGCGAAATCGGCGGTCGAGAGATCGAGCCAGGCCAGCGCCAGGTCGCCCTGCGCCTCGGAGAGTGCTGCGAGGTAATTATGGCTGCGCGCATCGAGCAGGGAGTCTTCGGTGAGCGTACCGGGGGTGATGACCCGCACCACGGCGCGCTCGACCACGGACTTAGGCCCACGCTTCTTGGCCTCGGCCGGATCCTCGACCTGCTCGCAGACCGCGACCTTGAAGCTCTGGCGGATCAGCCGCGACAGGTAGGCCTCGTGGCTGTGCACCGGCACGCCGCACATCTTGATGTCCTGGCCGAGATGCTGGCCACGCTTGGTGAGCGCGATGTCGAGCGCCGCCGAGGCCTTCACCGCATCGTCGAAGAACAGCTCGTAGAAATCGCCCATCCGGTAGAACACCAGATGGTCCGGATGCGCGGCCTTGATCGCCAGATACTGGCGCATCATCGGCGTGGCGTCGGCGGGGATGGTGGAACTGTCCGGCACTGGAAGCTTCCTCGGGTGAGGGTTGGTCTAGCACACGCCGCAGGGCGATCCATGTGGACGACAGGTGGACGATAATTGGGCATGGAAGTTGCGCTGCAGCGCGGGATGGGTGTCTGGCACGCGCGGCGGAATACCGCCAATATGCGTGCTCAATTGGGAGAGAAAAAGCAGATGGCGGGCAAAAGCTCGGAAGAAATGGTCAGCAACCAGATGGGCGATCTCGACGGCGACTCGCTGATCATGCATCGCTCGGGCCGGCCCGGCAAAATCGAGATCATCGCCAGCAAGCCGCTGGTCACGCAGCGCGACCTGGCGCTCGCCTATTCGCCGGGCGTCGCGGCCCCCTGCCTCGCGATCGAGAAGGACCCCTCGACCGCCTACGACTACACGATCAAGGGCAACCTGGTAGCCGTGATCTCCAACGGCACCGCCGTGCTGGGCCTGGGCGACATCGGGGCGCTGGCCGGCAAGCCGGTGATGGAAGGCAAGGCCGTCCTGTTCAAGCGCTTCGCCGACGTCGACTGCATCGACCTCGAGGTCGACACCAAGGACGTCGACCAGTTCGTGAACTGCGTGCGCTACCTCGGGCCGACCTTCGGCGGCATCAACCTCGAGGACATCAAGGCGCCGGAGTGCTTCATCATCGAGCAGCGCCTGCGCGAGCTGATGAACATCCCGATCTTCCACGACGACCAGCACGGCACGGCGATCGTGTCGGCCGCCGGCCTGATCAACGCGCTGCACCTCACCGGCCGCGACATCAAGGACATCAAGATGGTGGTGAACGGCGCCGGCGCCGCGTCGATTGCCTGTATCGAGCTCGTGAAGGCGATGGGCATGCCGCACGAGAACGCCATCCTGTGCGACACCAAGGGCGTGATCTACCAGGGCCGCACCGAGGGCATGAACCAGTGGAAGAGCGCCCACGCGGTCCGCACCAAGGCGCGCACCCTGGCGGAGGCGATGAAGGGCGCCGATGTGTTCTTCGGCCTTTCGGTCAAGGGCGCCGTCAGCAAGGAGATGGTGCAGTCGATGGCCGCCAAGCCGATCATCTTCGCCATGGCCAATCCCGATCCGGAGATCACGCCGGAGGACGTGCGCGCGGCCCGCGGTGACGCGATCGTCGCCACCGGCCGGTCGGACTACGCCAACCAGATCAACAACGTGCTGGGCTTTCCCTACATCTTCCGCGGTGCGCTCGACGTGCGCGCCACGACGATCAACGAGGCGATGAAGGTTGCGGCGGCCGAGGCGTTGGCCAAGCTCGCGCGCGAGGACGTGCCCGACGAGGTCGACCGCGCCTATTCCGGCCGCCGCCTGCGCTACGGACCGGAGTACATCGTCCCGGTGCCGTTCGATCCGCGCCTGATCGTCGAGGTCTCGGCCGCCGTCGCCAAGGCGGCCATGGACTCCGGTGTCGCGCAGAAGAAGATCGCCGACATGGCGGAATACAAGCGCAGCCTTTCAGGCCGCCTCGATCCGACCAGCCATTTCCTGCAGAGCCTGTTCGAGCAGGTGAAGGCCAATCCGCAGCGCATCGTCTTCGCCGAGGGCGAGGAGGAGCGCACGATCCGCGCCGCCCTGATGTTCCGCGACAACGGCTACGGCACGCCGATCCTGATCGGCCGCGAGGAGCAGGTGCGCGAGACCATGAAGTCGCTCGGCATCACCGACGACACGGGCCTGGAAATCCATAATGCCCGGCTGTCGACCAAGAACGCCCCCTACACCGACCTGGTCTACAAGCGGCTGCAGCGCGACGGCTACCTGCACCGCGACGTGCAGCGCATGGTCAACCAGGGGCGCAACGTGTTCGGCGCCTGCATGGTGGCGGCGGGCGATGCCGACGGCATGGTGACCGGCATCACGCGGCGCTTCCCCGAGTGCTATGCCGACGTGAAGCGCGTGATCAACATCGACGCCGGCAAGGTGCCGATGGGCTATTCCATCGTCGTGTCGCGCCAGGGCACGGTGTTCCTCGCCGACACCTCGATCAACGAGACCCCGAGCCCCGACCAGCTCGCCACCATCGCCAAGCAGATGGTGAAGAACGCCCGCATGATGGGCCACGAGCCCCGGGTCGCATTCCTCTCCTTCTCGAACTTCGGCAGCCGCGAGATCGAGCGCATCGATCGTATCCGCAAGGCGATCCGCCTGCTCGACGCCGAGCAGGTCGACTTCGAGTATGACGGTGAGATGCAGGCCGACATGGCGCTCGACTACGAGCTGCTGAAGTCGACCTATCCGTTCACGCGCCTCACCGGCCCGGCCAACATCCTGGTCATGCCGGGTCTGCACTCGGCCCACATCTCCTCGCGCCTGATGCAGTCGCTGGGCGGCGTGACGGTGATCGGCCCGGTGATCGACGGACTGTCGAAGCCGGTCCAGATCGTGCAGATGGGTGCCACCGTCAGCGATCTCGTGAACCACGCGGCGCTGGCGGCGTACGGAGCGCTCGTCGCACTGAGGTAGCAAGATTCCGTCGTCTCGACCGGAGCCTCGCGCAGCGAGGCGTAGCGGAGAGACCTTCTCTCGACGATTAGCCGGCTATTCGTAGGGACAAGGTCTCTCCACTGCGCGCCTGCGGCGCTTCGGTCGAGACGACGGATGTTTGCCCTCGTGCTGATCTCCAAATCTGGCGGTTCAGGGCCTGAACTCAGGCGACCTTCACCACGGTGAGCCGATGCTTGCGGCCATCGCGGGCCGTCCAGGAAATCGACTGACCGACCGCGAGGCCGATCAGCGCCGCGCCGACCGGCGTCATCACCGAAAGCTTGTGGGCGTCACTGTCCTCGTCGGCCGGATAGACCAGCGTCTCGGTGAGTTCGTGCTGCTCGCCGTCGGTCCCGGCGTCGGAGCGGAAGGTCACGGTGGAGCCCATCCGCACGACGTCCGCCGGCACCTTGTCCTCGCTCACCACCTTGGCGCGCTCCATCTCGGAGAGCAGTTCCTCGGCCACGTCCGGCAGGCGCTCCAGCGACGCGGTGGCGAGGTCGGTCAGGCGATCGCAGTCGGCGTCGCTGACGACGATGTTGGGGACGGAACGGTTACGTGCAACGGCGGGCATCGTGGATGCTCCTGCATTTGATGAAGACGAATTGTTGAAAATCGGTGATCGCAGAAAGGCGATCGTGCCCCGATGCCGGGACACAGTGGCCGGCTCGGGGACTACGCTTCCGCGATCGGATGGTTCCGTCGCGGGACGCGCGAATAGGGGGCCGAAAAGCTCATGCGGAGGAGTTAAGCCCCTCCCGTGCCGGCTTTCAAGCCGCTTTGCGCGCCCGCTTCGCGAGATAGACCTGCAGGTGCGCGTAGGCGAGGCGCAGGTTGGGCGTCGCAAGGCCGGCCTTCTTCGCTCGGGCGATCATGTCGCCGACGATATGGTCGGCCTCGACCATGCCGCCCTTTTCGAGATCGTGCAGCATAGAGGCGGTGAACTTCGAGCCCTTCACGGTCAGGAACGAGCGGATGGTCTTGAGGCCCTTCTCGCCGGGATCGTAGCCGGCCGCGGCCCCGACCTGGCGCGCCTCCTCCACCGTCTCCAGCACGATCGCCAGGCCTTCGTCGGCTTCGAGCACGTCGCCGGACGAACCGCGCATCAGGCAGCAGGTCGCCGCCAGGGTACACAGCATGATCCACTTGTCCCAGAGATCCTGCACGATGTTGGCGTTCAGCCCGCCGTCGATGCCCGATGCCTTGATGGCGGCATCGAGATCGTTCAACGCCTTGCGCGCCGGCGCGGCCCCGCGCTCGCCGAACGAGATCACCGCGAAGGGGCTGGTGTGCAGGATGTACCCGTCCCCGTTCATGGCGACGCCGACCCGCGCGAGGCCGCCCACCACCTTCTCCGCGCCGAAGCGGGCGTCGAGTGCCTCGAGATGGCGCATGCCGTTCAGCAGCGGCACGATCGTCGTGTGGGCGCCGACCGCCGGCGCGATCGCATCCATCGCCGAGTCGAGATCGTAGGCCTTGCAGGTCAACACGACGAGGTCGTACGGGCCACCTTCGGAACCGTTGGTGACAGTCTTCACCTTCTGGGTGATGTCGCCCTTGGTGCTCTTGATCACCAGCCCGTCGCGCTGCAGCGCTTCGTTCCGCTTTTCGCGCACGAGGAAGGTCACGTCGGCGCCGCTCTGCTGCAGGCGCCCGCCGACATAGCCGCCGATCGCGCCGGCGCCGAGGATCAGGATCTTCATAGCCCTTCCTACTTCAAGGCGCCGCGGGCGCGGCGTGCTTCATATGTCTGCAGATGGGCATAGGCATAGCGCAGGTTGGGCGCGGCGATCCCGTGCTTGCGCGCCCGTCCCAGCATGTCGCCGACGATCTGCTTGCCCTCGGCCGCGCCGCCCTTCTCCATGTCGCCCAGGATCGACGCCACGGCCTTGGAGCCTTTCGTCGTCAGCATGGTCTGCAAGTTGGCCACCACCTTGTCGCTCGGCGGCTGGCCCTCGGCCACGGCGACCTTGCGGCTCTCCTCGAGCGTCTCGGCGACGATCGCCGCGCCGTCCTCGCTCTCCATGATGTCGCCGATCGTGCCGCGCATCGAGGCGCACATGCCGGCGATTGTCGACAACATGATCCACTTGTCCCAGAGATCCTGGTTGATGTTGTCGTTGAGCCCGCCGTCGATCCCGGCCTTCCTGCAGGCCGCATCGAGCTCGACCAGCGATTTCCGCGCGGGCTTCCCGTCACGCTCGCCGAACGAGACGCCCGAGGCGCCGCTGTGCAGGATCTCGCCGTTGGGGCCCAGCATGCCGGAGATACGGGCGAGGCCGCCGGCCACGCGCGCGGCCCCGAACTTCGCATCGAGCGCAGCGAAGTGGGCATGACCGTTCAGCATCGGCACGATGACCGTGTCCGGCCCGACCGCCGGGGCGATGGACTCCATCGCCGAGTCGAGGTCGTAGGCCTTGCAGGCCAGCACGATGACGTCATAGGGACCGCCCTCACCGCCCTGGGTCACGACCTTGACCGGCACCACCGCGTCGCCCTTCGGGCTCTTCACGACCAGACCTTCCTGGCGGACCTTCCCGGCGCGCTTCTCGCGCAGCAGGAAGGTGGTGTCGATGCCGGCCTGGGTGAGGCGCGCGCCCCAATAGCCGCCGACCGCGCCGGCGCCGAGAATCAGGATCTTCACTTCTTGATGTTCCTTTCGGTCAACCAGTCGTCGAGCCACGTGGCGAGGTCGTCGGTCTGGTGATGGATGTGGCTGAGATCGGCGTCGGCTGCGCGCTTCACGCTCTCGTCGGTGCGGATCCACACCGTGCGCATGCCGATGTCGGCGGCGGGCTTGAGGTTGACGGAGATGTCGTCGGCGAAGGCGGCGCGGGTCGGATCGATGCCGTGCTTCTTCACCAGCGCCTCGTAGATCTGCGGATGCGGCTTGGGCCAGTACTCGCCCGCCGCGATGTCGAAGATCGCCTGGAAATGATGCGCCACGCCCAGCCGCTCCATCACGCGCTCGGCGTGCGGCACGTCGCCGGCAGTGAAGATGATCTTGCGGCCGGGCAGCGCGCGCAGCGAGGCTTCGAGCGCCGGGTTGGCCTCGACCGGCGAGTAGTCGATGTCGTGGACGTAGTCGAGATAGTGCGTGGGATCGACGCCGTGCAGGGTCATCATCCCGCGCATCGACGTGCCGTGGTCGCGCCAATACTGCTTCTGGACGACGCGCGCCTCTTCCGGCGTGACCTTCAGCCAGTCGGCGATGTAGCGCCCGATGCGCACGTCGATCTGCGAGAACAGGTTGCAGCGCGCCGGGTAGAGCGTGTTGTCCAGGTCGAACAGCCAGACGTCCGGATCGTGCGCGGGGGGATCGTATTTGCGTGCCATTGGACGCTTGGATTACCGGCCGGCCGTGCGCTTGTCGAGCCGGCGGATTATAAGGAAAGGCAATGGATATCCTGACGATCGCCCTCCTCGCCGCCGTCGTTCTGCTGGTCGTCGTGCTGGTCATCGTGCTGATGCGCCAGGGTGGCGGCAGCCGCGAGGCCGAGCAGCGGATGCAGCAGCAGCTTGCCCTGGCGCTGAGCCAGCAGGCCGAGACCGTGCAGCGGGTCGAGAAGTCGCTGCGCGAGCAGGAGCAGGCGCTGGGCAAGGTCGTCGCCGAGCGGCTCGACCGCACCGAGAAGGCCACCGGCCAGATCGTCACCGACCTGCGCGAGCGGCTGGTCCGGATCGACGAGGCGCAGAAGAAGATCGGCGAGCTCTCGACCCAGGTCGTCAGCCTGCAGGAGGTCCTGTCCAACAAGCAGGCCCGCGGCGCCTTCGGCGAGGTCCAGCTCAACGACCTGGTCCAGAGCGCCCTGCCGCCCTCGGCCTACGACTTCCAGGTGACGCTCTCGACCGGCGTGCGCGCCGACTGCCTGCTGAAGCTGCCCAACCCGCCGGGTTCGATCGCCATCGACGCCAAATTCCCGCTGGAAAGCTACAGTCAGCTGCGGGCGGTCCCCGCGGGCGACGGCGCGGCGCTGCTGGCGGCGCAGCGCGCTTTCCAGCAGGCGATCCGCAAGCACATCGCCGACATCCGGGCCAAGTACATCGTGCCCGGCGAGACCGCCGAATCGGCGCTGATGTTCCTGCCCTCGGAAGCGGTCTATGGCGAGTTGCACGCCAACTTCACCGGCCTGGTCGAGGAATCCTACAGGGCGCGGGTGTGGATCGTGTCGCCCACGACCATGATGGCGACCCTCAACACGGTGCGCGCCGTCCTGAAGGACGTGCGCATGCGCGAGCAGGCCGGCGAGATCCAGAAGATGGTCGGGCTGATCCTGGGCGACGTGAAACGTCTCGACGACCGGGTCGACAATCTCAAGAAGCACTTCGCCCAGACCGAAAAGGACCTGCGCGAGATCGACACCTCGACCACGGCGATCACCCGCCGCGGCGAACGCATCCTCGCCGTCGATCTCGGCGAGGAGCCGGTGGCGCTGCCGCCGAAGGTTTGAGGGGATGCAAAACCCGTCGTCTCGACCGGAGCCTCGTAAAGCGAGGCGCAGCGGAGAGACCTGCTCTCGACGATTAGCCGGCTTTAAGTGGAGAGAAGATCTCTCCACTCCGCTCCTTCGGGGCTCCGGTCGAGATGACGGGCTTCTTTGTTGCGCCGCCTTAGCCCCAGGGACCGCGGCGCGGGGTTTGCGAGGCGGGATTGCCCCACGGACCGCGACCGGGCGCCGACGAGGACTGCGGGCGCGGCTGGGCGTAGGTCTGGCCGCCCATCGCCTGCAGGCGAGCGATGCGCTCCTCCATCGGCGGGTGGGTCGAGAACAGGCTCGACATGCCGCCGGCCAGGGCGAGCGGGTTGGCGATGTACATGTGAGCGGTCGCCGGATTGCGCTCGGCCGCCTCGTTATGGATCTGCTGCGTGCCGGCATGCAGCTTGGCCAGGGCCGAGGCGAGCCACTGCGGCTGGCCGCAGATTTCCGCGCCCATGCGGTCGGCCTCGTATTCGCGGCCGCGGCTGATCGCCATCTGCACCAGCATGGCGGCCATCGGCGCCAGGATCATCGCGGCGATGGCGACGATCGGATTGACCAGCGGCCGGCCCTCGGAATCGCGGCCGCCGCCCATCAGGCCGCCGAAGCTCGCCAGCATGCCGATGGCGCCCGACAGGGTCGCGGCCACGGTCATGATCAGCGTGTCGCGGTGGCGGACATGGGCCAGCTCGTGCGCCATGACGCCGGCGACTTCCTCGCGGCTCAGGTAGCGCAGCAGGCCGGTGGTCGCGGCCACGGCGGCATGCTCGGGATCGCGGCCGGTCGCGAAGGCGTTCGGCTGGTCCTCGTCGATCAAGTAGACGCGCGGCATCGGCAGGCCGGCGCGCTGCACCAGCTCGTGGACGATGTTGAACAGCTCGGGCGCGTTCTCCGGCCCGACTTCCTGGGCGTTGGCCATGCGCAGGACCATCTGGTCGCTGTTCCAGTAGGCGAACAGGTTCATGCCCAGCGCGGCGACGAGGGCGATGACGAGGCCGGTCTGGCCTCCCAGCAGGTAGCCCGCCACGAGGACGAAGCCCGTCAACGCGGCGAGCAGGAGAGCGGTCTTGGCGTAATTCATGCCGGGTAAGTTGGTGTGCAAAAGTGGCGAATCAAGGAATGGACAGGCATCATGGCGCCATGACCGAACCTACCAAGCCCACCCCGCCGGAGCCGCCCAAGGCCGATCCGGCAACACCCCCCGTCCCCGAGAAGCCCAAGAAGGTCGAGGAGATCGGCGGCCCGCCCGGCCCCGAACCCACGCGCTACGGCGACTGGCAGTTCAATGGGAAGGTGACCGACTTCTAGACACAAGGCGGTGGCACGAAGACTGCCTCGCTGTGTTCGACACGTTGATCCTCGAGTGACCCCATGACCAAAGCCGACATCTTCCACCCCAGCTTCAAGGCGCAACCCTGGTGGTGGGAGGCGTGGACGCCCAACAACGCGCTGAGCGTCGACCCGCCCGCGACGACCGACGTGGTGATCGTGGGGGCGGGCTATGGCGGCCTGTCGACGGCGCTGGAGCTGCGGCGCAACGGTATCGACTGCGTGGTGCTGGAACGCGGCGTGTTCGGCATCGGGGCCTCGACCCGCAACGGCGGCATGCTGTCGGGCGGCACCAACATCGCCAAGGGACTGGGCGGCAAGAACCCCAAGGTCGAGGCGGAGTTCGAGGCCAACAAGGCGGCGTTCCTGGGCAGCGGCGCCGATTCGCTGCAGACCCTGATCGACATTATCCATCGCGAGAAGATCGACTGCGGCCTGATCACCAACGGCCGCTTCACCGGCGCCTGGACGCCCAAGCACTACGACGACCAGGCGCGCAAGGTCGAGATGTTCAACAAGTACGCCCATGTCGGCGCCGAGATGATCCCGCGCGAGCGGGTGCGCGAGATGATGGCGTCCGACTATTACTATGGCGGCATGTACGTGCGGAGCGGCGGCAACCTCCATCCCGCGCGCTACTACAAGGGCCTGCTCGAAGCCGCGCATACACAGGGCGCCGTGCTGTGCGGCAATGTCGAGGCCGAGCGTATCGAAAAGACGGGTAGCGGCTGGCGCGTGCTGACGGCCAAGGGCCCGATCGCCTGCAAGGAAGTCGTGATCGCGACCAACGGCTATACCGGCGACCTGACGCCCAAGCTGAAGATGCGCGTCGTGCCGGTGGCCAGCCACATCATCGCCACCGAAGAACTGCCGATGCCGGCCACGGACCTGATCCCGCTGCAGCGCTCGATCGGCGACACCAAGCGGGTGCTGACCTATTACCGGCCCTCGCCCGACGGCAAGCATATGATCTTCGGCGGCCGCGCGCGCTTCACGGCGGCGCCGCCGGAGGTCAGCGCGCCGATCCTCTACCAGTACATGATCGACCGCTTCCCGCAGCTCAAGGGCATCCGCATCACGCATGTGTGGACGGGCAACGTGGCCTTCGCGCTCGATTCGATGTCCCACATGGGCCAGGACGACGGCATGCACTACCTGCTGGCCTGCAACGGCAGCGGCGTCGCGATGATGACCTATCTCGGCACCCAGACGGCCAAGAAGATCGCCGGCGGCTCCAACGCGCCGGTCAATGCCTTCGACGGCCGCGAATTCCCCGAGCATCCGCTCTACAACGGCGATCCCTCGCTCTATCTCCCGCTGATCGGCGCGCTGTACCGCACCCGCGACTGGCTCGATCGCAAGATGGCTTAAACCCCGTCATCTCGACCGAAGCGCGCCGCGCGGAGCGGAGAGATCTTCTCTCCACGAATTGCCGGCTTTTGGTTGAGAGAAGGTCTCTCCGCTTCGCCTCGCTGCGCTCGGCTACGGTCGAGACGACGGGGATATAAGGACGCAGAACATGAAGGTTGGTATCGTCGGCGCGGGTGCGATCGCGTTTGGAATGGCGGCGTTTCTCGAACAGGCGGGACATGCCGCGACGCTATGGTCGCCTTCCGGCGAACGCACCAAGGCTTTGGCCAAGGGCGAGCCGTTGGTGGCCGCCGGCGCGATCGAAGGCGCGTTCAAGCCAACCATCGCCACCAGCACCGAGGTGGTCGTTACTGGCGCCGACGTGATCCTGATCGCCCTGCCAGCCTATGGGCACAAACACGTCTTCGATCGCATCGCGCCGCACATAACGCCGACACAGACCGTGATCGTGAGTTCGCACGCGTCGTTCGGCGCGCTCTATCTCTCGCGCCTGCTCGCCGCGCGCGGCATTGCAGTGCCAATCATCGCCTGGGGCACCACACTGGTTACTGGCCGCCAGACCGGGCCCGCCAAGGTCCAGGTGAACACGGTGCGCAAAACGATCGATCTCGCCACGCTGCCGGCAGCGCGCAGTGCGGAGGGTCTCGCCCTCTGCCAGTCCCTGTTTGGCGACCGCTTCGTCGATCGGCAGAGCCTGCTGGCCATCGCGCTCAGCAATCTCAATCCGACGATCCACATGGGGATTGCGCTCGGCAACATGACGCGCATGGAGCGCGCCGAGACCTGGGGCCAGGCCGAGAACGTCACGCCGAAGATCGGCCGCCTGCTGGAGGAACTCGACCGCGAGCGTCTCGCCGTTGCGACGGCGCTGGGCCTGGAGGTGCGCACGATCTTCCAGCACCTCAACCTCTCGTTCGGTGTGCCCCTGGGCTCGGCGTACGAGATGCACCAGGCCATGCATGCCATCGGCAAGAGCGGCGCCGGCCCGACGACCGCCGACAGCCGCTACGTCACCGAGGATGTGCCGTTCGGCCTGGTCCCGACGGCGAAGCTCGGCCGCCTCGCCGGCTCTCCCGCGCCGTTGCACGAGGCCGGCGTCAGGCTCTTCTCCGCCATGTACGGGCGGGACTTCACCGCCGAGAACGACCTGTTGACCGCCCTCGACATCGACGCGCTTTCTCTGACGCAGCTCCAGACGCTGTGCCGCGACGGCTACTCCCGTTTGTCGTCCTGAGCGCAGCAAAGGACCTTGCGGAACGACCGAAGTACTGCGCTGCTGGCGATAGATCCTTCGCTGCGCTCAGGATGACAGCAATTGAGAGCCAAGAGATGACCACCGACACCCTCCCCGTCTCCCTCGCCGACGTCCGCGCCGCGGCTGAGCGCATCAAAGGCGCCGTCGTCCATACGCCGTGCCTGCGCAGCGAGACGCTGTCGCGCGTTGCCAAGGCCGATGTCTGGATCAAGTTCGAGAACCTGCAGTTCACCGCCTCGTTCAAGGAGCGCGGCGCGCTGAACACGCTACTGCAGCTCACCGACGAGGAGCGCCGCCGCGGCGTCATCGCCATGTCGGCCGGCAACCATGCGCAGGGCGTCGCCTATCATGCCGGCCGGCTGGGCATCCCCGCGACCATCGTCATGCCGTCCTTCACGCCCAACACCAAGGTCAAGCACACGCGCGGTCACGGCGCCCGGGTGGTCCTGATCGGCGACACGCTGGCGGAAGCGGCGGCCGAGGCCCATCGCCTGGCCGATGCCGAGAAGCTGGTGTTCGTGCATCCCTACGACGATCCGCGCATCATCGCGGGCCAGGGCACGATCGCGCTGGAGATGCTGGCGGACGCGCCCGATCTCGACACGCTGGTCGTGCCGGTCGGCGGTGGCGGCATGCTGGCGGGCTGCGCCGTCGCCGCGCGCGGGCTCAAATCCGACCTGACGGTGATCGGCGTCGAATCGGCCGGCTACTCGGCCATGCGCCAGCTGCTGGCCGGCGAGCCCGTGACGGTGGGCGGCGACACGATCGCCGAGGGCATCGCCGTGCGCGACATCGGCCGGATGCCGCTCGCCATCGCCCGCGCTTTGGTCGACCGCGTGCTGGCGGTCGACGAGGTGGCGATCGAACGCGCCATCGCGCTGTTCCTCGAGGTCGAGAAGACCGTCGCGGAGGGCGCCGGCGCCGCGGGACTCGCAGCCCTGCTGGCCCACCCCGAGCTCTTCGCCGGCCGCAAGGTCGGGCTGATCCTGTGCGGCGGCAACATCGACACCCGCCTGCTGGCCTCGGTCCTGCTGCGCGGCCTGGTCCGCGACGGCCGCATCGTGCGGCTCCGCCTGATGATCGGCGATGCGCCGGGCCAGCTCGCCCGCGTGGCTGGCCTGATCGGCGGCGCCGGCGGCAACATCGTCGAAGTGCTGCACCAACGGCTGTTCGGCGTGGTCGCCAAGGCCACCGAACTCGACGTCACCGTCGAAACCCGCGACCGCGCCCACCTGGGCGAACTCCTGGCCGCCCTGCAATCCGACGGCTTCAAGGTCCGCGTCCTGGAGGGCGCGGACGCGTAAGCCTGGCGGGACGCGATATCATCGCCGCAGCCTCGCACGCTATGTGTATACCGCAGTTGACGGATGGGCTGGCGTATACTACCGTATACGCATGATCGAGGTCGTCGAATCGCCGCAGTTCAGAAAGTGGTTCCGAGGACTCAAAGACAAGAATGCCGCCATCGCCATAACGAAGCGGATCAACCGGGTGAAGGGTGGCCTTTTCGGCGACGTAAAGTCGGTGGGTGACGGGGTATCGGAACTCCGCTTCCACCTCAGCGCCGGTCACCGGGTCTACTTCCTGAAGCGGGGCCTGGCCGTGGTGATCCTGCTCTACGGCGGCGACAAGTCTTCACAGGAGGCCGACATCGAGAAGGCCAAGGAGATCGCCAAAACTGTCTGACAGGAACTACATAGCTTATAACTCAGAGCGGATAACAGAGCATGCCCACCAAGACCAAAACCACCCCTTTCGATGGATCCTTCCATCTCAGGAATGATGTCGAGGCCCAGCTCGACGTTCTCAACGATGCGCTCGATAGCGGCAGCGCGGTGGTGATCGGCGCGGCCCTTGGCGATATCGCAAGGGCACGCGGCATGACCGATGTAGCTAAAAAAGTCGGCATGACGAGGGCCGGACTTTACCGGGCACTCAGCAGCGATGGTAACGCGAAGCTGTCGACCATCGCCTCCGTCTTGGAAGCGCTAGGCATCAAGCTCAAAGCGGAGCCTGTGAAGATCGCCCGTACAAACCTCTCGATCGGCAAGAACCGTAAGCAAAGAGTCTCCTTCCCGAAGCTGGCGAAGGGCGAGGCGAGGAAAGTCGCCATTGCGAAGCACCGGACCTCGACCAAAACAGCCGTCGCGAAGGCCGCTTGATACTACAATGAAGCTGCCCGCGCCTGGGCTCCGGGCTCCTTGCTCGTCACAGCTGCCGACCCTGAGCTGAGGCAGCGCACACTTTCCCGCGCCTGCCGCTTCACTAAGCCCAACTCAGCGATCCAGGCCGAGGGCTTACGGGTCCGCGTCCTGGAAGGCGCCGACGCGTAGCTGTGCTCACCACAGGTCGGGCTTGGCGACCATCAACAGATAGATGGCGACCAGCGCGACGAACGCTGGCCAGCCCAGCGCGAACCAGAGCCGCATGGCGCTGTAGTAATCGGGCGGCAACGGCTGGTTCAGGGCGACCGCGCGCGCCGCCAGATCACGCGCGCGGATCTGCAGCACCACGACCGGCACCCAGCAGGCGAAGGCGAGAGCGTAGAGCGCATAGGTCACGACGAGCCAGGACGCTGTGAGATCGAGGCCACTCTGCATCGCAAGCGCCAGGCCGGTGATCGGCTGCAGCATGCCTGCCGGCAGCGTGAACAGCCAATCGGCCAGAACGACGTTACGCGTCACGATGGCGATCCCGCGGACGTCGCCGCGCAGATGCGCGAACCACATCTGGAAAGCCGTTCCCATGCCCGTTCCGAACAGCACCGTGCTGCTCAGGATGTGCAGCCACTTCATCCAGAGATAGGCGTCGATGCCCAGGATCACCGCTCTTCCTCCAGGACCATCCAGACGCCGATCAGCGCGAGGATGGGCAGGTTCTTGAGCAAGGCGCCGAACGGTTCGAGCCAGAGCCCAGGTGCCAGCACGGTCAACAGGATCGTATAGCCAGCAACGACAGCCATCTGGATCGCGGCCATCCAGCGTGGCCGCCAGCGCACCAGCAACGCCACGGCAATCAACAGGTCCACGCCCGAGAAGGCGAGCGCTAGTGGCCGCGACGGCAGACCGAGGCTTGAAAACGCGGCATCCACCACGGCGTAGGACGCGACCGGCGCCAGCACGCCCGCGAGGGCCGATCCGAGCCACAGCAGGATCAGGACCGTTCGCAACAGCGGCCGCAGAAAGTACAGGCGGGCGTGCCAGAGGTCCTGTGTCTGCGCCGGTCGACGGGCCAGCATGTCGTCCATCCGGCGCGGCGTGAAGCCGATCTTGTCGGCGAAGGTCGTGGCCGGCTCATTCCCGGCATTGCCGACCTCGAGCTGGCGCAGGCTCGCGGTGCCGAGCGGGCCGCCCCCCGCAAGATCGGCGATGCGCGCAGCAACACGCATCACGGGCATCGGGATCGCAAGAGTGGGAACGGGGGCAAGGCCGAGCCAGGCCCGATACTTCCCGATCAGGTCCCGCAAGGTCACGATTTCCGGACCGACCGGTTCGAGGGTCTGGCGCGCAAACCGATCGTTCTCCACGACCCTCACCACCGTCTCGACCAGATCGTCGATGTGGATCGGTCGGAAGGCGGCCGAGCCGTCTCCGACCAACGGACTGACGCACGGCAGGCCGGCGAGGCCGCGCAGCGCCGACGTGCCGCCATAGCTTCCCGCACCATAGACCAGCGAGGGTCTCAGGATCGTCCAATCGACCGGCAGGCCGCGCAGATGATCGTCGGCCCGCTTCTTGGTCAGCGCATAGTCGGTACCCGCCTCGTCATCGGCGCTGATGGCCGACACCTGCACCACGCGGCGGATGCCGGCTGCCGCGCAGGCGTCGAACAAGGCAATCGGCGCGGTCGCGTGAATGGCCTCGATATCCTGCCCTCGCCCGCCATGCAGGACGCCGGCGCAGTTTATGACGGCCTCCACGCCGGCCAGCCGGGTTCGCCAGGCCTCGAGAGTGACATCGCGATTGAAGTCGGCAGCATAGACCTCAACCTCCGGCCATTTGCGACGGAAGGCAGCCTGATCGCGAACGGCGGCCACCATGTCGTGGCCCCTCGCCCGAAGGCCGGCCAGGAGCTGCCCGCCGATGAATCCGTTCGCACCTGTCAGCAGAATTCTCACGGAGCGAACTTAGCAAAACCGCGCCACCTTGGCGCGACGGGGCGGCATGGCGATCCACCGCAGCCCGGGCTAAAAGACCGGCCATGTCCGCCTCGACCCAGTACGTCCCCTCGCCCACGCCCGACCTGGCCCGCATCCGGCGCGCGTTGATTTCCGTCTCCGACAAGGAAGGCCTGCTGGAGCTGGGCAAGGCGCTGGCGGCGCACGGGGTGGAAATCCTCTCGACCGGCGGCTCGGCCAAGGCGCTGCGCGACGCCGGCCTCACGGTGATCGAGGTCAGCGACCATACCGGCTTCCCCGAGATCATGGACGGGCGGGTGAAGACGCTGCAGCCCTCGATCCATGGCGGCATCCTCGCCCGCCGCACCGACATCGGCCACCAGAAGGCGATGAGCGATCACAGGATCGCAGGCATCGATCTGGTGGTGGTGAACCTCTACCCGTTCGAGGCCACGGTCGCACGCGGCGCCGACTTCCCGACCTGCGTCGAGAACATCGACATCGGCGGCCCCGCGCTGATCCGCGCCTCGGCCAAGAACCACGACTTCGTGACGATCGTGGTCGATCCCAAGGACTATGCCTCGGTGCTCGAAGAGTTGGCCGCCAACAAGGGCGCCACGACCCTGGCGCTGCGTCGCAAGCTCGCGGCCAAGGCCTATGCCCGCACCGCGTCCTATGATTCGGCGATCGCCAACTGGTTCGCGGCCCAGGAAGGCGAGACCTTCCCCGAGCGGCTGACGCTCACGGCCGAGCGCGTGCAGACCCTGCGCTACGGCGAGAACCCGCACCAGAAGGCCGCCTTCTACAGCGACGGCAGCAAGCGGCCGGGCGTCGCCACCGCGCGCATGGTCCAGGGCAAGGAGCTTTCCTACAACAATATCGGCGACACCGAATCGGCCTACGAGTGCGTCGCGGAGTTCGCCGAATCGGCCATCGTCGTGGTGAAGCACGCCAATCCCTGCGGCGTGGCGGTCGATCCCGACCAGTTTACCGCCTACCAGAAGGCCTATGCCTGCGATCCGGTCTCGATCTTCGGCGGCATCGTCGCGGTCAACCGCACGCTGGAGGCCAAGGTCGCGGCCGAGCTGGTGAAGCTGTTCCTCGAAGTGGTGATCGCGCCCGACGCGACGCCGGAGGCGCTGGCCATCCTCGCCACCAAGAAGAACGTGCGCGTGCTGCTGGCCGGCGCCCTGCCCGATCCGGCGACGGCCGGCATGACGCTCAAGAGCGTGGCCGGCGGCTATCTCTTCCAGACGCGCGACAACGGCCATCTCACCAAGGCCGACCTCAAGGTCGTGACCAAGCGGTCACCGACCGCGAAGGAACTCGACGACCTGCTGTTCGCCTTCACCGTCTGCAAGCACGTGAAGTCGAACGCCATCGTCTACGCCAAGGACGGCGCCACGGTGGGCGTCGGCGCCGGTCAGATGAACCGCCGCGACTCCTCACGCATTGCCGCGATCCGCGCCGCCGAATCGGGCGAGGCGGCGGGCCTTACGGTGAGCCCGGCGGTCGGCAGCGTCGTGGCGTCGGACGCCTTCTTCCCCTTCGCCGACGGTCTTCTGGCGGCCGCCGAGGCCGGCGCGACGGCGATCATCCAGCCGGGCGGCTCGATGCGAGACAAGGAAGTGATCGACGCGGCCGACGAGAAGGGCCTCGCGATGGTGTTCACCGGGATGCGGCACTTCCGACACTAAAGAACCCGTCGTCTCGACCGGAGCGCGCAGCGCGGAGTGGAGAGACCTTCTCTCGACTTAAAGTCGGCAAATCGTGGAGAGAAGGTCTCTCCACTCCGCCTCGCTACGCTCGGCTTCGGTCGAGACGACGGGGTTTTATGAGACCTTGATCTGCTTCGCCGATGCCATCGCCTTGCGGCGCGCGTCCTTGACAGTGCGGCCGGTGGCCAGCGCGACGGCCATGCGGCGGTGGCCCTTCACCTCGGACTTGCCGAAGATGCGCACCGACGTTCCGGGTGCGGCCAGCGCCTTGGCGATGCCGGTATAGGTCGGGTCCTCAATATTGCCGTGCCCAAGCACCGGCACCGAGGCAGCCGCCTGGCAGGTGATCTCGGGGATCGGCAAACCGAGGATGGCGCGCACATGCAACTCCATCTCGCTCATGTTCTGCGAGACCATGGTGACCATGCCGGTGTCATGCGGGCGCGGCGACAGTTCGGAGAACCAGACTTTGTCGCCCTTCACGAACAGTTCCACGCCAAACAGGCCGCGGCCCTTGGCGCCGCACAGCTCGTTCACGATCTTCTTGGCGATGTCGCGCGCCTTGCGCAGCGCCGGCTTCGACATGGCATGCGGCTGCCAGCTCTCGCGATAGTCGCCGTCGACCTGGATATGGCCGATCGGCTCGCAGAAGCCGAAGCCGCCCTCGTGGCGCACGGTCAGCAGGGTGATCTCGTAGTCGAAGCCGATGGCGCCCTCGACGATCACCAGCCCGGTGCTGGCGCGCGTGCCTTCCATCGCGATCTTCCAGCTCCTGGCGACGTCGGCAGGCTTGCGCGCCACGCTCTGGCCGTGGCCGGACGACGACATGGTGGGCTTGATGAAGCAGGGGAAGCCCACGGCTTCTGCGCCGGCCTGCAGCTCCTCGAGGCTGGCGGCGAAGCGATAGGGCGAGGTGGGCAGCTTGAGCTTCTCGGCCGCGAGCTTGCGAATGCCGCGGCGGTCCATGGTGAGTTGCGCGGCGCGCGCTGTCGGGATGACGGTCCAGCCCTCCTTCTCCAGCTCGACCAGGGTGTCGGTGGCGATGGCCTCGATCTCGGGCACGATGAAATCGGGCTTCACCGTCTCGACGACATGGCGCATCGCCCCGCCGTCGCGCATGTCGAACTCGTAGGAGCTGTTGGCGACCAGCATGGCCGGCGCATCGGCATAGCGATCGCAGGCGATGACCTCGATGCCGAAGCGCATCGCCTCGATGACGACTTCCTTGCCGAGCTCGCCCGAGCCCAGCAGCATGAGCTTGATCGCGGACGGCTTGAGCGGCGTGCCGAATTTCTTGATTTTCATGCGTTCATGATAGCAGGCGAAAACGCAGGTCGTCCTGAGCGAAGCGAAGGACCTGACAGAGCGACCAACGCTCTGCGTTGCTGGCGTGAGATCCTTCGCTTCGCTCAGGATGACAGATTGCGCTAGGGCTTCGGCTCCTCCTTCTTCTTCCGCGTCAGCAGGCGGAAGAAGAGTGGGACGAACAGGATGGCGATGAACGTGGCGGCCAGCATGCCGCCGATCACGCCGGTGCCGATCGAATGGCGGCTGGCCGAGCCGGCGCCGCTGCTGATGGCCAGCGGCACCACGCCCAGGATGAAGGCGAGCGAGGTCATGACGATCGGCCGGAAACGAAGCCGCGCCGCCTCCATCGCCGCGTCGTAGGCTGAGAGGCCCTGCTGGTAGCGCTGCGAGGCGAATTCGACGATGAGGATGGCGTTCTTGGCGGCCAGACCGATGAGCGTGATGAGGCCGATCTGGAAATAGACGTCGTTTTCCAGGCCGCGCACCCAGACCGCCAGCAGCGCACCGAACACCGCAAAGGGCACGGCGGTCAGCACGGCGAGCGGCAGCGACCAGCGCTCGTATTGCGCGGCCAGGATCAGGAAGACCATCACCAGGCCGAACACGAAGCCCAAGTTGCCCGAGCCCTGGCTCGCCAGCTCCTGGTAGGCCGAGCCGGTCCAGCCGATCGTGTAATCGCCGGGCAGCGTCTCGGCCACGACCTGCTGCATCGCGGCGATCGCCTGGCCCGACGAATAGTCCGGCGCCGGATTGCCCAGAATCTTGGCCGCGGGGAAGATGTTGAAGCGATCGACCGTGTCGGGGCCGACGATGCGCGTCACCGTGACCAGCTCGTTGAGCGGCACCATCACGTTCTTGTCGGACTTCACGAAGACCTGGCGCAGGTCGTCGGGCTTCTCGCGGAAGTCGGGCTCCGACGACAGGCTGACGCGATAGGTGCGGCCGAACAGGGTGAAGTCGTTGACGTACAGGCTGCCGAACGAACTCTGCATCGTGTCGAAGATCGAGTTGATCGGGATGCCGATCGCCTTGGCCTTGTCGCGGTCGACGTCGATCCGGTACTGCGGCACGCCGGTCGTGAAGGTGGTGGAGACACCCGCGAGCTCAGGCCGCTTCGCGGCGGCCTGCACGACCTTGTTGGCGGCCTCTGCGAGGCTCGCCAGCGAGCCGCCGGAGCGGTCCTGCAGGTAGAATTCGAAGCCGCCGGTGGTGCTCATGCCCTGGATGGGCGGCGGATTGAAGCCGATCACCACGCCGTCGCGGAAATGGGCATTCAGGGCGGCGAACGACGGTGCGAGGTTGCGCGCGTCCTGCGCCGGCTCCTTGCGCTCGGACCAGTCCTTCAGGGTGACAAAGGAAATGCCCGAATTGGTCTTCTGGGCGCCCGACAGCAGGTCGAACCCCGAGAAGGTGACGACGTTGGCCACCGCCGGGTTCTTGCCCAGTTCCTCGGTGGCCTTGGCCGTGACCTCGCGCGTGCGCGAGAGCGAGGCGGCCGGCGGCAGGGCCGTCACCAGGAAGACGTAGCCCTGGTCCTCGTTGGGCACGAGACCGCCCGGCACACGCTGGAACAGGAAAACGGTCGCGCCGACGATGACGGCAAAGCCCACCAGCCCCACCACCGTGCGCTTCAGCAGATAGGACACGCCGCCGGCATAGCGCTCGGTCACCCAGTCGAAGCCCTTATTGAATTTGGCGAAGGGCCACCACGGCTTCTCGTGACCGGGCTTCAGGATCAGCGCCGCCAGCGCCGGTGTCAGCGTGAGCGCGACGATGCCCGAGATCACCACCGACACGGCGATCGTCACCGCGAACTGGCGGTAGAGTTCGCCGGCGAGGCCGCCGAGAAAGGACACGGGGATGAACACCGCGCAGAGGACCAGCACGATGGCGATGACCGGCCCGGTCACTTCCTGCATCGCCTGGAGGGCAGCATCGCGCGGGCTCCTGCCCTGCGTGGTCATGATCCGCTCGACGTTTTCCAGCACCACGATTGCGTCGTCGACCACGATGCCGATCGCCAGCACCAGCCCGAACAGGGTCAGCAGGTTGATGGAGAAGCCCAGCAGGTACATGCCGGCGAAGGTGCCGATGATCGATACCGGGATGGCGATCACCGGGATGATCATCGCCCGCACGCTCTGCAGGAACAGGAAGACGACCAGCACCACGAGGACGATCGCCTCGATGAAGGTGATGATCACCTCGTCGATCGAGACCTCGACGAAGCGCGTGGTGTTGAAGGGCACGTCGTAGCGCAGCCCCTCGGGAAAGCGCTTGGAGATGCGCTGCATCGTCTCGTTGACCGACCGCGCGACCTCCAGCGCGTTGGCGCCGGGCTGCAGGTAGACGCCGATCGGGACCGCCGGCGCCCCGTTGAAGATCGCCGAGAAGCCGTAGGTCAGGGCGCCCAGCTCGACCCTCGCCACGTCCTTCAGGCGCAGCGATCCGCCGATCTCGTCGGAGCGGATGATGATGTTCTCGAACTGCGTGGGATCGACCAGCCGGGCCGGCGTCGTCACCGAATAGGTGAACGCCTGCGGGTTCTTCATCGGCTCCTCGCCGAAGCGGCCGGCGGCGAACTGCGAGTTCTGCTCGCGGATGACGGCCGCGACGTCGCCGGGCGTCAGATTGTATTGCGCGAGCTTGTCGGGTCGCAGCCAGACCCGCATCGAATAGTCCGAGGCGCCGAACAGGGCGGCATCGCCGACGCCCGGCAGGCGGCGCAGCTCGTCGATCACGTTCACCAGCGCGTAGTTGCTGATGAACACCGTGTCGTAGCGCCGGTCCGGCGACGACATGGCCATCACCATCAGGATCGACGAGGAGCGCTTCTGGACGACGACGCCCTGGCGCGACACCTCCGCCGGCAGCAGCGGCAGCGCACGCTGCACGCGATTGTTGACGTTGATGGCGTTCTGGTCGGGATCGGTGCCGATCTCGAAGCTGATGGTGAGGCTCATCGTGCCCGAACCGGTCGACGTGGAGCGCATGTAGATCATGCGTTCGACGCCGTTGATCTGCTGCTCGAGCGGCGCGGCCACCGTCGAGGCGATGGTCTCGGCCGTCGCGCCGGGGTAACTCGCCGTCACCACCACGTCGGGCGGCACGATCTGCGGATACTGCGAGATCGGCAGGGCGCGCATCGCGACCAGCCCGGCGAGCACGATGACGATCGACAGGACGCTGGCGAAGACCGGCCTGTCGATGAAGAACCTGGAGATCACGGTCTGGTCCCGCTCCCGGCAGGGGCTGCCGGAGTCGCGGGCGCGGCAGGTGTGGCGGGCGCCGTCGGCATCACCTTCATCCCCGGCCGTACGCGGATGATTCCGTCGACGATCACCTTTTCGCCCGCCTTCAGCCCGCTCTTCACGATCCAGCCCCGCTCGACCTCGCGGTCGAGCTTGACCGGGCGCAGCTGCGCGACGTCGTTGGCTTCGATCACGTAGACGGCCGCTCCCTGCGGCCCCTGCACGATCGCCGTCTGCGGCACCAGGATCGCGTTCGGCATGGTGACGCCCAGGATATCGACGCGCACGAACTGGCCGGGCAGCAGGCCGCGCTCTTCGTTGGGAAACACCGCGCGGATCTGGACCGTGCCGGTGCGCGGATCGACGATGCCGGAACTGGTGTCGACCCGGCCGTCCAGCGGATAGAGGTCGCCATTGCCGAAGCGCAGCTTGACCGTGACGTCGCTCTCGGTGAGCGGCCGGGCCCGCGTGGCATTGATCTCCTTGAGTTCCCGCAATTCGCCATCGGTCGTGGTGAAATAGACATAGGCCGGGTCGAGCTGGGTGATCCTGGTCAACAGCGTCTGCTGCGGCTGGACCAACGTGCCTTCGGGCGGCGAGGCCTCGATGCTGGTGAGTCCGGCGATCGGTGCCTTGATTACCGTGTATTCGAGATCGAGTTCGGCGGTCTGCACGTCGGCCTGGGCGGAGGCCAGCGCTGCCGTGGATTGTTCGCGGGCAGCCGTCGCATCCTCCAGGGCCTTCTGGGTCGAGACCTGGCGGGCAGCGAGACCCTCGACGCGCGCGAAGTTCTCGGTCGCCTGGGTGAGCGTCGCCTGGGCCTGGGCCCTCTGCGCCTTGGCGCGCGCCAGCGAGGCTTCGAAGCTGCGCGGATCGATGCGGAACAGCACCTGGCCCGCCTTCACCGGCTCGCCGTCGGTGAACTCGCGCTTCTGCAGGATGCCGCCGACCTGCGAGCGAATCTCGACCACGCGGAAGCCCGACACACGCCCGGAATAGCGCAGAGGCAGCGGCACGTCGGCGGTGGCGAGAGTCACGACACCGACTTCCGGCGGGGGCGGCGCCACCACGGCCGGTGGCGCCGGCGGACCGCGCAGCACGAACCAGTAGACGGCTGCAGCGGCGATCGTGGCGATGATCGTCACGATGACGCCGATACGCATGGGAGAGGCGTTCGCCGTCACGGCGCTTCGGGCGCCAAGCGCACCCTGCGAGGGCGGTGCTTCGTACTTGCCATCATTGCCTGAACAGAGACCTCCCCCTGCGGCACCACGAGTGCCGCAACAGGATCGAACGCTCGAATCGCCTGAACGTTCCGTCATGAGCGGGCGCTTGCTTGCGTTGCAGGCATAGGCCGTAGGATCGTTTTAACCCTACAGTTGCTGGTGAAAACCCGTTGCCTGGAAGTGTGTCGGTTACTTCGCGAGGAATTGACACCGCGCTGCACTGCAACCACATGTCGACTTCGCGACGCAGAATTGTTCGCGGGGGAGTCCAAGTGTCCGTACGTCGCCGCCTGCTGGCTGTCGCCAGCCTCTGCCTCTTGGCTTTTTCTTCCGCCTCCTTCGCCCAGGGCGGTCCGCCGGCCATGCCGGTCACCGTTTCCGAGCCGCTCGCCAAGCGCGTCACCCAGTGGGACGAGTATTCCGGCCGGTTCGAAGCCGTCGCGTCCGTCGAGGTCCGCGCGCGCGTCTCCGGCTTCATCGACAAGATCGATTTTCGCGACGGCCAGATCGTCAAGGTCGGCGATCCGCTGTTCACCATCGACAAGCGCCCTTACGAGATCGCCGTCGACGTGGCCGAGGCCGAGGTCGCGCGCAACAAGGCCCAGGTCGATCTGGCGGAACTGCAGGTCGGTCGCGGCGCGTCGCTGATTGCCTCACGTACCATTACCGAAGCGGAGCAGGATTCGCGCAAGTCGACGCTCGCCGTCGCCCGCGCCCAGCTCAAGTCCGCCGAAGCAGCCCTGCGCAATGCCCAGCTCAATCTCGAATGGACGAACGTCACGGCGCCGATCGCCGGCCGCATCTCGGACCGCAAGGTCGATGCCGGCAATCTGATCTCGGGCGGCCAGACCGGCGCAACCCTGCTCGCCACCATCGTGACGCTCGATCCCATCCGTTTCGTCTTCGACATCTCGGAGGCCGACCATCTGCGCTACAGCCGCCTGATCCTGTCGGGCGCCCTCGCCTCCTCGCGCGACGGCGCCAATCCTGTCCGCATCCGGCTCTCCGACGAAACCGACTGGAAGCGCACCGGCAAGGTCGACTTCGTCGACAATGCGATGACCGCGCGCTCGGGCACGATCCGCGTGCGCGCCCTGGTCGACAACAAGGACCAGCTGCTGACGCCGGGAATCTTCGGCCGCCTGCAGCTGTTCGGCGGCGAATACGACGCGCTGCTGGTCCCCGACTCGGCCATTATCTCCGACCAGGCCCGCAAGATCGTCTTCACCGTCGGCGACGACGGCGTGGTGCAGGCCAAGCCCGTCACACTCGGCACGATCGTCGACGGGCTGCGGGTGATCCGCTCCGGCCTCGCGCCCACCGACAAGGTGGTGCTCGACGGTCTCGCCAATCCCATGGTCCGGCCGGGTGCGAAGGTCGTGCCCCAGAAGGGCGAGATCGTCGCCAAGGCCAAGTAAGGGCCCATCATGCGCTTTTCACATTTCTTCATCGACCGGCCGATCTTCGCGTCGGTGCTCTCGGTCATCATCGTGATCGTGGGCTTCATCGCCCAGCGCGGCCTGCCCGTCGCCGAGTATCCCGAGATCGCACCCCCGACCGTCAACATCACCGCGACCTATCCCGGCGCGTCCGCGGAAGTGATCGCCGAGACGGTGGCCACGCCGATCGAGCTCGAGGTCAACGGCGTCGACGACATGCTGTACATCGAGTCGCAGTCGACCGGTGACGGCCGCCTGTCGATCAACGTCGTGTTCAAGCCCGGCGTCGACATCGACCAGGCGCAGGTGCTGGTGCAGAACCGCGTCGCGGTCGCCCAGCCGCGCCTGCCCGAGGACGTGCAACGCCTCGGCATCGTGGTCCGCAAGGCCTCGCCCGACCTGATGATGGTCGTGCACATGGTCTCGCCGGACGGCAGCCGCGACCAGCAGTACATCTCGAATTACGCCACGCTCTACGTGAAGGACGTGCTGACCCGAGTCGACGGCGTCGGCAACGTGCTGGTGTTCGGCGGCCGCGACTACTCGATGCGCATCTGGCTCGACCCGGCCCGTGTCGCCGCGCGCAACCTCACCGCCGGCGAGGTCGTGCTGGCGCTGCGGGCGGCCAACCTCCAGGTCGCGGCCGGTGCGGTCAACCAGGCCCCGGCGGTGTCGCCGGGCGGGTTCACCCTGTCGGTGCGCACCCTGGGACGGCTGAGCTCGCCCGAGCAGTTCGAGAACATCGTGATCCGCGCCGAGCCGGACGGGTCGGTGACCCGCCTTCGCGACATCGCGCGCGTCGAGCTGGGTGCGCAGGACTACACGCTGAACGCCTATCTCAACAACAAGACGGCCACCGCGCTCGGCATCTTCCAGCGTCCCGGTTCCAACGCGCTCTCCACCTCGGACGCGATCATCGCCGAGATGGAGCGGCTGAAGAAGAGCTTCCCGACCGGCCTCGACTACACGATCGTCTACAATCCCACGACCTTCATCCAGGCCTCCGTCGACGCCGTCATCACGACGCTGTTCGAAGCGGTGATCCTGGTCGTCGTCGTCGTGATCCTGTTCCTGCAGACCTGGCGGGCGGCGATCATCCCGATCCTCGCCATTCCGGTGTCGTTGATCGGCTCGTTCGCCGTGATGGCCGCGGTGGGCATCTCCTTCAACACCTTGTCGCTGTTCGGGCTGGTGCTGGCGATCGGCATCGTGGTCGATGACGCCATCGTCGTGGTCGAGAACGTCGAACGCTACCTGACGCAGGGCATGTCGCCCAAGGAGGCCGCGCACAAGACGATGGACGAGGTCGGCGGCGCGCTGATCGCGATCTCGCTGGTGCTGATCGCGGTGTTCCTGCCGACCGCCTTCATCACCGGCCTGCAGGGCACCTTCTACAAGCAGTTCGCCATCACCATCGCCGCCTCGACCGCGATCTCGGCCTTCGTTTCGCTCACGCTCTCGCCGGCGATGGCGGCACTGCTGCTGAAGACGCATGCCCTGTCACATGTCGAGAAGCCCAAGCCCGGCCTGCTGGAGCGCCTTGCCTGGCCCATCAACTGGTTCTTCCGTCAGTTCAATCGCGGGTTCGAGGCGCTGTCGAACTTCTACGGGCGCATGACGGCGCGGGTGATCCGCATGGGCTTCATCATGCTGGTGATCTATGCCGGCCTCCTGGCGGTCACCCAGCACCTCCTGGTATCGACGCCGACCGGCCTGGTGCCGCAGCTCGACCGCTCCTACCTGATCGCGGCCATGCAGCTTCCCGCCGGCTCGACGCTCGAGCGGTCGGACGCGCTGGTCCGCAAGGCGAGCGAAATCATCCTGTCGCGGCCGGGCGTCGCCAATGCCGTCTCGTTCGTCGGCTTCGACGGCGCGACCTTCACCAACGCCCCCAACACCGGCGTGATCTTCGTGACCCTGAAACCCTTCAACGAGCGGCCGGGCATCTCCAAGGACATGATCCTGGCCGATCTGCGCGGGCAGATGTTCGCGTTGCGCGAAGCCTTCGTGTTCGTGCTGGAGCCGCCCTCGGTGCCCGGCATCGGCACCGGCGGCGGCCTCAAGGGTTACGTGCAGGATCGGGCCTCGCGCGGCCTGACGGCCCTGGAAGGCGCCACCTGGGCGCTCGCCGGCGCGGCCGGACAGACGCCGGGCCTCACCCAGGCCTTCACGCTCTACAACACGCGCACGCCGCAGATCTACGCCGACATCGACCGGACCAAGGCCGAGCAGCTCGGCGTGCCGATCGCCCGCGTGTTCGAGACGCTGTCGGCCTATATGGGCTCGGCCTACGTCAACGACTTCAACATCCTGGGCCGTACCTACCGCGTGACCGTGCAGGCCGACGATCCCTATCGCCTCACCCTGCGCGACGTCGAGAACCTGAAGACGCGCAGCGTCAGCGGCGAGATGGTCCCGATCGGCGCGGTGGCGACCTTCGAGGACATCACCGGCCCCTACCGCGTGGCCCGCTACAATCTCTATCCGGCGGCCGAGGTGCAGGTCGCCCTGCAGCGCGGCTATTCCTCGGGGCAGGGCATCGCCACGATGGAAGCGCTGGCGGAAAAGGTGCTGCCGTCGGGCTTCGGCTTCGAATGGACCGAGATCGCGCTGCAGGAGAAGCTGGCTGGCAACACCGCGATCCTGGCCTTCGGCCTGGCCGTGCTCTTCGTCTTCCTGCTGCTGGCGGCGCTCTACGAGAGCTGGCTGCTGCCGCTCGCCGTCATCCTGATCGTGCCGATGTGCATCCTGGCGGCCATGATCGGCGTGAACATCCGCGGCCTCGACCGCAACGTCCTGGTCGAGATCGGCCTGGTCGTGCTGGTGGGTCTGGCAGCGAAGAACGCCATCCTGATCGTGGAGTTCGCCAAGCAGGCGCACGAGCAGGGCATGAACCGCTTCGACGCGGCCGTCACCGCCTCCAAGACGCGCCTGCGGCCCATCCTGATGACGTCGCTGGCCTTCATCCTGGGCGTGGTGCCGCTGGTGATCAGCACCGGCGCCGGCGCGGAGATGCGCCAGTCTCTGGGCACCGCGGTGTTCTCGGGCATGCTGGGCGTGACGATCTTCGGCCTGATCTTCACGCCGGTCTTCTACGTGCTGTCGGTCGGCCTGGCCGAGTTGCGCTTCAAGTGGCGCAAGCAGGACATCAAGCCGGACTTCAAGCCGCAATAGGTGTCGGGGCGGGTGGCGGGCGCATCAACGCGAACGCCACCTGCACGATGCCGGCGGTGAGTCCCATCGCGACGCCCAGGCGCCAGGCGAGGTCGTAGGAGCCCAGCGCGTCGAACAGCAGGCCGCCGCCCAGGGCGCCCACGAAGCTGCCGACCTGGTGGCTCATGAAGGCGACGCCCTGGATCATCGCCTGCCAGCGCAGGCCGAACATCTCGACCACCGATCCGGCGACAAGCGGCCCGACGCCCAGCCACAGGAAGCCCATGGCCGAGGCGAAGACGAGCGTGCTGGCCGGCGTCGGCGGCATGACGAAATAGCAGGCGAGCACGATCGAGCGGGAAATGTAGATGCCGCCCAGCAGGCCCTGCTTCGACCAGTGGCCCCCGGCCCAGCCGAAGAACAGGCTGCCGAAGACGTTGAACAGGGCGATCGCGCCCAGGGCGCCGGCGCTGAGCGACGGATCCATGCCGCAGATCGCGAGGTAGGACGGCAGGTGCGTGGTGATGAACAGGAGCTGCATGCCGCAGACGAAGTAGGCCGCCGTCATCACCAGGAACGATGGATGGCGCAGTGCCGCCGCGAGCGCCACGCGCGGAGACACGGCGCTGATGTCGCCCGTGGCTGGTACGGGGGGCGACAGGCGGTCGACCCGGCCGGCGATCCAGGCCGCCGGCAGCATGAAGACGATCAGCGCGAGGAAGCCCAGCAGCCCGGCGCGCCAGCCGAGGTCGGTCGTGAGCGTCTGTCCGAGCGGCGCCGAGAGCAGCGCACCCAGGGAGCCCGTCGCGGTAATCGCTCCGAGCACGAAACTGCGCTGCCTGGCCGGCACGGCGCGGGCGCCGACGGCCAGCGAGATCGCCGAGGCGGTGCAGGCCAGCGCCATGCCGATCAGCACGCCGCCCCCCAGCATCACCCCGGTCAGGCCGTCCGCCCTGGCGAACAGGCCGAGTCCCGCAACGTAGAGCGCCGCCCCGCCGACCATGATCGGCCGGAAGCCCAGGCGCACCGCCAGCGCGCCCGCGATCGGCTGCAGGAAGCCCCAGGCGAGGTTCTGAACGGACATGGCCAGCGCGAAGTCGGAGACCGTGAGGGCGATGTCACGCGTCAGCGACGGCATCACCAGCCCGAAGCTCTGGCGTACGCCCATGCCGAGGCTCAACATGACCGAGGCGCCGATCAGGATCGGCAGGACGGGCCGCAATTCCTTTAGGATGGTCATGGCACGCCTTCAGAAGTAAACAGATCTGTGTACTTTATGAACGGCGCCGGCAGGGGGTCAAGGCATCATGGCGAGAGCGGACGTCAGGGCAGCGATGCAGGAGCGCATCCTCGAGACCGCCGACCGGCTGTTCTACGGCCAGGGAATCCGCGCCGTCGGGGTCGACACGATCGCGGCCGAGATCGGCATCAGCAAGCGCACGCTCTACAATCATTTCCCGTCGAAGGACGATCTGATCGTGGCCTACCTGTCGCGCCGGCTGAAACCCGCGCCGCCGTCCGACCGGCCGCCCCTGGAGCAGATCGTCGGTGCCTTCGACCGCCTGGAGCGCACGATCGCGACCGGTGTGTTCCGGGGCTGCCCCTTCGTCAACGCCGTGGCCGAGCTCAAGGAGCCGGCCCACGCCGCTAACAAGATCGCGCTGGCGTTCAAGGAACAGCGGCGGGTTTGGTTTCAGGCGCTTTTGGGACAGCTCGGCATCAAGGACGCGGAGCCGCTCTCGATGCAGCTCCAGCTCCTGATCGACGGGGCGATCGCCGCCGCCATCGTGCGCGGCGATCCGAAGGTCGCGGCAGCGGCCCGCGAGGCGGCAATGGTGCTGCTGAAGGCGGCGGGTGTGTCTTCTATTCGCAAGACTCCCCGCCGCCTATCATCCTGAGCGCAGCGAAGGATCTATCGTCCGATGAGGAGTGCTGTGGTCGTTCCGCCGGGTCCTTCGCAGCGCTCAGGACGACAAGACGAAGTCACGTCGGATCGGGCCGCAGCACGCGGTGCAGATCGAGCACCGGCGGTCTGTGCCCCAGTTGCGAGAGCAGCGTGTGGACCTGCGCCCGGTGGTGGGTCTGGTGATTGAAGAAGTGCGGCAGGATCACCGACCAGGGATCCTCGGTGTCGAAACCCGAATTGTTGACGTAGCGCACGCTCTCCTGCTCGAAACCCTCGGGCAGGTTCGCGAAGAAATGCTCCATGTGCCGGTCGAGGCGCTCGCGTTCGGAGCGCAGGGTTTCGAACTCCTCATGCTGGACGGCGCCGAGGCCGGTCGAGACGTGCGAGCCGCCCTCGAACCGGGCCATCCAGATGCGGTCACCCAGCAGGAGATGGTTCAGCGTGCCGTGCACGCTGCCGAAGAACGCCCCGAGATCGCGGCTATACTCTGCGCCGGAGAGCTTGGCGCAGACCCCGTACAGCGTCTCGTTGGCCAGCCGGTTGTAGCGGGCGTACTGAGCCCAGATCCCGCCGATGGCCACGTTCAGCGGGCTGCGGCGGAAACCCAGCGCGTGAAATTTCGGATCAGCCCAGCCACGGCGGCGCTGCGCAGGCGATGGGCCCGGGCTTCGAGAGCGCGGCGTTCGGTAATGGTGGGGTAGGGAACCGTGAACATGAGAACCTCCAAGGGTTGAAAGGAACGTAATTCCGTTCTTCTCGGAGGTTAATACGGGGAGTATGACGAACACTCGTGAACACAATTCATCAATAGCGCAATGATCGATCACGCAAGCGAGATGGCGGCCTTCGTCCGGGTCGTTGATTCCAAGGGCTTTTCAGCCGCCGCGCCGAGCCTCGGCCTGACCCCGTCGGCCGTGAGCAAGCTGGTGACCCGGCTCGAAACGCGGCTGGGCGTCCGGCTGCTTCAGCGCACGACCCGGGCGATCAGCCTCACCGAGGAGGGCGAGGCCTTTTACGCCGCGGCGCGGCGCATCGTGGGCGAGATCGAGACCCTGGAGAACCAGATCAGCGGCCAGAGCGGCACGCCGCACGGGCTCCTGAAGGTCACGACCTCGCTGGCCTTCTCGACCCACCAGCTGGCGCCCGTCATCGCCGAGTTCCTCGAGCGCTATCCGCTGCTGCAGCTCGAACTGATGCCGACCGACCGGGTCGTCGACATGATCGAGGAAGGGGTCGACGTGGCGATCCGCATCGGGCGGCTGGCGGACACCAGCTTCATGGCCCGCAAGATCGGCGAGGATGTGCGGCTGGTCTGCGCCTCGCCGTCCTACCTCCGGAACCGGCGGCCCCTGCAGCGGCCCGAGGACCTGACGCGGCACAACTGCATCGTCTCGCGCGACCGCACCTACCTCAACCGCTGGCCGTTCCGCATCGACGGGGAAATCCGCGAGATCGAGGTCGGCGGCCGGGTCGCCGTCACCGAGGGCGAGGCGCAGATGCGACTGGCGCTTCAGGGACTGGGTATCGTGCGCCTGACCCGCCTCACCGTCGCCACCGCCATCAAGAACGGCGAGCTGGTCTCGCTGCTGGAGGAGTTCCGCGCCGAGCAGCCGATCCCGATCCATGCCGTCTACCCGCATCGCCGCCATCTCGCGCCCAAGGTGACGGCCTTCATCGACTTCATTCTGGAGAAATTTTCGCCGCCGCCGTGGGAGATTTAGGGCCAGGGATTTAGGTGCTAGGGTCCGTCCAACAATTTAGGGAGCAAACATGGACGCCGAGACCGATCTTTTCGTGCAGGCCTTCTGGGTTAAGTGCCGCGACATCATCCGGCCCGAACTCGACGCTGCCGTTGACGCCCTGCGCCATGCCGGGCACGAAACGAATATCTCGACCCTCGAATATTCGCCCGATGAGAAGACCTCGCCCGAAAGCGCCCCGGCTCTCATCATGACGATCCATCCCAGCGGCTCGACCGAAAGCCGCGTGCTGCGCTATCGCGGCGACGTGGTGGCGCGGGAGATCGAGGTCATGGCCTCTGGCTGCAAGACCGCGCGCTCCGATCTCTCGACAGTCACCCAGGCGGGCGTGAAGAACGATATCGCGCTCTGCTTCGGCTCATTGCTCAAATAGACCAAGGAGGGTTTCCATGGCCGATGCCATCGACGAGCTGTTCCGCCGCTTCGGAAAGGCCTTCAACAAGGCCGATGTCGACGCGATCGCCGACTGCGTGACCGAGGATTTCGAATGGCGCCTCAATAGCGGCGGCTCGCCGGCCGGTCGGGTGCTCAAGGGCAAGGAAGCGCTGCGCGCCCACTTCGCCGACAAGAGTACGGCGCATCGCGAGGTCCGTTTCTCCGAGGCCAGCATCCATCGCGCCGGCGACAAGCTGTTCGGCACCTTCCGGGCCACCGGCATCGATCATGCCGGCAAGCCGTTCGATCGCTACGGCATCGACCTCTACGAGGTGAAGGACGGCAGGATCGCCCTCAAGGACAGCTACATGAAGGCCGAGTGACCCTGATGACGAACGATACCGTCCTCTGGGAGATCGACCGCCGCGGCGTGGCCACCGTCGCGCTGAACCGACCGAAGGTGAACAACGCCTATAACGGCGACCTCATTCAGGGTCTGCACGACGCGATGGATGCGTTGGGGGCCGAGAGCGGCCTGCGCATCGTCGTGCTGCGGGGCAACGGCAAGCATTTCCAGGCAGGCGCCGATCTGTCGTGGATCATGGGCGTCGCCACACAGTCGCCGGCCGAGAACGAGAAGGTCAGCCGTCTCACGGCCGAAGCCGTGAAGCGGCTCGACACCTGCCCCGCCCCGACCCTGGCGCTGATCCAGGGCGGCTGCTTCGGCGGCGGCACCGGCATCGCCGCGGCGTGCGACGTCGTCGTGGCCCAGGAGGATGCGCTCTTCTCCATCAGCGAGACGCGCTGGGGCCTGATGGCGGGTATCATCCTGCCGCAGCTCTGCCAGGCGATCGGCCTGCGCCAGACGCGACGCTACGCGCTGACCGGCGAACGCTTCGGCGCCCACGACGCGCGCCGCCTCGGCCTGGTGCACGAAGTCTGCCCGGTAGGCGGCCTCGCCGAAGCCGGCGAGAAGATCGTCGAGTCCGTCCTGATGAATGCGCCGCGCGCCACCACCGCGACCAAGCTGCGCTCGCTCGCTTCCGCCCGCGCCTTCATCGACGATGGCGAGCTGCGCGATCTGATCGACGAACACGCCCGCACCCGCCAGCAGGACGAAGCCACCGAAGGCCTCGCCAGCTTCAAGGAGAAGCGCAAGCCGTCGTGGTATCCGGGGTAACCCCTGTTGTCTCGACCGGAGTGGGGATGGCAGCTCCCCAGCTCTTGTCATCCTGAGCGCAGCGAAGGATCTCATGCAAGCAGCGGAGTCCTTTGCTCGCTCCGTCAGGTCCTTCGCTGCGCTCAGGACGACAGGTTTGATTACTCCGCCGCCTGCTTCTGCGCGAGGCGATCTGGCGTCAGCGTGTAGGTCGTGAACTGGCGGTTCAGCGCCGGCATCGGGCAGGCTTCGAGATGGCCCTCGGCGGGGCGCATCAGGATCATGGCCGTGGTGGCCGTCATGACGCCGCGCGTGTTCATGCGGGGCGGGCGGCAGACCGAATGCGGCGTGCCCCAATCGTCGAAGAAGGCCTGGCGGAAGTCCTCGATCGTGAGCTTGCCCCGCTTGGGGGAGAGCTGGTCGCGCACCCGCTTGTCGCGATAGATCGAGTCCGGCGTCTCGGCGAGGCCGGTGTCCTTCACCTTGGCGCGCGCCGAATCTGCGATCCAGTGATTGGCGTGGACGTAGAGGCCGCGGTCGGGTGCGATCCAGAAGGTCTCGTCGGGCGCGCATTCGAAGCCGAAGGCTTCACCATCACAGTGACTTACAGCCATGTGGTTCGAGCCGGGCTTGGGCGTCGACACGATGGTCTGTACCGCGTTGGCGAGATGGGCGGCCTCCAGCACCTTGCGGCGGATGAAGGGCAGCGGCACACCCGGACCGCGCTGATAGTCGCGGTCGCATTCCAGCGCGTTGGCGGTGAGGCCGATGCCGGCCGAGTTGAGGCCCGAGCGCGCGAGCCCGCCGGCTTCGGTAAAGGTCAGGATGTCGGGCCCGTCGTCGCGGCGGATGCGCAGCACCACGCCCGTCTCGGCGCATTCGGCGCGCCAGTCCCAGTTCTGTCCGTGCAGCAGGACGCCGTCGGCGCTGGCTTCCGGCAGAGCGAGGGCCGCCGTACAGCCGTCGGGGAAGTGCTTGGCCGCCTGCTGCTT
>JAESFK010000172.1_pt1 | contig 48237 bp, 42 predicted proteins | sample 9269391 | NCBI WGS metagenome assembly JAESFK01 (sample SAMN14506231, study PRJNA617097) | algae metagenome | isolation source: Drouetiella hepatica UHER 2000/2452 and co-occurring heterotrophs from... | place: Slovakia: Slovak Paradise National Park, Hrabusice, Kosice Region | collected 2000-01-01
GAGGACCCGCTCGTGGTCGGTCGCGGACTCGGCCATCGCGGCGTGCAGCCGGTCCTCGCGCTGGGCCAGCCGGGCCAGCTGCTTCTCCACCCGCGCCATCACCTTGCGAGCCTCGCGGACCTCGGCGGGGTTCGGGCCCGAGGTCGACGGCGCCGGGGCCGCCGCCGCATGGCCCGTGCCTGGCAGCTCGCGGACCCCTCCTCCGGCCTCGACGAGCTCGACCCGCCGCCGCAGGTACTGCTCGACCCCGCCCGGCAGGTCGCGCAGCGCGCCGTCGCCGAGCAGCGCGAGCTGGCGGTCGCACACCCGCTCGAGCAGGTAGCGGTCGTGCGAGACGACGACGAGCGTGCCGGCCCAGCCGTCGAGCAGGTCCTCGAGCGAGGTGAGGGTCTCGATGTCGAGGTCGTTGGTCGGCTCGTCGAGGAGCAGGACGTTGGGCTCGTCCATGAGCAGCCGGGTCAGCTGGAGCCGGCGGCGCTCGCCACCGGAGAGGTCACCGACGCGGGTCTGCTGGCGCGGCCCGGTGAAGCCCAGCCGCTGGGCCATCTGCGAGGCGGTCAGCTCCTTGCGCCCGAGCCGGACGACCGAGCGCACCGCCTCGACGGACTCGATGACCCGCCGGTCGGCCCACGCGTCGAGCTCGCGGACCTCCTGGGTGAGGAAGGCCAGCCGGACGGTCACGCCGACCTTGCGCTTGCCGGCCGCGAGCGGCACCTCGCCGGCGAGGGCGCGCAGCAGCGTCGACTTGCCGGCGCCGTTGACCCCGACGAGGCCCACCCGGTCGCCCGGGCCGAGCCGCCAGGTGAACCGGTCGAGCAGCACGCGGTCACCGACCGTGAGCCGCGCGTCGAGCAGGTCGACGACGTCCTTGCCGAGCCGGGTGGAGGCGAAGCGCATCAGCTCGACGTCGTCGCGCGCGGGCGGCTCGTCGGCGATCAGGGCGTTCGCGGCGTCGATGCGGAACTTCGGCTTGCTGGTGCGGGCCGGAGGTCCGCGGCGCAGCCAGGCCAGCTCCTTGCGCAGGAGGTTGTCGCGCCGCTCGGCGACCACCCCGGCCAGCCGCTCGCGCTCGGCCTTGGCGAGGACGAAGGCCGCGTACCCGCCCTCGTACTGGTGCACCCGCCCGCCGTCGACCTCCCAGGTCTGCGTCGCGACGGCGTCGAGGAACCACCGGTCGTGGGTGATGACGACGAGGCCGGTGTCCGGGCGCGCGAAGGCCCCCGCGAGGTGCTGGGCCAGCCAGGCGACGCCCTCGACGTCGAGGTGGTTGGTCGGCTCGTCGAGGAGGAGCAGGTCGGGCGCGGCGACGAGCAGCGCGGCCAGCGCCACCCGCCGGCGTTCGCCGCCCGAGAGCGGCCCGATGGTCGCCGCCATCCCGCCGACGACCGGGGCGTCGAGCCCGCCGAGCAGCCCGACGAGCACGTCGCGCACCCGCGGGTCGGCGGCCCACTCGTGCTCGGCCATCGAGCCCAGGACCGCCTCGTGCACGGTGGTGTCCGCGTCGAGGCTGTCGGTCTGGGTGAGGACCCCGACGCGCAGGCCGCCGGTGCGCGCTACCCGTCCGTCATCGGGGGTTCGGGTGCCGGCCAGCACCCGCAGCAGGGTCGTCTTGCCGCCCCCGTTGCGGCCGACGACGCCGATGCGGTCGCCGCCGGCCACCCCGAGGGAGACGGCGTCGAGCACCTGCGTGGTGCCGAGCGTCAGGGAGGCACGCTCGACGGAGACCAGGCTCGCCACTAGTCGATCCGGTGGTGGATGACGTGCGCGCCGTGGACCGGCCCGCTGGCCCGCCGGACGTCGCGGACCGAGCCGCTGGCCGTCAGGGCGACGGCGAGGTCGATGCCCGCCTCGGTCCCCTCGACGAGGAAGGCGACGGTGGGCCCGGAGCCCGAGACGATGCCGCCCAGCGCGCCGTACTCCATCCCGGAGGAGAGCACCTCGCCGAGGTCCGGGCGCAGGCTGATCGCCGCCTCCTGGAGGTCGTTGACGAGCTGCGGGGCGAGCTCGTGGGGGTCACCGGTGCGCAGCGCGGCCATGAGGGCGGGGGTGGCGACGGGGTCGGGGACGTCGGTGCCCTCACGCAGCCGGTCGCACTCGGCGTAGACGGCGGGGGTCGACAGGCCGCCCTCGGCGAGCGCGAGGACCCAGTGGTAGGTGCCACGGGCCAGGACGGGAGCGAGCAGCTCGCCGCGGCCGCTGCCCATCGCCGTGCCGCCGGCGACGAGGAAGGGCACGTCGCTCCCGAGCTCGGCGCCGAGCTCCTCGAGCTCCTCGCGGTCCAGCCCGAGGTCCCACAGGTGGTCGAGCGCGACGAGGGTCGCGGCGGCGTCGGCCGAGCCCCCGGCCATGCCTCCCGCCACGGGGATCCCCTTGCGGATGGAGACGTGCACCGGCTCGCCGTCGTAGCGGTCGGCGACCAGCCGGGCCGCGCGCAGGGCGATGTTGTCGTCGTCCGTGGGGACGCCGTCGGCGAGCGACCCCGACACCGACACCCCCCAGTCGTCGGCCTCCCCCACCGTGACGTCGTCGTAGAGGCTGAGGGCCTGGTAGACGCTCGAGAGCGCGTGGTAGCCGTCGGGGCGGCGCGGACCGACGAGCAGCTCGAGGTTGACCTTGGCCGGGACGCGTACGGTGACCGGGCCGGGCACGAGCGGGGCCGAGGTCATGCCCTCACCCTAGCCAGACAGGAGGCACGCGCCGGGGCCACGAGGTCGGCCTCTGCCGGAAGGGTTCTCCGTGCGGCGGTCAGGACGCGCTCCGGGCCGCGGCGATCCGGGCGAAGGCCGCGACGTCGAGCTGCTCCCCGCGGGTGCGCGGGTCGACGCCCGCGGCGACGAGCGCCTCCTCGGCCGCGGCGGGCGACCCCGCCCAGCCGGCGAGGGCCGCGCGCAGCGTCTTGCGGCGCTGGGCGAAGGCGGCGTCGACGACCCGGAACACGTCCTCGCGCGCTGCCGTCGTCGCGGGCGCGTCGCGGCGGGTGAGGGAGACCAGCCCGGAGTCCACGTTGGGCACCGGCCAGAACACGCTGCGCGGCACCTGGCCGGCGAGCCGCACGTCGGCGTACCACGCGGCCTTGACGCTGGGGACGCCGTAGGTGCGGGAGCCGGGCGGGGCGGCGAGGCGCTCGGCGACCTCGAGCTGGACCATGACGAGCACCGTGCGCAGGCTCGGGAAGCGCTCGAGCATCCGCAGCACGACGGGCACCGAGACGTTGTACGGGAGGTTGGCCACGAGGGCGGTCGGCGGCGGCCCGGGCAGCTCGGTCACCGCGAGGGCGTCGGCGGCCACGACCTCGAGGCGGTCGGCGAGGGCGGGGGCGTGGTCGGCGACGGTGGCGGGCAGGGCCGCGGCCAGGGTCGGGTCGACCTCGACGGCGACCACGCGGCGCACCACCGGCAGCAGGGCCAGGGTCAGGCTCCCGAGCCCCGGGCCGACCTCCACGACGACGTCGTCGGCCCCGACCCCGGAGACCCGGACGATCCGGCGGACGGTGTTGCCGTCGACGACGAAGTTCTGCCCCCACTGCTTCGTCGGACGGATGCCGAGCCGCCCGGCGAGGTCGCGGATCTCGGCGGCCCCGAGGAGGGCGGCGTCGGGGGCGTCGGTCACGGCCGTCACCCTAGCGAGGCGGCGACCACCGTCACGAACGCGAGCCGCCCGCCCCGGCGGTCGGGGCGGGCGGCTCGTCGTGGTGCGAGGGGTCAGGCGGCGTGGGCGCAGCCCCAGGGCGAGAGCCCGGCCTTGGCGTAGTAGCGGTTGGCCACGGTGATCTGCTCCGCGCGGGAGGCGAGGTCGGCCCGCGGGGCGAAGTCGTCGCCACCGTTGCTCAGCCACGAGGCCGTGGCGAACTGGAGGCCGCCGTAGTAGCCGTTGCCGGTGTTGATCGACCAGTTGCCGCTCGACTCGCACTGGGCGATGCGGTCCCACATCGCGGCGTTCGCGAGGTTGAGGCCGGCGCCGCTGGTGTTGCCGGCGCTCGGGGGGGCCGGGCGGGCCTTGGTGCCGACCTTGACGACCGCACCCGTCGGCTTCGTGAGCGTCTTGCGGGCCACGACCGTGGTCGAGTCCAGCTTCCCGTCGACGTAGCGCATCTCGCGGACGACCCGCTGGGTCCCGTAGCGGCCCGCCGTGACGGTCTCGGACTCGCCCTCGAACATCGAGGAGTCCTGCTGCTTCGTCGTCGGGTAGGCCAGCTTGACCGTGACGGTCGCGCGCTTGGTGACGACGCGCTTGAGGACGATCTTCATGCCGTCGTCGACGGCCGTGCCGAGGGCGGGCGCCACGATGTCGGCGGCGTTCCGGTTGACACCGAGCTGCCCGAAGACACCGGCGACGTTCGGGGCCGAGGTCGTGAGGCTGCGGGTCTTGCCGTCGACGACGACGGTGACCTTCTTGGGCATCGTCACGGCGAGCGCGAGGCCCTGGCGGCCGAGGGACTGCGAGCGGGAGGCGGTGAGGACGGCCCCGTCGGCGCGCACCCCGATGTCGCGGAGCGCGGCGTCGACGGTGGTTGCCGTCGTCCAGTACTCCTTGGTCGCGCCGTCGACGGTCACGGTGAGCTTGCGTCCGTACCGGACCGAGATCCGGTCGCCGTCGGCGATCTCGCTGTCGAGCGAGGGGACGACGACGTCGTGCTCGCCCACGCGGATGCCCTGCTTGTCGAGGGCGTCGCGGACGGTGGAGCCGAAGACGTGCACCGACTGCGGCGAGCCGTCGACGCTGAGCGCCACGGCCTTGTCGAAGTGGGCGACACCGACGGAACCGACGGCGACGGCGAGAGCGGCCGCGCCTTGGGCGGCGTGGCGGATCGAGCGCGAGAGCAAGAGATCTCCAGGGGTGGATCTTCCCGGGCACCGGTGTCGGACGTCAGCCCCGCGGGGCCCCGGCCGCAGGGGGCCGAGCGGACGAACGCGCCCCCCGGCGACACTGCCGAAAGGCGCTCCATCCATGACACCCGGGACGTTCCGGCCCCGGCCATCTGACTCCACCGTGCAGGAGGCACCACCCGAAGGTCAAGTTTCGGTAACGGCCCCGCCATCCCTCGGACACCTCATCGGCCCCATTCGTCACACCAGTCACACGATCCGTGCGGGGGCGACCGCTCGCCGACTGGTTGGTCACACCCGCCGCGTCGGGACCGGGGTCACCACGGCCCGTAGAGGCGCTCGGCGTTGTCCGACAGCGCCTCGCACAGCGTCGGGACCGCGACCCCGAGCACCGAGGCCATGACCCGCACGGTGAGCGGGACGAGCATCGGGCTGTTGGACGCTCCGCGCCACGGGTGCGGCGTGAGGTAGGGAGCATCGGTCTCGACGAGCAGCAGCTCGAGCGGCGTGACCGCGAGGGCGTCGCGCAGGTCCTTGGCGCTCTTGAAGGTCACCGTCCCGCTGAAGGACAGGTGGTACCCGCGGTCCACGCACTCGCGGGCGACGTCGAGGTCGCCGGAGAAGCAGTGCATGACGGTGCGCTCGGGGGCACCCTCGTCGGCGAGCACCCGCAGCACCTCGCCGTGGGCGTCGCGGTCGTGGACCTGGAGGGCGAGGCCCGTGCGCTTGGCGAGGTCGATGTGCCGGCGGAAGGACTCCTCCTGCACGGCGTGACCCTCAAGGCCGGTGCGGAAGTGGTCGAGCCCGGTCTCGCCGACGACCCGCACGCGGGGGTGGGCGGTGAGCTCCTCGATGCGGGCCAGGGCCTCGTCGAGTCGGCCGTCGGCCGCCAGCGCGGGCACCTCGTTGGGGTGGAGTGCCACCCCGGCGAGCACCGACGGGTAGCGCTCGGCCGCGGCGACCGCGAACTCGGCGCCGGGCAGGTCGCACCCGATCTGGACCACCCGGTCGACCCCGGCACCGGCCGCCGCGCGCAGCACGGGCTCGAGGTCGTCGACGGCCACCTCGTGGCCCTCGCGGCTGATGTCGAGGTGGGTGTGGTTGTCCACCACCGCGATCGGCAACGGGTCAGGGGCCTCCGGCTCGCCCCGCCGGCTGGGCTGCGAGGTCACCGGCTCACGCCCCGGCGCGGGCCAGCTCGTCGTCGACGACCGACTCGTCGAGCTTCGTGAAGACCGGCGCGGGCTTGCTGATGGGCGTGCCGACGAGCACCGGGCGCGACTCCCAGCGCGGGGTGCCGGAGTAGTCGCCGGTGATCACCGGCCACGACCGGTCGCCGTCCTCGGGGTCGAGGCCCCCGACGGTCTCGAGGCGGGGCATCGGGACGAACTCGCCCTCACCGCCGAGCACCGCGTGCACCCGGTTGGCGGCGTGCGGGAGGAACGGCGCGAGGACCGTGTTGAGGTCGGAGACGCACTGGACGAGGGTGTGCAGCACGGTCGCGAGCCGGACCCGCTCGTCGTCGCCCTTGAGCTTGAACGGCTCGGTCCGGGACACGTACGCGTTGACCTCGCCGACGACGCGCATGGCCTCGGCGATGGCGGCGCGCTGCCGGTGCGCCTCCAACAGGCTTCCGACGGAGTCGAACCCGGCGAGCACGGCCGCCCGGACCTCCTCGTCGACGGGCTCGAGAGGCCCGGGCTCGGGCACCTCGCCGAAGTTCTTCGCGACCATCGCCGCGGTGCGCGACACGAGGTTTCCCCAGCCCGCGACCAGCTCGGAGTTGTTGCGCTGGACGAACTCGCGCCAGGTGAAGTTGGAGTCCTGGCTCTCGGGGCCGGCCGCGCAGATGAAGTAGCGGATGCCGTCCGGGCCGTACCGGTCGAGCACGTCGCGGACGAGGACCGTGTACCCGCGCGAGGTCGAGAACTGCTTGCCCTCCATCGTCAGGTACTCGCTGGACACCACCTCGGTGGGCAGGTTGAGCACGCCGTACTCGCCGGGCTCGCCTCCGCGCGAACCCTTCCCGGCGTACCCGAGCAGCTCGGCCGGCCAGATCTGGGAGTGGAAGGTGATGTTGTCCTTGCCCATGAAGTAGTACGTCAGGGCCTCGGGGTCGTTCCACCACTCGCGCCAGCGCTCGGGCTCGCCGAGCCTCCGGGCCCACTCGATGGATGCCGACAGGTAGCCGATGACGGCGTCGAACCACACGTACAGCCGCTTGGCCGGGTTGTCGCGCCAGCCGTCGAGCGGCACCGGGATGCCCCAGTCGATGTCGCGGGTCATCGCCCGCGGCTTGATCTCGTCGAGGATGTTGCGGCTGAACTTGATGACGTTCGGGCGCCACGTCCCTGACTCCTCGCGCCCGGCGAGCCACTCCCGCAGGGCGTCCGCGAGCGCGGGCAGGTCGAGGAAGAAGTGCTGGGTCTCGACGAACTGCGGTGTCTCACCGTTGATCTTGCTGCGCGGGTTGATGAGGTCCTCGGGCTCGAGCTGGTTCCCGCAGTTGTCGCACTGGTCGCCCCGGGCATCGGGGTAGTGGCAGATCGGGCACTCGCCCTCGATGAACCGGTCCGGGAGGGTGCGCCCGGTGGACGGGGAGATGGCGCCCTGCTGGGTGCGCTCGACCATGTAGCCGTTGAGCCAGTTCTGGCGGAACAGCTCCTGGGCGACGGCGTAGTGGTTGGCCGTCGTCGTGCGGGTGTAGAGGTCGTAGGTGCAGCCGAGGTCGGCGAGCTCCCCGGCGATGATCGCGTGGTTGCGGTCGACGAACTCGCGCGGGCTGACGCCGGCCTGGTCGGCGAGGACGAGGATCGGGGTGCCGTGCTCGTCGGACCCGCTGACCATGAGCACGTCGTGCCCCGCCATCCGCATGTACCGGCTGAAGACGTCGGACGGCACGCCGAACCCGGCGACGTGGCCGAGGTGGCGAGGGCCGTTGGCGTACGGCCAGGCGACGGCGGAGAGGACCTTCATGTGCCCGATCCTAGGCGTCGGCCGCAACCGCGTTCCGCCGGGCGCCGACCGGTGGTCGGCGGGGTCAGCGGGTCCACTCGTACGGCGTCGTCGTCGTGACCTTGACCAGGCCCGAGCGCTCGAGGATGGGGCGCGAGTACTCGGTCGAGTCGCTGTGCAGCACGGTCTTGCCCAGCCGCAGCGCCGAGCGGGCCCGGACGGCGGTCAGCGCCCGGTAGATCCCGCGGCCGCGCCAGGCCGGGAGGGTGGCCCCGCCCCACACGCCGGCGACATCGGTGCCGGCCACCGGCTCGAGCCGCCCGCTGCTCACCATGACGCCGTCGACCTCGGCCACCCACAGCTCCATCCCGTCGTCGCGGGAGAGGCGGAAGAGCAGGTCGTCGGCCCGCCGGGTCGAGACCGGGTCGCCGAACGCCTCGTCGGCCATCGCGCTCATCGCCCGGACGTCGGCCTCGTCGGTGACCCGCCGCAGGGCCACCCCCTCGGGCGGCTCGCGGTCGTCGGCGAGGCCGGCAGCCGGGCCCATCATCACCGACTCCGCCTCCCCCGGGACGAAGCCGTGGTCGATCAGGGCGTCGTGCAGGCCGGGGGCGACGTCGTGCCCGCGCGTCTTCCACTCGACGTCGACGACCGCGGGGTCGGCGGCGAAGTGGGCCAGCGCCTCCCCCACCCACCCGCGGACGGTCGCGGCGTCGGCGCCGTCGAGGTCGCGGTAGGAGATGAAGCCCCGCCCGCCCGGGAAGGTCGCGAGCCGCAACGGGCCGAGGCGCTCGACCGAGATCGCACCCGGGGTCTCGGCGTCGGTGCGGAGCTGGTCGTCGTAGACGCGCAGGAGCGCGGCGGGGTCGGTGTCCACGCCCCGATGGTCCCGGCCGACCCCGACCGGCGCCACCTCGTTTCGCACCGCGCCCCCGAGCCCGCGGACGGTGCGACGGGCAGAGCCTCCATCCGCGCACCCGTCCCTGCTCAGCGCTCGCGCCGACGCGCCCTCCTGCCTGTCCGTGCGCCCGCGCCCACCACCCGGTGCCGCACAACGGTTCCATCACGGTGGAACGGAGCGGGACTACCCTGACGTCCGAGCGGTGTTCGCTCTCGAGGTGCGGCCGCGTCGGGCGGTCGCCGCAGGTCAGGAGGTCGCCGTGCTGGCTGCCCTCACGGGGATGGGTCTGTCCGCGGCCGCGGGCCTCAACGCCTACATCCCCTTCCTCATCGTGGCGCTGCTCGCGCGCTTCACCGACGTCGTCACGCTGCCCACCGGGTACGAGTGGATGGAGAGCGGCTGGGCCATCGGGGTCGGCGCCGTCCTCCTGCTCGCCGAGGTGGTCCTCGACAAGGTCCCCGCGGTCGACACCGTCAACGACGCGATCCAGACCTTCATCCGTCCGAGCATGGGCGGGCTGATCTTCGCGGCCACCACGGCCGCCGCCGAGATCGACAGCTCCACGTGGATGGCCGAGCACCCGTGGGTCTCGGTCGTCCTCGGCGTGCTGATCTCCGGGCTCGTGCACACCGGGAAGATGGCCGCCCGCCCGGTCGTCAACGGGGCGACGGTGGGCTTCGGCGGCCCCGTGGTCTCCACCGTCGAGGACGGCGCCTCCATCGGGCTGTCCTTCATCGCCCTGCTGGCGCCGGTCTTCGTCGTCGTGGCCCTCGGGTTGCTCGCCTGGCTGCTCGTCTGGATGTGGCTCCGGGTGCGCGACTGGCGCCGCTCACGGCAACCTCCCTCCTACGCCGGGCCCTGACGCCCGGACACGGAGTCAGCCGAGTTCGGGAACGTCGCCCGGAGCGGGTGGGGTCCACGTCGTCGCGCGTTCCCAGTCGGTCGCCCTCAGGTCAGCGGCGCCCTTGCCCGACACCGCGATCCGCAGCACCTCGCCGCCGCCACCGGCCGCGACCCAGACGCGGGCGCCGGCCGTCTCCGAGCCCAGCAGCCACGCCTCGCGGCCGTCGACCTCGTCCTCCGTGACGGGCGCCGGCTCGCCCTCCAGCGCCGCGACGGCCGGATCGGCCAGGGTCCGCTCCAGCACGGCCCGCAGCGTCTCGGGGCCGACGGCGTCGGCCTGGGCCGCCGTCACGGGGACCCAGGTCCCGACCCGGGCCCGCACGAGGGCCGGCTTCGTCGTCCGGGTCCCCCAGAAGGCCGCGTCGCCGGCCAGCCAGCGCGCCTCCCCGACCCGCAGCACGACGGCGGTGCCGCGACCGGTCACCGCACGCTGCAGCCGCTGGTTCGACCCGGACGCCGAGCCCTCGAGGTCGATGGTGACGGCCGCGCGCCCAGACCCCAGCGTCCCGGTGAGGTGGCCGGACTCGGCGGCCAGCGCGAAGGTGCGCGCGTCGCGGAAGGCCTCGGCCGTGGTCGGGAGCGAGGGCGTCGGGGTGGCGCTGGCCGAGGACGGCTCGGGCAGGCGGGGCGGCGCCAGGGCCGAGCAGCCGCCGAGGGCGAGCACCCCGAGCGCCAGCGCACCGGCCAGGGCCCGCCGGTTGGCGCCGGCCGTCACCGCGCCTCGTGCAGGGCGTGCACGAGCAGCGGGACGGCACCGCGCAGGAACGGCTCGCGCCGGGCGGCGGGCAGGCGCACGGCGGTGACGACCAGCCCCTCGACGGCGGCCACGATGACGACCGCGTCGTCGGCCGGCTTGGGACGGCCCACCCGCTCGCCGAGCTGACGGACGGTGTGCAGCAACCCGTCCCGCCAGCGCTCGAAGACCTCCATCAGCTCGGGCTGGCGGGCGGCCTCGAGGGAGAGCTCGGCCTGGGCCCGCACGAGCGAGGGCTCGCGCACCCACCCGACGGTGAGCTCGGTGACCGCCGCCGAGACCGCCACGGGGTCGTCGGCGCACCCGGCGAGGTCGTCGCCGAGGGCCTCGACGCGTGCCTCGAGGGCCCGACCGACGTACTCGGCGAGCGCGACGAGCAGGGCACCGCGCGTGCGCAGGTAGGCCGAGCAGGTGCCCTCGGGCAGGCCGGCCCGCGCGTCGACCGCCCGGTGGGTCAGGCCACGCAGGCCGGAGTCGGCGACGACCTCGACGGCGGCGGCGAGCAGCTCGGCGCGGCGCCCGGTCGGCGCGGGAGGGCGCACGTCGGGGGTCGAGGGGCTGGTGGGCTGGGGCATCGCCGCCATTGTGCCGCCCCCGTCGTGCGCCGGGGTGCCCGACGGGCAGGGCCGGCCCCTCGGGAACACCACGGTGGCGACCGCTGTTCTACTTCTGTAGAATCATCTACATCCGTAGAAAGGAGTCGGCCATGGGACCGATCACCGGACTGTCCGTCATCGCCACCACCCTGCTCTGGACGAGCATCGTCCTCGGGGTGCTCGTCGTGGGCCTGAGCCTCGCCGTCGTCGCCCCGGCGCTCACCCGCTCGCGCGAGGACCGCAGGCGCCGCCACCTGAGCATCCCGACGTACTACCGCCTCACGCCCGCTCACTGACCCGTCCGGCGGCGTCCCGGCGCGGGGACCCGTCCAGCGGGCTCCCGGCCGGGCCGCAGCCGCCGTGCAGGTCGGCCGACATACGCTGACCCGCATGCCCCGCCGCCACCTCACCGAGACCTGGCTGGTGCTCGGGGTCTCGCTCGGCTCGTCCGCGATCTACGCGCTGCTGCGCATCGTCGACCGGCTGACCCGCCCGGAGGCGCTCTCCCAGCAGACCGCGGCGATGAACACCTCGGTCACGCCCGACCGGCCCTGGCTCGACGTCTCCTACCAGCTGGTGGGCATCGCGCTCGCCCTCGTCCCGGTGCTGCTGGCCCTCCACCTGCTGCGCCGCGACGACCCCGACGAGCCGCACACGATGGGCTTCGACCTCCGCCGTCCCGGCCAGGACCTCCTGCGCGGCGCGGGCCTGGCGGCGGTCATCGGCATCCCCGGGCTCGGGCTCTACCTCGTCGCCAAGGAGGTGGGCCTCAACACCACGGTCGCCGCCGCGAACCTCGAGGGCGCCGCCTGGTTCACCGTGCCGATCCTCGTCCTGGCCGCCGCGCAGAACGCCGTGCTCGAGGAGACGGTCATGGTCGGCTACCTCTTCCGCCGGTGGGGGCAGGCCGGCTGGGGCCAGTGGCGGGTCATCGTCACCTCGGCGGTCATCCGCGGGACCTACCACCTGTACCAGGGGTTCGGCGGGTTCGTCGGGAACATCGTCATGGGCCTGCTCTTCGGCTGGCTCTACACGCGGACCAGGCGGGTCATGCCGCTCGTCGTCGCGCACACGATCCTCGACGTCGTCGCCTTCGTCGGCTACTCGCTGCTCAAGCCGCACGTCTCCTGGCTTTGAGCGGCCCGGCCGGCCGGCCCCCCCACACGCAGGAGCTCCCGCGGCTCTCACTCGTTCGTGCGTGCCGCGGGAGCGTCCGGGAGACCTCAGCCGCGCAGCGCGGCGCGCAGGTCCTTGTTGAGCGTCGAGATGACGTCCTGCGGGATGCCCTTGGGGCAGGCCTGCGAGCACGCGCCGACGTTGGTGCAGCCGCCGAACCCCTCGTGGTCGTGCTGGTCGACCATCGAGACCACGCGGGCCGACCGCTCGGGCTGACCCTGGGGCAGCTCGGAGAGGTGGGTGACCTTGGCGCCCATGAAGAGCATCGCGCTGGCGTTCGGGCAGGCCGCGACACAGGCGCCGCACCCGATGCACTCGGCGGCGACGAACGCGCGGTCGGCGTTCGGCTTCGGCACCGGCACCGCGTGGGCGTCGGGGGCCGACCCGGTGTTCGCCGAGATGTACCCGCCGGCCTGGATGATGCGGTCGAAGGCGCCGCGGTCGACGACGAGGTCCTTGATGACCGGGAAGGCGTTGGCCCGCCACGGCTCGATGGTGATGACCTCGCCGTCGCTGAAGCTGCGCATGTGCAGCTGGCAGGTGGTGGTCTTCTCGGGGCCGTGGGCCGAGCCGGAGATCATCAGGCCGCACATGCCGCAGATGCCCTCACGGCAGTCGGAGTCGAACGCGATGGGCTCCTCGCCCTTGGCGTTCAGCTGCTCGTTGAGGACGTCGAGCATCTCGAGGAAGCTCATGTCCTCGCTGATGTCGGAGACCTTGTAGGTGACCATCTCGCCCGGGTGACGGGGTCCGGCCTGGCGCCAGATCTTGAGAGTGAGGTTCATCGGCGGAGTCCTCGGTCGGTGTCGGTGGTGTGGTGCGGAGAGCGGCGAGCCGTCACTTGTAGCTCCGCTGCTTGAGCTCGATGGCCTCGTAGACGAGGTCCTCCTTGTGGAGCACCGGCTGGCCCATCTCGCCGTCGCCGTCAGGACCGGTGAACTCCCACGCCGCGACGTAGAGGAACTCGTCGTCGTGGCGCAGGGCCTCGCCGTCCTCGGTCTGGGACTCGGCCCGGAAGTGCCCGCCGCACGACTCCCGCCGGTGGAGGGCGTCGATGCACATGAGCTCGCCGAGCTCGAGGAAGTCCGCGACGCGGCCGGCCTTCTCCAGGCTCTGGTTGAGGGTGTCGGCCGACCCGAGGACGCGGACGTTGCGCCAGAACTCCTCGCGCAGGCCGCGGATGAGGTCGATGGCCTTGAGCAGCCCCTCCTCGGAGCGCTCCATCCCGCAGTACTCCCACATGATGTTGCCGAGCTCGCGGTGGAAGGAGTCGACGCTGCGCTCGCCGTTGATGGCCAGCAGCCGCTCGGTGCGCTGCTCGACCCGGGTGCGGGCCTCGGCGACGGCCGGGTGGTCCTCGCCGAGCTTGTCGAAGGGGCCCTTCGCGAGGTAGTCGCGGATCGTGTTGGGGAGGACGAAGTACCCGTCGGCGAGGCCCTGCATCAGCGCCGAGGCGCCGAGCCGGTTGGCCCCGTGGTCGGAGAAGTTCGCCTCGCCGGTGACGAAGAGGCCCGGGATCGTCGACTGCAGGTCGTAGTCGACCCAGAGGCCGCCCATGACGTAGTGCACGGCGGGGTAGATCCGCATCGGCACCTCGTACGGGTTCTCGCCCGTGATCCGGGCGTACATGTCGAAGAGGTTGCCGTACTTGGCCTCGACGGCGTCCTTGCCGAGCCGCTGGATGGCGTCGGCGAAGTCGAGGTAGACGCCGCGGCGGAAGTCGCCGACGACCGGGCCGACGCCGCGACCCTCGTCGCAGACGTTCTTGGCCTGGCGGGAGGCGATGTCGCGCGGGACGAGGTTGCCGAAGGAGGGGTAGATCCGCTCCAGGTAGTAGTCGCGGTCCTCCTCGGGGATCTGGCGCGGGTCCTTGTCGCAGTCGTCGCGGTTCTTCGGCACCCAGATGCGGCCGTCGTTGCGCAGCGACTCCGACATGAGCGTCAGCTTCGACTGGTGCTCGCCGGAGACCGGGATGCAGGTCGGGTGGATCTGGGTGTAGCAGGGGTTGGCCATGAGGGCGCCCTTGCGGTGCGCGCGCCAGCTCGCCGTGACGTTGCTGCCCATCGCGTTCGTCGAGAGGAAGAAGACGTTGCCGTAGCCGCCGGAGGCGAGCACGACGGCGTCGGCGAGGTGGGTCTCGATCTCGCCGGTGACGAGGTCGCGGGCGATGATGCCGCGCGCCTTGCCGTCGGCGACGACGAGCTCGAGCATCTCGTGGCGGGTGTACTGCGTGACGGTCTTGGCCGCGACCTGCCGCTCGAGGGCCTGGTAGGCGCCGATGAGCAGCTGCTGCCCGGTCTGGCCGCGGGCGTAGAAGGTGCGCGAGACCTGGACGCCACCGAACGAGCGGTTGTCGAGGAGGCCGCCGTACTCGCGGGCGAACGGGACGCCCTGCGCGACGCACTGGTCGATGATGTTCGCGCTGACCTCGGCGAGGCGGTAGACGTTGGTCTCGCGCGAGCGGTAGTCGCCGCCCTTGACGGTGTCGTAGAAGAGGCGGAACGTCGAGTCGCCGTCCTCCTTGTAGTTCTTCGCCGCGTTGATGCCGCCCTGGGCCGCGATGGAGTGCGCGCGGCGCGGGGAGTCCTGGAAGCAGAAGACCTTGACGTTGTAGCCGGCCTCGCCGAGGGTCGCCGCGGCCGAGCCGCCCGCGAGCCCGGTGCCGACGATGATGACGTCGAGCTTGCGGCGGTTGGCGGGGTTGACGAGCGCGGCGTCGAACTTGCGCTGCGTCCACTTCCCGGCGATCGGGCCGGCGGGGGCCTTGGTGTCGGCGATCGGCTCGCCCTCGGTGTAGAGGCCGTGCGCGATCCCGGCGTTGACGGTGGTGTCGGTCATCGGATCACTGCCTTACTTGACGAGGCCGAAGAGGATGGACAGCGGCGGGATGAGGAACCCGACGACGATCACCGCGGCCAGGGCGTGGCCGACGAGCTTGGCGCGGCGGTAGGACTGGGCGGTCATCGTCCAGCCGAGCGTCTGCTGCGCGCTGAACACCCCGTGCGAGAGGTGGAGGGCCAGCGCGACGAGCGCGAGGACGTAGATGAGCGTCATCCACGGGACCTGGAAGCTGGCGACCACGAGCTCGTAGGGGTTCTGGGTGACGTCGACGCCCTGCTTGTCGGGGTTGGGCGAGATCTTGAGGATCGTGAAGTGGAGCAGGTGCCACGCGACGAACAGGAGGAGGAAGACACCGCCCCAGCGCATCCAGGCCGTGCGCATGGCCGACTTCGCGGCCGCGTACTTGGTGCGGCGGGCGTTCCCGGCCCGGCTCCACAGGGTGAACGCCGCGTAGGCGTGCCCGACGAGGCTGAGCACGAGGACGACGCGGATCACCCAGAGCAGCCCGCTGCGCGGGAGCATCGGCTCACCGAGGGTGCGGAGGTGCTCGGCGTAGGTGTTGAACGCCTCCTCACCCGCGAGCACCTTGAGGTTGCCGTACATGTGGAGGAGGACGTACCCGACGAACGCGAGGCCTGTCGTCGCCATGAGCAGCTTCAGGCCGATCGTGGTCCGTCGTGCCGTCCCCGCGCGCGAGCGAGTCAGTGTGGCCACGCACGGAACCCTAGTCCCCGCTTCGCGCCCGATCGACCGCTGTCGAGGCTCGGTGCGGTGTGACATTCACCCGGTTACCGCGAGGTAGCGGCAGGTCAGGGAGCCGGGTGGGGACGGGTCAGGGGCGGCGGGCGGTGAGGGCGGCGTCGTAGAGCGCCTTCTTGGACAGGCCCGTCGCGGAGGCGACCTCGGCGCAGACCTCCTTGAGCCGCTCCCCCGCCGCGACGCGGGCCAGCACCTCGGGCAGCACGTCCTCGAGCCCGGCGGCCGGCCCGGTGGCGCCGGCGACGACGACGGTGATCTCGCCGCGGGCGTGCTCCTCGGCCCACTCGGCGAGCTCGGCGAGCGGGCCGCGGCGGACCTCCTCGTAGGTCTTGGTGAGCTCGCGGCAGACCGCGGCCGGGCGCTCGGGCCCGAGGACGGTGGCCATCGAGGCGAGGGTGCGGGCCAGCCGGTGCGGCGCCTCGAAGAAGACCATCGTGCGCGGCTCGGTGGCGAGGGCGCCGAGGGCCCGCTCGCGCTCGCCCTCCTTGCGCGGCAGGAAGCCCTCGAAGCAGAACCGGTCGACGGGCAGCCCCGACACGGCGAGCGCGGTGAGGACGGCCGACGGTCCGGGCACGGCGGTGACGTGGACCCCGGCGGCGACGGCCGCCGCGACGAGCCGGTAGCCCGGGTCGGACACCGAGGGCATCCCGGCGTCGGTGACGACGACGACCCGGGCGCCGCCGAGCATCGCCTCGACGAGGTCGCCGGAGCGGCCCGACTCGTTGTGCTCGTGGAAGGAGACGACGCGTCCGGCGAGGGTGACGCCGAGGTCGGTGCAGAGGCGGCGCAGCCGGCGGGTGTCCTCGGCGGCGACGACGTCGGCGCCGGCCAGCTCGTCGGCGAGCCGTGGTGCGGCGTCGCGCGGGTCGCCGATCGGGGTGGCCGCGAGGACGAGGGCTCCGGCACTCATGGCGCGATCCTCGCACGCCCCGTCGGCGCCGCAGGGCGCCCACCTACGATGTCCCGGTGACCCGGACCGACGAGCTGCGCCACCGCCTGCTCGGGGTCCGGCCCACCGACACGCTCTGGGGCTGGCTCGGCCCGGGCCTCATCGCCCTCGTCGGAGGGGTCCTGCGGTTCTGGAACCTCGACCGCCCGCAGGCCCTGGTCTTCGACGAGACGTACTACGTCAAGCAGGGCTACTCGATGATCCGCTACGGCGTCGAGATGCGCGTGCTGTCCTCGCTCAAGAAGCCGGACGAGGCGTTCGTCGGCGGCAACCCCGACGTGTTCAGCACCGTGGACGGCGACTTCGTCGTCCACCCGCCGGTCGGCAAGTGGGTCATCGGCTTCGGGGAGTGGCTGTTCGGCGCCGACTCGGGCTGGGGCTGGCGGTTCTCGGTGGCATTGGTCGGGACGCTGTCGATCCTCATCGTCGGGCGGGTCGCCCGGCGGATGTTCGGCTCGACGGCGCTGGGGTGCGTCGCGGCGTTCCTCCTCGCCTTCGAGGGCTCGCACTTCGTGATGTCGCGCACCGGCATCCTCGACGTCATCGTGATGTTCTTCGCGCTGTGCGCCTTCGCGGCGCTCCTCGTCGACCGGGACCGCAGCCGGGAGGTGCTGGCGCAGAAGGTCGGTGCGCTGGGCCGCGGCGAGTGGCCGGCGGGTGCCGGGCCGTGGCTCGGCTGGCGTCCGTGGCGCTGGGTGGCCGGCATCTCCCTGGGGCTCTGCACGGGCACCAAGTGGTCGGGGCTGTTCTTCCTCGCGGCCTTCGGGCTGATGACGGTGTGGTGGGACCTCGGGGCGCGGCGCACGGCCGGGGTCCGGCACTGGGCGCGCGGCGGCCTGCTCAAGGACGGCCCGTTCGCGGCCGTGCAGCTGGTGGCGACCGCGGCCGTGGTCTACACGCTCTCGTGGACCGGGTGGTTCCTCTCGAGCACCGGCTATCACCGGAAGTGGGACACCTTCCACCCCGGGGAGGGCGTGCAGTGGCTGCCCCCGGTGCTGCGGAACTGGGTGAAGTACCACCAGGACGCGTTCACCTTCAACACCACGCTGCAGACCCCGCACCCGTACCAGTCGAACCCGTGGTCCTGGCTGCTCCAGACGCGGCCGACCTCGTTCTACTACGAGAGCCCGACCAAGGGCGTGGACGGCTGCACCGTGGCGCAGTGCTCGCAGGCCATCAACCCGATCGGCACGATCTCGGTGTGGTGGGTGGGCATCCTCGCGCTGCTCGTCGTCCTCTGGTGGTGGCTGGTGCGCCGCGACTGGCGGGCGGGCGCGATCGCGGCGGGCATCGTCGGCGGCTACCTGCCGTGGTTCGTCTACCAGGACCGCACGATCTACACCTTCTACGCGGTGGCCTTCGAGCCGTGGGTGGTGCTGGCCGTCACCTTCCTCATCGGGCTGTGGGTGGGGCAGCGGGCGCCGGACCCGGCGCGCTGGCGGGTGCGCGTCTACGTCGTCGGCGGGTACCTCGCGCTGACGCTGGCGCTCTTCGCCTTCTTCCACCCCGTGTACGTCGCGGACACGATCCCGTACGACCACTGGCACTGGCGGATGTGGTTCCCCAGCTGGATCTGACGCCGCCGGGTGCAGATCTCCACGAGACCTCCACCTTCTCGCCGCACGGCCTCCCGACGGGTGGGTCCAGCATGGTGGGCATGACCTCCCGACGCACTTCCTACCGGCTCGCCCTGGCCGTGACTCTCGGCACCTCGGCGTTCCTCGTGCTCGCCTCCGGCGCCGTCGGCATCATCGGCGACGGACGGGCCGACCGCGCCTACGCGGCCGTGCTGGCCGTCCTCGTCGTCGGCGCGGTCGTCGCCCGGCTGCGGGCCGCCGGGATGGCCGTGGTGCTCCTCCTCGCCGCGATGGCCCAGGTGCTGGTGCCCGTCGTCCTCGTCGGCGGCAGGGCCCCCGGCACCGACACCGCCTCGCTCCTCGACGTCACGGGTCTGACGCTGATGTTCTGCGGCCTGTTCATCGTCGCCGCCGCGCTGTTCCGACGGGCTGCGAGCGCTCGGACGCGGGTCGCGGCGCCGGGTACCTGACCGGGGGTCGCGGCGGCCGTGGCTCCGCGGCGGTGTCGGTGGCCCGGCGTAGGTTCGGGTCATGTTCCTCCTCGGTGACGACGCGCGGCTGGTCGTCAGCGCGTCCGACCTGCGCACCGCGTCGCAGTGCGAGTTCGCGCTGGTGCGCCGGCTCGACGTCGTCCGCGGGCTGGCCGAGTCGGTCGAGGACCCCGACGACCCGATGCTCGCCCGGGTCTCCGCACTCGGCGACCAGCACGAGAACGCCGAGCTGCGCCGGCTCGGTCGGCTGCACCCCGGGGGCGTGCGCCAGCTGCCCTCGCCCGTGTACTCGCCGAGGGGGCTCGCCGACGCGATGGCGACCACGCTCGAGGCCTTGGGCGGCGACGCGCAGGTGCTCTCGCAGGCCACGCTCTTCGACGGGCGGTTCGTCGGGCGTGCCGACTTCCTCGAGCGCTCCCGCGAGGGCTGGGTGGTCAGCGACACCAAGCTCGCCCGGCACGAGAACGTCCCCGCGCTGCTGCAGGTCGCGGCGTACGCCGCCCTGCTCGAGGAGTCGGGGGTGCCGGTCGCCCCGGTGGCGCGGCTGGTCCTCGGCGACGGGCTGGTGCGCGACGTGCGACTCGCTGACGTGCTGCCCGTGTACCGCTCGCGTCGTGGCCGGCTCGAGGAGCTGCTCGCCGACCACGCAGCCGGCGGTTCGGCCGCGGAGTGGGGCGACCCGCGCTGGCTGGCCTGCGGCCGGTGCCCGGTGTGCACGGCCGAGGTCGAGGCCTCCCGCGACCTGCTGCTCGTCGCGGGCATGCGAGGGCCCACCCGGCGTCGGCTGCTCGACGCCGGCATCACGACGCTCGAGGAGCTGGCCGCCTCCTCCGGCCCGGTCAGCGACGTGCGCGGCGCGATGCTCGAGCGGCTGCGGGCCCAGGCCCGCCTCCAGCAGCTGCAGGACGCCGACCCGCTCGGCCGGGTGCGCCACGAGGTCGTCGACCCGGAGGCCCTGCGCCGCATGCCTCGCCCGAGCGAGGGCGACGTGTTCTTCGACTTCGAGGGCGACCCGCTCTGGCAGGAGCCCGGGTCGTCGGTCTGGGGGCTGGAGTACCTCTTCGGGATGGTCGAGGTCGACTCCGGCACACCGCAGTTCCGCGCCTTCTGGGCGCACGACCGGCACGAGGAACGGCAGGCCCTCATCGACTTCGTCGACCACCTGGCCGAGCGACGCCGGCGCTGGCCCGATCTGCACGTCTACCACTACGCGCCGTACGAGCCGGCGGCGATGCTCCGGATGGCGGCCCGGCACGGCGTCTACGAGGACGAGGTCGACCAGCTGCTACGCGACGGGGTGTTCGTCGACCTCTACTCCGTCGTGCGGGCGGGCATCCGGGTGTCGCAGCGCTCGTACTCCATCAAGAAGCTCGAGCCCCTCTACATGGAGGCGCGCGAGGGCGACGTCCAGGGCGGCGCCGAGAGCATCGTCGTCTACCACCAGTTCACCGCGGCCCGCATCGAGGGGCGTGAGTCCGAGGCCGACTCGCTCATCGCCGAGATCGCGCACTACAACGAGGACGACTGCCTGTCCACGCTGAGGCTCCGCGACTGGCTGCTCGAGCGGCGCCGCGAGGTCTGCGGCGACGACTGGTCGCTGCCGGTCGCCGACGAGGTGGCGCAGGTCGAGGTCAGCGAGACGCGACGGCGGGCTCTCGACCTCGAGGCGTCGGTGCGCGCGCTCGTCGACGACGTCGTCGTGGCCGAGCGCACCGACGCCGACCACGCGGTGGCGCTCGTCGCCTCCGCCGTGCTCTTCCATGCGCGTGAGGACAAGCCGAAGTGGCAGGAGCACTTCGAGCGGCTGCGGCTCCCGGTCGGCGACTGGCGCTCCGCCGACGGCGTGTTCCTCGTCGAGGGGGCCGAGGTGGTCCGCGACTGGTGGCAGGCCACGCCTCGTCAGCGTCCCCGGCGCACCCTCCGGCTCCACGGTGAACCGATGCGGCAGAGCGGGATCGGTGTCGGCGCGGCGGTCTCGGCGGTGTACGGCGCGCCACCCCCGGTCGGGGTCTCGGCGGAGCCGCTGCACGCCAACGCCCGCAGCACCGCGACGGTCACCGTCCTCGAGACCGAGGACTCGCTCGCCGAGAACGGCCGGCTGCACCAGAGCCTGCTCGTCGAGGAGCTCCAGCCCAAGGACGGCGAGCCACACGTCGACGTCCCGGTCGCGCTCGTCCCCAACGACAACGTCAGCTCGGCGCCCATCGACCGGGCCCTCGCCGAGGTCGCCGAGGCGGTGCGCGACACCGGCCGGGTGCCGGTCGGTGCGGGCACCGACGTGCTGCTGCGGGTGCCGCCGCGGCTGCGGGACGGCGGCGGGCTGCCACCAGTCGGTCCGGGAGCCGACGGGTACATCGACGCGATCACGGCCGCCCTCAGCGGCATGGACGACTCCTACGTCGCGGTGCAGGGCCCGCCCGGCACCGGCAAGACGCACGTGGGCGCCCACGTCGTCGCGCGGCTCGTCGAGCAGGGCTGGGCGGTCGGCGTCTGCGCCCAGAGCCACGCCGCCGTCGAGAACGTGCTCACGAAGATCGTCACGTCCGCGGGGGTGGCCGGCGACCAGGTCGGCAAGGTCGCCCGAGCGACCGCCGACCCGTCGTGGACCTCCTTGGCGAAGGCCGACGAGCTGGCCGGGTTCGCGCAGGAGCACCGGGCGGCCGGGCGCGGCTACGTCATCGGCGGGACGGCCTGGGACCTCACGAACCCGGCGCGGGTCGCACGCGGCCAGCTCGACCTGCTCGTCGTCGACGAGGCCGGCCAGTTCTCGCTCGCCAAGACCCTCGCGGTGTCGGTGGCGGCCCGTCGGCTGCTGCTGCTCGGTGACCCCCAGCAGCTGCCGCAGGTCACCACGGGCACCCATGCCGAGCCCATCGACCTCGCCGCCCTGGCCTGGCTCGCCCGCGGCGAGTCCGTCCTGCCTCCCGAGCTCGGGTACTTCCTGGCGACGACGTGGCGGATGCACCCCGCCCTCACCGAGCCGGTGTCCCGGCTCGCCTACGACGGACGGCTGCACGCCCAGGAGGTGGTGACGGCGGCGCGCTCGCTCGAGGGCGTCGACCCGGGGCTGCACGTGCGGCTGATCGAGCACCGCGACAACTCGACGCACTCGGTGGAGGAGGCCGAGGTGGTCCTCGACCTCGTCCGCGACCTGCTGGGCCGCTCGTGGTCGGACCCGGGCGAACGTGGCGAGGACGGTCGGCCGGTCGGTGCACGCCCGCTCGAGGAGCGCGACGTCATCGTCATCACGCCGTACAACGCCCAGGTCGGGTTGCTGCGGCGGGTGCTCGACGACGCCGGGCTCACCGGCGTGAAGGTCGGGACGGTCGACAGGTTCCAGGGGCAGGAGGCCGCGGTGGCCATCCTCTCGATGGCGGCGTCGTCGCACTCCGACGTCTCGCGGGGGATCGGCTTCCTGCTCGACCGGCACCGGCTCAACGTCGGCATCTCACGGGGCCAGCACTCGGCGTTCGTCGTGCGCTCGGAGGTCCTCACCGACTTCTCGCCGCGCTCCCCCGAGGACCTGCTGGCCCTCGGCGCCTTCCTCCGCCTGTGCGACGGCGCGGTGAGCACTGCGCGGGTCGGCGAGCCCCACCCCGTCGGCTGACGAGGCCTGCCGGCCGGGCTACTCGCCGGTGCGCCCGTCGATGCACTCGCGCAGCAGGTCGGCGTGCCCCACGTGCCGGGCGTACTCCTCGACCAGGTGGACGAGGACGTCACGCACCGGGATCTCCTCGTCGCGCCGGGTGACCGTGGCGTCGAGGTCCTCGGGAGCGAGGGTGTCGAGCCAGGCGTCCGCGGCGTCGATCTCGCGCTGCCAGGTACTGAAGGACTCCTCGACCACGCCCGGGTCGCCCGTGGCCGAGGTGAACTCGAAGTCCCGGTCGTCGTCGTCCGCGAAGTGCGGTTCGTCGACGGGGAGGCGACGCAGGACGTGGTGGAACCAGTACTGCTCCACGCCGGCCAGGTGGCGGACCAGCCCGAGGAGGCTCAAGGTGCTCGGCGGCACCGAGCGCCGGGCCAGCTGCTCGGCGTCCAGGCCCTCGCACTTCATCCGCATCGTCAGCCGGTGGAAGGTGAGGTACTGGCGCAGCGTGGCCAGCTCACCCACGGGGCTGCCGGTCGGTCGGGGGTCGGAGGCGGGCTCGGTCCACATGTCCGTCATGGCCTCACCCAACCGCGTCCGCGCACCGGCGACAACCTGCTGGAGAAGGGCGTCTGGCGTCGCCCGTGGCGTGGGATCGGTGGCGATCACCCCTCATCCGGCGCCACGAGGGTCACCGGCAGGGGCCCCCGCCCATGACGAAAGGCCCGGCGACGAGCGTGCCGGGCCTTCCGTCATCGAGTGGAGCTGAGGGGATTCGAACCCCTGGCCTTCTCATTGCGAAGGCGATTCGTGCCATCGTGGGCCTTTCGCGATAGCTGCTTCCCCGTTGCAGGAGTTGCCCGCGAACGGGCCGGCGCCGAACCCGGGGGGCATCGGGGGGGCACGGTTTCGGCAGGGAGTGGCACCGACCCGTAGCGGAGTACCGGAGCTCGGCGGAGTGGCTGGGTCAAGGGTGGCCGTAGGTCATCGCGGAGCGACGGCGCAGCCGCCCTTGACGCGGTCCGGAGTCGGGCGGATGCTCTGCGTCGGGTCGGCGCCGCGGAGGTGAGGATGTATCTGCGAGGTCAGCCGGCACGTTCGAAGTTGTGCGCGGCGAGGGGGTGGGGTGCGACGGGGGTGCGCGGAGGGCGCGAAGCGCCCGCAGCGCGGGGGTCCCTGTCGCGGGGCCCCGTCGCCGAGCTGCGCCGCGGCGCGGAGCGCCGCCTTGAGCCAGTACAGAAAGTCCTCCCGGACCGAGCAGTGCCGACCCGGCCCGGGTCCGGGAGAGTCTCGAAGCCGCGTCGATGCACCCGCGCAGCGGCAGATGAGTGCGCTTACTCGTAGCCGGTCGCCGCGACGATCAACTCTGCGAAAAGCCTCCAAGTCGGGCTCTCTTGGTCGCTTTGATCGACGACTCGCGACGAGGAAACTGCGGCGAGCCCATCCAACAGACGGGGAAGCGTCCCGTTCTCCCACTCGCGTTGCCCGGTGCCCTCATAGTCTTGTGAAACGGCCAGAAGAAAGTCGGCGAAGTCGTCACGACTGGATACCGCGGAAGGGTCGACGTTGGTGGCGCGGCCTGTCTCGTAGCTCACCCGCGAATGCTTGCATGCGCTCTCGAGGAGCGCCGCCCATTGACACGATCGGCGGCAATGAGTGCACTTCGTGCAGCAGGATCGCTCGCATGCGAGCCATGCTGAAGAGCCTCGACCTCGAGCCCGACCCCGCAACCTTGTCCGACGATCCGGCCGAGTTCTCGCTGCTCGCTCGGATGATCGTGGGTCCTGCTGACACGCCAGGAGAAGAGTCGTTCGACGTCACGGTCTGCACGCCGGAGTGGGTGGCCAGGGCATGCGGCCAAGCTGGTGGCATCTTCAACCCGCGGCACCATCTCGTCGTCACGTTCGATGAGTTCGATCAGGGGGCGCTGCGGGCATGGCTGTCGGCGAGAGTGCAGGCGGTTGAGGCCGACACTTGGTTGGAGATCGCCGAGCGACTCGGCCGCCTTGGCTACTGGGAGTTCGAGGACTATCGCCCCTGACCGCGCATGTGCACGAACGCGCATCGCGGCATGTGAGCGGTCATTAGATGAAAATGGCCTGATGACGGATCGAGCGGCTATGGAGGCCTACCTTCAGCGGTGCCTCGACTTCTTCGAGGAAGTTCGCGAATTGGTCCTCGCGATGGACCTCCGCGATGCAGAGTCGCTCCTTCAGCACGGCGAACCGGCAGAGGGCGTCTCGAACCTGGCGTGGACACTCGCGTCCTCGAATGAGGAGGTGCCACCGCATCTTGGCTCGACCATAAGAGATCTCACGGCGGAGTTGATTCCAGAGGGCGAGTTGCCCAGGCAGTTCCGCCTTCCCAAGTAGACGAAACCCTCGGTTCGGCCGCACCGGACTCGCGGCAGGAGGGGTCGTTTCAGGACCGCAAGACACCGTCCTCGATCTGCACCTGCGGCAGTACGTGGACGCGCGCGCGTCCGGACCAGCCGCTGGACCCGTACTCCAGGATCACTTCTCCGACCGAACCCGTGCCGACAACTGTCAGTCGCGTGGCCATTTCGCGAAAGAGGTCGCAGACAAGGCTGCCGTTTCGCCAGTGCCGCACACGCACGCTGCTGTCGATCTCGTCCCAGGTGATCTGAACCTCCTCCGAGTCGGACACGGGGACGACCACCTCTCGGACGCATTCGTCGCCCGAAATGCGTTCCGGCTGGGGCATGACGCCGAGGGCGGCCAGCCACGTCGCGTCGTCAGCCACTTCAAATCCAGACACGCCCGCACCCTATGCAACCGCCGCCAGATGCGACCGCTCATCGGCATGTGCGAACGTTCAGCGCCGCCCTTCCTTCCCGGCGAAGGACCTGATTCCGGGCAGCTGAGATCGGCTTCTCCTTGAACGAAGGTTCGGCCGAGCCTCACATTGGCTGGAGCAAGCAGGTGCACACGCACTCGATGGCATCGCTCGGGGATCGGCTCCCCCGGCGTGGCCAGTGGCCAGTGGCCAGTGGATTACGCCGCACATGGTTCGTATCGCGCCTGCTGCTTCGTCTCCTGAGCGACCCCCAGGGGCTTCGAGACGTATCGGCGACCTGGCCGCCCTGGACCGGGTGTGCCGGGTGACGGGGTCGCACTAGTCACCCGGCACACCCTCGGGAAGGGGTGGCCACGCGTGACACACCCTGCTGACTTGCGTAGGCGTTCGGAGTTCAGTGGCTTCGGTCAGGACGCGCCGCTGGAACTCGCCGTGGGCTTGGATCTGTCCGGGCTCGTGGCTCGCTTCCGGGACGGCACCAACGAGGCCCTACTCGACACGATGACCGCGGTGCATAACTGCGCCCGCCCGGTGCGGCTCGCGGGGTCCTCGACGACCATCGACGCCCGGACCGGCGAAGTGCTCTCGTCGTTCCGCTCGGCGGACGCCCCGCTCGGGGTCCTATACCGGGCGTGCGGAAACCGCCGCGCCCACGTCTGCCCGGCATGCTCGCGCACCTACGCGCGCGACACCTTCGCCCTCATCAGCGCCGGAGTCGCTGGCGGCAAGACCGTTCCCGAGCAGGTCGCGGACAACCCACTGCTGTTCGCGACCTTCACCGCGCCGTCGTTCGGACTGGTGCACGGCCACCGCGGCGGAAAGACGTGCCGGCCGCGACGTCGGGACGACCGGACCCGCTGCCTCCACGGGCGCCCGCAGTGGTGCGCCTCGATCCACGAGCCGGGGGACGCGCGTTCGGGTGCCCCCTTGTGCTCTGACTGCTACGACACCGCGTCGGCGATCCTCTGGCAGTGGCACGCTCCCGAGCTGTGGCGGCGCACGACCATCGCGCTCCGCCGAGCCGTCGCCGGATACCTCGGGGTGACGGAGTCCGGCCTCGGGGACCGCGCGTCGGTCCAGTACGCAAAGGTCGCGGAGTACCAGGACCGCGGCCTGGTCCACTTTCACGCCCTGATCCGCCTCGACGGGCCCGCCGCCGCAGGGATCGGCGCGCCCGCCCCGGCCGCGCTCGACGGTCCGAAGCTCGCCGTCCTGGTCCGCGACACCGCGCCGAATGTGACGGTCCTGGCCGAACCGGTCGACGACCAGGACAGCCCGCGCGTCCTGGCCTGGGGCGCTCAGCTCGATGTCCGCGTGGTCACCGCGGGACACCGCGTCGACGACGCCACCGCCGCCCTGACGCCCGGGCAGGTGGCCGGCTATCTGGCGAAGTACGCCACCAAGGACGTCTCCGGCCTGCACGGCGAGGGCCAGCACCGCCCACACATCGCCGCCCTCCGCTCCGCCTGTCAGCGCCTGGCCGACCGCGCCGCACGCCACCACCACGAGGACCACGACTACCAGCGGATGAGTCGATGGGTGCACATGCTCGGCTTCCGCGGCCACTTCGGCACCAAGTCCCGCCGCTACTCCGTCACCCTCGGAGCCCTTCGCCGAGCGCGACTGCGCTGGCAGCGGGTCACGGCCGAGTCACGCCGGACCGGGGAACCGATCGACACCCGCGACCTCGAGCGCCGCCTATTGAGCGATGACGACCAGGAGACCACCGTCGTGATCAGCTCGTGGACCTACCTCGGCACCGGCTGGCGCGACGCCGCCGAGGAAGCGCTCGCCCTCGCCGCCGCCGCCCGCGCCCGTGAGTACGACCAGTGGCGGTCGGAGAGTCGCCGGTAATCCAGCATCGTGATGGGCGTGGGAGAGAGGAACGTGGCATGGAGCAGAAGAGTCAGGTGGCCGGGCCCGGCCCGGAGGTGCTGCAACGTCTGCTGACGTCGGCGGAAGTGGCGCGGGCGCTGCGGGTATCGCCGTCGACACTCTGCCGCTGGCGGCAGACGGGCCACGGCCCGCGAGTGGTGTGGCTGTCGCCGTCGTGTCCGCGATATCGACGCCAAGACGTCGAGGCCTGGGTGTCGAGGGTCGCGGCGTGAGCATCCAGCGGCTTCCGAACGGCCGGTTCCGGGCGAAGCTGAAGAGCGGGCGCGTGGACGTGGCGAGCCGGGTGTTCGACACACAGCGCGAGGCCAAGGCGTGGTTGTCGCGCGAACGCGCTGCACTCGACGGCGGGGTCGACCCTCGCGCGGGCCGAGAGCGGGTCCGACCCCTGGTGGAGCGCTGGTTGGTGGTGCGCCGGACGACTGTCTCCGGCAAGACCTACCGAGCGGACCTCGACCTCCTGCGGCTGAGCCCGACGAGCCTGCTGACGGTGCACGCGTCGTCGGTCTCCGGCCGTGAGGTGGCGCGGGCGTTCGAGAACCTGCTGGCTGCCGGTCTGGCCGAGAGTTCGGTGGTCCGTTACCGGGCGAGCTTGTCGTCGTTCTTCGCCTGGTGTGTCCGCGAGAAGGTCATCCTGGCCAATCCGGTTCTCGGTGTGCGGGTGCCGAAGCAGTCTCGCGAGGTCGACGAGATGGACCCCTTCACCGAGGCCGAGGTCGAGGCGGTGCATGGGCAGTGGGCCGAGCGTTCCCCGCACCTGGCGGACGTTCTGCTCGTCCTGGCGTGGACCGGTCTGCGGTGGGCGGAAGCTCGGTCCATGCGGGTCGAGGACGTCATGCAGGTGCCGACTCCGGGCCTTCTCGTGCGTCGGTCGCAGCCCGAAGGGCAGCCGGTGAAGGCCACCAAGGGCAGGAGGGCGCGCCGGGTGCCGCTGGCGAACCGGGTCCTGCCGATCGTCCTTCGATTCGGCGAGGGCAAGGAGCCGGGCGAGCTGCTGTTCACCACGTCCGGCGGTGCACGCCTCCACCGCACCTCGGTCCTGCGCTCCGTGCAGTGGTCGACGACTGGTCACGGCCGGAGGATCCACGACCTGCGGCACACGGCGGCGTGCCTCTGGCTGGCCCGCGGGGTCGACCCGGGAACGGTCCAGGCGTGGATGGGCCACGAGTCGATCGCGACGACGAACCGCTACCTGCACTTCCTCGGGACGGGGGCCGATCTGGCCGGGCTGGACCGCCTGAATGCGACACGGGGGGGCACCAGGGGGGCACGGAAGGGGGTGGCCAGTGAATGACAACGAAAGAACCCCGCCCGGGCCGGCGCGTCTGCGCTGGTCGGACGGGGTTCCCGTCGGGTGGAGCTGAGGGGATTCGAACCCCTGGCCTTCTCATTGCGAACGAGACGCGCTACCAACTGCGCCACAGCCCCGAGTGCGGGAGAAACGATAACACCAGCGCGACCTCGCTCCGAAACCGAGCCGGTGGCGTCGGCCGGCGCCACCGGCGCCCGCGCATCGACGCAGGTCAACCGCCCTCCCGAGGGCCCGTCCCGACCGGTCGTGCGGACTCCGGCGTCTGCGCCAGCCCCTAGAGTCGAGCCATGCGACTGCGACTGCCCGGCTCACGCCGCTCCCCCGGCCCGGGCGACCTACCGGTGCGCCTCGCCGCCACCGGCGCCGACGTGCTCACCCCGGACGACCCGCGTCGTCCGCCCGAGTGGTCCGTCCCCCGCGGCGTGCGCACGGCGAGCGAGTGGGCCTGGCGAGCGCTGGTCATCGGCGCGGCGCTCGTCGCCGTCCTCTACGTCACCAGCCTGCTGTCCGAGGTGGTCATCCCGATCATCGTCGCGCTGCTGCTCTCCGCGCTGCTCCACCCCTTCTTCGCGCGCCTGGCCCGGGTCATGCCGAACGGGGTGGCGGCCGGCCTCACCGTCCTCGGCACCATCGCGCTCGTCGCCGGGATGCTCTCCTTCGTCGGCTCGCAGCTGACCAGCCAGCTCGGGGACATCACGACCAAGGTCGGCGACGGCATCGACCAGATCCGCCAGTGGGTCCAGGACACGTTCGGGATCACCGACACCCAGATCACCGACTACATCGACCGGGCGCGCGAGGCCCTCAGCTCCGGCGGACTCACCGACTCCCTCGCCTCCGCCGGGCTCACCGCCGGGCACCTGCTCACGGGCTTCTTCCTCGCCTTGTTCACCCTCTTCTTCTTCCTCTACGACGGCCCGACGATCTGGGGCTGGGTCGTGCGCCTCTTCCCGCGCGGGGCCCGCGAGAAGGTGCACTCCTCCGGCCTCATCGCCTGGGGCCAGCTCGCGGCATTCACCCGGGCCACCGTCCTCGTGGCGGCCGTCGACGCCACGGGGATCGGCGTCGGCGCGGCGATCCTCGGGGTGCCCTTCGCCTCCGGCATCGCCCTGCTCGTGTTCTTCGGCGCCTTCATCCCGATCGTCGGTGCCGCCGTGTCTGGCGGGGTGGCCGTGCTGCTCGCCCTCGTCGCCCTCGGGCCGGTCAAGGCGCTCATCATGCTCGGCATCGTCATCGGGGTGCAGCAGATGGAGAGCCACCTCCTGCAGCCGCTGCTCATCGGTCGGGCGATGCGCCTGCACCCGCTGGCCGTCATCCTCGCGATCGCGGCCGGGCTGATCCTCGCCGGGATCATCGGCGGCCTCATCGCCGTGCCGACCATCGCCGTGCTCAACGCCGTCGGCCACCACCTGCTCGACTCGCCGGCCGGTCCCGAGAGCTCGGAGGGCATGAGCATCGACGACGTCATCGACCCCGAGGCCGTCGACCGCGCCCACGAGAGCGCCGCGCAGGACTCCCCCGCGTCGCCCATCGTCCCCGAGATCCCGGACGCCCCCGACCGCGCCTGAGCCCCTGAGTCGCGCGGTAGCCGGGATCCGGGGAGCGGGCCGGGCGGTGGGACCGAGCCGGGGCTCAGGCGCCGGCGACGCGTCGCTCGTCGAGGTCGTCCTCGCGCGAGCGCAGGTTCTCGACGGGCACCGGGTCCGGCGTGACGGCCGCGGGCGCGACCTCGGGACGCTCGGCCTTGGCCTTCATCGTGTAGGTCGGCCGCGGGACCGGCACCGGGTCCCAGGTGAGCGGGATGTCGTCCTCGTCGACGAGGTGGACGTACTCGATGACCGGCTCGGGCTCGGGAGCGAGGGGAGCGACGGGGGCCGTCTCGGCGACGACCTCCACCATCTCGACGAGCTCGGCCGGCTCGTCGGTCGCCGGCTCCGCGACGGTGGCCTCCGCGGCGACGACCGACTCCTCCGCGACGGCCGGCTCCTCGACGAGGGTCTCGGTCCCCGTCCGGGCGGCGGGCGCCGCGGCAGCGGGACGGGACACGGGCCGGCGCACCGAGGAGGCGGCGGGGGCGCTGGCACGACGCCGTGCCTCCTCGCGGGACCGTCGGCGGCGGGCGGCCGCGGCGGACCGGTCGGCCTTCACGCCGGCCCGGACCCAGGCGAAGGCCAGGACGACGGCGCCGAGGGCGACGACCGGGGCCCACACCACGAGGACGGAGAGCGCGGCGAGCACACCGGTGACGACGAGCCCGACGAGGCTGGTCAGGAGCAGGAGGCCGCGGGCGCGTCGCGGCGCACCGGAGCGGGCAGCCGGCGCGGGCCACGCGGCAGGACGCTCGACGGGAGCGGACACGGTTCGGGGAGAACCGACCTCGGCGGGAACGGCCCGCTTGACGACGACCTGCGGACGAGCCGAGCGGGCCGGGTGCACCGACCACGAGCGGGGGGCCGGGTCGGAGAGGTCGGTGCGGGGGATGGTCGCGCGGCGCTCGAGGACGCGCATCGCGGCGCTGAACTGCTCGACCGAGCGAGCGGTCGCCAGGTGGTCCCGCCGGCGGATCCAGTACTGCACGAAATAGGCAGCCCAGACCCCGAGGAGGACGAGGAAGATCAGGCTCGACGGGGACTGCACGGTCCGACCGTAGGCGTGCTCAGCCCGCCGGTCCCGCACCCGCGTCGGTGTGTCGCGCAAGTGACTCGTGTGACGACTGTGCCGCGGCGGTGATCCGGGTCAGCCGCTCGAGCAGCGTCTCGCCGGCGAGGTCCTCGACGGTCAGCGCGAAGGAGAGGTGGTCGCGCCAGTCGCCGTCGATGTGCAGGTAGCGCGGACGACGCCCCTCGGACCGGAACCCGAGCTTGCGGACCACCGCGATGCTCGCCGTGTTCTCGGGCCGGATGTTGATCTCCATCCGGTGCAGGCCGACCCGCCCGAACAGGTGGTCCCCGACGAGCGCGACGCCCGTCGGCACGACCATCTGCCCGGCCAGCGTGCGGTTGACCCAGTACCCGACGTAGCAGGAGCGGAACGAGCCGAGGACGATCGTGCCGACGTTGACCTGCCCGACGAGGCGGCCACCGGACTCGACGGCGAGCGGGAGGGCCCGGCCGGACGCCCCCTCGAGGTCGTACTGGTGGACGAGGTCCTCGAAGGTCCGTGACGGTGCGTCCGGGTCGGGCGAGGTGGCGTCCCACGGCTCCAGCCACTCGGCGTTCGCCCGGCGCACCGACTGGAAGGTCGGCCCGTCGGCGACGGTCAGCGGGCGCAGGACGATCGACGTGCCGACCGGTGTCGTCCCGGTCAGGCGCAGCGGCCAGACCCACCCCGGGGGTGGCGGGGCCTCGGCCGGCAGCCGCGCGGAGAGGAGCCGGCGCCACATCAGTGGTCGCCTCCGCGCACCTGGTCGAGGGCGTGCGGGAGCACCTCGGCGAGGACGGCGAGCGCGTCCTTGACCCCGCCGGAGGACCCGGGGAGGTTGACGACGAGGGTGCGCCCGGCGAGCCCGGCCAGCCCGCGTGAGAGCACGGCCGTCGGGACGCCCTGGGCGACCCCGCGCGCCCGGATGGCCTCGGCGAGACCGGGGACCTCGCGCTCGAGCAGCGGGCGGGTGGCCTCGGGGGTGCCGTCGGTGGGCGTGAGCCCGGTGCCGCCGGTCGTCAGCAGGAGGTCGGGGCCGGTGGCGAGGGCGGCGGCCAGGGCCTCCCCGACCGCCGGTCCGTCCGGCACGACGGCGGGCTCCTCGACCGTGCAACCCCAGCCACGCAGGGTCTCGACGATGAGGGCGCCCCCGCGGTCGGGGTAGACGCCACCGGCCGCACGCGTCGAGCAGGTGACGACCGCGGCGCGGCGCCCGGTGAGGTCGGGTGCGCCCGGCACGGCGTTCACGACTCCTCCACCCAGTCGCCGGAGCGCCCGCCGGACTTCGCGGTGACCCGCACGTCGGTGATGCGGGCGTGCTTGTCGACGGCCTTGACCATGTCGACGAGGGCCAGCGCCCCGACCGCCACGGCGGTGAGCGCCTCCATCTCGATGCCGGTGCGATCGGCGGTCCGCACCTCGGCCCGGATGTCGACGCCGTCGTCGGCGACCTCGAGGTCGACCTCGACGGCGTGGACGGCGACGGGGTGCGCGAGCGGCACGAGCTCGGGGGTGCGCTTGACGGCCTGGATGCCGGCGATCCGCGCGACCGCGAGGGCGTCACCCTTGGGCACCGTGCGGTCGCGCAGCGCCGCGATGGCGGCCCCGGACAGCAGGACCCGTCCCCGCGCCTCGGCCCGCCGGGCGGTGACGGCCTTGGCCGACACGTCGACCATGTGCGCGGTGCCGTCCGCGCGGACGTGGGTCAGCCCGGACACCGGGGCGGGGAGGTCAGCCACAGCCCCGATGATGCCCCAGGAGCGGCAGGCAGACCACGGTGTCGCCGGCTGCGACCTCGGAGACCTCGGGGGGGACCACCGCCAGGGCCGTCGCCCCGGCGAGGGCCCCGAGGACGTGCGAGCGCTGGCCACCGGACGGGCGGACCACGCCGTCGGCCTCGACGACCCGGGTCATCTCGACCTTGCCGGGTGCGCTGGGCCAGGCGGCGCCGGCGACGGACTCGAAGCGCCCGTCCGCGTCGGGGTCCAGGCCGGCCATCCGGCGCAGCGCGGGCAGGACGAAGACGTGGAAGGACACGTAGGAGCTGACCGGGTTGCCCGGCAGGGTGACGACGGGTAGCCCCGAGGCCCCGACGGCGCCGCAGCCCTGGGGCATCCCCGGGCGCATCGCGACCTTGACGAACTCGACGCCGCCGTCGGCCGTGAGCACCTCCTTGACCGTGTCGTAGACCCCCATCGACACCCCGCCGCTCGTGATGACGAGGTCGGGGTCGCCGTCGGGCGCGGCGAGGAAGGCGCGGACGGCGTCGGCGTCGTCGCGCAGGTGGACCCCGGCGGCGACCTCGGCCCCGGCCGCCTCGACGAGCGCACGGAGCATCAGGTGGTTGCTGTCGACGATCTGTCCGTGCTCGAGGGCGGACCCGACGGGCACGAGCTCGTCGCCGGTGGAGACGACGGTGACCCGGGGACGCCGGTGGACGACGAGCTCGGCGACGTTGGAGGCCGCCGCGAGGCCGACGTGGCCGGGCCCGACGCGGGTGCCGGCCTCGATGACGACCGAGCCGGCGCGCACGTCGTCGCCCCGGCGCCGCAGGTGCGCGCCGGGCGCGGGCGACACCCGGACCGCGACCTGCTCGGCGCCGCCGTCGGTCTGCTCGACCGGGACGACGGCGTCGCACCCCTCGGGCAGCGGGGCGCCGGTCATGATGCGCAGCGTCCGGCCGGGGGCGAGCACGTGCCGCACGGTGTCACCGGCCGCGATGTCCCCGTCGACGACGAGGACGACGGGCGTCGCCTCGCTCGCGCCCTCGAGGTCGGCGGCGCGCACCGCGTAGCCGTCCATCGCCGAGTTGTCGAAGCCGGGGAGGTCGACGACCGCCGTGACGTCCTCTGCGAGAACCCGTCCCAGGGCGGCGCCGACCGGGACCGACTCGGCGGGCAGGGGGCCGACCAGGGCCAGCACCGCGGCCCGGTGCTCGTCGACGGTCCGCATCAGGACTCCCCTTCCAGCCGGGTGCCGTCGGGCACGGTGCGCGCCTCCCCGGTGAGGTGCACGTCGCCGAAGCACACGACGTCGGCGCCGAAGGTGACGTCGGCCTCGACCCGCAGGCTGGTGCACTCGCGCAGGGAGGGGGCGCCGTGCGGGAAGCGGGCCTCGAAGCCGTCGAGCAGCCGGTACAGGGGGCCCAGGTCGACGAAGGGCTCGGGCCGGTCGGTGGTCGTCTCGACCCGGCCGTCCTCGGTGACGCGGTACAGGTCGCTGCGGATGAGCAGCAGCTCGTTGGTGGTCTTCACCGGGCGGAACCGGCTGCGCGGCACCGCGACCGCGCGGGCACCGTCGAACAGCTCGACGGCGGCCCCCATCGCCGACTCGATCTGGACGACCGGCGTGGAGTCGGGGTCGAGGGGGTCGACGGTCTTGCGGTTGACGATGATCGGCAGCCCGAGGACGCCGTCGCGCTCGTCGAGCCGGGCCGCGAGGACGTCGAGGTCGAGCCAGAGGTTGTTCGTGTGGAACCAGCGGTGCCGCTCGACGTCCTGGAAGTGCTCCTCCTCGCCGGGGACGACCATCGCCGAGTCGCGCAGGACGAGGCGTCCGTCGGAGCGGCGCACGACCAGCTGGCCACCCTTGCGGTCGTTGACCGTGCGGGCGCTGACCTCGGCGACGTAGGGGATGCCCTCGGCCGCCATCCACGCGGGGACCGCACCGTCGCAGGTCGCGCCGAGGTTGTCGGCGTTGGAGAGGAAGAGGTACCGGTACCCGCGCTCGCGCAGGGCGTCGAGCAGACCGGTGGTGCGCAGCGCGACGTAGACGTCACCGTGGCCGGGCGGGCACCACTCGAGCTCGGGGTCCGCGGGGTGCGACACCGGGAAGAGGTCGTCGGCTCGCAGCTTCGGCTCCATGCTCTGGAGGAAGTCCAGCGGCAGGCCGTCGAGCTCGATGCCGGGGTGCCGGCGCAGGATCTCGAGGGAGGTCTCGCGCGTGCGGAAGGAGTCCATGAGGAGCAGCGGCACGGCGACGTCGTGCTCGGCGCGCAGGGCGAGGACCTGCTCGGCGATGACGTCGAGGAAGCTCCGGCCCTCGCGCACCTCGAGGGCCGACTTCGGCCCCTGCACGCCCATGCTCGTGCCGAGGCCGCCGTTGAGCTTGACGACGACCGTGCGGGCCAGGGCCGCGCGGACGGCATCCTCCGGCGGCCGGACGTCCTCGAGCGCGGGCGGGTCGGTGAGCGGGTCGACGGTGTCCTCGGGGATGGTCCCGGTGACGTCGTCCGCGAGCTGTTCCTGGAAGTGCGCGAAGACGCGGATGGCGAGCTCGTCGACCCCGGCTCCGCGCATCCGCTCGGTGGCCGCGCGCAGCGCGTCGCTCGTCATGGCGCCACCCTACGATGCACCTCGTGGCCCCCACCCCGAAGACGCAGCGCCGGCGCGAGCTGCGGGCCCGCCGCCGTGAGCTGGCGGCCGCCCGGGACCTCGCCGCCGACGACGCCGCCCTGGCTCGTGGGGTGGTCGCGCTCGTGGCGCGGCTCGGGCTGGGTTCCGGGTCGGTGGTCCTGTCCTACGAGTCCGTGGCCGGTGAGCCGCCGACCACGGCGACCAACGCCGCCCTCGTGGCGGCCGGGCTGCGCGTGCTGGTCCCCGACACCCTCGAGGACCTCGACCTCGACTGGCACGACGTCAGCGACGCCGCGGCGACCCGCCTGGGGCTGGACGCCGTGGCGCTGGCCGACCTCGTCCTCTCCCCCGGCCTCGCCGTCGACACCACCGGCACGCGGCTCGGGCAGGGTGGCGGCTGCTACGACAAGGCGCTGCCGCGGCGCCGGGCGGGGGTGCGCGTCGTGACCCTGCTCCACCCCGGCGAGCTCGTGGGCGACGGTGAGGAGCCGCTGCCGCGCGAGCCGTTCGACCAGCCGGTCGACGCCGTGCTGACCGCCGACGGCCTCACCGAGCTCGCCTGAGCACCCGGCCGGCGGGCCGGGCGTACCTGGCGTGACCTGTTGGTCGATCGGGGTACGCCGGCACCGCGCGGCAGGGACCTGAAGTGACCTGTTGGTCGATCGGGGTACGCCGGCACCGCGCGGCAGGGACCTGATGTGACCTGTTGGTCGATCGGGGTACGCCGGCGGGCGGGCGTCAGGGCGTCGGGTCGGGGCGCAGCGTCATGACGTCGGGGTCGGTCTCGTCGACGGCCTGCGCGGAGAACGGCCAGGGTCGCTGCCGTCCGGCGACCCAGTCGGAGATCTGGTCGTCGTAGTGGTCGTCGGTGGCGTGGCCGCTGACGCCGGTCTGGTTGACCCACGTCGAGCCGTCGAGGTCGGCGAGGTCGACGACCATCCGCATCGAGGGGCCCCAGGTCACCTCGTAGCCCTCGCTGGCGTCCCATCCGTTGGCGTTGACGATCGCCGACCCGCCGGGCATGTCGAACGGACCCTCGTTGAACAGCCAGCGCACCGGCCCGGGCACGGACTCGCCGCCGAGGACCTTGTGCTCCAGCGTGATCCGGTGCAGCCGGCCCCAGTCCCACTGCTGCGGGTCCTTGCCGAGCTCGCGCGTCAGCTCGAGGCGGGCCTGGACGAGGGCCTGGCGGAGGATCTCGTCGCGCCCCTCGGTGACGTTCGGGGTGAGCTTGTCGTCCCACCACTCGCTCTGCGGGTCGTCGAGGAGCAGCTGCACGGCGGCCCGCCAGCGGTCGCCACCGTCGGACTTCATGTCGGCGGGCAGCTCGTCGTCGAAGAGGAGCTCGCAGAGGTTGCGCCACACCGCGTTGTAGTACGCCGCGGCCGCCGAGGAGTCGGAGTCGGCCGCCGGCGTCGTGTGGTCCCAGTCGCGCAGGAGGTCGCGGGCCTCCTCGGTGAAGTCGAGCAGGTCCTGCTGGTCGGCCTCGCCGGACGGCCCCTCGAGGGGGACGGCGAGCAGGGACGGCACGAGCACCTTGGCGAACAGGTCCGTGTCGTCCATCTGCACCGAGGCCATGTCCGCGGGCGTCGCCTCGTCGAGGGCCTCGAGCCGCTCGGCGATGCGGGTGGCGCGGAAGCCGTAGTCCCACTCGGTGGTGAGGAACGGGGTCCGGCTCGAGGTGACCTGCTGGTTCGCGGCGACGATGACGCCGTCCGGGGGGTCGTAGGACCACGGCAGCTCCTCGAAGGGCACCCACCCGGTCCAGTCGTAGGAGGAGTCCCACCCGGGCGCCGGCCAGTACCCGGGGACGCTGCGCGGTATGGCCGCCCGCCGCACCGGGATCTGCCCCGGCGCCTGGTAGCCGATGTGGCCCTGCCGGTCGGCGTAGAGGAGGTTCTGCGCCGGCACCGCGAAGGAGCGTGCGGCGTCGCGGAACTGCTCGAAGTTCGTCGCCTTGTTCAGCCCGATGATGGCGTCGGCGGTGCGGCTGGGTGTCAGGCCGGTCCAGGCCAGCGAGACGGCGTAGTCCTGGCTCTCGTCACCCTCCTGCTGGGTCGGCGCCCTGGACCCGGCGTCGCGGGCCGACTGGAGGACGTCGCTCATGATCGGGCCGTGCGTCGTCGCGCGCACCGTGATGCGCTGGTCGGCGCCGCCGGCCACCTTGATGGTCTCCTCGCGCGTCGTCACCGGCTCCCACTCGCCGTCGCGCAGGTAGGTCTGCCCGACGACCCGCTCGAGGTAGAAGTCCGAGACGTCGGGTCCGAGGTTGGTGAACCCCCAGGCGATGTCGGCGTTGTGGCCGATGATGACGCCCGGCACCCCGGCGAAGGAGAACCCGGAGACGTCGAGCGGGCACTCCGGGCCCACCGTGCGGCAGTGCAGGCTGTTCTGGATCCAGATGCCCGGCTGGCCGACCCCGAGGTGCGGGTCGTTCGCGAGGAGCGGCTTCCCCGAGGCGGTGTGCTGCCCCGACACGGCCCACGAGTTCGAGCCGACCCCGTCGCCCCGACCCACGAGCTGCGGAACCGTCGACAGGGCCCGCTCGACCGCCGCGTACGCGGCCTGGGCGCCCGAGGTCGTCGTCTGCGCGACGGCGTCGTCGCCGGCGCTCGAGAGGGCCCGCGGCACCGCCGAGGGGCTCGCGGTGAGGGCGCGCGGGTCGTCGCGACCCGGCGCCCACTCGGCGTCGGAGAGGATCGGCGGGTGCGCGGCGGCGTCGTAGGCCGGGTAGACCGCGGCGATCTGCGCCCGGCTCAGCCGGCCGCTGAGGCGCGCACGGGCCAGCTCGTCGGCGTAGTCGCCGCGCAGGTCCCAGGCCATGGCCTTGAGCCAGGAGAGGCTGTCGACCGGGGTCCACTCCTCGATGTCGGCCAGCGGCAGCTGGAGCCCGAGGACCGTGTACTCCATCGAGACCTGGCCCGGCGAGCGCCCGCGCAGGTAGCGGTTGACGCCGTCGGCGTAGGCCTGGAGGACCTGGCGGGTCTCGGGTTCGAGGGTGGGCAGCTCCTCCTCGGCGACCCGACGCCACCCCATCGTCCGGATGACCCTGTCGGTCTCGATGCCGTCGGCCCCGACGAGCTCGGAGAGCCGCCCGGCGGTGATGTGCCGGCGCAGGTCCATCTCGAAGAAGCGCTCCTGGGCGTGGACGTAGCCCTGCGCCTGGGCGAGGTCGGTGAGCGAGTCGCCGTAGAGGTGGGGGATGCCGCTGCCGTCGCGCTTGACGGTGACGGCGGCCGTGAGCCCCGGAAGCGTCGCCTCCCCGGAGTGGGTGGGCAGTGACTCACGGACGGCGCGCACGACGACCACCCCGCCGACGAGCGCGACGACGACGACGAGCGCGATCAGTCCGAGCAGGGCCCGGCGGGCGACGACGAGGCGACTCACCCTGCGAGACTAGGTCACCACCCCCGACGACACGAGGACGGTCCCGGTGACACTCCCCTGGGCGACGCCCATCGCCGCCGGTGGCCTGCCCACGGGCCTGCCCGTGTCCCTGCCCGCGGGGCTGCCGGCCGCGACGGCGACCCCGGGGTTCTCCCTCGACGACCTCTCCACCGTGCTCCTCGTCGGCAGCATCGTGCTCGTCGTCGCCGTCGCCGCGGTCCGGCTGTCCCTGCGCTCGGGGCTGCCCTCGCTGCTCATCTACCTCGGCATCGGACTCGCGCTCGGCGAGAGCGGCCCGGTCGGCATCCAGTTCGACTCCCAGCAGCTGACCCAGGTCCTCGGCTACGCCGCGCTCGTCCTCATCCTCGTCGAGGGTGGCATCACGACGCAGTGGTCGGGCATCCGGCGCTCGGTGGCGCCCGCCGCCGTGCTGGCCACGGTCGGCGTCGCGGTGAGCGTGCTCGTCGTCGGGCTCGTCGCGCACCTCGTCCTCGGGTGGTCCTGGGAGGTCTCACTGCTCATCGGCGCGGTCGTGGCCTCCACCGACGCGGCAGCCGTGTTCTCGGTGCTGCGCCGGGTGCCCCTGCCCCGGAGCATCTCGGGGATGCTCGAGGCCGAGTCCGGCTTCAACGACGCCCCCGTCGTCCTCCTCGTCACCGCCCTGGCCGCCCAGCTGGCCCCGGACGGGCACCCCGAGCCGGTGTGGCAGATCCTCCTCCTGGCCGCGGCCGAGCTCGCCGGCGGCGCGGTCATCGGGCTGGGGGTCGGGTGGCTCGGGGCCCGGCTGCTGCGGCTCGTGGCCACCACCTCCTCGGCACTGTTCGCCATCGGGGTCCTGTCGGTGGCCGTGCTCTCGTACGCGGTGGCCGACACCGTCCACACCTCGGGCTTCATCGCCTGCTACCTCGCCGCGCTCGTGCTCGGCAACAGCCGGCTCCCCCACCGGCCCGCGGTCGTCGGTTTCGCCGACGCCGTCGGCTGGCTGGCCCAGATCGGCCTCTTCGTGCTGCTCGGGCTGCTCGCCTCGCCGGACGGGTTCGCCGACCAGCTCGTGCCGGCCCTCGTCGTCGGGGCGGCGGTGCTGCTGCTAGGCCGCCCGGTGTCGGTCCTCGCCTCCTGCGCGCCGTTCGGCATCCCGTGGCGGACCCAGGCCTTCCTCTCCTGGGCCGGCCTGCGGGGCGCGGTGCCCGTCGTGCTCGCGACCGTCCCGGTGACGGCGGGTACGCCCGGCGTCGAGTGGATGTTCGACCTCGTCTTCGTGCTCGTCGTCGTCTTCACCCTCATCCAGGCGCCGACGCTGCCGTGGGTCGCCCGGAGGCTGGGGGTGTCGGCCCAGCACCACCGCGTCGACCTCGCCGTCGAGGCCACCCCGCTCACCGACCTCGGCGCCGAGCTGCTCGAGATCGACGTCGGCAGCGAGTCGCGCATCGGTGGGGTCCGGGTGTTCGAGCTGCGGCTGCCCAAGGGGGCGAACATCGCGCTCGTCGTCCGCGACGGCGGGTCGTTCGTGCCGCGCGACTCCGAGGTGCTGCGCCACGGCGACCAGCTGCTCGTCGTCACCCCGTCCGCCGTGCGGGCGGCCGTCGAGCGCCGGCTGTTCGAGGTGAGCCGGGGCGGGCGCCTCGCCGACTGGTCCGACGGCTGACCGTCCCGCCGGAGGGACAGTGGTGCCCCCTGAGGGACCCCGGGGGTGGTCAGGGTCGGGTCAGGGCCGACCCCCGTATCGGCCGGACCCCTGCGCCACGAGAGTTCTCGGCATGATCTCCGTGGACCACCTCACGAAGCGCTACGGCGCCTTCACCGCCCTCGACGACGTGTCGTTCGAGGCCCGACCGGGCCGGGTCACCGGCTTCCTCGGCCCGAACGGCGCCGGCAAGACGACCGCCATGCGCGTCGTCGCCGGCCTCACCCCCGCCGGCGGGGGCACCGCGACCGTGCTCGGTCGCCCCTACGCGAGCCTGCCCAACCCGGGCCGGCACGTCGGGCTCCTCCTCGACGCCTCCGCCCAGCACGCCGGCCGCACCGGCCGCGAGGTGCTCACCCTGGCCGCCATCCTCACCGGCGTCGACCGCCGCCGCGTCGACGAGATGGTCGACCTCGTCGGGCTCACGCCCAAGGAGGCGAACCGCCGCGTGCGCAACTACTCCCTCGGGATGCGCCAGCGGCTCGGCATCGCCCACGCCCTCCTCGCCGACCCCGAGGTGCTGATCCTCGACGAGCCGGCCAACGGCCTCGACCCGGCGGGCATCCGCTGGATGCGTGACCTGCTGCGCGGCTTCGCGGCCCGCGGCGGCACGGTGCTGCTCAGCTCGCACCTGCTCAACGAGATCGAGCGGGTCGCCGACGACCTCATCGTCATCGGGAACGGGCGGGTCGTGGCGCAGGGCACGACCGAGGAGCTGCTCGCCGGCTCGGGCACGGTCGTGCGCTCCACCGACGACGCCGCGCTGCGCCGGGCCCTCGAGGTTGCCGCCGTCGCGGTCGGCCCCGTGGCCACCGGCGGGCTGCTCGTCGAGACCGACCCCGAGACCGTCGGCCGGGTCGCCCTCCAGGCCGGTGTCGTGCTCCGCGAGCTGCGCTCGGGCGACGAGCGCGGACTCGAGGAGATGTTCCTCGACCTCACGGCGAGCACGGCGCGCGAGGAGGTGGCGGCATGAGCACCGCGACCCAGGACGTCCGCGACGCCACCCTCGTCGGCGAGCACGGCGGCCGGCTGCCCGCGCCGATCGCCGGGCCGCGGCCGAGCAGTGGCACCTCGTTCGGCCGCCTCGTGCACGTCGAGCTCCGCAAGATGCTCGACACCCGCGCCGGCCGCTGGCTGCTCATCGCCCTCGGTGTCGTCATCGCCGGGGCGCTGACCATCCTCTTCGTCCAGGAGGGCGGGGACCACCCCTTCGGCACCTACCTCCAGGCGACGGCGATGCCGATGGCCCTGCTGCTGCCGGTCGTCGGGATCATGGCCGTGACCTCGGAGTGGTCCCAGCGCACCGCGCTGGTCACCTTCACCCTCGAGGCCCGCCGCACGCGGGTCGCCTGGGCCAAGGTCGCCGCAGCGATGCTCGTCGGGGTCGTCGCCGTGGCCACGGCCTTCGTCCTCGGGGCGGCCGCGCACGCCGCCGCCATCGCCTTCCGGGGCGCGACGGGCGACTGGAGCTTCACCTGGACCGCGCTGCTCGGGGCCGCCGGCTACGTGCTCCTCGGCCTGCTGACCGGCCTCGGCTTCGGGATGCTGCTGCGCAACACCCCGGCGGCCATCGTCCTCTACTACGTGCTGCCCACCGCGTGGTCGGTCCTCGGGTCCCTGTGGTCCCGGGCCGCCGACGCCGGTGAGTGGCTGGACATGAACCGCACGATGGAGCCGCTGTTCACCGGGTCGCTGACCGGCGAGCAGTGGGCCCAGCTCGGCACCTCGGTCGGGTTCTGGGTGGTGCTGCCCCTCGCCGTCGGGATGTGGTGGATCACCCGGGCCGAGGTGAAGTAGGGACTCCGCGTCCCGGCAGGGGACGCGGACGGAGGGCGCCGCCCACGGCAGGGACACCCGGGCGGCGCCCTCTCCCGCCTGCTGACCGCCGTCGCGGGCGGTGCGGCTCAGCCGTCCTCGCGGCGGTGGCCCTCGGCCAGGGCCGCGAGCCGCCCGACGTCGACGGCGTCGCGGGGGGCCACCGCGACGGCCACGCGGGTGGCCGCGCGCAGGGTTGCGGTGCGGCGGCCTCCCTCGAGGAGACTCCGCTCGCCGAGGACCGCGCCGGGGCCCACCTGCCCGAGCACCTCGCCGTCGACGTCGACGTCGAGCATGCCGTCGAGGACGAGGTAGAGCTCGTCACCGGGCTCCCCCTGGCGGGTCAGCAGGACCCCGGCGTCGAGACGCCGGACCGTGGGCGCGCCGCCGCCCATGATCTCCTCGGAGAGCTGGCGCTCGAGGTCGGTGCTGGCCTCGGCGACGACCGCGGGCGAGTCCTCGTCACCCCACGGCGTGCGGTGGGGTGACGGCGTTGCGGGTCCACGACTCCTGGTCCGTGACACCGCTCTTGGCCGCCAGCCGGCCCTGCGCGTCGTAGACCCAGTGCCGCGGGAACGGGCTGGCCCCGACGAGCTCGACCGCGCTCGAGCCGTCCGGGTGCACCGTCATCGCCAGCGTGGTCCACACGACCGGGGACAGCCACTGCGCGAACGGCCGGTGCGGCACCGGGCGCGGGAACGGGGCCCCGGTGCGCCCGCCGACGGTCTGCACGAGCCGCACGGACCCGTCCTCGGCGAGCTCGGGGTCACGTTGGAGCGTCGGCAACCGGCCCGCGCGGAGGGTGACGGTCACCGGACCGACCCGAATGCGGGTGACGCCGATGACCAGGCCCGAGCCGGGCGCGTAGCCGGCCTCGACCACTCGCCCGTCCTCGACCTCCGCCCAGCCCGTGAGGACGTTGGCCCACCGGAACCGGTCGCGTGCGCTCAGCTCGTGCACCTCGCCGGGACCGATGCTCGCCGGCGGCGGGTCGTCGACGTGGGTGAGGCCGGCCGCCATGCCGGCCCGGATCATCCCGCGGACGATGTCCGACGGGATCCAGGACATCGTCGTGACCGTTGCCTCAACCCTCATCACGGTCCCCCTTGCTGCCAGGCGTGGCCACACTGTAGGGCGGTCGCGGCGCCCCCGGGGGGGGCTGCGGGCGTGGTTATCGTGGGCGCCATGCCGGGCCCGGAGCCACCGGCGCAGGCCACCGACCAGCAGCTTCGCGAGGTCGAGCGGGCCATCGCCGCCCTCGAGTCGCAGCGCGCCGTGCTCGGCGAGGAGGTCGTCGAGACGGCGCTGGCCCCCCTGCGTGCCCGCCGTGAGGACCTGGTGGCCGGGCGGGCCGGCGAGCAGCGCCGGCTGGTCACCGTCCTCTTCGCCGACCTCGAGGGCTTCACCCCGCTCTCGCGCCGGCTCGACCCCGAGGACGTCCGCGGCATCGTCGACCGGTGCTTCAGCCGGTGGCAGCGGGCCGTCGAGGAGCACGGCGGGGTCGTCGAGAAGTTCATCGGCGACGCGGCGATGGCCGTCTTCGGGCTGCACCGCTCCCACGAGGACGACGCGGTCCGGGCGGTGCGGGCGGCCCTGGCGATGGTGGGCTCGCTCGCCGAGGTGGCCGACGACGTCGAGGCGCGGCACGGGGTGCGGCTGCACATGCGGGTCGGCCTCGACTCCGGCGAGGTGGTGGTCAGCACGCTCGGCGAGCGCGGCGGGAACGACTTCGTCGCGGTCGGGCCCACCGTGAACCGGGCCAGCCGGCTCCAGTCGGAGGCGCCCCGCGACGGGGTCGTCGTCAGCGAGGAGGTGCGCCGTCTGCTGCGGGGGCGCTTCGCCCTCGACCCCCGACCGGGCCTGTCGCTCAAGGGGATCGACGAGCCGGTCGACGCCTTCGTCGTCCTGCGCGAGCGGCCGGCCGGCTTCGACCTCGAGCCGACGGCCGGCGTCGGCGGGGTGGAGACGACGACGGTCGGGCGGGCCATCGAGCTGCTCACGCTCCAGGAGCACCTCGCCGACGTCGAGGAGGAGCGGGCCTGGCGCATCACGACCGTCGTCGGCGAGGCGGGGGTCGGCAAGTCACGCCTCCTCGCCGAGCTCGACACCTGGCTGAGCGAGCGTCCCGACGCGGTGTGGTGGTTCCGCGGCCGCGCCTCGCCCTCCCAGCAGAACCGCCCGCACACGCTCCTGCGCGACGCGCTCGCGACCCGGGTCGGCATCACGCCCGACGACGACCCGCAGACCGTGCTGGCCCGCTGCGAGGCCGGCTTCGCGCGGACCTTCGGCGACGGCGCGGAGAGCCGCCGCGACGCGCTCGTCGTCGCCCGCTGGCTGGGTTTCGAGGTCGGCGAGGGCGGGGCCCACGACCTCCCGCGCGAGCCGCGGGCCCTGCGGGAGGAGGCCAGCGAGCTGCTCGCCCACTACCTCGCACGGCTGGCCGACGAGGCGCCGGTCGTCGTGCTCCTCGAGGACCTGCACTGGGCCGACGACGCGACCCTGCGCTGGCTCGACGACGCCCACGAGGTCCTCCGGCAGGCCCCGGTGCTGGTCGTCGCGACGACCCGCCCGGCGCTGCTCGAGGCCCGACCGCACTGGGGCGAGGGGCTCGAGCACCACCGGCGCCTCGAGCTCGGGCCGCTGTCGCGGCGCGAGAGCCGCCAGCTGCTCGACCAGCTCCTGTCGCGGGTGGCCGACGTGCCCGCGGAGCTCGTGGCGCTCGTCGTCGACGGCGCGGAGGGCAACCCGTTCTACATCGAGGAGCTCGTCACCTGGCTCGTCGACTCGGGCGTCGTCGAACCGGCCGACGGCACGTGGCGGGTGCGTGCCGAGCGGATGGGCTCGCTCCGGGTGCCGTCGACGCTGCGCGGCGTGCTCCAGGCGCGGCTCGACGGGCTCGAGCCCGGCGAGCGCCAGGTCCTGCAGCGGGCCTCGGTCGTCGGCCGGGTCTTCTGGGACGCCGCCGTCGACCGCCTCGGCGACGAGACGCACCCGGTGCCGGTGCTCCTCGACCGGCTGCGCGAGCGCGACCTCGTGCTGCGGCGGCCCGGGTCGAGCATCGAGACCGCGCGCGAGTACCTCTTCAAGCACGCCCTGCTGCGCGACGTCGCCTACGACGGGATCCTCCGGACGCACCGACGCGGCTACCACGCCCGGGTGGTCGAGTGGCTCGTCGAGGTGAGCCGCCGGGCCGGGCGCCTGGACGAGTACGCCTTCCTCGTCGCCGAGCACGCGGACCGCGCCGAGGACCCCGCGGCGGCCTCCTGGTACCTGCGGGCCGCGGGTCGGGCGGCCTCCGTCCACGCCCCCGAGGAGGCCCTGCGGCTGCTCGACCGGGGCCTCGAGCTCGTGGGCGAGGACGACCCGGCGCTGCGCTTCGACCTGCTCGCGGCACACGAGGAGGTCTCGGACCGGCAGGCCGAGCGCGACGCCCAGGAGCGCGACCTCGAGCGGATGGAGCGCCTGCTGGCCCACGTCGACGTCCCGCGGGCCGTCCGTCACCACCTGGCCCGGGGCCGGCTGGCCTTCGACACGAGCCGGTACACCGAGGCCGTGGCCGGGGCCGGGCGGGCCGTGGCCGAGGCCCGGGCGGCGGGCCTCCTCGACGCGGTGGCGCGCGGCCACCTGCTCGCCGGGAAGGCGCACACCTGGGCCGAGGACCCGGCCCGGGCGCGTGACGAGCTCGGGCAGGCGCTGTCCACCGCCGAGGAGGCGGGGCTCGAGCCGGTGGCCGGCGAGGCGCTGCGCTACCTCGGGATGATCGCCGGCAACGAGAGCGACTACGCGTCCTCCCTCGAGCTGCTGGCCCGGGCCCGCGAGCGGTTCGTGGCGGCCGAGGACCCCGAGGGCGAGGGCCGCGTGCTCGTCCAGGAGTCGGCGACGCTCTACAACCTCGGACGGCTGGCGGAGTCCCGTTCCGCCCTCGAGGCCGCCCGTCCCGCCTTCTCGCGCTCGCGCTACCGGTACGGGGAGGCCCTCGTGCTCGGCAACCTCGCGACCATCGCGGCGGCGCAGGGCGAGCTCGGCGCCGCGTTGGTCTGGGTCGGCGAGTCGATCGAGGCCACCCGGCGGATGCGCGACGTCGAGGCGGTCGCCACGAACGTCGGGGTCCGGGCGGACATGGAGCTGCAGCTGGGCCGGCTGGTGGCCGCCGAGCAGCACGGCCGGGAGTGCGCCGACCTGGCGGCCACCGTGGCCAAGGACGCCCTGCGCGCCCACGGGCTGGCGACGGCGGCGCTCGCCGCCTCGGGCGACGGGCGCCACGACGAGGCCCGGGCGCTGGCGCGCGAGGCCGTCGCGGCGGCCGGGAGCGGCCACGAGCCGCGCGCTCTCGGCGCGGCCCGGGAGGCGGAGGGTCGCGTGCTGGCCGCCGCCGGCGACCGGGTGGGGGCGGCCCGCTCCTTCGAGGACGCCGAGCGGACGCTCGACGCGCTCGGGGTCGAGGGGCTGGCCCTGGCGGCCCGTGCCGGACGGGCGGCCTCGGCGGCCGCGCTCGGCGACGGGCCGGCGGCGCTGGACCTCGTCGCGCCGGTGCTCGACGCCGTCCGGGCCGGGGACCTCGGCGGTGCCCATCCGGAGCCGGTCTGGCTCGACTGCCTCCGGGTGCTGGACGCCGCCGGCGACCCGCAGGCCGGCTCGGTGCACGAGGAGGTGCTGCGGCGGGTTGGGCAGCGCGCGGCCCTCGTCGGGGCAGAGGTCGAGGGCGAGTACCGGGAGTCGCCGGCCGTGCGTGCGCTGCTGGCGTGGCCGTCGTCACCGTCCTGATCCACACCCCGCGCCGGGGCGCCCTCGCCGAGGACCGTCACGGGTGGGCGGGGAACATCCCGGGTGGCGCCCTCGCTTATCCTTGGTGCCGAGCGCCGCCGCGAGACCCGCACCACCGTGCCGGGACCGGCGGCGCACGAACGCCGTCCGAGGAGGACCACCGTGCCGACGTACGCCTACGCGTGCACCGAGTGCGACCACCGCTTCGAGGTCGTCCAGAGCTTCAGCGACGACTCGCTCACCGTGTGCCCCGAGTGCAGCGGTCGCCTGCGCAAGCTGTTCAACGCCGTGGGGATCGTCTTCAAGGGCGGCGGCTTCTACCGCACCGACTCCCGGTCCGGGTCGTCGGTGTCCGGGTCCCCGGGGTCCGGTGGCTCGGACTCGTCCGGCTCCTCGTCGGGCTCGTCCGACGCGGGGTCGTCGGGGTCCTCCGGTTCCTCGAGCGCGGCGACGCCCGCGGCGTCGTCCACAGGGTCCTCCTCGAGCGGGTCGTCGTCCACAACCTCCTCCTGAGCCTCGCCGGAGTGCCCGCCCGCGCTTAGCGTCGGCGGCATGACCGAGCGCACGCCCCCGTTCCCCGGGCTCACCGGGCGGGGGCGTCGTGCGCGCTGGCGGCGCTCGGTGGTGCGCCGCGTCCTCGCGGGTGGATGCCTCGTCGCCGCCGCGGCCACCGGGCTCCAGGTGCTCCGGCCCCCGGCCCCACCGACCGTCGAGGTGCTCGTCGCGGCCTCACCGCTGGCGGCGGGGACGGTGCTCGGGCCGGCCGATGTCGAGGTGGTGCGGGTCCCGGTGGTGGGGCGACAACCCGGGGCCCTGTCCGACGTCGCGGCGGCCGTCGGGCGGCGCAGCGCCTCGGCCCTCGCGGACGGTGAGGCGCTGACGACCACCCGGCTCGTGCCGCGCACCCCGGCCGAGGGGCTCGCGCCGGGCTCGGTCGCGCTGCACGTCGGGCTGGCCGACGCCCTGGCGGCCGACGTCCTCGCGCCGGGGATGGAGGTGTCGGTGTTCCCCGGGCCCGGCGGGACGGTGCTCGCGCGGGATGCCTCGGTGCTGTCCGTCGACCCCCTCGTCACCGACACCTCGGGGCTCGGTGGGGTCGGCCCTCCGCGCGGCGTGCTGCTCGAGCTCCCGGCCGGCTCGGCCGAGCGGGTGCTCGCCGGGCACGGGGGGACCGACGGCACGGTGACGGTCACGGTCGTGGCGCGGGGCGGCTGAGAGGGCGCTGGGCGTCCGGAACGGAAGCGGTACCGCCCGGG
>JAESFK010000173.1_pt1 | contig 48135 bp, 35 predicted proteins | sample 9269391 | NCBI WGS metagenome assembly JAESFK01 (sample SAMN14506231, study PRJNA617097) | algae metagenome | isolation source: Drouetiella hepatica UHER 2000/2452 and co-occurring heterotrophs from... | place: Slovakia: Slovak Paradise National Park, Hrabusice, Kosice Region | collected 2000-01-01
GCTCTCAACCTGCTCACCCAAGAGACCACTGCAAAGCTTGGCATCAAGAATAAACGGTTGCGAGCGGGTTGGGATGAAGACTATTTGCTCAAGGTCTTGTGTGGTTAAGATGCGTTCGCCCTGAGGGTTGAACTGAAGGAGCAGCCATTGCAGGAAACTGGCAAGATTTGGTCAGCCTTTGTGTCTTAGCTTCTAATGTCTATCTCAAGGAGCTATCAAGTTTGCAAAAAACTTTCTAGTCTAGTAGTACTTGAGGTGATGTTGTAAAAAAACGTCCCTATTCTCTAGCCTTTGATAGAGGGAGAAAGTTTGCTCTATTCTGTGGGCAGAGCTTTTGGGTTAACTGCGTCAATTCTAGAAAAATAATTTGAGTAGCGAGAGGTTTCGTATGACAACGCACATTTCAACGGATGATATTAGGAAAGATAAGGGTGCGCCGCTTTGGATCAGCGTTCTCTTGATTGGTTTGGGAATCGCCGCGATCGCTGCTCCAGCAGTTTCCACTATCGTAACTGAAACCTGGATCACCCTGATCCTAATTTCTGCAGGAGCAACTAAACTATTTTATGCTTTGCAAACCCGTGAGCAAGATGGCTTTATTTGGAAGCTATTGCTAAGCGGTTTGTATATTGCTACAGGGATTATGCTACTGGTGAATCCCTTATCGGGCGTGATTACGCTTACTCTCCTGCTGGGTAGCTTCTTGTTAACAGAGGGCGTGTTCGAGATCATTTTAGCTTTCCGCGTTCGCCCCCAGCGCAACTGGCTTTCGGTACTGGTCAATGGGGTTTTTACACTGCTGCTAGGAGCTGTTATTGTATCTGAGTGGCCTGGAAATGCACCTTGGCTGTTGGGAGTTGCGATCGGTGCCAGCATTATTTCGACGGGTGTTTCGAGACTGATGCTATCGCTTAACCCACGCGTCGCCGAAGATTCTACCCATCTGTCTGATAGCCCACCTTCAGAGCAGTTTTGACTTAGGGTTTTCGTTACTTAAGGTTTGCTTAAACGATGCAGTCCTTGAGTAGCAAGTTTTTACTGGAGCTGCGGTATTGCACAGCCCTAGGCGCTCAGAGCCAATAGGTTTTTGAGAGCCGCGTAGAGTGCAACTCTCAAAAACCTATTGGTCATAACTCAATTGCGCAATACCAGGCATGGCATTTAAGCATATGGAAGTCTCTCTATTCGATCGCACGTTTAGAGACGGTGAAGGCAATATTGTGTTGGGTCAGATGCCAAATCTGCCGATCTTGGTCTGGTTTGCAGCTACCTTGCTCAAGATTGTATTGACAAGCGGCAATCTCTATGCGGGTCTAGATGCGATCGCATTTGGCAGCCTATTTACTTGGGCTTGGCAGGAGCTATTTCAGGGCGTAAATTACTTTCGCCAATCGCTAGGTTTGACTGTTTTGGTGGGCGCGATCGTGCTGAGAATCTAGACGGCTGTGAGCTATTCCCTAGAGAGTGTTCTGCTTATGACGCCTAGCTAGCTGGATATGCTCTGAATCATCTTTGACTTGCCCTGGCTTATGATTTGCGCAGTACCGCAATCTCGTATCAAATCTAAAATCCTCTTACAATTTGTACTCAATGATGGGTACAGATTGTAAGAGGACTTAAAATAGCAACGTTAAAGCTATTAGGTCAGAACTGATACAAAATCCTTATGATTCTGGTACCCAAATAGAGACTGAGCCAGCTGTACATCGAAACTCAGCCCAACCTTCCTCATTAGTTGTGACAGGTTCACTAATGTGTTCAGTAATGTCAATATAAGTGCGATTAGGCTGACCGATCTCCATATATTTGGTGCCCTCATCGCCATTGCTCAAAACGACAGCTACACCACCCGGATGATCTTCCTCGCCCAGGCGCGTCCAGCCAATACAATTGGCATGATCGAAGTAATCATATTGCTCTCCGTAGGCGTATGTCTGCCGAGCCTGTAGCATCTTATCCAGCAGGAATTGATGCTGGTCTAGCCACACTTCACACTCGGTGCCATCACTGGCAGTGTCTTTGTAATGTGCGCCATAGTAATCAGCATAGAAGATACAGGGATACCCTTCGCGTCTCAATAAAATTAGTGAATAGGCAAGCGGCTTAAACCAGGGTTCAACTACAGATTCCAACGACTGCAATGGCTGCGAATCGTGGTTCTCAACTAGGGTTACAGCTAGAGTAGGCTGTTGCTGAACCAGAGTATTATCAAAAATCTGCCGCATGTCATACTCATTGCCTGCCTGACTTGCTGCATGAAAGTTGTAATGCAGCGGCGCATCAAAGAGAGTCACTTTGCCGTTCGTATTTTCAATGAAGTTATGGAGAGCTTCAACTTCATACGACCAGTATTCACCCACTGCAAACAGCTCGCGCTGAGCGTAATTACTCACATGATCTAGCCATTCTCGGAAGAAGTCTGCTGACACATGTTTGACGGCATCGAATCGAAAACCGTCTACTCCTGTTGTGTCTACGTACCATTCTCCCCAATATTTAAGTTCTCCAGCAACCTCAGGATGGCTTGTATCTAGATCACAGCCCATCAAATAGTCAAAGTTTCCTTTCTCTAGGTCAACATCACTATCAAATTTTTTCCCTTTGAGCAGGTAGATTGCATTCTCAGATTCGTTGTAAACGTTGTAATCGATCGCATCAAAATGCCACCAGTGCCACTGCATACTGGAGTATTTTTCACCACGACCTGGAAAGGTGAAATGTGTCCAAGCCTTAATTTTTTGGTACTCTCCAATTTTTCTATTGCGGTTTTCAGGGTCAAAGGGAGTTGCTTCTGCTTCTTCTTCTGCATCAGCGCCTAGCTTATGATTGAGAACAGCATCTGCATAGATACGAATTCCCACAGCCTGTGCCGCTTTGATGGCACGAATATATTCATCCTTAGTTCCATACTTAGTACGTACAGAGCCTTTCTGATCAAACTCCCCCAAGTCAAATAAATCGTAGACTCCATAGCCTACATCCATACCGCCGCCTGTGCCTTTGTACGCAGGTGGCAGCCATAGTGCAGTCACACCAACCTTCGCCAAATCTTCAGCAGATTCTGTCAACTGATTCCACAGACTACCATCGTCTGCGTTATACCAGTGGAAGTACTGCATCATTACGCCATTAGTCTCAGACACAACTGCCTCCGGCAAAAGATAAATTTTCTTTCCTGAAACTCAACAATACGTCAAACGATAGGAGTAATCATCTATCAATCTAGCTATACGGATTCTAGCAAGATCTATCTATCGACAGATGCTATTTTTGTTTCTCTGACGGGGTCTGTAGAGGCATGGGCAGAACTTAGCGATAGCTCTTTTTCTAGGTTGTCTTGAAGTGTCTCCAGAACGGCGATCGGATCAGCCGCTTCTTGCATCACTTCTGCTTCAGGATCATGACGATCGATCACATTGGGTAAATCTGTGCGAAGTTCTTCCAGAAGCGCAATAATTTTGGCGATCTTCTGTTCCGATAGAAGATTGAGTTGCAGCATGAGCTGAGCGCGCTGTTCAGCAAAACTTTCTTGCCGAGACTGGCGCACCAATACTCCTGTTGAAATTAAAAGAGCCGCTGCATCTAAACCATAATCTGCCCAGATAAAGGATGGCAGTTTGAAGGGCATCACTTCTGTATGGTTGATGAAATCTCCCATAATCCAGATTGAGAGTCCTGCTAATAGACCATACATGAATGCCGATCGCCCGAAGAAAGCCGCAAATTCCTCTAACACCCGCTGATGAGTGGGGATATCTCGCACTTTCTGCGTGTGGAGCGCAATGATAGCCTCAATATTTTTAGTAATAGGATCAGACAGAGGAGCCGTTAGAATTCGCCGTCGACTGGCGTTAAAATTAAGTTCAGCTACGCCCAGATGACCCGATGCATCATGACTAGACGAATCATGAGTTAATCTATCATTACGCAACAAGACATCATTTGTGCGATCGCTATCGGGATCAACTGGATAGACAGTATCGTGAGCCATATAGATTTGCAGCGGTTCTGTCTTGAGTGAGTCTATTTTTACCAACTGGCTTCAGCAGATGGCTTCAGAGGATGTATGTAGTCTAGCGTATAGAGGAGATGCTAGTTAGCAGCTCTACCCCATGGGCGATCGCAGATTTTGTTAGTCAGAGGTAAATGGATGTCTACTCCGCAAAATTTTTCAGTAGGTCTACTGCCAGGATTTGATCGCATCATGTTAGAACATCGGCTGGCTGGACAGCAGCCTGATAATCTTTGTGGGCCTTACTGGGTTGCCGTGTTGCTGCGATCGCGTGGTATTACTTTAACACCTGAACAAGTTGCCCAAATGGCAGGCTCGATACTGCCTACAGGAAATCCGGAAACCTGGTTACCCAGCGGCGCAAACTCTCGGCAAGATTACTGTTTGGCACTACCCGAAGCAACAGATCTTAGAGAGGCTGGAACCTCTGCCCAGGGTCTAATGGCTGCTGTTTCAGCGCTTTCTGACAACGCCCATAGGTTTGTGCCGCTTCAGGCCGATTGGACAGTCGATCGCCTGGAAACCGTCTTACAGCTATGCCAGAATCACTCGAACTGGAATGCGATTCCGCTTTGCAACCTGCGCACCGATTCGCTCTGGGGGGCAAGTCTACCCGTTGGCGATGCGATCTCCTATCTTTCAGAGGAAGCAATTATGCCGCCGCCTGCCGACTGGAACGTGGGGCATTTCTTGGTGCTGGCAGGGATGGTGAAAGGGATGCGATCGCTAGGGCTAATCTGCGATACTTACCCCAAGTTTGGCTGGCAGGGCTATCACTTGCAGCCATTTGATGTTCTTGCCCAAGCGCTCAACCGAGGCGATGGATATGGCGGCGGCATTCTGTTATTTATATCCCAGAGTGATCAAGAAGAGGTTGAGCTACAGTTCAAACAAGAAGGATTTGCGATCGAATGCTGGGATAATGGCAGTCCGATAGTATAGTTCTCGCATTGATAGTCCTGATTTATTGATAGTCCTGATTTATTGATAGTTCTGATTTTTGTTATGGAGCTTCGTCCCCGTAACAAAAATCAAGACCTGAATACCATTACTCTCGTATTCAAGAATTTAGTAAACCTCCATATACTCTTTAGTCTCCCAGTCGGTCACATGGGCATGAAAACGAGCTAGCTCAAACTGCTTGACCGTGGTAAATAAATGCACGAAGTCTTCACCCAAGAGCGATCGCATTTCAATATCAGCATGGAGTCCTGCTAAAGCCGCCTCTAGATTAGGCGCTAGCTTGGGAAGATTGGGATTATCTTCGCTGGGTCCTTCCACAGGTGACTGTAGCTCATACTGATGCTCAATCCCCAGCAATCCGGCAGCTAGCGTAGCAGCAGCGCTCAGGTAGGGATTGCTCAAGCCAGACGCAGCCCGCATTTCCAGATGGGTACCTTCGTCGTGGGTTGCTTTAACCCGCACCATTGCCGATCGATCTTCGATGCCCCAGCTAATGTTGGAGGGTGCGAAAGTGTAGGGCTTGAGGCGGCGATAACAGTTGGGAGTAGGTCCAATCAGCGGCATCATGGCAGGCGCATGGGTCAAGATGCCCTGGATAAAAGATTTGCTAGTTTGGGATAGACCGTCGGTATCGCTAAGATCGAGAAAAGCGTTTTGTCCAGTGCGACGATCGATGAGGCTGATGTGAAAGTGGCAGCAGCATCCGGCGCGATCGGAGAAGGGCTTAGACATGAACGTTGCCTGGTACCCCATCCGATGCGCAACCTCTTTGACCGTTGTCTTAAAGGTAAAAGCTTTATCAGCTGCTGCAATACCTACAGCTGGCCCAAAATTAATCTCAAACTGTGAAGGCGCATATTCACAGTTGTGGGTAATCACATCAACGCCGGATGCCCGCAGATAGTCTAAGAGCTGATCAATCTCAGGGATATATTGGTTCCGAATATGGTTGAAAATATGAAGCCCATCAAATAACGGCTCTTTCGTATCCTGTTGTAGCAGATAAAACTCAAACTCATGTCCCATCATGACATCAAATCCCATGGCTTCCGCTTTGTGCAGCAGAGCCTTCAGCACGTAACGAGGAGCCATGGTTAGCGGGTCATCTGTGCCCCACTGCGCATCACAGATGACCTTAGCGGTGTTTTTTAGCCAAGGAACAGGTGCAAGCGTATCCAAATCGGGAATCAACATGTGGTCGCGATATTTGCGCTCCTCATGCATTCCAGAACCCGTTACCACTTTTGAAGCCGTATCGAGCGCCAGCGTTCCGCCATAGAAGTTTAGCCCCTTGCGCGTGTAGCCCTCCACCTTATCGATGGGAACTACTTTTAGCCTCGATACGCCATGCAGATCGGGCAGCTCAAAGCGGACATACTCAATGCCCTGCTCCTGAAGTGTGGCGATAAATTGGGTAATGCGATCGCCCACCAAATGCTCTGAGGCTAAAGCTTCCATAACCATTGGGATACCTTAAAAGCACAGCTTGATCTAAAAACTAAACCTTCTTCATTTCGCTGAAGCGAGTGTGAGAAGCCTCAATATCATTCTCCATTTCTTGAATCATGTTAGGGGAGCGCGATCGCAAAATCAGAAACCAGACTGCGCCCACTATCATATAAACCAGGAACAGATAGGGGAAGACATTGTAGGGAGCAGTAGGAACAGGGAAAATACTGTTCTCTCCAGGAAGACCGATACTGCCTAGAACAGGAATGAGCATGAATCCGATCGCCAGAATGGAAGATAGAACGTCTGTCCAGCGCAGCTGGTGCTCACGTCGGAGATAAATAGGAGCCGCGATTGAAATCAGAATGTAGGCAACCAGAAAACCATAGGTGGCGATCGTGCCCGTGTATGCGTAGATATCTAGCGGTCTTACGCCTACCATATTCATAATAGTTGGCACTAGAAACGTAGCAAGTGCGAACAGGGTGATTGCCACATGAGGCGTTTCATTTCTGCCATGTGCCCGACCAATGCTTCTGTGAAAGATGCCATGTCTTCCCATAGAGAAGAAAATTCGGGCACCTGCATTGATACTTGCTAGAGCACAGGCAAACATACTGACCGTTGCCCCGACAGCAATTAGTACGCCAAAAAAACCGACGCCAGCAAAATTTGCTAGGTCGCTCATAGGAGCTGCACTTTCGTTGAATTTGACCGGAGCGCCCTGAAATCCTAGCACCTCAATGTAGGACATAAACACAAAAAAGATTCCACAGATAATCGTGCTGCTAATCACTGCCCGTGGAATGTTGCGTAGAGGCTGCTTGGCCTCATCGCCCAGCGTTGTCGCGCTCTCAAACCCAACATAGCTGAATACACCCAACACCAGACCCAGAACAATGCCGCCCGGTTTGGCATCCTGAAGTGTAAGCTGAGCTGGATCAATAACGTAGCCTTTCTCGCCCAGAATAATCATACCTAGAATGATGATCAGCCCGACCGATACCGCTTCTAACACCAGCATGATAACCGTTGAAAGCTTGATGTCTTTATAGCCTACGTACCAGGCTATGCCAACGCAGATCGCAAATAGGAAAATGGGAGAGGGATTGATACCGATCGCGCCGAGGACAACCGCCCCATAGCTGGCAAATCCGCTCACCACAGCCATTGCGGTCAAGACATAGGCTAGAACCAGCGCCCAGCCTGTGAGTACGCCTGCCATAGGTCCTAGCCCGCGAGCAATGTAGGCGTACAGTGAGCCGGGTGATGCCGATCGCTTAGCAAATTGGTTAATATTGAGACCCACAAAAGTCAAGCCGATTGTCGCTAAAACGTAGGTAAACCAAGTCCCCGTTCCAGCGCTAGCAAACACTAAAGCGGCGTTGACAGTGGGCGTAACGCTAGGTGCGATATTAGCGATCGACTGGGAAATAACTTCAGAAAACGGTAGACAATCTGGACGTAAACCTGAAACCCTTGGCTTAACCTCTAATTTGGCCATGCTTAATCCCTCAATCAGTGACGGCTAGGTGAATTCTCTAAAAACCGGGTAGATAAAAACTAAGTAACTGCACCTGATTAAATCCAGAGGATAAAGCCTTGAATTCCATCTAAACCTATGCCATCCGTCAGGGCGAATTCGTAACGCTTGATACCGAGCGATCGTTTTTTACACGACACTTGCCCTCAAGATATCCCGGCAATACGCCCTCACCATGGGCGAACAATATCCCTCTTGCGTCCATAGAATTGGGAAAAAGCTTTCATCGATCGTTAGATCTCCTATGGAACGGTAGCGACCATAAATATAGCCTTGTCCCACGCCCAAGGGCTGAAACTGAGAAGAGGCTGACATTGTGCTAACCGAAAAGCTCCGTCTCGTCTCGTCTGTAATATTCCGACCTGAACCGTGCCAGAGGTCACCATGCATGAAAATACAGCCGCCCGTCGGAATGTCTGCGGTTTGTATCTGATCCTGAACTTGGGATGGCTCAAGACCTGCCTCGATCGCCCCATCCCAGAGCGGCTGGCGATAGTCTCCTAAAGGCGCATGGAGAAACTGGAAGCGATCGCTACAGAACCACAAATGAGAGCGGGGCACATACTCCAGCGCTCCAGCCGCCGCGCTTCCTAGGGATATCCAACAGGTGATCACGGTGGCAGGGTCAATACAGCTCACCGAAGTATTGTTGCGATGAAAGAGCACCTCAGGTGCACCAGGCGGCTTAATCCAACAGCTATCAGTTGCCAATCGCCCGCCCGTCCATCCCCCCAGCGTCGCATTCAACCGAGCAATTTCGGCGGACAGGGAGAGGCTGGCAATTGTGCAATCGCATCGCCAAAGACCGCTCATTTGCCGGGTAGCATTGGGCTGACTGAGATTCGGTCTACCATGCCATTCATCTGGGTAGTTACCCGTTTCTAGCTGTGTCGCAAAGAGCGGATCAAGTCGAGCATCAATGCGATCGACGACTTCTAAATCAAGGAATTTCTCTATCACTAGAAATCCCTGTGTCTGAAACTGCGCTATCTGAGCGTCGCTAAACTGTAGAGGCTGATGGGTCATCGCTAAGCACTCGCCTGATTAGAGGAAGATGCAGCAGCCTGTGCAAAAGCGTTTTCACAATAGCCTTCTATAAAAGGAGTCCGATAGCCGTCTTGCCGATAGACGATCGGGAAAAAGCTCTCATCCATTGCGTCGTCGCCAAATCGCTTGTAGCGTCCGGCAATGTAGCCTCCGGGCACATAGGCTCCTGCTGGCTTAAAGCGCGCCTCAGCGGGTACATGCACCAACACCAAGCTGCGTCTCACCACATCTGGCAGCAGATTTCTGCCAGAGCCATGCCACATATGCCCATGATGGAAAGCACAGCTTCCAGGCTTGAGCGCTAGCTGAACCACCTCAGGTGACTCAACTCCAGCGCGTTGAGCTGCTTGCTCCATTTCCCAGCGATAGCTCCTGCTGGGGGCATGAAACTCTGGCACAGTGCTAGACAGCGCCCAGCGATGTGAACCCCGCACATATTCAATCGGGCTGGCTCCCTGTACCGCATTACTGAGGGCGATCCAGCACACCACAATCTCCTGCGGCGTATGGTAGAAAGAGTACATGGAGTCCTGATGATGAGTAGTCTCAGTTGCACCATAGGGTTTGCGCCAGAGACTATCGCTTAGCAATCTTGCACCTGACCATCTGCCTAAGTCTGCGGCAATCTCGCCAATTTTTGCTGATAGCACGACCGAAGCAAAGGCGCGATCGCTCTTCCACACGTTGCTCATTTGCGCCGATGCACCCGGCTTGCCCAACTGCGGATTCCAGTACCATTCATCCGGATAAACTGAAGTGTCAAACTCGCCTGAGAACAGAGGCTCAACGCGATCGACCAACCGATGAACGGTTTCTTCATCAATCAAGTTTTCAACAATTAGAAAACCGTCCCTGTGGAAGCAATTAACTTGCTCGGCGGTTAAGGCAGATGCGGTTAAAGCAGACATTATGGAATGCAGTCTTAATACGGAATTTAGTACTGCCTAACATATCAGACTAGCTTGTCATAATATGTTGTGCAAAATACAGAAATTTTGGCTGATTGCTCAGCAGGATCAGGGAATAGAAATAAGCAATGCAATAAAAGCTCATGACCACTGCTCAACCCAGCCTTCTTGTGATTCGACATGAGGAATGCTCAAGTTTAGGACTTCTGAAAACGGCTGTGAAAGATAGGTCAATACCCATACGGTACTTAGATACTCCTAAAGGCGAAGTGCTTTCTGAAGCAATTGCCAATTATTCCCACATCGTGGTTTTGGGTGGGGTAATCAGCGCTTATGAAGATGAAACCTATCCTTTTCTACAGTATGAATTTGAGTTACTAGAATCGGCGATCGCTCAAAAAATTCCTATTTTAGGAATTTGCCTGGGTTCGCAGATTTTAGCAAAAGTCTTGGGCGCAAAGGTCTATCGCGGCGAGTCGGGACGCGAGGCAGGATGGTGCGAAATTCAGCTTTTAGAGACGGCAAAAACCGATCCGTTATTCAAAGATTTTCCGCCGCAGTTTCGGGTGTTTCAATCGCATCAGGATACGTTTGATATTCCACCCAATTGCGATCGCTTGGCTCAGAGCAGCAAATATCCCAATCAAGCTTTTCGCTATCAAGATCATGTCTGGGCAATTCAGTTTCATCTGGAAATCGACGAGAATGTCCTGAGTGATTGCTCAACCGTAATTGCTCAAGAGCTAGTGGATAGCCAGATTCAAGACACGACGATCGAGCAAATGCTGCGGGAGGCTGAACAGTACTCTCCTGCGGTCAAGCCCTTGGCGGATAGCCTTATGGAGCATTTTTTAGCCATTTAGCTCTATTAAACAGGTTGTAAAAAATACACTTCTTTAACTTAAATCTGCGGTTGTTACTGAAACTGAAACTGGGATTTTAGAGTCGATCGCACCGGACATAATAACAGCTAGTTCTGAACTCATCCGTTCCCCTCCATGCTGTTTAGTGATGCTCGGCTTTATCAAATTTTATTCCTCAGCTTATTTTTAGGAGTTGGAATCGTTGCGCGGGACTGGTCGCTGCACCCCCTCATGATTGGGGCGCTAATTGCCACCTGCTGCTGTGTCCAGTGGATCGCAGCGATTCAAGTTTCTGCTCCGTTCATTAAATCCCTTCCGAGTGCATTAGTCACCTCTTTGGGGCTGAGTTTGCTGCTGCGTGCCGATCACGTTGGTACGCTAATGTTGGCAGGCACCTTGGCGATTCTCAGCAAGTTTTGTCTGCGAGTGCAGGACAAGCATATTTTTAATCCAGGCAACTTTGGCATTGTAGCCGTGCTAACGCTGACACAGGATGCCTGGGTTTCTCCAGGGCAGTGGGGTGAAGAAGGCTGGTATGTGTTGCTGTTTCTCAGCGCGGGTGGCTTAGTGCTGGGACGGATTGGACGTTGGGATACAAGCGTCGCATTCTTGGCTTCCTACGCGGGGCTGGAGGCAGTGCGAAACCTCTGGCTGGGCTGGACATGGGATGTTTGGGCACATCGGATGATGAGCGGTTCGCTGTTGGTGTTCGCTCTGTTCATGATTACCGATCCGCGCACTGTTCCCAATGCGCGAATTGCACGAATTATTTGGGCTGGCGCGATCGCTCTTCTCACCTTCTATCTTCGCAACTTCTGGTTTATCTCAACCGCTCCTTTCTGGGCGCTGTTTAGCCTTGCGCCATTGACTATTTTACTTGATCGAATGTTCTCAGGCGATCGCTTTATCTGGCATCAAGATGCTCTAGAGCTATCTGAAGTAGATATGACCGATGAGCTTTTACCAGTCCCTTAAAACAGAAGCTCCAATATTTTTTACCTTCTCTGAAATGAAATTTCAGCTTCTAGTATGAAACTCTTTCGCGTTCTGCTGATTACCTGTTTTATTTGTTTAACAAGCTTCTTCATTGCAGCTAAAGCCTGGGCATTTTGCGGTTTTTATGTGGCTAAAGCGGATACAAAGCTATACAATCAGGCTTCGCAAGTGGCGATCGCCCGCAATGGCAATCGTACGGTTTTGACTATGGCAAATGACTATCAAGGCGATGTGAAAGATTTCGCGATTGTCATTCCTGTTCCGGTTGTCTTAGAAGAAAATCAGGTGCAAATTTCTGATCCTAAAATAGTTGAGCGATTGGATGCTTTTAGCGCTCCTCGCCTAGTGGAGTACTTTGATCCTGATCCCTGCGCACCGATATGGCGGACTGAAGATAGGTTGATGGCGCCCCAAGCGGCTTCTGCTGAGCGGGCTGCGTCTCGGCAAAGTAATGGCGCTCTGGGCGTGACGGTAGAATCTCAGTTCACGGTAGGCGAGTACGATATCGTGATTTTGAGCGCTAGAGAGTCGGGAGGCTTAGAAACTTGGCTGACCCAAAATGGCTACCGCATTCCCCAAGGCGCGAGGCAGCTCTTGCAGCCCTACATTCGTCAGCGCCTAAAGTTTTTTGTGGCAAAGGTGAACTTAGAGGTATATGAAACTTCAGGCTATCAGTCTTTACGTCCGATTCAGATCATCTATGAGTCGCCTCGATTTATGCTGCCGATTCGGCTGGGCATGGTTAATGCCCAAACTGCACAGGATCTGATTGTCTATATTCTGTCGCCCCAAGGACAGGCAGAAGTGACTAATTACCGCACGGTAAAAGTGCCTTCGGATGCAGAAGTCCCGCTGTACGTCAAAGAGGAATTCAGCGATTTTTACAAATCTATGTTTGCAACGGCTTACAACCGCGAAGGCAAGAACGTAGCTTTCGTGGAATATGCCTGGGACATGGCGGGTTGCGATCCTTGCTCGGCTGAGCCGTTGACCCCTGATGAACTGCGTCAGGCAGGCGCATTTTGGGTAACTCCAGAAACACCGCAAAATGTATTTTTGACCCGAATGCATGTGCGATATACGCGCGATCGCTTCCCTGAAGACCTAATATTTCAGCAAACGAACAACCGTGAATCCTTTCAGGGTCGCTATATTCTCCGTCATCCCTTTACGGGCGAACCCACCTGTAGCGCTGGGCAAGACTATCAACGATCGCTTCCCCGCGTTTTTGAGCGGCAGGCTCAAACCCTGGCACGTTTGACAGGCTGGGAGATTCAGGAGATCCGCGAGCGGCTACCCCAGGTGCAGAGCCGTTTTATCCCTTGGTGGCAGCATTTCTTTCAGGCGTTTTTGGGGCATGGATAAGCCGACTCAAACATTTCTGAGCGCCCATACGCAGCGCATAATTGCGGCGATCGTCTACCAGCATGGCAAAGATTTCCCACTCGTCGGGGGTAATCAGGCGATCGCCCTTATTAAGGCTATTAACCAAGGCACAAAATGTCTGGCTCTCCCCTGAGATTTCCTCAAACTGGAGGAAATGCCCCATCTTGACTGTCCAGCGTACCTTGATCTTCCACCACCGACTCCGATCTTTTAGCTCAATTTCGCCCACCTTGACACTGCGATCGAGCGATCGAATTCTGTCAGCCTGCTGGACAGCATGATAAGTCTCTAAAGCGGTGGCGGCGATCGGTTTAGCTGCGATGGGGTGGGTAGTGGGTGCAAGAGCAGGAAAAGGCAGAGTCGGGTTCATCTCAAGTTCAAAGTAGACAGGCTGCAACACCCTAAATCTTTCCTGCTGTTACCCAATACCGTATGACTTTGGTATTTTCATTCGCTCAGTCTGGCAAGATCCGTGAAATTAGTGAGAGCCTGGAGAAAAAACTATCTTCTCTGTTCTAATCCCATGCCTCTACCCGATCGCCAAGCCGCTATCCCTCTTCTGGAAGCGCTCCAAACTGCTGCCCATGCGACCCGTGCAGCCTTCCACACGCCGGGTCACAAAAAAGGGCAGGGGATTCCTGCACCGTTGGCAAATTTCTGGGGTGCAGCTGTCTTTCGAGCTGATCTGCCCGAACTGCCAGAGCTGGACAACCTCTTCGCGCCCGTCAGCGTAATTCAAGCTGCGCAAAATCTTGCCGCAGAGGCGTTTGGAGCCGATCGCTCCTGGTTTTTGGCGAATGGTTCTACCTGCGGCATTGAGGCGGCTGTGTTGGCAACTTGCAATCCTGGCGATAAGCTGATCTTGCCGCGCAATGTTCATCAGTCGGCAGTCGCAGCGCTGATTCTCTCAGGAGCCATTCCTATCTGGGTAGAACCAGAATATGATGCGACCTGGAATTTAGTGCATGGGGTGAGTCTCACTAGCCTGGAAATCGCGATCGCCCAACATCCAGATGCCAAAGCCGTTCTCATTGTTTCACCCACCTACTACGGGGTATGCAGCAATGTAGAGGCGATCGCCCAGTTGACTCATCAGTATGGGATGCCGCTTCTGGTAGATGAAGCCCATGGCGCACATTTCGCCTTTCATCCCCATCTGCCCACTCCAGCCCTGCAATCTGGAGCTGATTTAGTAGTTCAATCTACCCACAAAACCCTGTCTGCCCTGACGCAAGCCGCCATGCTGCATATTAAAGGCGATCGGGTGGATGGCGATCGGCTGACGCGCTGTTTGCAGCTTGTGCAGTCCACTAGCCCCAGTTATTTGCTGCTTGCCTCTCTGGATGCGGCTCGTCAGCAGATGGCAACCCAGGGCAAAGCCTTGTGGACTGAAACATTGAAACTGGCAGCGATCGCCCATACCCAGCTGAGCCAAATTTCCGGACTTGTGGTTTTGCCCGTCTCTAGCTCATCCGGCTTTCACGCTCTTGATCCGACCCGGATCACGGTCGATGTTTCAGGTTTAGGACTCACCGGATTTGCAGCTGATGAAATTCTCCACCAAACCCTCAACGTCACCTGTGAGTTACCTGGACTCCAGCATCTCACCTTCATCCTCACCCCCGGCAACACCCCTGAAGACATCGATCGCCTGATTCAATCTTTCAAAATCCTGGCAGTTACCGCACGCCCTTTTGCCTCCTTCCCACCTCATCTCCCTCACCTCCCCATTCCCTCACACACTCCTCTCTCCCCCCGCCAAGCTTTCTTCTCGCCCACTCACACCGTGCCGCTCTCAGAGGCGATCGCTCATTTCAGTGCCGAACTGATCTGCCCTTATCCACCCGGAATTCCGGTGCTTTTTCCGGGAGAAGTGATTACCGTCGAGGCGATCGAATACCTCCAGCACGTTCTTGCCACAGGCGGCATTCTCACGGGCTGTGCCGACTCCCAACTTCAGACTCTAAGAATTGTGAAAGAATAAACTTTTGCCAGGGGTCTAATAAAACTAAACCTAGAGTTTGCGGATATATGGCGTTAGGGTAGATAGAGAGTCCTGCCTTTCATTGAATTCTGCCCTATCAATGTCTTCTCCTCTCTGGTCATACGTTACTCCCGGCATCCCCGATCATCTGTTTGAGCGCCTGCCCGGAATTCCGCTCACTAAACGGGAAATTCGGCTACTCCTGCTCTCTTATCTGCGGCTCAAAGCAGATTCTGTCCTGTGGGACATTGGTGCCGGGACAGGCACGATCGCCGTTGAAGCTGCTTTACTCTGCCCTCAGGGCAAAATTTTTGCGATCGAGCGAGATGAAGATGTGGCGGATTTGATTCGGCGCAACTGCGATCGTTTTGGGGTGAAAAACATCGATATCGTTGAAGGGAGCGCACCAGACTGCCTCAAGACGCTATCCCTTGAACCCGATTGTGCTTACATTGGCGGCGGTCGTTCCATCAAAGCAATTCTGCAATCGGTCTGGGAGAGGCTACAGCCGCAGGGGCGCATTGTGGCAACCGCCACTAATTTGGAAAGCCTCTACGCCATTTCTGAAGCGCTATCAGAACTGCAAGTGCGAAATATTGAGGTGGTTCAGTCTGCCATCAATCGCCTAGAGATGCGAGGAACTCATCAAGTCCTGGCAGCCCTTGACCCTACGTTTGTTTTAAGTGGGGAAAAGCTCGGTTGAACAAAAATTCTGTTAATGTATGCCACAGTGTTTCTTAACTTGAGGATCGCTTAACTCAAGAAATTCTCAGCCTGAGCTTGGGACTTCAAGGATGATTTACGCTGCCAGGTTTTATCGCTTTCGTTCTACTCTCCTGCTTCCTATGTCTCTTGCGCGTCTCCTCAGTGCTATTGTTGCGATCGTCCTAGCTCTGGGAATGATTGTCCTGGGCGGCTGGTATTTCACGCTGTGTTTTGGTGTAATTGTCTATCTGGGGCTGCAAGAATATTTTGAACTAGCACGAGCAACGGGGATTGCGCCAGCCGCAAAAACGACGATCGCCATGAGCCTTTTACTCATGTTGATGGCAGAGTCTGCGCCTGCATTAGTCGATGTTCTCATGCCTTTGGCAGGGACATTCATCTGCTTCTATCTCCTGTTTCAGCCGAAACTCTCAACGATCGCCGACATTGCTTCTTCAATTCTGGGACTCTTCTACTGCGGATATTTGCCTAGCTTTTGGGTGAGGCTGCGAGGGCTGGGTAGTGCTGAGGTCAGTAATTTGCCGCTTGGGGGCTACTTTCCGGAGTGGCCGATCGCCCCTATCACAACCTTGCCCGTTGGGCTAACCGTGACGCTGCTTGCCTTTGCCTGTATTTGGGCGGCGGACATCGGAGCATACTTCATTGGCAAGTTTTTCGGGAAAACGCGATTGACGGACATTAGCCCCAAAAAAACAGTGGAAGGTGCAGTATTCGGAGTTTTGGGTAGCGTTGTAGTGGCAACGGCAGGATCTTGGTTTTTAGGCTGGGCAGGCACTCCCCTCAGCGGTATGGCACTCGGACTGTTGATTGGCATTGCCAGTCTATTGGGCGATTTAACTGAATCGATGATGAAGCGCGATGCCGGAGTCAAAGACTCAGGTCAACTGATTCCGGGGCATGGCGGCATTCTCGATCGCACCGATAGCTATGTCTTCATTGCGCCGCTAGTCTACTACTTCGTCACGTTGCTGCTGCCAATGCTTCCGTCTTAGCTTGATAAGGTTAGCGTTGCTGATTTTATCTATGAAATTTATTTTGAGAGGTGTGCGGAGCACACCTCTCAAAATAAATTTCATAGCCGGATTAAGCAATACCATGAGGTTTGGAGGGAGATTGAAGTAGTGAAATCCGCCCTTCCAAAGCAGCAAACCCTACTGACTAGAATGGAAGCGATCGCCTAACCTAATTTTGAAGCTCTAGAGCGGCTACCATTAGAGTCAGCAAGCCAGCAGGTCAGCCATGACCTTGGCATTGAGCAACAGTTTTTCTAAACTACCCCCTCACGTTTGAGCTAGACCCATGACAACCATTCTGGAACAGGGCAACATCAGTATCCATACTGACAGTATTTTCCCCATCATCAAAAAATGGCTGTATTCTGACCACGAAATTTTCTTGAGAGAACTCGTTTCTAATGCAGTGGATGCTATCCAAAAGCTGCGCATGGTCTCCCGATCGGGCGAGTATCTGGGTGAAACGGGTGAACTAGAGATTCATATTGCGATCGACAAAGAGCAGAAAACCCTCTCAATCACCGATAACGGCATCGGCATGACGGCAGAGGAGATTAAAAAGTACATCAACCAGGTGGCTTTCTCCAGCGCCGAAGAATTTGTCCAAAAGTACAAAGACAGTACCGACCAGCAAATCATTGGTCATTTTGGCTTAGGCTTCTACTCCTCCTTCATGGTTGCCTCTCGTGTTGAGATAGACAGCCTCTCCTACAAAGAAGGTGCAGAGCCGATTCACTGGTCTTGCGATGGTTCTACCCAGTTTGAACTGAGCCAATCAGAGCGAAGCGATCGCGGCACCACGATTACTCTGCACCTACAAGAGGAAGAGCTAGAGTACCTGGAAGACTACCGCATCAAGCAGTTGGTTAAAACCTACTGCGACTTCATGCCCTTCCCAATCAAGCTGGCTGATGAGCAGATCAACAAGCAAAAAGCTGCCTGGAAGGAGTCGCCCAAAGACCTGACGCAAGCAGACTACCTGGAGTTTTATCGCTACCTCTACCCTTTTCAAGAAGAGCCGTTGCTGTGGGTTCATCTCAACACCGACTATCCCTTTGTAGTCAACGGCATTCTTTACTTCCCAAAACTGAAGCCCGATGTTGACGTCACGAAAGGTCAAATCAAGCTGTTCTGCAATCAGGTATTTGTTAGCGACAACTGCGAAGAAGTGATTCCTCGCTTCCTGCTGCCTTTGCGTGGCGTAATCGACAGCTCTGATATTCCACTCAACGTCTCCCGCAGCTTTCTGCAAAACGATCGCACCGTCCGCAGAATTGCCGACTACATTGCCAAAAAAGTGGGCGATCGCCTTAAGGAACTCTATCGAGACGATCGATCGCACTATATCCGCTGCTGGCAGGACTTAGGCACCTTCGTCAAGTTTGGCTCTATGAACGATGATAAGTTCAACAAGCAGGTGGAAGATATTCTCATCTTCCAGACTACGGCTGACCTAGCTTCTGCCCCTGCCGAAATCCCTGCCGTAGAAGTTCAGTCCGCTGAGGGCGATGTATGGCAAGAAGTGCCGCCTGAAGCAGGACAGAGCAATAGCTTGGACGGCAAGGCTTACACGACCCTCAAAGAATATCTAGAGCGCAACAAAGCCCGCCACGAAAACCGAGTTTATTACTGCACCGACGCAACTTCTCAAGCCACCTACGTAGAGTTGCACAAGAGTCAGGGACTAGAAGTGCTGTTTATGGACTCATTCATTGACAGCCACTTCATTAGCTTCCTAGAGCGCGAATATTCCGATGTGCAGTTCTCCCGTGTTGATGCAGACTTAGATGAAACCCTGATCGACAAAGAAAAAGCGAGCGACATTGTTGATCCCAAGACCAATAAGACCCGTAGTGAAACCGTCAAGGAGCTGTTTGAAACTGCCCTGCACAAGCCCAAGCTGACGATTCGTACCGAAGCTCTCAAGTCTGAGAATGCTGAAGCCGCCCCCCCGGCGATCGTCCTTCTTCCTGAAGCTCTGCGCCGGATGCGTGAAATGAATGCCCTGATGATGCAGCAAGCTGTCGAATTCCCCGAAGAGCATACGCTCTTGGTCAACACGGCTCACCCACTGATTCAAAACCTGCTTAACCTTAGCCAGGGCAGCATTATTCAATCAGACGGTCAATCTCCGTCCTCAGAGCTAGCCACTCTGATTTGCCAGCATGTTTACGATCTGGCGCTGATGGCACAAAAAGGCTTCGATGCAGACGGCATGAAATCGTTTGTGGAGCGATCGAATCAGGTACTAACCCGCCTGACCAAAAACTAGGCGCTTGGTTTAAGTGCTTAGTTTAAGCGCTTAAATTCAAAGAGGTAAAAGATATCAAATTTGATATCTTTTACCTTTCCTCTAGCCTCCAGACCCTAAATCACTCTATAATGAATGACCGTGTCCATCCATTCCTTAAACCGCCATGCCTCGTCAATGTGACCTCACGGGCAAAAAGGCAAATAACGCCTACGCCGTCTCCCATTCGCACCGTCGTACCAAGAAATTGCAGGAAGCCAACTTGCAGGAAAAGCGCGTCTGGTGGTCTCAAGGCAACCGCTGGGTCAAGCTTCGCCTTTCCACTAAAGCCATCAAAACTCTTGAGCGCAAGGGTTTAGCAGCTATGGCAAAAGAAGCTGGAATTAATCTCAACAAGTATTAGATCTCTCTTTTCCCCATAGGAGAGCCAAAAAATTAATCATGTAAATGCGGAGAGTTCCTGAATGACTCCCCGCATTTTCGCGTATTGTCAACTTTATCTAAGCTCTATTGAAACAAGGGTAACTCATGTGCTTATCCCGACATTAGTCTAGCCCCAACAACCAACATCCTAAGAAGGTGATCGCTTTTTGGGTCGAATCGGGCATTATAGGTTTCATTAGCAAAGATTTTTGTAACCTCAAACCTTATGAGTGGCAGAGCCGTAGTTTTTACAGAATGTGAGCGATCGTAATTTCCCCGTTGAACTTATAGCCCTGAATTGTTAAGACAGAATCATCCATAAGTGCTCTTAAACTTCAATAGATTCTCTCTGCGCCCTGACTATCACCCATCCCAGACTTCATAATCACCTACCTTTCATCTGCCGATTATCCCACTTGTCAGGAAGACAGTTATGTCAACCCCAAAAATCATTAGAGCCGCTCAGCATCTCCTTCGACAGATTAGTCGAATGGCTCAAACCCTTACTAAAGGTTTCATTAGTGGGCTGCTCCGAAGCTGGTTAATCTTTAGTCGGCGAACTGCCACACAGGCAGGTTTTGTGTTGCCTACTACTATTCTGCTGCTGCTGGTCGTCACCCTCACCGTAGGCGCGATCGGCTATCGTACCTTTACCCGAACGCAGCAGACTATCGGTGAACGTCAGCAGCGTGTTATTTACAATGCGGCGACTCCGGCAATCGATCGTGCCAAGGCTAAAATTGAGTTCTTATTTAGCCCGGATCGCGATCGCCGAAGTGGGGGTGTACCCAGCCAAGCTCAGCTTTTAGGCATGATGCTGAATGACGGACGAGATTTGGGTGGCAATGTCCGAGTGCAGCCCCTTCCGGGTGATGATCCCTATAAGCTGCCCGGTGAGTCGCGGATTGATATTAATGGAGATGGTGTTGTAGACAACGCTTGGCGCTATAAAGCCGATCTGGATGGAGACGGCACTACCGATGGCGCTAATGATGGAACGGTGGTTTACTCCATTCTCTTCACGGCTCCTGCTGATCCAGCAACTTTGAGGAGTCAAAATGTTGCGGCTCGCGCAACGGCTCGTCCTTTCCCTTTCATCCGCAATGCTCCTTTGAGTAATGCTACTCAAGCCACAAGTGCCTGTAAGATTCGTAGCGGAACCACAACCGGAACCGGAACTGAGACGTTTGTTCCGATCAACAATGATGGTTGGTTCCCTGACGAAGTCAATACTACCAAACTGCGTAAAAACTTCCAGGTTGATGCCTATGTTTTACCCAATAGCCCCAATGGCACGATCGCCACACTAGAGTTTCAGCAAGATCGGGAGGCGACTCAAGGCTTCAAATGGGCAGCCTGGTTTAGAAATGACCTGGAAATTTTTCCCGGACCTGCCTTCAACTGGAACGGTGCTATGCACACTCAGGGCAACCTGATTGTGGGCGGCAGTAGTTTCCGAGGCTATATGATCAGCTCCAAAGATTCATGCTTGTATACTGAGGAAGCTTCAAAGCTGACGACAGCAGACATTAAGGCGGAGCCATCGAGAGAGATTCCAGCTTTTCAGGGGCAGTTCATCACAGGTACAATCCGCGACAACAATTACAACAATGGCTCCCGGTTTGACCTGTTTGCAGGGCCAGGTCGCGACCCGGTCGAGAACAGGACAATGGACGCTAACAGCGACTCCATTACGCCTACGAATGGTCGCAGACCTGCCGACTATTCCCTAGATCCAATTGGTATTCAGGCTAACGGCATTTCTGTGGGTCGAACTGTGCCTAACCCTGCGGTAGATAAAGACACGACAGGAACTCCAGCCTGGAATGAAACCAACCAGTTTTTCCCCCGGATGGTTTACGCCAATGAGGATACGCCCTATGTTGATGACACCTTCCGTGCCGACAATCGCTATGGCCCTTATCCCCGATATGGTCGAAAGAGCGATCAAATTCCAGGGTTTATTGGGGCAGATATCTCTGGAAATATTGAACTGACGGGAGATGAACCCCCTCCTGGTTCAGACAGCACCAGCGTCGGTCTAGATGGCTATTGGGAACGCCGCGCTCGCCGAGATGGGCTGAGACTGCTTGTGAGTCAGCGTCTAGAACTGGGCGATCCTGCTGGGTGGGGCGGCCCTTCTCCAGATGGAGTTGATCTGGCAAATGAGCCGCTTAAGCCCTGGGATATTTGCCCTAGCAACAGTTCAGGTCGTTGTAATGAGGCTCGACAGCGTAGATCTCTCTGGGATAATTTATCTTCTGTCCAGGCAACGGCAGTCTACCATGCTCAATCTCCCAATGGCGTTGACTTTCCGGCGGCTTGTCTGGCGACCACTGTCCATCCTGGAACTGCTGGGACGCTAGATAAGAGCGCTACATTTGAGAACTTAGCTTATGGCTTGCCCACACCAGCCTTCTCTCCTCCAGTAACGTCAGGTCGAGATCCTTATCTAGCAGCAGGTGGGCGATCGCTTATCACCAGCGATTTCTTCCGAGGTCGGGGTACCAACGGCTGGGAGTTCAGCGCTCCGCCCACAACTGCCTTCACATCTAGTGCAACTAGCAATCCCTGGATGAATGCGCTGCGCAACCTGGCGCAGTTTGCTGGAGATCCAAATGGGGGCGCTCCCTCCTTTACCTCTGTTCAGGGCGCAATTAACCAGGATCAAGTTCATCCCTATCCCTTGATGTCAATGTGGGGCGATTTCTCCATGCTGCGTCGGGTGATTGGCTTAATGGATAGCGGCGTTACCTACGCTAACCTCAGCCCTGCTGACAAAACAACGCTGCATACAGCAGGTTGTGTGATTGGTATGTTGGCATACAACGTGGACTACCTGGAAAAGTTTGATGTCGCTAATGTCGAAGCGGATACTCAAGGTCGCCTTCTGATCGGTGACGCAAATGTTACCAATCCGAGCGCTTCAAACTTTTCAACGGGCTTGAGGGGAACGCTGCGGCTAATCCTGCGGCGTAATGATCCCGCAGTTCTGGCATTGCCTGCCGCAACGCGATTGCCCGATTCCATTCGCAGACCCACTGCCCTCACTACAATAACTTCCGCTATGCTGGCAGACATGGCGTTTGAGAGTGGCTCTAACGACCCAGAAACCTTTATCCGACTGATGGAGCGTTGGCGAAACGATCCCAGCACCTCTGCGGCTCGGCGAGATGAACTGAATAAGCAAATTTATCTAGCACAGCTCATTATCAGTAAAGAGCAGGTAGCACGCGATCGCCGTTTCGGCTTTTTTCCAAACAGACTGGCAGATTCCCCGCTGGGTCGATGTACAGCTTGGGAAGGTATGCTTCCTCCATCGGGTACTGAGGAAGTAAGACGCGCTAACTCTGAACCACTATTCAGTCTTTGTTCTAGGCGCCCTCACTTTCCCGTGCTTTATTCTCTCTTTCCTGCTTACGTTCTTAGCAGCACTACTGTACCTCCAGCTACTGTAGAAGCAGGTTACTCAGGCGGCTTTCTCAACCATAGAGATCTCTCTGATTCTGTGCAGGCAGCCCTGGTTCGAGAAGCTCCTGATGACTACATCCGCACTTCCAACACTGGAGCCACCCTTCTCTATCGAGTTGTGCGACCCGAAACAGTTGCCAGCGTACCGCTAGGTATCACGGGTACGACCCTGGGGAGCGCCACCAGATCTTGGACATTGCCTGTTGTTTCCACGGGCACCAATGGTTCTACGCCCAACAGTAACCGCAATTCCTTGATCAAGATTTGTACTAACGATACCCCTTGTTCCCAGCCTACTAGCTCAACAAACCGTATTCCCCGACCAGGAGCGCTCTATCGCACGGCTTTCAAAGATGCAGCTCTATTCAACGGTCGAGAAATGCTGAGTGTCAGAACATTGGATCTAGATTTAGATCTGATGCGATCGACTGCCATTGGAACTGATTCCTGGCTCCCTAAGAGCGGTCTTGTCTATGCTTTCCGAGAGGATGCCGTCTCTGAAGCGCACATTGTCCGACCGTATCGCAGCACCTGGGAAATCTGTAAGACTGACCTCAAGCTTCGTACAGATACGAACTGTCAGATGAATACAGGGTCAGTCGATGCCTTAGCATCTACCGATCCTCCTGTGAGCAGCGATCGCAAGATCACGCCAAAACCTGTGGATTACTATGCCGATCCCGATCGTCGTCCTCACGGCTTCCGCCTTCGCAATGGCGCTTCTCTAGGTCGGACAGGGGATGATGGTCGTGGTTTAGCCTTCATCAGCCACAATCCCGTCTATGTCATGGGACACTTCAACCTACACCGCGCCCCTGGAGTAACAAGCACCGCACGAACTGATGGGCTTGAGGAGTTTATCAAGGCTCAACAGCTAGCAGATGACTTCTCTAACTTTTACACCCGCAAAGATCTCGATCTCACCTTTGCCCGTCCTGAGAGCGACCAGTGGAGACCGAGTGAAGTGCTGGCTGATGCCGTCACGCCCCTCTCGACTGAGTTCTGCGATGGCAGTATTCAAGATGGGATGTATGCGGTGACAGAGTCTCTCCTATCAAACCAAGCTCGCGATCGCTATGGGTGCAGCAGCGGCAACGTCACCTCTTACCTCAACCAAGATCGCGTTCTTCTTCCTCCGATTCTGACGGGTGCGGCAATAGGCAAAGGCGTTAAATGGATGCGCTCTACTCTGGCTGACAGCTACCCCACAACTTTGCCAAATGCCGTGCTTGAAAACCCTGCTGAGGGTGAGTCCCCTATTGTCTTCCGTAACGGCAATCCGATGACATTCAGTGGCACTATTCCCAATGAGCACCTCGCGGGTTACGCCGCTATGAACGCGGGTAAGACTCAGATTAATGCCTCCGACGGTATCCAAATGAACATGATCATGGTCAGCGGATTGATTCCTTCGCGTCCCAACCAGTCTTACGGAGGCTTGCACAACTTCCCACGATTCATAGAGAACTGGGATGGTGACGATCTGTTTATTTCGGGTGCGTTTTTACAGCTCAGTTTCAGCACTTATGCGACTGCGCCTTTTGACCAGGATCGATGGGAAGTTTCGACAACTCCTGATGGCTCTACTAATGAGGACATTGCTTACTACAGACCTCCTAATCGCCGCTGGGGATACGATGTAGGTCTGCAATATGCCAAAGCAGGTCCTGTAGCTCAGCGCTTCAAGTTTGCTGAAGCCATCCGGAGTGAGTTCTATACTGAGCCAGCCGCAAATGATCCCTATATTGCTAACTTGAGAAACTGCGCTCAACCCGCGACCTGTTCTGCCCCATGAGGAGATCATCCATGTCAGTTTCCCCTTTTCATGCTCAGCAACGGCTCCCTGTTCTCAAGGGCTTACTTGCTAGACAAAACACTGCTTCAAAAGAGCAAGGTCTAACGCTGATTGAGTGTCTGGTGGCAGTGTTTGTGATTGGCTTGACGGTGACTCTGATCACCCCGCCTCTATTTATTGCGGCTGCCACCCGCGCCCAAAATCGCCGAGCAGAACAGGCCCTCCAGATTGCTCAGGGAGAGGTCGATCGCATCCGAACCATGGTGGCGCGCGGCAACCACACGAATGCCGACCTGCCTAAGGAAATCCCAAATGGGATAGCTCTGAAAGACTACGGTACTCCCAATGGTTTTGTTGGCAGTCTGATAAAAACTCCTTCTAGTGCCTGTACTGGAAGATATGACGATAGAGCGATCGATCCCACTAAAGCCTTGAAAGTAGACGTAGATGGCGACTGCGTTGCAGATTTCTTCATGCAGGTCTTCCGAACAAGAGGAAATACAACGCAAGATCAACGTACTTCAACTCCGACTGTCACTCAGCAAAGGCCGTCAGACTTCCAGTTGGGTGTGCGTGTCTACTCTATAGTGGCAGACGGCACTGCACCCGGAAACGCTTGGGGAAATTTGGAAAGTCCGCCGCAACAGGCTTCTCTACAGATGACCAATGGCCAAGGCAATCAGCGGAGACGCCCCCTTGCTATTATCTACACCCCGTTCTCTTGGAGCGATCAGAATAGTACCCTATGCAGCTATTTCCAAAACGCTAATGGGGCACTACCCCAAGGCTGTCCGCCTCCTTAACTTACTGGTCACTCCGTCGCTCAAAGTCAATTATTTTTTGGAGGATGTGCGCCGCTCACCTTTCAAGAAACAATTAGCTTCAAAAAATCAACAGCAGCATTAGAACATAACCTGTTCGCCCCATATGAGGTGGGACACTATGGCAAACCATGACTTTTTCTCTCGACTCAAATCTCACTTGCTCAAATCTCGCGTAAAGCCTGCGCTGCTGCCCAAACGGCATTCTGGCACAAAGGGCTTTACCCTCTTGGAACTCTTGGTAACTGTGGCGATCGCTGGAGGTATCATCTCAGGTCTGATGTATATTGTCGTCGAGCTGATGGGAACCGACCAACGCGAAGCTTCTCGCTCTGAAACTCAGCGAGAGATGCAGATGGCAATGGACTACATCAGTACAGAGCTACGCGAAGCGGTTTATATCTATACAGGTTCTAATTTAGAGTGCCCAGCTAACGCAGCGACCGGAGCAATCTGTCTAACCAGCTACCTCCCTGCATCTTTGAGCAACGATAGTGTTCCTATCATCGCCTTCTGGAAACAGCAGGCATTTCCCGACACTACGGCGGGTGTCCGAGGGCAGTGCTATGGTAGTACACCGCCTGCGGGTGTTTCCTGTTTAACTGGATCTTCCTACGCCTTAATTGTCTATTCCCTCAGCAAAGCCCCCAGCACCATCTGGTCAAAAAACGCCAGAATTACCCGCTATGCATTCACTGAATTTGACACTCAAGGCAATCTCAATAGGGGTTATGTTAATCCAGGGGCATTCAATAACTTTGCAACATGGCCGATGGGCAAAGATGCACAGACTGGACAAACTACAGATCTTCGGAATGCTGCAGTTTTGAGTGGACGAACTCCAGGAACTCCGGTCGATACTCCCGGCCCTGTAGCTCTGGTTGATTTTGTTGATGTTAAGCCTCGCCAAGCTACAGTTTGCCCAAGCGAGGGAGTGAACTACTCAACATCTCCTACCGATAAAACGCTGATTGACAGAGGCTTTGGCAGCAATGTCCGCAGTTTCTATGCTTGCATCAGCATCCGTCCTCAACCCACAGGCTCTCCCGCAACTAGCCAAGAGGTGAATACTGGCGTTAATCAGGATGTCATTTTGTATCTGCGAGGCAATGCTGATGGCAGACCTGGAATCATTGGAGACGGATTCCTCCCCGCGCTAGAAACCAGGGTTCTCAGTCGGGGCGTGCTAGGAAAAACTCCTTGATCGCTGTTTGCTTGACCTTGTGTGCCTAGTGAAGTTAGAAACCTAGTAAGCTAATAAATCTAGCAAAGTTAAAAATATAGCGGAGTTATAGAGCATGGTGGAACTTAAAAATCGGTGGAGCCACAAAAATGATACGTAAATCTTCTTCGGGACATTCTACGTTTGGGTACACCTTGATAGAGATGATGACAGTTTTAGTGATCGTTGGCGTATTGTCGGCGATCGCTGCTCCAGGATGGCTTTCCTTCATGAATAGTCGTCGGGCAAATGCAGCAAGAGACCAAGTTTCTCAGGTTCTTCGACAGGCTCAAGCCCAAGCCCTTCGTACCAAACAATCGCAAACGGTAGCATTTAATGTAACTGCTGCACCTCCCACTATTACAGCATTAGGGGTGACCGATCCCATTGGTAACGGTCAGCTTGAGCCTAATTCAGTGACTTTACAAGCAAAGAATGGTGCAACGAATATCTCCACTCTCGAATTCGACACAAATGGCAACTTAAAAAATCCGGCTCTAGATCAGCAAGGGCTAAAGATCACAGTCACTGTGCCTCCTAATACAGGGGCTAAGCGTTGCGTCATTGTACAAACTTTGCTGGGCGCAATGCGATCGGCAAGCGGTACTGATTGCAACTAGGTTATTTTAACTAAATGATCTTAACTAAATGATCTCAACCAGATGCTCTCAAAAGAGATAAAGGGCTACAAGCACATTTATAGCTCTATAAAAAGTGTAAGGGCATGATTGACACACCCTTATCAAGAATCCTGAAACTGGTAATCTGACAAGGCCTCTCTAAGATAAAAATTCAGAATAAAAGCCCCACTTTCAGATACTTAAGTCAAAGACTATTGAGAATTTCTGAGCTGCTTAACCGTGAAATTCTAGCTATGAAAATTTTCTTCAGGGCGGTAGATTTTTCTCCAACAACGCTCTAAATACCCAATCTGGTGGCGATGCCAAAATTGCTTAGGGTTTAAGGTTAGCGGTACCTTATTGTCAAAGATAGGCTGAGTCAAGAACTTCCATAAAGGAAATTGAGTTTTACTGTTGTTAGGATTCATATTACGTAAATCTGGTGTGAGGAGAACTAATAAGGAATTTCTAGAAATTGAGTAGACCAGTAAACATTGGCTGACTCATTCAACTTCTATGATGTTCACTTCTAGATATAAGTTTTCCCAGATTTATCTTATGATCTCCCACAAAAGCGATTCATATCAACGAATTTTTTGACTAAAAAAGCGATCGCTTTTTTAGTCAAAACTCTAAGTGAGAATACGAATAAACATAAGTGTTATTAGATACTCCTCAGCCTTGGTTGAGTTAGTAAGAATTTATAATCTAATCCAAATTAAACCATATCCTAAGCACTGGCTAGCAACACTTAGGATATGGCTTAGTTCTGTTCTAGAGTGACAGTCAAACCTAGTTCATCGAAGCCGAATCTCTTTTTGAAAGCGACTCTTAGCAGCTTTGAATTCAGTCGAAAGCTGTTGGCTCTGTTCATCTGAGAAATTTTTGCCGATCGCCGCTAACATCGTACTTTCTTCTTGGCGAACATGATCGAGGACAGATTCTTTCAAAAGCTTGACAGCATCTTTGAATCCAGAGGATGAAACATCCATGGCTTTAATCTTATCCAGCATCTCCTTCATTTCAGCCTGTTCGCTGTAAAGTTCTTGAGTGTTGTCTTCGCCATAGAATGGACGAACAGCAGGGTAGACAACATGCTCTTCTGCTTCTGAATGGGCTGATAGATCCTTGTAAAGTTGCCCAAAGTACTCCCTGGTTTTTTGCGGATTATTGCTTCCTTCAATTTCGGCGAACAGAACGCTTACCTTCGCGTGATCTGCCCGAATGACATCCTGCACCTTCATGTCCGAGCTATCAGATGCCTGAGTGATAGCACTGCCTGCAATACCGGATAGTGCAGCCACGGCATCTTGGACTCTTGCCCATAGCCCTTGATCAGCCTCCTGTCCTGTGAGTTCTCGCACTCCCAGAACTTCCAAAACACCCTTCAGCTGCTCTTGATGTGCCCGATTCTCAAAGTTGACCGTGTTGAGAGGAGCGATCGCAACTTCAACATCTGCACCCACTTTCTGGGCAGCTTTATGTACTAACAAACCAGACATGGTTTGCTGATGCTTAAGTATTTCGTGCTGAAAGACTTTTTCGTACAGGGATAGCTTAGAACCAGACATCAGCTCTGAGAGCTTTTCAACCATTTCTGTGACATTCTCAGCTGGCTTGGACGAGACTCCGTATTGAACAATAACAGTTTCCAGAATTCCCAGATTTTTACGATCGTCTTCCAGCATCTTTTGAAAACGCTCTTGAATCTTTTGGTCGGTAATTTGGGGGCTGAGCTTCTGTTCATTTTCAATCAGCAGCCCCTGAACAACTTTCATGCTCGCTAATTTTGTAGCAATTGAAGCTCTCTTGGTGTCATCAAGTGTAGATACCATTGTGTTCTCCTACCATGTGAGATGATTGAATCTATCTAACAGTTTGGCGCTGTAAACAAATGAAGCAATCAATCTTATGAGTGATTGCGCCTTCAGCCTAAATAATGAGAGTAGATACTGAAAAGACATTCTTCAGTTACTTTTCCAGAAAATCAGCACAGCAACGCTTATTCATGCATTGCTGTGCTGATTTTTTTGAGCGGGCAGATAGGGATGGGTAACCTTTTGACTGCCCCTATCTATTACCATTTCCACCTATTAACCGTTTACTACATCGCCACCATTGGGATGAAGAATTTGCCCTGCCATGTAGGACGAATCCTTGGAGGCTAAAAACACGTAGCTAGGTGCAACTTCTTCGGGTTGACCTGCTCGCTGCATAGGTACTTGTTGACCAAACTTTTCAACTTTTTCTTCCGGAAAAGTTGAAGGAATAAGAGGAGTCCAAATCGGCCCAGGGGCGACACCATTTACCCGAATTCCTTTTTTGATCAAAGATTGGGACAGAGACCGTGTGAAGGCAACGATCGCTCCCTTCGTGGTCGAATAATCTAAGAGTTGAGCATTACCTTTATAGGCTGTAACAGAAGTAGTGTTGATGATAGTGCTACCTTCGCTCAGGTAAGGAAGTGCTGCCTTGGTCAAGTAGAACATTGAGAAAATATTGGTGCGGAATGTTCGCTCTAGCTGCTCTCCGCTGATCTGTTCAATGCTCTCCTGAGGATGCTGCTCGGCGGCATTGTTGATCAAGATATCTAGGTGCCCTAAATGAGTGACGGTCATTTCGACACTGTGTTGACAGAACTGCTCATCCCCAATGTCACCCGGCAAGAGCAGGCAAGCACGCCCTTCGGACTCAACTTGCTGCCTCGTTGCTTCTGCGTCTTCATGCTCATCCAGGTAAACGATCGCTATATCTGCTCCTTCCTTAGCAAAAGCGATCGCCACGGCGCGACCAATTCCGCTATCGCCACCCGTGATTAGCGCGACTTTCCCTTCTAGCTTGCCTTTACCTTGATAATCGTGACCCTCGGTCTGGGGTAGAGGACTCATCTCAGACTCTAAGCCGGGACGCTGTTCTTGATGCTGCTTGGGCTGTAATGGTTCAGTCGTATTCTGAGACATAGGCTTTCTCCCTTGCTTCACTCAACAGAATGGCATGTAGTTTGAAGAAGATCCTCTTGCCAAAGATATGAGTTAGGTGTTTCTAAAGGTCGATCGTTAAGTCTAACTGTCTGAAAGAGAGTGCCTATAATGGTGGAAGTTTGAGCTTTGAATCACGAGAGAATTTATGGATGAGCTAACGGGTTTGGGAGAATCTAGAGAAAATCGTGATTTGAAGTGGGATGCAGATAGTTTCTCTAAGCAGGACAAGGCTGCGTTAGACGAAAAGGTTTTAACTCAAGGGCTGCATCTTCAGGACTGGGTGCCAAACTTTGAAGTCAAAAAGGATTTTGTACCTGTAGTTGATGCATCTACTAAGCAAAAAGGAGCTATTGAAAAATTGGGGCTAACGCCTCATGTGAGATTTGGTAAAAAGATAATCAGTAAAATTAATGGGCAGCAGTCCATTGAAGTTCTAAGAATAGCTAATCTTTGTCAAAATTATTCTGAGCGGTTGAGATGGGGCTGGACTGATACGCCAAAACCTGGCGATCGCTTTGAAAGCTCTATGCTCCAAATAGGAGGATGGCTCGTGGGTAAGGCTGAGCAGCCGATCGCGATGCGCTTTTTGAGTCGCCAGTTTTTGATTGCAGAAATTCCCATCCAGATTCCTCGCCCAGATGTGATTAAAGCTCATTTTTACGATGCTAAAGCCGCTAACTGTGGCTATCAGGCTAGCCTCAACCTACAAGATTTTTCGGGTGAGGTAGAGGTAGGTTTAGAAGCCGTATTTTCAGATGGTAAGACGGCTTCTGCATGTGTTATTACTCTCTACAAATACGGCTGACGAAATGCTTTCAAGTCAGTATCTGTGAATTAATTGTTCCCAAATGGATACGTTTCTGGTTTACTAAGACCGCCTGTAACACCACCTCATTTGGAACTTCAAGAGCATTGAGGGTTCTTGAAAATCCGCTACGCTCGGCTTTGGCATGGTGAGCATAAATCCCTTGAACATCCGGGCGATGAACATTTAGAGGAATTTTTTGTATCACTTGGTTGTCATGAATGATTTCGATCGCCACCGCATCAAAATCCTTACCTAACACCCAGCCCTGAATAGGTAGCCCCAGCTTATAGTTTTTCCCCTGGGTGGGTGTATCAATCGCCCAGCCTTCCAGCCATTCTGAAGCTTCTTGAGATTTGGTAACTTGCGTAACTCCAATAGATATACAGTCTGGAATGTTCAGAGCATAATCCTCTGTTTCACGAGTTAGGTTAGGGCTGTAACAGGGATCGAGTTCTACTTTCTTCCCCCACCGCTTTCGCATCAGATCAGATTCTTGTTTCAGTCGCAGTACTTTCTCAGATGTTTTTTCATACCCACGGCTGCGTGATTCATGGTGATAGAGCTGGACGTGGGGCAAGTAAATATTGCGGTAACCTTTCTGGGTGATCTTTAAGCAAAGATCTACATCATTGTAGGCAACAGCTAGCTGCTCATCAAATCCGCCTACCTGCTCAAATACTTCTCGGCGGCACATGAGACAGGCTGCCGTAATAGCAGAGTAGTTGTTGACGGTAGCAATTTGGGTAAAGTATCCCGGTGTGTGCGCCTCAAAGTGTCGATGACCATGGTTCGCAATACCCTGGATACCTAATAAAACTCCCGCATGCTGAACCGTATTGTCAGGATAGAGCAGCAAACCTCCCACCGCGCCAATGGATTGTCGCTGAGCTTGCTCTACCATCGCCTCAATCCAATCTGAGGCAATCACCTCAGTGTCATTGTTGAGAAACAGTAGATAGCTGCCCCGTGCTTTCTTAGCAGCAAAGTTATTGATGCGTGAGAAATTGAAGGGAACATTGAATTTATAGCTTTTGAATTGCTGCGGTCGCTGACGCTGCCAAGAAGCGATCGTCTCCAGCGCCTCTCGCTCACTGCTGCCGTTATCAATCACGATTACTTCGTAATTAGGGTAGGTACTCTTACTAAAAATTGACTGAAGACAGCGATCGAGTATAGCTCCTAGATTACGGCTAGGAATAATGATGCTGACCTTGGGGTAGTCAGCAGGATGATTGGGTGTATGGTCGGGTGTGCCTGAGCAGCCAATGTGATAACGAACGGTGTATGCGCCGGGAAATCTGGCGTTACCCACCACTTTACCTGGTTCATTCCGTCGCGTTAAGGCATCTGCTATTGCTCGCTCTGCGGCTTCATAGGCGTAGGGTTTAGCCTCTACTCCCCCGGCAGCAGAATTTGCATGCATTCGCCAGTGATAGAGAATTTTGGGGATATGAAAAATCTTGTCTGTCTGTTCGGTTAAGCGCAAGACTAAGTCATAATCCTGACTCCCTTCATAGCCCAGTCGGAATCCCCCAATGCGATCGATTAGCGCGCGGCGATAAACTCCGAGGTGGCAGGTGTACATCCGCGCCAAGAATGAGTCAGGGCACCAGTCAGGCTTGAAGTAGGGATAAATCCGCTCTCCCTGCTCGTTGAGCTTGTCCTCATCTGAATAAATCATGTCTGCTTCAGGATGTTGATTCAGCAGACTAACCATTTCGTACAGCGCGTCTGGAGTCAGGACATCATCATGATCGAGTAGGGCGATAAATTCTCCAGTTGCCAGCGTTAGCGCTGAATTGGATGCTGCTGAAATATGTCCATTCTGTGTCCTGGAAATCACCTTAATTCGAGCATCTTGAGCTGCATATTGCCTCAGCAGAGCCGCAACATGGGGCAATCGAGATGCGTCATCGGCAATACATAATTCCCAGTTAGGATAGACCTGACTGAGAACAGACTCGATCGCCTCCTGCAAAAATATGGCAGGAGTGTTGTAGGTCGGCATAATGATGCTGATTAGCGGACGGTAGCTGAGAGCCGCAGCAGATTTTGCCATGGATCTCAGGTCATCCTGGCTAGGGGCATTTTGCTCTAGCCAATAGGCATAAAGATAGTCTGGGCTGCTAAGACCCACCTGATAGCCAGTGCCCTGCCGATTGTGCCGTTTCAAGACTTTCTGGAGCTGAGCGATCGCCATTGAATGGTCAGGTTGTAGCTGAAGCGCCATTTGGTAAAACACGATCGCGCCGTCCGTTCGCTCTTGCCGAGCTAGGGCATCTGCTAGACCCACATATAGATCTACATCAGGCTGAATCTCAAGGGCTTTGTGGTAGTTCTGCACTTCATCTGGATTTTGGGCGATCGCCTGACGGTAAAAATCCAGCGCCTCAGTCAAGTCTTGTTTGGCACGTAGCCGCAGCGCATCGCTGAGTTTTTGTTGAGCCTGAGATAGGTTAGGCTCTAGCTCTAGGGCGCAACGATAAGCTTCGATCGCGCCATCCCACTGGTGCTGATGGGCAAGGGACTCTCCTAAGTTGTAGTGCGACCAGTGAAAACTGGGGTTGAGGGCGATCGCCTGACGAAAAACTGCTGTAGCTTCTGACCATTCTCCCAGACGATTGAGAGCATCTCCCAAGTTGTTGTATGACCAGGAAAAATCGGCATTGAGGGCGATCGCCTGACGAAAAGCATAAACCGCTTCCGACCAACGATTCAGCCGATTTAACGCATCACCCCACTCGTGCTGTGCCAGACTGGACTGGGGCTGAAGCCCTGCCAAAGCCTGGTAGCAGGGCAGGGCTTCTATCCAATTTCCAAGCTTGACCCAGGCATCGCGTAAGCCCTGATAGCCCGCAATCTGAATCGAAATTTGATCAGGCGCGAGCTGGATGATTTTTTGGTAACAGAGAACTGCCTCCTCGTAGCGTTCGATCGCCATGAGTGCCTGCCCTAGCCCTGCGTAGAGCTGAGGATTTTTGGGATCTTTCAGCGTTGCCTGACGGTGAGCTTCCACAGCGTTTTCCCAGTCACCCTGCTGACCTAACGCCTCTCCTAAACCGTGATAGGCATCTGTATTCGCCGCATCAAGATGGACTGCCTGCCGATAGCAAACCACAGCCCAATCTGGTTTGCCGGAGCGGCAGAGGCGTTGTCCCAGCTGAATGTAATCCTGGGATGTCGCCCAAGTCGGCTGAAGTTGCAATGCTTGATACCAGCAGATGGCGGCATTTTCAGACTCACCCATTTGCTGCCATACCTGTGCTAAGTTCCAGTAGGCTCCGGCAAATTGGGGGTCGAGGGCGATCGCCTCCTGGTAGGCACTGGCCGCCTCAGAGAAGTGCTGCTGCTGAACATACAGACTGCCCAACCGAGCATAGGCTACGGCAGAAGACCGAATGGCGATCGCTTTTTTGTACACCTGCTCTGCGGCTTCCAGATTGCCCTGCTCTTGCCATGCCCATCCTGCCGTGATGTAGGCTGATGCCAGCTGTGGTTCTAGAATAGCGATCGCTTGGCTGCTTGCTGTAGCAGCGGCTATCCAGTCTTGCTGATGACATAGCACTTCACCCTGCTGTAGGTGAAATGCTGCTTCTTCAAACCAGGGCAAATCTTCTTCCTGAGTCTGCTCGAATTCCTGAGTCTGTTCAAATTCCTGAGAAAAGGCTGGAGGCAGGGCTGCTGGCATAGAATCGTCTTTCGCAGCGAGTTCTGAGACAGAATCTGCATTTTCGGCGATCGATAGCTCAATAGCTCTACGATAATAGGCGGCAGATTCTTCCAATTCACCCTGCTGACTGAGGATTTCAGCCAAGTGCTGGCAGGCTTCCCCTGAAGTTGGCTCAAGATGAACTGCACGGCGATAATAGGCGATCGCTTCCTGAATCTGTCCCTGGCTCAACAAGGCTTGACCTTGACTCAGCAACTCTGGTACTCCTAACGTCAACAGCGCCAGAGGCAATACCTCCGCTTTTTTGCTAAGCTCTGGTGCTAACGGTTCTGGCATCATCTGCTCCAAAGACTGGGGAATCAGATCCGCCTCTTCCGATGAAAAAAGTCGGTGCAGTTTGGGAAAATAGCGCTGGATAGGATTGAGCATGGTTCAGGTAAATGCAAGAAACATGAAAGGTATCAGTTGAGGTCAAGAAATTTGAAGACTGGAAAGCAAATCTCTCTAAAAGAGAGACATTTGTTCGGCTACTCTATTGTCTTCTGGCAACGATTCAAACAGATTAAAAAGACGATCGCTTCTTAATTTTTGGATAATAATTTGATAACCTTGGTGAACGATCGCCACCTGATCTTTAACAGAGCTGATGAATGCGTCAATGCCTAATCGCGTATCTTGTCCAGGATAGTTGGGATCAGTCCATTCGTAGTCATCGAAGATCATTACGCCTCCAGCTTTGACTAATTTCCAGGCGAGCTGTGCATCCATATGAACATGGTTTGCCAGGTGACAGCCATCAATATAAACGATGTCATAGGTTTCGGGAGCAAGAGTCGCCAAAATAGTGTGGGAGTCTCCTGTCAGTCGGGTGAGGCGATCGCCCGCGCCAGTCTGAGCCACATTAAACTCAAAGATCTCCTGAAAATACTGATCGATGCAGGTCAGGTTTGACATAGGGTGCGTCAAAACGTGATCGAGCAGCCAGCAAGCCGACATACCCTCGAAACTGCCGATTTCTAACGATTGCACTGGATGACCCGTAAAGGGCTTTAAGTGGGTTGCCCAAATCGAAATATTGTAGCTAAACCAGTCGTGGGTAAACTCATATTGGCGGGCTGTCCCCTCCCATCCGTTGAGTTGAATTGCCTTACGGTGCAAAGCAATCGCTTCTTCCACCTCGCCCTGATCTGCCAGCAGATTGCCCAGATGCGTGTATAGCCAGCTTGCCTCCGGCTGCCGCTGAATCTCCTGCCGATGATTGGCGATCGCGGCATCAATTTGCTGCTTACCCACCACGGAGTGCATTCTTTGCTGCTGCGTTACCTGTGCCGATAGCTGTACTGCCAAATCCCAGAAAACGATCGCTCCATCAAATTGTTGAGCCTCTGCCAGGTTACTGGCAACCTGAGCGCAAAATTGAGGATCTTTACCTTGTAAGAGGGACTGACAGTACCGTAGCGTCGATTCTAGCCCCCCTGTCTCAGCTTGGTGCCGCAAGACACATCCGAGCTGCCTGTAAACGTCCGCCAAATCTGGCTGGAGCTGAATGGCAGATAGAAATGCAGCGATCGCCTCCTGGTGATGGCGCAACGCCGTGCCAAGATGATAGTAAGTCCACGGAGATTCAGGATTGAGCGCGATTCCCTGCTGCAAGGCAACTGACGCCTCCTGCCAACGTCTTTGCTTAAGCAACACATAGCCTAAATTGTGATGCGCCCACGAGAAGCCAGGGCTGAGTTCAATAGCGCGGCGACAGGCAATTTCGGCGCGCTGCCACTGGCGCAGTGTGAGTAACGCATTGCCCAAGGCATGATGAAACTCTGCTCTATCGTCGAGTTCGGTCGATCGCTGATAATGATCCAGGGCTTCCGTCCAGTTGCCTAGATATTCTGCTAGTTTGCCGAGTCCATACCAGGAATCTGCATGATCTGAATTAATTTCTACAGCGCGCAGAAAAGCGGCTTGGGAGGCTTGCCATTGTTCCTGTTGGCTCAGCGCTACGCCCAAATTATAGTAGGCTTCATAAAAATCGGGACGGAGCTGAATACCGCGCCGATAGCAGACGATCGCCTCCTCTAATTTGCCCTGCGCCAATAGCGTATTTCCCAGAACCAGCTGATTTTTGGGATTTGCCCAGCGGGGGTTTAACGTCACGGCTTGATAGCGATGCAGGACTTCTTCGGTGCGTTGACCCAATCGCCCGTACAGGCTTGCCAAATGGCGGTGCAAATCTGCACTGGCTGAGTCATGACCGGAGTCATTGTCTGAATCGAGCTGCAGTGCTTTTTCGTAAAGGGCGATCGCTTCTTGCCACTGCTGCTGACTGGCATGGAGTTTACCCAAGTCAGCATAGGCTCTCGCTAGGTTAGGCTGCTGCTGCAAAGCACGGGTATGCCAAGTCACAGCCTCCTGGAAGTTGCCCATTCCCTGTAAGACATTTCCTAATTTTTGGCAGATCTCAGGGATGCCCGTCCCGCTGGCTAGGGCTTGCTCACAGATTGCGATCGCGTTGCTTAAGTGAGTTGTAACCATAAGTCACTCAGAATTCATCATTCGGGCGTAGGCAACAGGCTGTAGACTAACTTATTTTTCGAGGGTTGGCATATTTTAAGACAAGTTTAATTCAGGACAAGTTTAATTGCCGCAGGAGTATTTTAAGTGCTGCTAGGTCAACCCAAATATCTTCCGTTAGCGGACTGGGATACATGAGTTGCCGAATGGGATAGCAAGCTACTCCCGGAGCCGCTAAGAGATAGTGATGTAGCTTAAGGCGATCGCTAATGACCCAGTAATAGTGCCGAATATAGCTCGGCGCAACCAGCTCAACGATCGTTGTGCCAGGAGAACAGAACAGCATATTGGTCAAACCGCCGCCGTGCGGGGCAATAATCACCTCGGCTTGGGCAAATAGAGCAACCTGCTCGGCAAAGCTGAAGGTTTCTAGCGTCACTGATACGAACCCCAGATGCGACAGCTGCTGCATGACCGCAGTTTCATTAAGCACACGCCGATGATTTGCCTGGGCACGACTAATGTAAATGCGTTTGGGTAAAGCCGTTTTGGCGGCAGCGATCGGCAAAAATTCTCGCCGTAGAAACTCCAGCGCCCAAGGCTCAATCCAGCCCAAATGCCCCGTGAATGAAGGCGCAATTAACAGATCTGTCTGAATGTAGGAATGATGATCGCTTGCCAAGATCTTGTCTAGCGGAATGCCCAGCGTCTCTAAGGTCTGCTGCTGAAACGGCTGGATCGCACTGTTAATCCAGAATTTGTCGATCGCCTCCCACTCTATGCCGCTTTGCCGCAGCAATTCCAGACGAGGCAAGATGTCTACCATCCAGTGGAAGTAGTTGTGTCCTGATAATCCTGCTAGGGCGGCGACTCTGCCTGGAATCTGCTCTAGGGGGGCTAGTTCTGCACTAAAAATGTGATGGCTGGCTGGGTTGAAGCTTTGGCATCCCGGCAGTCTACCAGGATAATTCTGAGATAGATCAGAGAGCAGCTTGTGATCGGGGGTGAGAATGGCGATCGCATTACAAATTTTCCAGGAATTCTGCTGTGGCATTGCCCAAGCTTTACCGCTAGCAATGATTGCTGTAAATAAGGGTAATGTCACATTAGTAGATGCTATTGGGGCACCACAAGTATGAATACCATTTCCTAAGTGAGTCAGATGAAAGCGATCGAAAATGCGTTTGAGACAGGGAGCGCAATTGAGTCCGGCGCAGGAGGATGGAGCGGGTGCGGGGAGGAGCGGTTGTGGAGTAGAGAGGGATATGTAGCGATTGCCTGAGTGTGAATTAGAATTAAACCAGTCTTGAGTCGTAGGGATAACATCTGTGGGGTGATCGCTGGAATAGGTCAGGGTATTAGACGAGGAACAATGGGTCTCATGCAACTGATGTGGATCAAGATCTAGGACAAACTGATGAACCAGCAGAGCCGCGCTAAATCGCTCCTGTTTGATTAAGCATTCTGCCAGCTTTAGACACAGTTCCTGACGTAATTCTGAGGAGATGGACTGAAGCTTTAGCGCCTGCTGATAGAATGCTTCAGCCTGTCGATATTGCGCTGTACCGCCGTAGGCAGCTAACGTATTGCCCAAGTGAAAATAGGTTTTAGCAAGGGATGCTTGAATCGAAGGACGATCGGGTAAGCTTGCTGACTCTGCTTGAAGCAACGCCTGAAGAAAATGAGCGCAATTTCTTCGGGCTTGGCTGAGTTCATCTAACCCTTGGAGCTGAATCGCCCAATTGCAGTAGGCTTTCACCAAGGCTGTATCTGGGGCGATCGCCCGTCGCCACCACTCCAATCCTCGATCCCACTGGTTCAACGCTATCCAGGACAGACTGCCATCGCTAAAAGCCATTGCGGCCAGAACATGATCTGGAGCATCACTTTGTTGGTCACTCAGTTCGATGGCTTGCTGAAAGGAGGCGATCGCCCCCTCATGCTGCGCTTGAGCTTGCAGCGCTCTACCCAAGTTGCAATGGGCCAAGATCAGATCAGGCTGAAGCTCGATCGCTCGACGGTAGGAAGCAATGGCGGCAGCAGGATTCTGCTCAAACAAAACCTGTCCAAGATTATTGTGTAAAATCGCCCAGTCAGGCTGAAGCGCAATAGCCTGCTGATACGTTGAAATGGCTTCATCCCGGCGATCGAGCTTTGCAAGAGAGCAGCCTAGATTGTTGTACGCCTTGATGGAGCTGGGATCAAGTGCGATCGCCTGGTGGTAATGATGAATAGCTGCAATCTGCTGACCCTGCTCATCCCGCACGACTCCCAAGCTGTGATGGGCGCTAACGTAGCGTGGCGCGATCGCTAAGACCTTTTCATAACATTGTGCTGCGCCTGCAAGATTACCTTGCTGGTGCAGCACATGACCCAAGTTATAGTGCAATTCGTGGAGGCTTAGCTGCACGGACAATCAACAGAGTTTAATTTAGCCTTTTTGTTTATTTGTTTGAGGGACTCGCTGGGGGAGCCTCTCAAACAAATAGCTAATTAGAAAATCAGGAAATTACTTGCAGAGACATTGGGTCTGCTATTGAGCTGGAGAAGTGGAACGCTTGCCGCACCCTCGCGCGCAGGATTGTAATACAGAATACCAGTGTCCCTGTCGTAGACCAGTCTTGCATCTGAACTAGATGAACCAATCCCATTGATAGTCTGAAAATCAGATGCGCTGAGTCTACCAGCTCTCAATCCCGAACTTGGCAGCAGTTTCCTACTAATCTCAATTACATCTCCTCTAGGAGAAAAATCCGTGATTTGATTGAGCTGATTTCTATTGCCTACTGTTGCATCGGACTCAAAGCGGAAGCGATCGTTTCCTGGCCCACCGACGAGAGTATTGCGCCCTGCTCCCGGAAGCAAAACATCATTGCCGCCCCCCCCGCTGACAGAATCGTTGCCATTGCCACCCCTCAGGGTGTCATTTCCTAGCCCGCCTTGAAGAGCGTCGTTGCCATCGCCACCCAGCAAAACATCATTGCTGTCAGCCCCATCTAGCGTGTCGTTACCTGCCCCACCTGCGAGAGTGTCAATCCCTGCACCTCCGGATACAGAGTCAACCCCTGCACCACTATACAGGACATCATTTCCGATTCCACCTAGCACAGTGTCGTTGCCTACTCCACCGTCAACAGTGTCGTTGCCTCCACCACTATCTAGGGTATCGTTGCCAATTCCGCCAAACAAAGTGTCGGCGCCTGCACCTGTAACAACTGAATTATCACCTGCGCCTGTCTGGATTCTGTAGGGAACCGCTGTGGAAGCAGAGGTCACTCTGAAGGAGTTTCTCCCAGCGCCTCCAGTCACAATTACGGGCGTAGTAGCAGAGTCCTGACTCAATCTCGCAGGCTGCTCGTTGATGACCCGTAAACCAAACTGCGTCGTGCCTTGAGAACTCGGCTGAATAAGAACTTCTGACATTAATCACTCCTGCTAAGGCTCAACTTTAGGGTGCCACTGTGACGCAAAGCGCTGTGACACGGTTTCAAGGTGAGGGTAATTGACCTCTGATTACTCTGAGTATGCTGCTTAACTTTTTTAGGACTGCGATCGCTGAACAAGCGCGTCTTTAGCTAAGCCTAATTGGACTGAACATGACTCAACATTGACTGGTATGGATGTGACCAGTAGACGAAGATTGAATGAGCAATGCCCTGCCGACAATCCTTACGTGCTAGTGATCTTGGATAATATTAGAAGGCTGACCTGCTCGAATTAAGGTTCATAGTCCAAATTGCTTCCAAGTGTAACAGGTTTTTGAGAATTGGATGCAAAACATTTTTTACATTGAGGACAGAGCTGCACATCTACTAAGGGATAGCGATCGATCGCCACAACTTACGCCTGTAAGAATGACAAAGGCTAATGTTGATCTGACTGTACGCCCATAGTAAAAGATGTGTCTTGGAATACCCGCGTAATTTCGACGGACACCTTGCCACTAAAGTCCGGAATCGGCGGATTGACTTTAGTTAACCGCACCCGCACCTGCTTGACGCTGCCAGAGGCGAGAACAGTTTGAGCGATCGTTTCCACGAGCTTCTCAATCAGACGAAATCGCGCCGTCCGAACCAATTCTTGGATAGATTTGACATCTGCTCGATAATCATAAGTGTCTTCGATGCGATCGCTCTTTCCCGGTTCTGTAATATCTACCCAAAGCGTTAAATCTACTTCAAACCATTGACCTAAACTCTGCTCTTCAGGGAACAGACCTGTATAGCCATAGGCACGAATGCCCGTAAGCTGAATTGTATCTAGTGAACCTATGTCTTTCATAAATCTCGGTGAGTGAAGGGTTTAGCATTCGCGCCGCTGTAGGTTGCAGCAATATGACCGTCTCCAGCCACTTGATATTTGTAGGTGATTAAACCCTCTAAACCCACAGGTCCCCTAGGCGGCATTTTTTGGGTGCTAATGCCCACTTCTGCCCCAAAGCCGTAGCGAAAGCCATCTGCAAATCGAGTGGAGCAATTGTGAAACACCCCGGCGGCATCCACTTGGGACATAAATTCTGCGGCGGCTTGGCAGTCTTCGGTCACGATCGCCTCCGTGTGGCGAGAGCCGTAGGTGTTGATGTGGGCGATCGCCTCCGTCAGCGAATCCACGACTTTAATGGACAGCACTAAATCGCTGTACTCCGTTGCCCAGTCTGCCTCAGTCGCGGCTGGAATGGAGTCGGGCACCAGCTCACGGGTGCGATCGTCTCCTCGTAGCTCTACCCCGTGAGATTGCAGGGCGGCAGCTAGCTTAGGGATTTGAGATGCAAAGTCTTGATGCACCAGCAGCGTTTCGATAGCGTTGCAAGCAGAGGGATACTGTGCCTTGGCATCAACGGCGATCGCGATCGCCTTGTCCAGATCAGCAGCTTTGTCAATGTAGAGGTGACAAATGCCGTCCGCATGACCTAACACCGGAATGCGCGTGTGATCTTGGACAAAGCGAACGAAGGCATTAGAGCCTCTAGGAATAATCAAATCTACTTCTTTATCTAGCTGTAGGAGGGCGATCGTTTCTTCGCGAGTGGTCAGGAGGCGCACGGTAGCTGGATCAATGTCTGCCTGAGCAAGTCCCTGATGAATGGCATGGGTCAAGGCTTCGCAGGAGCGGATGGCTTCCCTGCCGCCCTTGAGAATCACGCCATTCCCAGACTTGATTGCCAGTGTCGCAATTTGCACCAGCGCATCGGGACGAGATTCAAAAATTACGCCCAAAACGCCTAGCGGACAGGTGATTCTCTGCATGATTAGCCCTGTATCTAGCTCTCGATGGAGCTGGATCACGCCGATCGGGTCAGGCAGTCTGCCCAGATCTCGCACCCCGGCGATCGCTCCTTTTAGCTTCCCTGCATCTAGCTTTAACCTCTCATAAAGCGGCTTCGCTAATCCTTCAGAAACCGCAGTTTCGCAGTCGAGTTGATTAGCCGTCAGAATCTCTGAGGCATGGGCTTCCAGAGCAAGAGCAATTGCCTCGATCGCGCCATTGCGAACTTCGGTAGGCAAAACAGCCAACTGACGAGCGGCTTCGCGGGTCTGGTGCGCCAACGTGGCAAGAGGTGAAAGCAGGGGAGTTGTCATGGCAGGAATACAAAATACGGATGCAAGGAGGGTAGACACTCTCATCCTAAGCTCTCACGAATCGTGCTGCCGCGCTACGCTGATTGCCCAAGTCACCCGCTGCTTGGTCCGCTCGGCAATCAGTTTCGTTCTGCTTGCATAATGCTGAGAAGGACGATCGAGCGTAATGATTTTCAATCAACTGAACATGATGTCTAGACTGACTTCAAGCCTTTTTGCCAAACCTGTGTTTCAGGTCTTCTAGAGAGAGCGATCGAGAATCTGATTGCGTTTCTGGCGGCTGAGAAGTCTGAGGTTTAGAAGTTTGGGGTTTGGAAGTTTGGGGTTTAGAAGTCTGGGGTTTTACGGGCTGGGATTTTGTGGGCTGAGATTTAGAAGTAACAGGCTGAGGGCTATTGCCGACTGCCGATCGCTCTCCTGTTCGCATGGTTAGGCTGATGCGCTTCAGCTTTTCATCGACTTCCAAGACACGCACCTTCACCACCTGCCCGACTTTGACAATCAGCTTCGGGTCGCTGACAAAGCGATCGGCTAGCTGCGACACATGCACCAGGCCATCTTGATGTACGCCGATATCTACAAATGCGCCAAAGTTTGCCACGTTGGTAATCACGCCCTCTAGCTCCATATCGGGCTTGAGATCGCTGATTTCCTTGATGCCTTCTCTAAAGGTGGCGTACTTAAATTCGGCGCGCGGGTCGCGTCCTGGTTTTTCTAGCTCTGCCAAAATATCGCGCAGGGTGGGTTCCCCGATCATCTCCGTTACGTATTTTTTGAGGTCGTTTTTTTGTATCTTCTCTGCGACTTGAGTAATCTGAGTTAAAGGCACGCTGAGGTCTTTGGCGATCGCCTCTACCACGCCATAGCTTTCGGGGTGGACTGCCGTATTGTCCAGCGGATTTTTGCCGTTGCGAATGCGGAGAAACCCTGCTGCCTGCTCAAAGGCTTTAGGCCCCAGCTTCGGCACCTTGAGCAACTCCCGCCGACTGCCAAATGCGCCGTTTTGATTGCGATAGGCGACGATGTTGTTGGCGACTGCTGCCGAAATGCCCGACACAAAGGTAAGCAGTTCTTTAGAGGCCATGTTCAAATCGACGCCCACATAGTTGACGCAGCTTTCTACCGTTTCATCCAGCTTTTTCTTCAACAACTTTTGATCCACATCATGCTGATATTGCCCCACGCCGATCGATTTGGGGTCAATCTTCACCAGCTCTGCTAAGGGATCCTGCAGCCGCCGACCGATGCTGATGGCTCCCCGCACGGTAATGTCTTGATCGGGAAATTCGGCGATCGCCACGTCACTCGCCGAATAAATCGATGCGCCTGACTCGTTAACGATGACTTTAATCGGCTTGCGTTCCATGTCTTGCAACACCTCAGCCACAAACTCATCGGTTTCGCGTCCGGCAGTGCCATTGCCGATCGCAATTAACTCAATCTGATATTTCTCGATCAGCTTTTTGATCGCCAGTCCCGCCTGCACCCGCTGGGCTGCCGCCTGATGCGGAAACACCGTCTGATATTCCAGAAACTTGCCCGTCTGATCTAAAGCCGCTACTTTACATCCGGTGCGGAATCCGGGGTCGATCGCCAAGGTCGGCTTCATGCCTGCCGGAGAAGAGAGCAACAGCTCCCGCAGGTTGGTTTCAAAAGTGGTGATCGATGCCACATCGGCTTCCAGCTTTTTGGCTGCCCGAACTTCGCCAATTAGCGAGGTTTTCATTAACCGATTGAAGGCATCCTTCAGCATCTCGCGGTAAAAGTCGCGGATGGGGCGCTGCTTGCTGTGGATCTCTTCCGATTCCAAATAGCCCAAAACTGCCGCTTCATCAAATTGCAGATCAAATTCTAGAATGCCCTCTGCCTCTCCACGACAAAGCGCCAGCAGGTTGTGAGGCGCGATCGCCTTTACCTTCGCCTGATATTGCCGATACATCTCAAACTTGGTAGAGCCTTCGGGGTGGTCGGGCTTGAGCTGCGACACAAACAGCCCCGACTCTAGCAGCTGCTCCCGGATGTGCGATCGCAAGTATGCCTGGTCAGCCACGGCTTCGGCCAGAATATCGGCAGCTCCCTTCAGCGCCTCTTCTGCCGTCTTCACGCCCTGAGTTTCAGAGACATACTTTGCGGCTTCCGGCTCTAGCGGCGTGGCGGCAGCACTCGGCTGATTCAGGGCTTTGATCCAATCCGCCAGCGGCTGCAAGCCTTTTTCACGGGCGATCGTGGCTCTGGTACGCCGCTTTGGGCGGTAGGGCAAATATAGGTCTTCTAGCTCGTTTTTTTGCAGGGATTGCGCGATCGCCTGCTCTAGCTCTGCCGTTATCTTGCCCTGATCGGCGATCGATTTGAGAATCACCGCCTTGCGTTCTTCTAGCTCGGTCAGGTAGGTGAAGCGATCGAGCAAATCCCGTAGCTGAATCTCGTTCATCTCTCCGGTGCGCTCTTTGCGGTAGCGAGCGATAAAGGGAACGGTCGCGCCTTCATCGAACAGTTGCAGAGCGCTTTCGACCTGATGGGGGGTGAGGGAAAGCTCGGTTGCCAGTAGCTGAGGAATGTTTAGCATGACGGAATCTAGCAGTTGAACGCATTCCGTATGGTAACGCGGCGATCGCCCTTATGGCTAAATAGTCATGGCTAAGTAGTCCCAAGATTAACCCACCCATATCGACACTATCGATCGGGCTATAATCACAACAGCAGAACAGCCGGAATGAATCCCCATGATTACCCGCGAAGCCCTCAAACAGCAACTCGACACCTGCACTGAAGAGCAACTCCAACAAATCGCCAACTTCATGGAATTGCTCAAACTCCATGCACAGGCATCTGATTCACCCCACAATATCCCCAAAGAGCAAGTCCTCGAAGATTTCCGCCAAGCTTGGCACGAAGCCATGACCGGACAGGGAATTCCGATCGCTCAACTATGGCAAGAGCTAGAGAGCGGCAAGTGCTAGAAAATGGATGACTCCAGTGTTACCGTTATTGCCTTACCTACGTTTACTCGCAATATTCGGACGCTCATCAAAAAGTACCGCAACATTCTCAGTGATATTCAACCGATCATTACACAGCTAGAAAATGGTGAAATCCTCGGTGATCAAGTCGCAGGTGTAGGCTATCCAGTCTTTAAACTCCGAATCAAAAACAGTGACAATTAAAAGGGGAAGAGTGGTGGTTATCGGCTGATTTACTATCTCAAAACAAACGATCAAATTTTATTGATGACGCTTTACAGCAAGTCTGACCAAGATGATGTCATAGACGGAGACTTAAAAGACATCATCGAAGAATACGAACGCAGCAATCTATAAGCTCCATCGGCAGCATTCTTAGGCATTGGAGCGATCACCCTTCTTTATCCAACAAGCCGTGAAAGCTTACCTAGCGGCTTTTTGGCATACCGTGTCATAGACGGAGACTTAAAAGACATCATCGAAGAATACGAACGCAGCAATCTATAAGCTCCATCGGCAGCATTCTTAGGCATTGGAGCGATCACCCTTCTTTATCCAACAAGCCGTGAAAGCTTACCTAGCGGCTTTTTGGCATACCGGACGTTTGCGATCGCATTGTGTCGAGTCGCAATGGCATTGTAGCGGCTGCAATAGCATTGCATCGGCTCACAATCGAATTGTAGGAGCTGCGATCGCATTGTGTGAGGTCGCAATGGCATTGTCAGCTCTGCAATTGAATGTTGAGTAGTGACAATGGGATGGGAGAGGGGGCGATCGAATTGTGGGGGTGGCGATCGAGTGGGAGAACTGTTAGAACTGTGGGCAATGGGGCGATCGGGGTACATCGCGGAATTAGGCAAGAGAGTGCGATTTTGAAGGGTGAAAGGCGATCGACTGAATTTTGTCGCTTCATTATCTGATTAAGAGTCAAGCAGACTGCCACTAGGCTAACAACCACAAGGCACCGGAACTTTGAAGCATAATGTTTCTAGCGAAAATTATCTGCCTCCGGTGATTGCAAACGTTAAATTGCTTAGGTTGTTCATCAAGGCTCTATTTGAAGATTATGGTAGGACATTTAGCATAATTGACTCATGAAGTTAAGCAAAACTCATATTCCAGACAAAAATACTTTGTGTTCTGAATTTCTTCAGCGCCATAGTATTCTTCCCACACCTATCGTTCAACGTGAACTATCTGTAATTTACTGGGTTGTTCGCACGAAACTAGAAGTTGATCATGATTTAGTTAATCGCGTAGATACCCTCAATCAGGCTGATCCAGTATGGGCATTATTAAGATCTATGCTTGATCGAATATTTGAATACATTGAGGGAGCTATATGTGCGTATGTGACTGGTTCCACAGCAGCTTCTGAGATAATATCTAGAACAACAATTGAATCAGCCGTTAATCTGTTGTTCATTCTTGTAGATAGTAGAGATGGTAGTCACCTTACTCAGTACTTATCGCATTACTTCAGTAATGAAGAAAAAGAAATTGATAGATGGCTAAATCTGGTCGATTCTCTAGACAGCGACGCGAAGAGGGTTCATCAGCTGAAAGCAATCCAAAAGAAAACGACACTCATAAGCCTGAAGAAATATATCGATCAAGCTCTTGCTGAGTTTAAATTACCTACCACAGAGCAGGCAGTAAAAAAATGGCCAAATATTGCAGAGCGGTTTAAACTTCTGGGTCTTGAACTTGACTATAGAACTGTCTATGCAGCGTTATGTTCACAAACACACAATGACGCTGAAGATTTACTTAACTATTTTGTAGTTGTATCTTTAGGGAATCGAGATTTACTAGATAAAGTGGGTCTTGAAACTGTAAATTTTAGTCGCCTAATGATGTATATGGGAGTTGAGTATTATATATCAGCAGCGGGAGGCTACGCAGTACGTTTTGAATTAAATGATGCTTTAGATGGCATATCTCAAGGGCGTAATATAATTCTCAAGGAGCTGGAAAAAATTGCAAACGAGTTGGATTCAGCAACTTAACAATATGCCCTGAGTCCGACGAAGTCAAGGGAATCGATTCTGAACTTGTGTTTTTAGTTTCTTTTTTTCATTTTTTTAGTTTCTCTTCTTTGTTTTCTTCGTAGATAAAATTGCAGCATGAATG
>JAESFK010000174.1_pt1 | contig 47714 bp, 41 predicted proteins | sample 9269391 | NCBI WGS metagenome assembly JAESFK01 (sample SAMN14506231, study PRJNA617097) | algae metagenome | isolation source: Drouetiella hepatica UHER 2000/2452 and co-occurring heterotrophs from... | place: Slovakia: Slovak Paradise National Park, Hrabusice, Kosice Region | collected 2000-01-01
AGATGAATATGTGGCCCTGTTGCCTCCGCATTTCAAGCTTCAAGGCGATCGGCTGACTTGGGAAGAACTCGTGGCTCAGCCGTTAATCATGCCCCCTGTCGATTATGTGATGATGCAGCAGGTTTATGATCATGCCCGTAGCTTTGGGTACTCGTTGAAAGTGGCTTACGAGGTGGGAACAGATGCCACGATCGTCGGGTTAGTGGCTCAAGGATTGGGCGCTACAATTTTGCCTCGGCTAGCCGCAGAGCCGATTCCACCCGTAGTACAGATCTATTCGTTACCTGTTCCACTCGCACGCGTGATCGGGGTTGCCGTTTTAGCCGATGCTCTGCTGTCTCCAGCGATTTACGCCTTTTTAGAACTTCTCAAGCGTAAAAAGCTTTAATAGGACTTACGCAAGCCCTCTAGCTGTAGTGCATTTTTGTTGTGTGTGGTGGGCGCAGCCCACCACACACAACAAAAATGCGTTCGTCGTAGGAAAGAGTAAACCCTAGCAGCCCAACTCCAATAACGCTGGATGCAAGCAAAGGGAAAACAACCCGCCAAAAGGTTGTGCTGTCGCTAGCTCCCATATCTCTCGCTACCTCCTCATAGACAGAGCCGATTAGCTGAGAAGCATTGAAAAGTATTGGATTTTAGGAGCTTCTCCAGCTTAGAATTCGGAGTAGAACAATGCGGCACATTACGACCGTGCCTAGCTCTGAAATCTTTGTATAAAAGAATTTCCTAACGCAAGCACATGGCGCTATAATACGCAAGTTTTAGCGGTTGCGGGAGCAAAGATTGTTCAAAATTCGTGACTGTTTACTGAAATTCATGCTGCCACAGTTCCAGGTTCAATATCGCCATTTCCAGCAAATGCTTTATCTGTTGCAAACGCAGTTAGAGCAAAGCGATCGCCCTCAGCTCCAGGAATCCCTTGCGGCAGCTCAGACCTATTTTCAGGAGCAGATTTTGTCTGTTGAGCCAGAAACCTTTGAACCTGCCGAGGCTTCCAGAATTTACTCCTTCCAGGTAGAAATCAACAAGCAGCTCCGTTTACTCAACACCGATCTAATGTTTTTACAGACAGCTAGGCTGTCGGCAACCCAGAGCCAAAGACGGCAACAAATTGGCGATCGGCTCACCCTGCTGCTGCGGTACTGTGAAGGAATATTGGATGAAAAATAAAAAAGGAGCTTGCAAGATATGCAAACTCCTTCGCTGCTGATTCCGAAAGTGAAGCTATTGCTCAGATCTGTCGTTAGATAACTCTAGGCGCGGCGCAGGATTTAGGCTAACGCTCTTCGGGGCTTTCGGCTTTGCCTCCGCCATTTCCAACGCTTTCTTGAGATTTTCCCAGCCGATCGACGCAAACAGCGATTCAGCCTTCTTATCCCCAGGCTTGATGCCCTTAATGAACTGAGCCAAAGAATACTCCAACGCCTGACCGGGATCTACCATTGTCCAGCCTTGGGGCGTGAGTTTATGAAACTCAAAGTGCAGGTGAGGCCCTGTAGAATAGCCCGTGCTGCCCACTCTGCCAATTACTTCACCCTGCTTCACCGTGTCTCCAGGCTTAACAAATACCTCAGACATATGGGCATACAGGGTTTCTTGAGTATCTTTGTTATGGCGTAGGACGACTGCTAGACCGTAGCCTCCCATCACATCAGCAATTTGCACTTTGCCATCAAACACTGCCATCACTGGAGTGCCTTGAGGCGCGCCCAGATCGGTGCCAGTGTGAAAGCGGCTTTCACCTGCGATCGGATGAATTCGCCAGCCAAAAGCAGAAGTAATAGCCGCCGGGATTGTTAGAGGAAACTGCAAACTAATATTGCCGTTGCTGATTTGGGCAGGGGGACGCACGGTCAAGTTATAGAAATCTTGGGCTGAGGGTAGCGCTACAGCCGTGTTGTAGGTAGAGCTGTAACTGCCGCTGCTGCCGCCGTTAGAGTCAATTCCACCGGACTCAGCCGAGAATGACGGCGCTAGAGGACAAATGCTGCTGGGCACACCCTGTCCCGCTTGCAGTACAGCTTCACATCCGGTCGATCGCTCCGACAAAATCACGTCTGGACTGGTCGCCCCTAGCGAATAGGGCGTGGGGTCAATATAGGTACCTGGCGTTGCTTGATCGAAGGCAGCTTTAGCATCATCAGCCAAGTTGGGAGACACTAAATCGGGAGAGGAGAAGCTTTCTGGGGCTGGAGAAGCATCGATCGCTCCACTCGCATCAGCAGGGGCAACTGTTGATTCCGAGAACGCCTCAGGCGTTGTGAAATCAGGCGTCGTGAAATCAGGCATTGTGGAGGGCGATGCTAAATCAGCCGGGCTGTCCAACAACAAGTCTTGGGCACTCGGAACGACTGCACCCTCTGACAATGACGACGGCGTTTGGGCGTAGACCACACCCGAACTGAGCAGACTGAGACCACCTAACCCTAGGCTAAGTAGAAGAGGACGCTGGCTAGAAAAGCCTTGAAACGTCCGATTTGAGTCACGTTTAGTCATCGCTATGTCCTTAGCAGGCTGCATTCAAGCTGAGATTGATCGGGGCAAAGGTCTAGAGAACAACCCAAGACATCATAATCTGGATTTTGACTAGATTGAGCTAAAATCCTTTCCCTAGTCGGGGGGATCCTTTGAAATGATTTGAATAAGTAGTCGTCAGTTGCCACTCAAAAGTTCCAGAAAATCTAAATTTTTTATTAAAATCTCAGGACTATTCCGGAAATTGTCATCAAAGCCTGGAAAAATGTTGGTTTGCTCTTGCATTCCGCTAGTAGATCTGTCTCTACTCCTGCTCCACCATAGCTTAAACAAATGGAACCGGGTTCTAACTTCATTTTTTAGCTTCTCTGGCATTGCTTACAGTAATCTTCAATTGCCTAAGCCAGAGATTTTTTGTTGTGTGCCGCGCGGCATACAACAAAAAATCTAAACAGACTCAAGCGCAAAGCGCTGTAATAGGGGGATGATTGTGCATACCTGGAACTGGCAGACTGAAGCTCTGCAATCTGAACAAGAGATTTCTTATTTGACTTGCAGCTTACTTCAAGAGTGGCGGCATGGCTTTTTTACAGGGCTAGCCCGATCGCCCCTGCAGCCTGCGCCCTCTGATCTTGTGCCCTCTAATCTTGTAGAAATCTTGCAGCCCGCAGCCCCGGTCTATCGAATTAAGCAGGTTCACGGCAACCGGGTTTTGAGTGCGGCTGAAGTGGGCGAAGACAAAACTGACTTTCAGGAAGCCGATGGGTTAGTGAGCGATCGCCCCCACCAGTCCCTTTGGGTTTGTTCGGCAGACTGTACGCCCGTCCTGATTGCCGATAGTGAAACAGGGCAAGTGGCGGCGGTTCATGCAGGCTGGCGGGGCACCTCGCTGAAAATCGTGCCGATGGCGATCGCCCGTCTTCAGGCGCAGGGCAGTCAGCTTAAGCATCTGCGGATTGGCTTAGGGCCTGCGATCGCCGGAGAGGTCTATCAGGTGTCTACGACTGTGGCGGCGCAGGTGGGCGCTACGATCTTGACGACACCGATCGCGCCTGACGCAGCGCCCGACGCAGTTTTGGACATTCTGAAGCAGTTGCCTAGCCCTCCGATTCTGGACGATCCTCAGCCGGGACGCGCCAAGCTAGACGTGCGGCGGGTGAATGAACTTCAGCTTCAGCAGTTAGGCATTAGCGCTGAACAGATCGCGATCGCCCCCTACTGCACGTTTCAAAACCCAGATTTGTTTTTCTCCTATCGGCGGACTCAGCAGAAGCAGGTGCAGTGGTCGGCGATCGTCAGTCGTGCTGCCCAGAACTCAGTGTGAGCAAGACACCAGCGTGAATAAGACACATCGCTACATCCGCCAGGTGAGCGGCGAACATTACGCGATTGAGGCAGTGGAGGGCGATCGCTTTTCTATGACTGCCTATGGAGAAGGCATTAAGCCAGGTGATTACCTTTTGTTGACCGAAAATTCTCAAATCGTTCGCTACCAAATCGAGCAGATTGACTACTATGCTGACCCGCCTGATTTATGGGTGGGCTTGCTGATTAAGTGTTTTGAGGTTCAGCGCTGAGGTTCTGAGATTCAGCGGTGAGGTTCTGAGATTCAGCGGTGAGGTTCTGAGATTCAGCGGTGAGGCTTTGAGGTTCAGCGGTGAGGTTCTGAGATTCAGCGGTGAGGTTCTGAGATTCAGCGGTGATGTTTTGAGGTTCGGCGGTGAGGTTCTGAGGTTCGGCGGTGAGGCTTTGAGAGTCAGCGGCGAGGTTCTGAGATTCAGCGGTGAGGCTTTGAGATTCAGCGGTGAGGTTCTGAGATTAAGCAGTGAGGCTTTGAGATTAAGAGGATATCTGAAAAGTGCAAATCGCTATCCGAGCCGCCCCCCAACCCCCCAATTCTGGGGGACTTTGAACGTAAACTTACTCAAAAGTTCCCCAGAATTGGGGATTGGGGAGTGAATGCAGAACATTTGATACTTTTCAGGCAGCCTATTGGGTGTATCCGTCGCTCATTGGCATATTCTGCCCGATTCTATAGAATGGGGGCAAATTCTGGAGTCAGCCCCCATGTTTTGGAAGAAGCCACAGCCTGACCAGCCTGGACAATCGCAATCGATTAGCGGCACTCAGATCAATAATGCTCAGGTGCAGCAAACCCAGGCAGGACGAGATGCCACGGTCAATCAATCGGGCAATGTGGGGCAGCAGCAAAGCGGTATCACTGGAGCTGATGTGGTAAAGCTGCTGGAAGAATTGGAGGCGGCAGTTAAAGGCGCGGGATTGACGAGCCAACAGCAGGAAGAGGCTCTAGATTATCTCAAACCTGCTAAGCGGGAAGCCGCCAAGGAAAATGCAGACAAGGATCTGGTGGCGCAAAACCTGAAAAAAGTGGGGGAAGCCCTGGAAACGGTGGACAAAGCCTCTGATGCGGGGAAAAACCTCTGGCAAAAAGGGCAAGAGGTGTTTGGGGCGATCGCCCCTTGGCTAGGCATCGCCTCAAAGGTTTTGGGTTTCTAACGGCTTGTCTGGATTGCATTCGCTTTATCACCTGTCAGCCTTCTCCTCATGCCCCCCTCTGATCCCGCGCAACGCCAGCAGATTGACCAGACCCAAGTTACAGATAGCAGCATCCAGCAGACGCAGGGCGGGCGAGACACCTTCAGTTTCCAAAACTCACATCACAACCAGACCACTATCCAGAATGTGATGGTGCAATGGTTTGCCCCTAAGCCACAGCCGCAGGTGGATTGGGGATGGGCAAAACGCATCTTAGAAGACCAGCGAACAGAAATCTATAGGCGCTTGAAGTATACGCTGATGCAGCAACAGCAGCTTTATGTTGAACTGCAAGAACAGCCGCAGCAGGTGGGGCTGCCCTCCTGGGAAACTCCAGAACCCGAATTCTTAGAGACAGAATCCGCAGAGCTGGAGGCAACTCAAGAGCTATTGATTGCAGGCAAGGCTCCCGAACAATTGCCGCCCGACAAGCTGCTGATTGAAGTCTTTGGGCGACAAGACATTAAGGGCAAACTGTTAATTCTGGGTGCGCCAGGAGCAGGCAAAACCACACAGTTGCTCAACCTTGCCGAGCAGCTTGTCTTTGGCGCACTGCAAACCCCGGAAACTACGATTCCGATTATCTTTGAGATTTCGACCTGGAAAGACGATCGCCAGAGTATCCAGGACTGGCTGGTAGAGCAGCTCTACGATAACTATGGGGGCGATCGCAAGCTCAAACGCTATGAAACCTGGCTCGATCAGCGGGTGTTATTGCCCTTGATGGATGGACTCGATGAGCTAGGGCTAGAGCGGCAGATCAAATGCGCCCAAAAGCTGAACGAGTTTGCCCAGCATTATCCGCAGGTGGTGGTTTGTTGCCGGACGAAAGAATATGAAACCGCCTATGAAACTGCCGTTGTCCGGCTGGACACCCTGCGAGGTGCGGTGTGTTTGCAGCCGCTCTCTGACTCGCAGATTCAAGACTATCTGACCCGAATTAATCGATCGCCCCTCTGGAAAGCCCTTCAGGAGTCGCCAGAAATGCAGCGCTTGCTGGAGCCACAGCCTGATGAAGCGGTGGGACTGCTGCGCGTGCCCCTGTTTCTCTCAATTGCTGCCAGGGTTTATGATCCGCGTCAGCCGTTTGAGAGCAAAGCTGACCTGTTGGAAAAATACATCGATCGCCAACTCTCGATCGATACTCGTCGGGGCGATCGTCGTAAAGGGCTAAAGAAGCGATCGTGGGCTTATAAAACGCCGGAGCAGGAACCGGATCGAAGAGACACGCGCCATTGGTTAGGCTGGCTAGCACGGAAGCTAGAGGAAAATTATCAGGTCGATCTGTTGATTGAGGAAATGCAGCCGAGCTGGTTGGATACTTTTGCACAAAAGCGACAGTATCGACTGGTTGTTGGGCTGGTTGTTAAGCTGCTTGGTGGGCTGCTTTATGGGCTGGTTCTTGGGCTGCTTGGTGGGCTGGTTCTTGGGCTGCTTGGGCTGGTTTATGGGCTGCTTTATGGGCTGGTTCTTGGGCTGGTTGTTGAGCTGCTTGTTGGGCTGCTTGTTGGGCTGGTTTATGGGCTGCTTGTTGGGCTGCTTGTTGGGCTGGATGACATTGATCCTGTAGAAGCATTTGAAATTTCAATATCGCATAAAGTGCGACGAGAAATTTTGCGTAGCCTAAAACAACAACTGATGACTGGTGAGTTGATTGGTGGGTTGATTGGTGGGCTGATTTTTGGGTTGATTGGTGGGCTGATTTATGGGCTGATTGGGTTGATTGGCGGGTTGATTGGTGGGTTGATTGGCGGGTTGATTGGTGGGTTGATTTATAGGCTGATTTATGGACTGACCTATGGGCTGATTTATGGACTGACCTATGGGCTGATTTATGGGCTGACCTATGGGCTGACCTATGGGCTAGATGACATTGATCCTGTAGAAGCATTTGAAATTTCAATGTCGCATAAAGTGCGACGAGAAATTTTGCGTAGCCTAAAACAACTGATGATTTATGTGCTGATTGGCGGGTTGATTGGTGGGTTGATTGGTGGGTTGATTTATGTGCTGATTGGTGGGCTGATTGGTGGGTTGATTGGTGGGCTGATTTTTGGGCTGATTGAGGAGCTGATTGGTGGGCTGATTGAGGGGTTAAAAAAAGAACTGAAACTACGATCAAAGCCAAACCAGGGGATCTGGAACTCGCTTCAAAGCATGATGTTTACTACTATATTCATTTGTGCTGCGTTGGTTTTCTTTGTCGCTTGCCTCTTTATTGGTGGTGCGATCGCTCAAGCTGAATCAATGCAGAAATTGATAGTGACCATAGTCGAATCCTTTCAAAATTTACTCATGTGGATAGGGTTCATGTGGATAGGGTTCGTGGCGCTACGACTCGCCTTCGTATATGGGGGTGGGCTGGCTTTTGTTCAGCACTTCTGCCTACGCTTCGTTTTGGCGCGCAGCGGAGTCATTCCCTGGAATCTGGTGGCTTTCCTCAACTACGGGGTCGAGCGGCGGTTGCTGCAACGCATTGGCGGGCGATATCGGTTTATTCACCGGGAGCTGTTGACCCATTTTGCTCAATCCTCAGCGCCCTCTCAATCCTCCAATTCTGGGCTTAGGCGTTGATGTTCTGCCCCCCAGACCTCGGAGGTTTGAAAACCTCCGAGGTCTAATCGCCCCTCACCCCCGCAGCCGATACCGCTGCAAAATCCGCATCACCTCACCCGATCGCGGTTGCGGGAATTCTCCAGGACGGGGCAAATTGCGACTCCAGTCGGTGACATTGGCAAAGCCGCGCCGCTGGAGTTCATAGAGGGTTTCCAGCGCACCTGCCTCGGAGGCAATCACGAGCACATAGAGAAGTTCGCGATCGCCCTTGGCACGGGAGGAGTCAAGAGTAGAGGAGTCAGAAGCCAGGAGATTAGAAGCCAGAAATTCAGAATTCTGACTCCTGAATCCTGCCTTCTGCCCTCCTAAATTCAACAAAAACCGATCGGCATAATCCAACTGAAACGCATTAATCATCAGAGTTCTCCTGGTTTTGGGTTTCGGGAAGGAAACCCAAAAACCTAGCCGCCCCGAAAGCATGAAGCATCAGAGCGGCTAAAAGGAGTGTTAAAATTCCTCATTAGCCACCAGACTGCCGCACCGCAGTTTGGTGGTTAGCTACTCATCGCTGTTGTCGCAGCTTTGAGTAGCGCTAGATTTTTGGGATTCAGCTACCGCAGGGCGAGTTGCAAATAGCTATAACGTGTGAGCATATAGGAAAAGCGGGCGATCGTCAAGGGGGCGATCGGTTAGATGTTTTCGAGCGTTGCTGAATATATGAATGCTCCCCAACCCCCCAATTCTGGGGGACTTTGAAGGTTCGGAAGTCCCCCAGAATTGGGGGCTTAGCGCCTGCGGCAAGCAAGAAAAGGGGGCGAGAGAACTGACAACTCAGATAGATTCATACTTCAATTCAGCAACGCCCTTTGTCGATCGATTAGCGATCGCCCAGCGAGTCAAACCTGAGTGCCTGACCCCGCACTGCCGTATTTAGCTTGCCGCGATCGTAGACAATTTGACCCCCAACGATCGTCACCACCGGATAACCTGTGAGGTTCCAGCCCTCAAAGGAACTCCAGCCGCATTTGGTTTGCAGCTCCTCCCGCAGCACCGGACGATAGGTTTCCAAATCCACCAGCACCAGATCGGCATCGTAGCCAGGAGCGATCGCCCCTTTACTAGGAATCCCGTAGGCTTGAGCCACCGCTGTAGACATCCAGTTTGCCACCTGAGCCACGGTGCAGCGTCCTTGCATTGCCTGGGTCAGCATCAGCGGCAGGGAGGTCTCAACACCCGGCATCCCGGAAGGTGTGTTGGGATAGTCTTGAGCCTTTTCCTCTAGCGTGTGCGGAGCGTGATCGGTGGCAATGAAGTCGATAACGCCATCCTTGAGCGCTTGCCAGAGGACTTCGTTATCGTGGGGCGATCGCAGCGGCGGATTCATCTGGGCAAAACTGCCGATCGTCTCATAGGCGCTAGTGTTCAGCAGCAGATGTTGCGGCGTCACTTCTGCCGTCACCCAGGCGGGCTTGTCCTGGCGCAGCAGATCGGCTTCCTCGGCGGTTGAAAGATGCAAAATATGCAGCCGTCGCTGATATTTTTTGGATAGCTTCAGGGCAAGCTGAGTCGCCAGCAATGCCGCCTGGTTATCCTGTATCTGAGAATGGATGGCGCGATCGGTGATTCCAGCGAACTGTTCGCGGCGCTGACGGATGCGCTCCTGGTCTTCGGCATGGACGGCAATCAGGCGATCGCCCATCGCAAAGATTTTTTCCAGCGCCGCCTCCTGATCGACCAACAGCGCCCCATGCATTGACCCCATGAAAATCTTGATGCCTGGAGTGGGATGAGCCGCAATCAAATCGGGTAAGCCTTCTGCCGTTGCGCCAATAAAAAAGCCGTAGTTCACCAGACACTTCTCGGCGGCACGGCGCAGCTTGTCGTCTAGGGCGGCTTGCGTGGTGGTCAGTGGCTTAGTGTTGGGCATCTCCAGAAATGAGGTGACGCCGCCTTTGGCACAGGCGCAGCTTGCCGTAAACAGATCCTCTTTGTACTCCAGCCCTGGCTCCCGAAAATGCACCTGCGGATCGATCACTCCCGGCAACAAAGTCAGTCCGGTTGCGTCAATTTCCTGATGGGTCGGATCTTCTCCGTCGGGTAGCGAGATCCTGATTTCTGGGGCAACCTGGACAATCTGGCGATCGCACACCTCCACATCTCCTATCAAAAACTCTCCATTCGGCTGGAGAATACGCGCATGGCGAATCAATAAACGGGTAGAAACAGTCATAATGAACGCAGCTACAGCAGAGGTGGGGAAAATAAGAAAGTTTAGAGGAGCAACAAAGTCAAGATTTGAGCGCTAGATCCAAAAAATGTAGCAGATTTAAGTCACGAACTCTCTTAGGGTAGTATCGTATGACAGAATTACTGTACTGTTTTGGGTCAAGCTTAATCGTCATTTAGCATTGTTTTTAGCTACGATTCTTTAGCAATGTGATTTAACAATGTAGCTTTTCGACCTTCAGACTGCCTCAGCCCAAAGCTTACGATCGCTTCTGTTCCATTCTGATGCCCGATATAAGGCTGATATTTAGAGCAACTGATGTCTACGAATCCCGATCAAAATTCTCCTTCAGACCCAGGCAACCCATTTTTATCTAGCTCCTCGGAGTCTACCGAGCAGGTTGGAGGGAATGGCACAGCGCCCAAACCCGTCCATCCGCCGCCACTCAAGCCTGAAAACGGTTGGGTAGAAGCTGCTAAAACGATCGGATTAAGCCTAATCCTGGCGTTGGGCATCCGACAATTTGTGGCGGAGGCTCGCTACATTCCCTCAGAATCAATGGTGCCAACGCTGGTTATTAACGATCGCCTCATGGTCGAAAAAATTACCTACTTGTTCCATTCACCTGAACGCGGGGACATCGTGGTTTTCTGGCCGCCTGACAACGTTTCTGAGGTCTGCCAGGGTCAGCCTAACCCCAATCGACAGAAGGATGCCTTCATTAAGCGGGTGATTGGTCTGCCAGGAGAAAAGGTCGAGGTGAGAGACGGCAAAGTATTGATCAATGATCAGGAATTGCCTGAAAACTACACCGAAGAACCGTCAAGAGATCCTTGGGGGCCACAAATCGTGCCGCCCAACTCTTATCTGATGATGGGCGACAACCGCAACAATAGCTGTGATAGCCGCCGCTGGGGGTTTATACCTCGGAGCGAAATTATCGGCAGAGCTGCATTTCGATTCTGGCCGATCGATCGTATCGGCACTTTGGGGAAGTAGGGCTGAGATTAATCGATCTGGCTTAGCGCACTCGCTAGCCGAAAAGGGTAAGATTTTCTCATGTTGAGTAAGATATGGATGTCGGTCTTGGATATGAGACGTTTTCGATCGATTTTAGCTTTGTGTCTAGTGCTAGTCGCCACCCTGCTGGTTAGCTGTGGCAGCCCTACGCCAGTGGCGAAAGGGCCGCTCTACTCAGATATTCAACTGACTCAGATTCAGAAGTCTGCGGCAGATATTCAGGAATTGCGCGATCGCCTGATTGAGCTGCCCCCCATGATTCAAGCCAATAAGTGGGTTGATGTTGGAACGTTTATTCACGGGCCTTTGGGCGAACTGCGGGCGAAGATGGCTCGTTTGTCTCGCACGCTGGTACCAGAGGCTCAAGCCAGCGCAGCGAAAGCAGCCAAAGATGTCTTTGGTCATTTGAATGCGATCGATGAAGCAGCTCAAGCGCAAGATATTCAGAAAGCCTTGAGGAACTACAATGAGGCTCTAAAAGACTTCGATGCCTTCTTTAAAGTAATTCCTGGTTGAGATTGTTCCAGATAAAACTTAATCTTTCAAAAGTGCGTTAGGCAATGCTTGACGCACTTTTGCTTAGACCGATGCTTAGACCGATGCTTAGACCGATGCTTAGACCGATGTTCAAGACAGCATGGTGATGCCAATCTAAATTGATGAGTCAGCAAGTTGTCATCATTGGATGCGGAATTGTGGGTGCGACGATCGCCTACGAACTCAGCCAAATTCCAGGTTTAAAGATTACTGTTCTCGATCGCCAGCCTCCTGCCCAAGCTTCTACCGGAGCTGCATTGGGAGTTTTGATGGGCGTGATTAGCCAGAAAATCAAGGGCAGAGCATGGGCAATGCGGCAGTCTAGCCTTCAGCGCTACGCTACGTTGCTGCCGGAGCTAGAGGCGATCGGACTGGAGGTTCCTCACAATCGGCAGGGAATTTTGCGGCTGTGCTTTGAGGGTGAAGATCGGGCAGGTTGGCAGGCTTTGCAAGAAATCCGTCAGGCTCAAGGGTGGCGGCTCGAAATTTGGGAGAGCGATCGCCTTCAGTTTTCCTGTCCACAGGTGATGAACTCCCGTGTCACAGGCGCAATCTATTCGCCTCAAGATACGCAGATTGACCCTACAGCGCTGACCTTGGCGTTAGTCAAAGCGAGTCAGCAAAACGGTGTGACTTTTCATTTCAATGAAGAAGCGAAGGATTTTGAATTTGCCCTCAATGGCTTTGAGCAGAAAACCTGTCAAGCCGTTCAAACCCAAACCGATCGCTTCTCTACCGATTGGGTAGTGATTGCCGCAGGTCTGGGTTCAACGGCGCTGACTCAAATTTCTCCGCAGCCGTTAGAAATCCGTCCGGTTCTGGGACAGGCTCTGCGCGTGAAATTAGCTCAGCCTTTGGGCGATCGCGTCTTTCAGCCTGTAATTACCGGAGAAGATATCCACATTGTGCCCTTGGGAAACGGGGAGTATTGGGTTGGGGCAACGGTGGAATTTCCTACGGATGCTGGAGAAGTTGTGGCAGAGAACGATCGCCTTCAGGAAGTTTGGCAAGGGGCGATCGCGCTTTGTCCTGCCCTAGCTGAGGCAAAAATTCTGCAAACCTGGTCAGGGTTACGCCCACGTCCTCACAATCGCCCTGCACCGATCGTTGAGCCGCTGATGGGCTATGCCAATATCTTGCTGGCGACGGGGCATTACCGCAACGGCGTTTTGCTGGCTCCGGCGACTGCTCAGCAGATTCGGGAGATGATTTTGAGTGAGAAATAGCGCTACAGTCAGTGAAAGGCGGTAGAAGTGACAAGTAATAGGACTTACGCCGAAGAGATCCCCCAACCCCCTTAAAAAGGGGGCTTTAGAGGTTTCCCTTTTAAGGGGGCTAGGGGGAGCGAGGTTTTAAGCGTTAAGTGCGTAGGGTCTAAGTAGACGTGAAAGACAGTAAAGCTGGAGATGAATCCTATGTTTGCAGTCATTACACCTGAGAAGATTCACCTCCCTCCAGGCACAGTCGTGCGGCTATGCGGCAGTTGGCGAGACTACCGGGCGCTAGTGGAGCAGTTGGGCGATCGCCAGCTTCCCCGGATTAAGTATCGACCTGGAGAAATTTTGTTAATGTCCCCTCTACCTCAGCACGGACGACAAGCAGACATAATTTCAGAGGTTGCGAAGGTCTTGCTTGATCATTCGGAGCAAGACTATACAGCCTTTACCCCTATTACTATGGATTTGCCAGAAGTGCAGGGAATTGAGCCAGACTACTGTTTCTACATTGACAACTGGGCGGCGATCGCAGGTAAAGACCGCATAGATTGGCGTATTGATCCACCACCTGATTTAGTCATCGAAATTGATGTCACGAGCTACACGGACGTAACCGATTATTTACCGTATCGGGTACCCGAAGTTTGGCTATTTAAGAATAATCAGCTCAAAATTTACGCTCTGCAAAATGATGGAGAAAATGATGCTTATGTTCTGCAAGCAAGCAGCCGCTATTTCCCCGGTGTAGATGTTGCCGGGATGATTTTAGAGTGTCTGCAAATGGCTGGCGATCGCGGGACGAGTCATGCAATTCGATCGCTACGGCAAAAGCTAGCGGATAATTAAGCGCCTATTCCATGAGATCGTCTGGTGCGGGTTCGCCGGGATAGAAGCCACAGGGCGATCGAAACCTGAAGGCTACTCAATTCTAGACCTTGCGATTCGCTTCAACTTAACTGCTGCAACAGCCGCCCTGCTGCTTCGTAAGTGACTTTGTACGTATACTCGCCGCCGTCGCAGGTGGCTAACTGCCGCGCTTTCTGGGCATACTTCAACGCCTCTGGATGATTGCCCCGCGCTAGCGCCTGCTCTGCCAGAAATAGCTGCACATCCGCGCCTTGCAGCACATAGCCGCTGCGCTCTGCAATCGCCTCTGCCTCTGCTGCCAGACACAGTGCTTCTTCGGGCTGCCCTTGGTCTACGCGCAACCGGGCTAGATCTAGCAGGATATCGGCTTCTGTATCTACTAAATTGATCGCTCGGCAACGGGTCATAGCTTCGCTCAGGTGGTGGTCGCTCTGCTCCAGATTGCCGTTGACTCGGTGGGCGGCTCCTAGTAACCAGTGCGATCGAACATAGAATCGTTCAACTGGATAGTTGGTACGAGCAAATTCATCAGCCAGTTCCAGCGATCGCTCAGCCGCTGCCAGTGCCGTTGCTGCTGCCTGAGTGTCCCCTATCCGCACTCGCAGCAGGGCACTCAAGGATCGATAATCCCATGTAGGGCCTTGACCCTGAACCTGATTTCCCTTTTCAAACAGTCCCAGAGCCTTGTCCAACGCTGCCTCAGCCCCCACTCCCCGGTAAGCCAGCAGTCGCCCCAACTCCTGATGCCCGACCGCCTCCCTGAACTCATCCTCAATCTCCTGGCAGAGGGCGATCCGGCGGCGCAGGTTGGCTTCAGCCGCTTGCAGGGCACCGATCGGGAGTTGTACCATGTAAGCCAGGTTTCCCAGTCCGATCGCCCAATTTTTCTTATTCCCCTGCTGTTCTTGAATCGCATTCTGTTGCTCAAACAACGGCACTGCCTGTGCGGGCTGACCGTTGAGGCTGTAGCTGTTCGCCAGTGCGGTCAATGTCCAGGCTTGATTACCCTGATCCTGAAGCTGTGGAAGATGGTCTTCGCCTTGGGGGAAGAGGGCACGCAGCAGTTCAATCCGGAGTGAGTAGGCTCCGAGTTGGTAGTAGGTTGCCTGTTCAATGCGATCGCGAAACAACACAAATGCTTCGTCATACTGCCCCGATCGCACCATGTGATGATACAGCTCAATCACCGGAGCCAGATCAGCTAGCGTCTGCACCTTTTCTACTGCGGGTACAGCAATAAAATAGATTTGCAATTGCTGGTGGGCACTGGTGCGGTCTGAGTCGCCCATGCGGTCATAGGCATAGCGGCGGACGATCGGGTGCAGGTCGAAGCGTTGGGTAGAGCGATCATAGTGCAGGAGTCCGCGATCGATCAGGTCGCGCAGATCTGTCTCTAACTCCCGATCCGCTGTTTCGCTAATCGCCTCCAATACTGCATAATCCACCGGACTGCGGAAACAGGCGATGCGGCTGAGCAACTGTCGCCGGAAATCGGTCAAGCTTTGATAAGACTGCTCCAGCACATGATGCTGCCGTTGCACCAAACCGCCCGTCAGATTCAGCCGCTGGGCAACTTTAATATCGCCCGGATTGCGAAAATCATTCACCACCAGCCCCGACAGCAGCCGCAAGCTGAGGGGATGATAGCCATAATCCGCACAGGCTGTTTCAATCTCGGCGCGGTTTCCCCGGATGCCCTGACTGCGAAAGAAAGCCACCGCATCGGCAGGCTGCATCTGAGTTAGCTCTTCCTCTCGACAGCCTTGCAGCAAAGCTCCGCCCGTCAGCTCCACCGGACGCGGTCGCAAGCGAGTGGTCATCAGCACCTTGCCCCGCATCTGCGGCAGACTCGATAGGTTGCGGAGAAACTGTTCGGCATAGGGATTAATGCAGTCGCGATCGTTCTGGCGTTCCGTTCGTGCCAACTCATCCCCTTGATATGCCGCTCCCATGCTGCTATAGGCGCGCAGCTCTCGCTCAAACCCATCCATGACCAGCAACACGGGCGATCGGCTCAGCAGATCTAGCAATTGATCTAGCTGCTGCCGGGGCGGCATCTCTTTCGGCTCCCGACCCATCAAATAGGTCAACGTCACCCGCATAAAAGCGTTGAAATCCGCCTGCGGCTCATAAAAGCTCCACCACACTACCTGCCGCCACTGCTGGCGGTTCACATCATGCAGCAGCCAGTACCAAGTCAGGGCACTTTTGCCAAACCCACCCAACGCCCGCAGCACCAACAAAGGCTGGCTGTCTTGATTCAGCCAATCGCTGAGCATCTGCCGTTCGGCAACTCGTCCGGTGAAGTGAGGCGGCATCCCGTAGGGGTGAGCCAACAGCCATTGTCTAGGCGTATTTTCCTGGGGTGGCTTTGCCGCTGGGGGTTTGCCCAGTGCCGTCAAGAGCTGCGTCCAGGCAAAGATCGGATCGTCTGGGTCAATGAAGTTGAGATAAGTCAAATAGCCAATGTCAGGCGGAAGCTCACAGGATTCTTTGAGCAAAGGAAAAGGAATCAGCCGCAGCTCTTTATTCAGCGGATCGGGAGTCTGAAGCAGATAGCGCTCAAACTCTGTCCATTTGCTTTCCAAATAATTGGGAGTTAGCACCATCAGCGTTTTGCGGCTCGTGGTAGCAGCCCGCTTCAACTCTGAAATAGCAGGCGCTCCTATCCGAAAATCTCGATAGTCAATGCAGCACTTCAACCCAGCATCTTCCAATCGTCGCAGCAGTTCTCCTTTCACCCACTGATCTTTGGTGCTGTAGGAAATGAACACATCGTATTCATACGAATTCGAGTCAGAAGGCAGTTGCTTAGAGGAATGACTCATGGGGCGATCGAACAGATTGGGCAGGAGCTTAACCAAATTCTATCCGGGGATAGATTAAATCAGCCGATCCAGATGCCGATTAGTGCCACTGACACATTCGCATCTGCCACCTTCGAGAGGCGAGTTCGGTTACAACTCGATTTGGTAAAATTGCCATAGTTGCGATCGCATTTGGCAGTTCCCATGCAAAAAATCATCGACTTGCCAGATGAACTGGCAGAATCCTTAGAGATTTATCTGAGCGAACATCCTGACGAAAGTATCCTTAGCTTAATTCAATCCGCATTAGCAATGAAATGGGTGCCAAAAGATAGTGCGAAACTGCTGCAATTCGCAGGAATTGTCTCCCATGCTCCCCATGAAGCCGCAGATCACGCAGAGGATCAGGAAGCTTGAGACAACTTGTTTTGGATGCAGGGCCGCTGATTGCGCTGTTCTATGCCAAAGATTCTTACCATAGCCAAAGTGTGGCTGGCTTTACTCAGTTAAGTCAAGCCAGAACAATCTTGCTAACTCCGATCCCAATTGTCTTTGAGGTCTACAAGTGGCTACTCCAGCGAACCAGTCCAGGCTTGGCTCAACAAACCCTGGAAACAATGGAAAAAAGCCTGCACCTTATGGCCATCAATCGAACAGAATTTGATGACCTGACAGCCATGATCTACGCTTTACCCCAGTGGCAAGGAACCCTAGAAGATGCAACCGTTGCAGCAATGGCATTACATTACCGATGTCCGGTTTGGACGCTAAACTTTAGAGACTTTGGCATCTTTTCCAAACTCAAATTTTGGAATCCTAGCTAGTTGTACGGAGCGATCGTCTCTACTCTTGTGCTCTCCTACAACAAGATTTGCAGTGTGAGGGGCGAACAGTGCTTCTTTGTAGCTCTCTCTAGGTTAGGGCTGGCAGCCTAAGTTCACACAGGTCTGAAGGTCTAAGAAGCATTAGGCTATAGTCATTGGGCTATGTGGAAGGAGATAGGGCAACCATGAAACTCATATCCGACTGGGGATTTAGTCAGGAAAGCTGGAAAGGTCAGCGGGGAGAATATTTGCTGTTACTACAGGCAGTGCTAATGATTGGCTTTGTGCTGATGCCTGTATATCGTCCGGCTTGGCTCTCGGTGTCGCCGCCCTGGCTTTACGGAGTGTGGGCGATCGCTCTTCTCCTATTCCTCCCTGCTGCCTTCGGCGTAATCAAGGCATTGCTTGATCTGGGGCAAAATCTCACGCCGTTGCCCTATCCCAAACAGGATGGAGAGCTTGTGCAAACTGGTATGTATGGCATCGTTCGGCACCCGCTCTACAGCAGCATTCTCCTGGCTGAGCTGGGTTACGCGATCGGTCAGTTGAGTCTATCGCACCTAGGAGCCATGCTGCTATTGCTTTTGCTGCTGAACTACAAGGCTAGCCGAGAGGAAGTTTGGCTAAGCGATCGATACCCTGATTACGCTGTCTACCAGCACCGCGTCAAAAAACTAATTCCGTTTATCTTCTAAGATTTCCTTTTAAGGAGTTTAGTCTATGTCCGTCGATCCAATTCTTGCCACCCGTACTGAAACCGACAGCATGGGCGCAATCGAGGTGCCTGCCGATCGCTACTGGGGGGCACAGACCCAGCGATCGCTCAAATACTTTGCCATTGGGCATGACACGATGCCCCGCGAAATGATTCGGGCGATCGGCATTCTCAAAAAAGCGGCGGCAGTCGTCAATCAGCAGTTGGGTAATTTGCCAGAAGACAAAGCGGCGCTAATGATTCAAGCCGCTGATGAAGTCATTGCAGGAACATTAGATGATCATTTCCCCCTGCGCATCTGGCAGACGGGCAGCGGCACTCAGACTAACATGAATGCCAATGAAGTCATTGCCAATCGAGCGATCGCCCTTGCTGGAGGCGTGTTGGGCAGTAAAGCGCCGATCCATCCCAATGATCACGTCAATATGTCGCAGTCCTCAAATGACACCTTTCCCACCGCCATGCATATTGCCGCAGTTGAGGAAATCACCCGTCATCTGCTGCCGATGCTGACGCAACTTCGGGATGCTTTGGCCAGCAAATCTACCGATTTTCAAGACATTATCAAAATTGGGCGAACGCATCTGATGGATGCTGTGCCGTTGACTTTGGGGCAAGAGTTTTCCGGCTATGTTTCGCAGCTCGACAAAGATCTGGTACGTATTCAGAATAGCCTGCCCGATCTATATGAACTAGCGATCGGCGGTACGGCAGTCGGCACAGGACTCAACACCCATCCTGAATTCGCGGTGCGCGTGTCAGAAAACATTGCTCAGCAAACGGGATTGCCCTTTGTCTCGGCACCCAACAAATTTGCGGCTTTGGCGGCTCATGATGCGATCGTCTCAACTAGCGGTGCCTTGAAAACACTGGCGGCTTCGCTGATGAAAATTGCCAATGACATCCGCTGGATGGGTTCTGGCCCCCGCTGTGGCTTGGGTGAGCTATTGCTGCCAGAAAATGAGCCAGGTTCTTCCATCATGCCGGGTAAGGTTAATCCAACGCAGTGCGAAGCCATGACCATGGTGTGCGTTCAGGTAATGGGCAATGATGCAGCGATCGCCATTGCTGGCTCTCAGGGCAATTTTGAGCTAAACGTATTCAAACCCGTGATGATTTTTAACTTGCTCAACTCCATTCGGCTATTGGCAGATGCAGCTCATTCCTTCACCCATTATCTAGTGGTGGATATCAAGCCTAATCGCAGCCAAATTGAGCGCTTCCTCCAGAATTCTCTAATGCTGGTGACGGCTCTCAATCCTCATATTGGCTATGACAACGCTGCCAAAGCTGCTAAAAAAGCCCATCTGGAAGGCACGACCTTAAAAGCAGCCTGTGTGTCGTTGGGCTTGTTGAATTCAGAACAGTTTGATCTGTTTGTCCGTCCAGAAAAAATGTTGGGTAATTAGCGTAAGTAATCATACAAAATGAATTTCCCAATTTTGGTGAGGTGAAGCTTGCAGGGGCGCACCCGACCAAAATTGGGTTTGCAAATATTTTTGTCCATCGTGCCGTCTGACTGCTGCAAGTAACCTTTGCATCTTCACCCAGACCTCCCTTCAGTTCGCTCTGGTCAAGTTGTTATGCAGTGCCTCAAGCAAGAGTAGCTGAAAAACACAGTTGGTCATGATAGGAACTTGGTTCTAATCTATCTGTGTAATTGGCGCAGACAGTGATGTTGGTGTATCCACACTCTCGCAAACACATCATAAATTCTTCTCGACCAAACCAATGCAACGGAAGATGCTGTAACTCTGTATCAATCAACTTTCCATCTTTCCATTTCTCATATCGAATTAGCGTATGTTCAACTTGCTCCAACCAGTTGATCCAAGATGAGGTTTGCATCACAATCACGGAATTATCTGAGCATTCGATAGGCTCCCTTTGGTTTACAGTATTTTCTGTTTTGAAAGAGTCAATCGGCAATGCTAAATCTATGAAAATTCGTCCCTTGGGTTCTAAATGTCTGGCAAATGCTTGTAGGGTTGAGAGGGCGGCTGTTCGTTTTCCTAGCAACATGAAAGAACCTAGCGTCACAACAATTGCACTGAATTTGCCTGGAACATTTAAGCTTTCAATTGAACCCTCGTAAAGTATGGGGCTTAAGCCTCTGGCTACACAATTCCGTTTACAAGCCGCCAGCATATCCGGTGATGTATCAATTCCCTCAACATTTAACCCAGCCTCCAGTAGAGGAATCAGTAAGCGACCTGAACCAACCATTCCCTCCAAGATTCTTCCACCAATTTTGGAGAGATGTTGAATTAAATAGGAAACATCTGGGTATTCCCCATCGATCGGTTTGGTCAACTCGTACACTTCCGTACACAATTTTCCGTATGTGGTTAGCGTCATCTTCACCGCCTACTGCTAGTTAAGCACTGTTCTAAAGATAACTTCCTGAGATGTCCAATCCTAATCAAAGACCTGAATAGCCTGCTTTGCGCTACAACTCAAGCAGCATAACTGCTTAGGCATTTTCTGAGAAAGAACCTACCCACTTTTATCAAGAAATCTCCTTGATATAGCCGGATTAAGCAATGCCCCTTTAAAGGGCTTAGGCTGCCGCCGTATGGAGATAATTAAGAAGTATGACATCAAAAAGCGCCCTCCTGAAGGAGAGCGCTTTGAAACCTAACTCAGGAGCCGACTGACCCGCCTCTAGCCGTTGATGGCAGGAGCAGTGATAGCCACAGGAGCCGCTTCACCCGCAGCCAAGTCCAACGGGAAGTTGTGAGCATTCCGCTCGTGCATCACTTCCATCCCCAAGTTCGCACGGTTCAAAATGTCTGCCCAGGTGGAGACCACGCGACCCTGCGAGTCGATGATGCTCTGGTTGAAGTTGAACCCGTTCAGGTTGAATGCCATTGTGCTGATGCCCAATGCCGTCATCCAGATACCCACCACTGGCCATGCACCCAACAAGAAGTGCAAGCTGCGGGAGTTGTTGAATGAGGCGTATTGGAAGATCAACCGACCGAAGTAGCCGTGAGCCGCAACGATGTTGTAGGTCTCTTCTTCTTGTCCAAACTTGTAGCCGTAGTTCTGCGATTCGGTCTCGGTGGTCTCACGCACTAGGGAGGAGGTGACCAATGAACCGTGCATCGCACTGAACAACGCACCACCAAACACACCTGCTACGCCCAACATGTGGAAGGGGTGCATCAGGATGTTGTGCTCAGCTTGGAACACGAACATGAAGTTGAAGGTGCCGGAGATACCCAAAGGCATGCCGTCAGAGAAGGAACCTTGTCCGATCGGGTAGATCAGGAAAACTGCGGTTGCGGCTGCAACAGGGGCAGAGTAAGCCACGCAGATCCAAGGACGCATACCCAGACGGTAGGAAAGTTCCCATTCACGTCCCATGTAGCAGAAGACGCCAATCAGGAAGTGGAAAACCACCAACTGGTAAGGGCCGCCGTTGTACAGCCACTCGTCGAGTGAAGCTGCTTCCCAGATGGGGTAGAAGTGCAAGCCGATCGCGTTGGAGGAAGGAACGACTGCACCGGAAATGATGTTGTTGCCGTACATCAAGGAACCGGCAACAGGCTCACGGATGCCGTCAATGTCGACAGGAGGCGCGGCGATGAAGGCGACGATGAAGCAGATGGTGGCGGAGATCAGGGTGGGGATCATCAGGACGCCGAACCAGCCGATGTAAAGGCGGTTGTCGGTGGAGGTGACCCACTCGCAGAAGCGTGACCAGAGGTCAGCGCTTTCGCGTCTTTGTACAGTAGTTGTCATGGTTGATAAGTCCAGGTTGGTGAAGTGGGATAGAAGTCGTATCTGTTGTGTATGCCGTTATCTTAACTGGAATGTGAAGAAATGTAACGAACTCTCGGCACAGTTTTCCTGATAGAAAACATAAGCGTAGCTTATTGAAGCTTTGGCAGCGATCGCCCTACCTCATCTATCTTCAGGTACTGGCTCTCTGGAGTGAAGTTCACGTTGGTTCTTTACAATAAGGACAGGTATAGGAACACCTGCCGCTCTCGGAGGTTCAACCATGACTGTCACCACTGCTAAATGGTCAGTTGAAGACTATCACCACATGATTGAGACGGGGCTGCTAGACGATCGCCCCGTCGAATTGCTCAATGGAGAAATTATTGAGATGACCCCAGAGCGGGAACCCCACGCCTTTTACAGCCGCACTTCAGCCAAATATTTAGAAGTCTTGCTGGGGGAGCAAGCTGAGGTACTTCAAGGTAAGCCGATTACCATGCCTAGCAACAACTCTGAACCTCAGCCTGACATTGCAGTGGTACAGCCTTTGGGGCGTGAATACCTGCAACACCACCCCTATCCCGAAAACATCTTTTTACTGATTGAGTTCTCTCACTCTAGCCTCAAGAAAGACTTAGATCCGAAGGCTAAAGCCTATGCTGCTGCTGGCATTGCTGAATATTGGGTGGTCAACTTGAGAACGATGGAGCTGATCGTGATGCGCGACCCGGTTGAAGGTGAATACCGATCGCAGGTGACTTGGAGGGAAGACACTATTAACCCCTTGGCGTTTGCGGATGTGTCGGTGTCGGTCAATCGGATGTTGAGTTAGGAGGGGCGATCGCCCTCTCCAGGAATGCTCGTTTGCTCTGGGGCTTGGATTGAGGGGCTTGGATTGAAGAGATGCAGCGATCGCCAACCGCAGACATCATGATTGAAGAAATCTCCTTGACTCAGTGTACCTAAATCCATGACAGACGCATTCCGCACTTCTCGACTCCAGCAGGCGATCGATATTGCAGAGGTTCTATCGCTAGGAGAGCGGTAATTGTTGCTGAAGATTTTAGCAAAGCGGCTGCGGAGGCAACAAGGTCAACAACTATGCCGTCGATGGGCTGATCGAAGCAGTAATAGGCAAAGGAGGAAGAGTGAGCGATTTACGGAGTCCTGTTAAATCCTGTCAACTACTGTCTAGTTGTGGGTTCTTCCACAGGACGAATAATTGTCGCATCTGGTGTAACTTGAGGTCTAAAAATGGCTTGCAATGCTTCTTCTAAAGTGGGCGACATAACAATCCGATTCTCGTAAGCAACAATTACCCGTACCAGCGTTGGCAGACTATTTTGAGTCGCTTCTAGGTACAGCGGTTCCACATACAGCAGCGACTGTTCGATGGGCACGATCAGCAAATTTCCCTGAACTGCCCGTGAACCCTGACGGTTCCAAAGCGAGATCTGTTGAGAAATCACTGGGTCTTGATTAATGCGCGCTTCGATTTGTTCAGGGCCATAAATCAACCGTTCTTTCGGGAAGGTATACAACAACAATTTGCCATAGTTCTCACCGTCCGATCTTGCTGCCAGCCAAGCAATCAAGTTAGTTCGCTGCCGAGGTGTATAGGGCAACAGCAAAATAAACTCTTCAAACGGCACGGCAGGCAAGCTAGTAATCAGATAATAGGGTTCAACGGGACGAGCCTCATCGCCATACACCTCATTGGGAATCTGCCACTGGTCTTCTCGGTTATAAAATACCTGTGGATCAGTCATGTGATAGGTCATCAACCGCTCCGATTGCAGCTTGAAAAAATCTACGGGATAGCGAAGATGGCTACGTAGACTGGCAGGCATCGCTGTAAGCGGCTTGAATAGGTTGGGAAAGATTTTTGACCAGGTGGTAATAATCGGATCGCTGGGATCAGCCACATAAAAATCAACAGAACCGTGATAAGCGTCAATCACGACTTTGACCGAGTTGCGAATATAGTTAATGCCTTCACTGCCTAGATCAGAATAGGGATAGCGATCGCTCGTTGTGTAGGCATCTACAATCCAGTAGAGGTAATTCTGGTCATTCTGCTCTGGTGTTTGCACATTAGCTGTTTGCACATTGGCTGTCACCAGATAGGGATCGCTGTCATAGCGTAGGAAGGGGGCGATTGCTTGAATCCGATGTTTGATATTGCGGCGGAACAGCACCTTTGTTTCTGGCAAGAAATCGCGGGTCACAAATAAGCGCCAATCGCGTAGGTAAACTGCAAATAGGCTGCGTCGCCACCAGGAACCCATGTTAATGCCGCCCCGCCCGTCGTAAACGTTGTAGGCATTGTCACTACCGCTGGGATAATCCAACTCCTGCGTTAGGGTTTGAGTCATGACATAGGTGTTAGGAAGCTCGCCATAGTAGATTCGGGGTTGCCCAATCGGAATACTGGCGCGGATGGCAGGACTGGATGTTGTCAGTGCCCCTGCTTCACCACTCGTAATGTCTTTGACAAAGTAATCTGGCAGCCCACCCGTGCCCACTGTATTCACTGGGCTAAGCGTGAAGCCGTACCCATGCGTGTAAATCAAATGACGATTTACCCAGGTCTTGGCTTCCTGAGGAACCGCACTGTAGTCCAATTCCCGTGCTGCGATCAACACCTGCCGTTGTTCAGTTGAAGCAAGGGGGGGCGGTGCTGGACGCTCCTGAGGAGTTGCAGGCGACGAACGGGCGGGCACATCAGTTTGGAAAGCATAGCGGTCGATGTCTGCGTCGGGAAAGCGGTAGTATGGACGAATTTGCTGCAATTGCTGATTTGTTTGCAGCAAGGGGCGCTGATCCCATAAGCGAATGTTGCGAATCGTCAAGTCGTTGGCGGTTAAATCCGCTTCTGTAAGTTCTCCTTGAGGGTCAAAGTTGCTGGACTCGATCACTTCTAATCCAAATGCCTGACGGGTGAGCGCAATCGTTCGTTCGATAAAAGGTCGCTCCTGTACTAGCTCATTCGGCTGCACAATCAAATACTGAACGACCTCCGGTGCAATCGCCCCTGCAACCACCGAAATTCCGAACAATCCCAGCCCAATGTTGACCCAGCGACGCGGAGATTTGGGTCGCCAGAAGATAGTGCGCCAAAGCAGATAGAGCGCGATCGCCAGAGCCAGAAGACTCACCCCTGTATAAATCGGGAGTTGAACCGTAACATCGGTATAGCTTGCCCCAAAGGCAACCCCCCGAAGTGAATACAACAATTCATATCGGCTCAACCAATAGCTTAAAGCAATGACACCCAACAACCCGCTACCCACTCCATACAAGTGTCGCAGTTGCGCTGATGAAAAACCCGGAAATCTGCCCTGACTCAGGCTATCTCCTGACAACAGATAGGTCAGTGCCACCGCAATAAACCCGTATACAAATAGCCCAAACAGCCACAGTTCCACCAATTCCAAAAGCGGCAAGGAAAAAATGTAAAAACCAACATCACGCCCAAACAGTGGTTCAGAGATGTTAAATGATGTGGGATGTTGATATTGCAGAACAACAGCCCATTGTTGTGACAGCAACCAGGCAAGTAAGATGCTGAATATAATGGCGATCGCCCTCAGCAAAAAGCGAGGATAAATTAGAAGGGCGATTGTAATCCCCAGCACTCCACCCAGCAGCCAAACTTGACCAATTAATTGCGGGATAATTCGCCAGAGGCTCTTAGGATTGAGACGAGACACAAATGAGCTGGAAAACGTCGCACCATTGTGCCAGTATTGGACAGCAAGTTGACCGTAGTACAGTAGTAACAGCCCCACTACTAGACTTAATCCGATCGTCAGGGGCAGGAGAACGCGCAGTCTAAGAGCAACAGTTGACGGAAGAGAAAATGGAGAAGAGCGCGATGGTTGTACTGAGTGTGAGGGTTTTCTGAGTTCCTCACGATGATGACCCTCTCCATGAAGAGGATGCTTCCATCGCTGAGCTATTGCCAGATTGCCCAGTAAGTAAACCGCCGTAAATCCTGCTACAGCGATTAGGATAGCCAGCCGAACCTGAAATTTGAGCAGGAATGCTGAGAGGTAAGTAAGTTCTTGAAACCAGAGCATTTCTGCCCCTAGTCGGGAGACTAAATCAAGCAGTAATCCTACTCCTAGGAGAAGCGTAAGCAGTTGAAATAAGCGTTTCCAGCCCACAAGCGTTACTAGCCAAAGTAGCGGCAGCGATAAGTTTTTTGGAAATCTTCAGGCAAGTCCTTATCTTCGCTCTTTTCTATTCTACTAAGCAGCTATGCCTGCCTAAGAATAGATTTCTAAATTCAGACAGCGCTGCTGATAAACCACCTTACTATCAAGCCTGCCGATGAAGTAGTCATCAATAGCCAAAATAATTTGACAACGCTGAAGCCATAACGACGTAGTTCTAGCCTGACCAAAGCCTTGGCTGAGAGGATGGCAATAACCTTCAGAAAAATATGTAGCCACACCAGCATAACGGAAACCAGCGCAGCACAGCCAGCGAGCAGTGTAAAGGCAAACATAGCTGTGTTCACCTGGGTTAGGGCGGGGACTATTATGAGTGGCATCGGCTGAGAACCGCTTCTAGAGAACCTTTAATGTTAGGACTTACGCATTTTTGTTGTGTGTGGTGGGCGCAGCCCACCACACACAACAAAAATGCACTACAGCTAGAGGGCTTGCGTAAGTCCTATGTAAATCATGTTGCTATCCGTTCCCTGGTGCAGCGTTGCCATGTACTAAAACTGCGACTCAAAGGGAATGACCACTCGTTTCCCATTGGCAAATGGTACAGCAATTTTTCGGGTAGTCCTTACCTCTTAAGGACTGCTCTTTTTCGCTCATAATGACAGCTGTAGACCAAACAAGACATGATGCAAACCCTGTGGCATTTTTTCGCAGTCAGTTCTCCATCGTTGCGATCCCTTTTCGCTCCCTTTCTGCCATCCGAGCCAGTGACCGATCCAGTGGCAATCTTTCTGGTCATCATCGCAATCATGCTCGTTGCACCCCTGCTGTTTGAGCGACTGCGGCTACCAGGCATTGTCGGCTTAATTCTAGCAGGCGTGGTTGTGGGTCCCCACGGCTTTGGTTTCCTAGAGCGAGACACCACGATCGTCCTGCTGGGCACTGTGGGATTACTCTTTCTCATGTTTATGGCGGGGTTAGAAACTAGCCTAGACGACTTGAAATTTAACGCCAGGAAAGCGGTAATTTTTGGCTTAGCGACCTTTGCGGTGCCGATGGTGCTGGGGATTATCGCTATGAGTCTATTGGGTTACTCGTTTCTGTCAGCCGTTTTGGTGGCATCGTGCTTTGCCTCTCATACGCTGCTAGCGTTACCGATCGCCAGCAAACTGGGGATTATGCGATCGCAATCAGTGACGGTGACACTAGGTGGCACTCTGATCACAAACGTGTTGGCATTGCTGGTGCTGGCGATCGTCGTCAAGGCACATCAGGGGAATCTAACCCTGAGTTTCTGGCTTTTTCTGCTGCCTTCGTTAGCTGTCTACACGTTTGTTACCTTGTGGGGCATTCCCAGGTTAGGACGCTGGTTTTTCCGCCGCTTTGGACATGATGAAGGCGCAGAATTTACTTTTGTGGTGGCAGCGCTGTTTGTGGTATCCTACTTCGCCAAACTGATTGAGATTGAACCGATCATTGGCGCTTTTTTGGTAGGCATTGCGATCACGCAACTGATTCCACAACTCAGCCCCTTAATGAATCGGATTCAGTTTATTGGTAATACGCTGTTTGTGCCGTTTTTCTTGATCTCGGTGGGGATGCTGGTCAATCCGCTGATTTTGTTTCAGGAGCCACGATCGCTCATGGTGTCTGCGGTGATGGTGGGGGTAGCGCTCGTGGCAAAGTTTTTGCCTGCTTGGGGTGCTAGCAAGCTGTTTGGCTTTGATTTTGCCAACATGATGGTGATCTTTGGGCTATCTGTTGCACAAGCCGCTTCGACCTTGGCAGCGATTACGGTCGCCTACAACATTGAGCTGGTTGATCAACTCACGGTCAATGGTACGGTCGCCATGATTTTAGTCACCTGCATAGCTTCTCCCTGGATCACAGCACGCTGGGGGCAGGGCATGAAAGACAGCAGCCCCAAGGCAACGCCACTGCAAAGCGGTAGTATGTCTCAGGCATCGATTCAATATCGCATTTTGGTGCCAGTGGCAAATCCCAGTACAGAAGATAACCTGCTGCAACTGGCGTTAATTTTGGCAAAAAGTACGGGAGGCACCTTGCTACCGCTCCATGTGTTGTCGGATGCGGATGCACCTATTTCCGCTGAGGCAAAACTACAACAAGGGCGGTTATTGGCCGCCGCCGAGACGATCGCCCATGCGGCAGTGACAAATGTGGAGCCAATTGGTCGCGTGGATGACTCGATCGACAAAGGCATTTTGCGAACGGCTCAAGAGCGCAACGCCAATCTGCTCATCTGCGGCTGGAAGGGTTACTCGACCTACCGAGATAATTTCTTTGGCAGCGTGATTGACAATGTTGCCCGTCGCACGCTGGTTCCTATACTGATTACTCGCTTTACGCAACCGATTTCATCCACGCGGCGGATCTTTTTAGCGATCGCTGCTACAGAAACAAAAACGGCTAGTTTTCAACAAACGCTGTTGCTCACGCGCACACTTGCAACAGAGCTGAAAGCCACCTTACAGATCTTACAAATAGTTTCTAATCCCCGCCTGGCAAATACGGCTCACGAGATTCCGGGTTTGAGTGCAGACATGCCCGTGCAACAAATACGGGGTAAGTTTGTGAATCAGGTTGCTCAGATCTTAAAGAGGGATGATCTGCTAGTTATCATGCACAATGCCCATCCAGAGCGGTTGAACGTGCCCACGCTAGGCGTTGAACCGGAGGCGATCGCACGGCAGCATCCTGAGCTTTCTGTGATCATTGCTTACTTTCCTCGTCTGGTATGAGGCTTTTATCCCTTCTTCGCTCAGTCCACGATGCGATCGCCTAACAGTTATACATGCGCAAAACTCATGTATAACTGTTGGCTCCATAGCTGTTTCGGGGAGATCGACAGTAAAGTTTCTAACAGCACTCCCAGCAACGCTTCCCCTCGTTTTCTAGCATTGTGGGCAAACTCGAAAAAGCCCAGGTAGAGCGGCAATTTCTCCTGTGAGACGCCCCGATGAAGACGCAGCCAGGAACGCAACAGTGACCAAAATCCTTCCATAGTGTTGATATGCACCTCACAAAATCCGTCTTGGTCGTCGTCACGAGCCTATTCTCCAGAGCCATGACAAACGGTTTGGTGCTCATAGCCCCATGCCTTCAGCGAATTGTAGATGCCATATTCATTGGTGTAAACGGTTGCTCCTTGACCAAGGGTGCCTTTGATAATGGGTTCAATCGTCTGTTGTTGAACGTTTTCAAGCATCCGAATCACTACTTTTCCACCCCGCTCTATCATCGGTAACATTTAGCATCATCAATCAGGTTGTTAAGGTTGAACATAGCTTTGCTCAAAGCTTGTAGTCTCTTTGTATCTGATCAATTCTCTCTTGTACCTCGACCTCCCTGGAACAGCTATAGAGCCTTGCTTTAAAAGGCTCTATAGCTGGTTACAAGTCTTCCCGATCGCCCCTTAGAAGCTGGATTTGAGCAACTCACCGACCAGATGAATCTGTTTGTTTGTCCCGTAGTCCATCAGCTCAACTTACAGCTTATATTTTCATCCCAATGGAGTGATTAATGAGGGATACCTAAGAAACAGCATCGCAGTGTCGATCAAGCCAGTAGATTGACCCGTTATATCGAAGGATTCAACTGTACCTTGAGACAACGGGTATCCCGGTTGGTTAGAAAGTGTTTGTCGTTCAGTGATTAATGAGGGTTGAGCAAGGAGGTAGCTGAGCCAGCTCCTTTACAGCTCCTCTATAATCTTCAAAAGCCTTTTGTGCATGGCTTCCCAATTTCTGTGCTGTCTCAAAAGTCTGGCTAACTCCTATGTCTACTCGTTCAAGCTTCAAGATTGTCAAAGATAGGCGTGATTACAATGCCTGGATCGCGGCAGAAACTCTAGAAGACTACGCCTTAAGGTTCGCTCCTAAGTCCTTCCGAAGATGGCCAGAGTGGTTGGTTGCCAGCACATCAATCGGGGGACTTTCCTTTCTGGCGTTGGAAGCGATCGGAGGATCTCTCGCAATCCGCTATGGATTTGCCAATTCTTTCTGGGCAATCATTGTCGTCGGCGTGATCATTTTCCTGACGGGACTACCGATCGCCTACTATGCTGCAAAATACAACGTTGACATTGATTTGCTGACGCGAGGTGCCGGATTTGGCTATCTGGGTTCCACCATCACGTCTTTAATCTACGCTTCATTTACCTTTATTTTCTTTGCGCTAGAAGCCGCCATCATGGCGCAAGCCCTAGAGCTGTACTTTCACCTGCCTCTGTATCTGGGCTATATCGTCTGCTCTTTAGTGATTATTCCGCTCGTATTTTTTGGCGTGACGCTGATCAATAAGCTTCAGCTTTGGACTCAGCCTATTTGGATCACGCTGATCGTGCTGCCCTACCTCTGCATTTTCTACAAAGAGCCGGATGCTCTCACAAACTGGGTACAGTTTGCGGGTGAGACGGGTAGCGCTTCCTTCGATCCACTCCTCTTTGGTGCCGCCGCAACTACGTCTTTCTCCTTAATTGCCCAGATTGGAGAGCAGGTTGATTATCTGCGGTTTCTGCCGGATAAACAAGAAAGCAACAAGGGCAAATGGTGGCTAGCTCTAGTTTTAGCAGGGCCGGGTTGGGTGCTGATTGGCTGTGCCAAACAGTTAGGCGGCGCTTTTCTGGCATCCTTAGCGATCGCCCATGGCGTGAGTCTTGCGAAAGCCAACGAACCCACCCAAATGTATCTGGTGGGGTTTGAGTATGTCTTCTCAAATCCAGAGGTGGCGATGGCTGTAACGACTTTATTCGTGCTGGTTTCTCAAATCAAAATTAATGTTACTAATGCCTATGCTGGGTCTCTGGCTTGGTCAAATTTCTTTTCTCGGCTAACCCGTAGCCATCCAGGGCGCGTGGTTTGGCTCGTATTTAATGTGTTAATTGCCCTGCTGATGATGGAGCTGGGCGTATTCTCTACGTTAGAAGCTGTTTTGGGGCTGTACTCAAATGTGGCGATCGCCTGGGTCGGTGCCTTGGTTGCCGATTTGGTTGTCAATAAACCCTTGGGTCTTAGCCCTCCCTATATTGAGTTCAAGCGGGCGCATCTCTACAGTATTAATCCTGTCGGATTTGGCTCAATGCTGATCGCCTCGTTGGTGTCCATGGCGGCTTTTGTCGGTGCATTTGGGTCGGTCGCCAAAGCCTTTGCGGCATTCATTGCTTTAGGGCTATCTTTTGTGTTGGCTCCCGCGATCGCGGTGCTCACTAAAGGAAAATACTACATCGCTCGTGAAGATGACTATGCGGGTTATAATCATGCGGATCACAATCACGCAATTTCCTGCTGCATCTGTGAGAAAGAATATGAGCCGCAAGATATGGCATTTTGTCCCATCTACAGCGACTCTATCTGTTCACTGTGTTGCAGCCTCGATTCTTGTTGCCACGACGCCTGTAAGATAACCCCTATTTCTGATAGCCAGCCCTCTATGCCAGAAATGGCACAAGTTTTTCAAGGACTTTTTCAGGAAAAGCTCTCCCCTAAGCTGGGTGCAAAGCTGCTAATCTATCTAGCACTTTTCTTGTCTTTATGCGGTCTACTCGGAGCCATCTTCGGATTTGTCTACTACCAGAGAGTGGTGACTGCGTCTCTGCTGCCTGAGATCGCCACTCAGCAGATCACTTCAACTTTAGTAGAAGTGTATGCAATTCTCTCCGTCTTGATTGGCGTGGGAGCCTGGTGGCTCATACTCACTCAAGAGAGCCGTCAGCTCGCAGAAACTCAGCTCCAGGAAAAAGCACAACAGCTTGAACAAACTCTGCACAATTTGCAGCAAGCAGAAGCCCAGCTGATTCAAACTGAAAAAATGGTGGCACTCGGTGGATTGGTAGCTGGGATCGCCCATGAGATTAATACCCCCATTGGCATTGGAGTCACTGCCGCTTCGCTGCTGATGGAAAAAACGATCGCCTTCTCTGAGCGCTTCCAGAACGGTACAATGAAACGCTCAGAGTTAGAAAGATTTTTGGATATGGCTCAACAGAGCAGTCAGATGACGCTCTCTAACTTGGAGAGAGCCGCAGAGCTAATTCAGAGTTTTAAGCAGGTTGCAGTCGATCAATCTAGCGAATCAAAACGGCTGTTTAATTTCAAGACTTATTTAGAAGAAATCCTGCTGCAACTTAGCCCCAAACTTAAAGCCACAAAGCATAGTGTTGATGTGCAGGGCGATCCGCATCTGACTTTAAACAGCTATCCTGGCGCACTCTCTCAAATCGTCACAAACCTGGTGATGAACTCCCTCCTTCATGCTTATGAGTCAGAGGAGCAAGGGCATATTGCATTAACCTTTAACCAGACAGAAGAAAACGTCATTTTTGAGTATGCTGATGATGGCATTGGGATAATTTCAGAAAACCTAGGCAAGATATTTGAACCTTTTTTTACCACTAAACGCGGACAGGGGGGAAGTGGGCTAGGCTTACATATCGTCTACAATCTCGTGACTCGAAAACTAGGAGGAACAATCCAATGCAAAAGCCAGCCTGGAAAAGGAACAACGTTTGTGATCAAATTACCCAATATTCAAAATCAAGCCTAAAACCCTGAACCCACTCACAGCGGGTAGCACAGAGGCTTAGGATCTGATTTTCATTTAGGTTAGACTACTTTATGTCAAGCAGTACACAAGATGTTTTTTCTGATGCTCAAAATGATAAATCCATTTTCACTCAAGAAAGTGAAGAAATCTCTTTTGCAGACGAAACAGAGACTAGCCAACCTGCCAAAAGCTGGAAAATACTAATTGTAGATGATGATATTGAAGTCCATAAAGTGACTGAGTTAGCGCTGAGCGATTTCACATTTGAGGAAAAATCACTCAGTTTCATTAGCGCTTACTCTGCCCAAGAAGCCAAACACTTGATTCAAGCCCATGCTGACATCGCCATTATTTTTTTAGATGTGGTGATGGAGACAGAGACGGCAGGCTTACAGGTGATCAAATATGTTCGAGAGGAGCTAGGAAACCTACTCGTCAGAATTATTCTACGAACTGGGCAACCTGGTCAGGCTCCTGAGAATGTTGTCGTGGTGAACTACGGCATTGATGATTACAAGACAAAGACCGAGTTGACCGCTCAAAAACTGTTCATTACAGTCATCACGGCTCTAAGAGCATTTTCTACCCTGATGCAAATGCTGGAAATGAGCCAAGCCCTAAAGCTAGAGCTAATTCACTACAAACAAGTGGAGACAAATTTACAGAGCAGTGAGATTTTGCAGGGCAAGCAAAACCCAAAATCGCTCAAAGCCGGACTGTTGGAGCGATCGCTCCAAGTGTTTCAGCAGGATTCACAGCAATTTGGGCAACATGAAAAAATAGAGGTTTTAGGTCAATTAGTTACAGAAATTACCCATGGAGTTGTCCAGGAGCCGAATCAATCGTGTGCGGTTTACACCATGTCAATCATCGCCCGCATCGCCCGTATGGTGCTGCGAATTACCGACGAACATTCTGCCAAATTAGGCATCTCACAAAGTAAATTAGCGGTTTTACTCTACCTCAGCAGCGAGTCTGAACCGGGTGCAAGTCCATCGTCGATCGCCAAACACTGTGGCGTTTCCCGCGCAGCCATGACGGGATTACTAGACGGATTAGAGCAAGATGGCTACGTTGAGCGCGACGATCATCCATCCGATCGACGGGCTTTGAGGATCAAAATGACTCAAAAAGGTCAGCAATTCTTAGATTGGATTGCACCCCAAGATCAGTATTGGATGTCTGAGGTGATGGATTCTCTAGACGAAGCTGAGCGCAGGAAGCTGATTGATCTGGTAGTTCGGGTGATTAAGCTATTCGATAAAACGGTAGCCCCTGACCCGTAAAAGGGCGGCATTAATGAATTAGAGGATAGATTTTGGTGTAAACAGTGCGCAGGGTAATCCTTTCGCGCCAGAGTTTATCTTGGCTTCGAAGGCTTTAAGAAGGAATATCCCGATTAGAAAAGTGCTTTAGACGACCCAAAGTAGTTAAGCGCTTAATTATTTATTTGTTTAATGTAAGTCCTGATACAAACTCTCTTTTCCCTACTCTCTATTATTCACTCATGCAGCCAAAGGCTTAGAAGCGATTCTGCCATTGGCGTGAGCTTGAAAGACAAGAATTTAGTTAATTCAGCGCGATCGACGGTCGGAATGGTTCGGAGTCGTCAAAAAGATTCACTCAGGTGATGTCATTAGGGTCAGTTCCCTGATTTCAGAGAAGTTTTGATCAGCTATCAGACAGTACATAATATTTATTGGAGGTTGCAATGTCTTATCACGGCGATATTTCGTCTAGCGATGATGCAGTGGGAGTTGCGGTTGTTAACTACAAAATGCCGCGTCTTCACACGAAGGAAGAGGTGATTGAGAACTGTAAAAAGATCTCTACGATGATTGATGGAATGAAAGTTGGATTACCGGGAATGGACTTGGTGATCTTTCCAGAGTATTCCACACATGGCATTATGTACGATGCCAAGGAAATGATGGAGAATGCAGCAACAATTCCTGGTGCGGAAACCGAAATCTTTGCTGAAGCCTGCATCCGGAACAAGGTCTGGGGTGTTTTTTCACTCACGGGCGAGAAGCATGAAGATCATCCCAACAAAGTGCCCTACAACACTTTGATCCTGATGAACGATCAGGGTGAAATTGTTCAAAAGTACCGCAAGATTATGCCTTGGACACCCATTGAAGGATGGTATCCCGGCAACTGCACCTATGTCTCAGATGGCCCCAAGGGATTGAAGATCAGCCTGATCATTTGTGATGACGGCAACTATCCTGAAATCTGGCGTGATTGTGCCATGCGGGGAGCTGAGCTGATCATTCGCTGCCAAGGCTACATGTACCCTGCGAAAGAGCAGCAGGTTCTTGTCTCTAAAGCGATGGCATGGATGAATAATATCTATGTAGCCGTTGCCAATGCCGCAGGGTTTGACGGCGTTTACAGCTACTTTGGACACTCGGCGGTGATTGGCTTCGACGGTCGTACCCTGGGTGAGTGTGGCGAAGAAGAGAATGGAATTCAGTACGCAGCCTTGTCTAAGTTTGCCATTCGAGATTTCCGCAAGAACTCTCAATCTCAGAACCATCTGTTCAAGCTACTGCATCGGGGATATACCGGGATGCTCAACTCGGGTGATGGCTCTGAAGGTATGGCGGAATGTCCTTACCAGTTCTATCGTGACTGGGTTCTCGATCCGAAGAAAGTTAAGGAAAAAGTGGAGTCACTGACGCGTCCTACCGTCGGCACCGAAGAATGTCCGATCGAGGGTTTACCCACACAGAAAATTAACGCCCCAGTTGAAAAGGCTAAGTCAGCAGCAGTTTCAGTCACGGTCTAAGGCTCTGCCTAACTAAAGAGGAAATTGACTATGGTTGATCCACAAGAAGCGCTTCGGATCAGGAAGCGATTAGAGGCGCTCAAGCGGGGAGGAGTTCACCGCGTTAAGGATAAAGATCCAATGCCCTCTGCTGTGCATGTTGTCGGCGTGGGTAAGGCGGGGGCTGATTTCATTGCCCAGATGATTCAGCAAGCTCCAGATGATTTTTTGACGGATAGCCGCACCCGATTTACAGCTCTGGCAGTAGATATTGGTGATCAGAATTTGCTCCAGGTGCGAGAACTAGCTGAGACCTTGCCCAGTGATCGCGCCCAGGTCAGAACCTTGGCTTTAGAAGTGCCTAGTCGGGATGAACTCTTTGGCTCACTCCGGCGATACCGCGAGTACCTGAAGTTAGAATATCCTCGATACTACTGGAATCCTAATTACGAACCCTGGTTGCCGGACACTATCGAGATTCCTAATGCAGGAGAATATTTTCCTCGGGCGATCGCCAAAGCTATCTACGGTAAGGCTTATTACGAGGGCGATCGGTTGATGGATCAGGAGCTACAAACGTTCGCTGAGAGCGTGGATGCTGCAACCTGTCAGTCGATCGTTTGTGTGGTTTTCGCCTTGGGAGATGGTACCGGAAGCGGTATCGTGGTTGATCTAGCGCGGCATCTGTCTAACGTGAAGTTTGGACGCAGAGCCTTGGTGCTCGGTATTGGCATCGCGCCTTGTGACGGTGATCCGGCTCACGAGCGCGATGGTAGCCTCTTCCCCACGCTCAATGAACTGGACTGTATGTTGGATCAGGACAAAAACCAGGGTGTCATTCAGGTTTGGGGCGACCTGTATCGCAACCCATTCACGGCTGGATTCCTCATGGTTTCTCAGAAGTCAGTTTGGCAAGAAACGGGTGATTTGGCGGCAACCCAGCAGAAAGTGAACGGTCAATTAATATCCTTTTTCACCCGCAATCAGGGGCTAGATGTCTATGAGACGCTGCGACTTCTGAACTGGGTGGGTGCGCCACCCTCGCAGCACATGGCGGCACGTAGCCAGTATGGGGCACGTTGGGCACACCTATTTGGATTTACCAATTTTGAATCCTCCATTGATGACTTGCCTAGCAAACTCGGCATCATGGCAGGCACCTTTAACCCGGACTTTTTTGAAATCCGCGTTTCAGCTCCAGAAGGCGCTGCTCTAGGTGAAAAACTTGCTGATTTGGCGAGCAAGATGAACAAGTCTTTCTCTCCAATATTGGAGCCAGAGATCATCTATTCTCCGGGCGGTAGCGAAACCTACGTGCAGTTTGTCATCCCAGGGGCGCGCAAGACGAATCTAGATATTTTCTATGACGCTCGACTCGCCTATGACGAACAAACCTGGGACGAAAAGCTGCTTCAGCATTCCTGGCTGCTAGAGCTAGGGGTGATGCTGTCGGAGCCAGCTATCCGGTTTGAGGGCATGGCGGGTGAATGTCTCTGGGGTTGTGCTTGCTGGGTTGTGGTGCCCTATAGCGACATTCGGGGAGAGGATCTGGAGGGCTTGAGACAAAAGCTCGAAGAAGTTGTCAAAACGTAGGGAGGGGACGGTATGCCATTGGATTGGGCTTTGGTGAACCAGAAGTACGGCAACGGTGCTGAGGTTCCGACCGTAGCGGGTAACAAGATACTTCAGATCACCGGAGTTGATGATGAAAGAATCTACATTAAATCTCCACTTTGGAAGGCGAGTCTAAGCCGTTCAAACATCGAGAAAGGGGTTGAACTGATCGAGGAAGGCGTGATCGATCGCCAGCCCGGTCAATTCGTTGAAGATTACAAGGTTTACGTTGCGGATGAACGCGCCACCTCGGTTGCCCACATTCTCAAGGATTTAGGGTTTTTAACTGAAGATTTAGGCTACTACCCAACCTGTTGACTTCGCACTCGTTGAGGTTATGTATTCAGTTCGGGATTAAACGTTCCATTCATTGCTTTCACCACACTGAGCCGCGCACCTGCGGCGATCGCGATTTACTAAATCACAACCTACCAAAAAGGAAGCTGATCAATGTCAAAATCCATGTATCACAGTGCTTCAGGTTCTCAGTCTCCCCACTGCATCCATTTCTTGGGTATCGGCAAGACTGGGGCAAATATGCTGGATTCCATGCTGCGCCAAGGCGATTTAGAAGATCAGCTAGCGGATCCCCGTGCTCGGTTCACCGCGCTGCTGGTGGACATTGGTGAACAGGATATGTACCAGGCAAAGGACTATGCTGAAGGGTTCCTGAAGCGGCTGGAAGAGAGTGGCATTCCGCCGGAGCGCGCTCAGATTCGGTTTGCTGCGTTAGAAGTCCCTACTCGTGACGAGTTGTTCACCTCCTTACGCCGCTATCGTGAATTTCTGAAGCTGGAGTATCCTCGCTACTACTGGAACCCCAACTACGAACCCTGGCTGCCTGACAATGTGGAAATCCCCAAGGCAGGCGAGTATTTCCCCAGAGCAATCTCCAAAGCAATCTATGGCAAGGCATACTACGACGGCGATCGCCCCCTTGAGAAAGAGCTGGATGATTTCGCTAAGAGCATCGATGCCACGAAACTGCCCTCCATGGTGCTGTGCTGCTTTGCGATCGGGGATGGCACAGGCAGCGGTATCGTGGTTGACTTGGCGCGCCATCTGGCTAACGTCAAGCTTGGACGACGCATTCCGGTAATTGGAGTCGGTCAATTGCCCTGCAGCGGCGATCCAGAGACGCATCAGGACGGCAGTTTCTTCGCCACAATGAACGAAATTGACTGCATGCTAGATGACGATAAGAATGCGGGTGTGACCACGGTTTGGGGCGACCTCTACCGCAATCCTTTTACAGGCGGATTCTTTGCGCTGGCGACCGAAAATTCCTACCAGCGCTTGAGCAAATACACCTCAACGGGTGTGCCTACTGAGCGCGATCGGATGCGTTTGCAAGTCACCCACAAGTTCGTCGCTGATGCCTTCATGCGGATTGCACTGGATGATTACGGTCGCACGATCTTCAAGGCACTGCGCTTGGTTGGACAAACCACTGCGCCCCACGAGGCGATCAGCACCAAAGCTCGTAGCTGGACGCTATACGATGTTGCTAAGTTTACTCACCCTGCAGTGCAGGTATTGCCCGGTGAACCCCTCAGCAAGTGGCGCAGTGTAATCACCGAGTGGATCGGTCACATCCCTGATTATGCCGGGTTAAAACCAGGATTCAAGACTGATTACGCCGAGTGCATTATCCATGCACCCCGCGAAATGTGGAATGACAAACTGGATGATGAATTTAAGAAAGTGATGGCAACGTTCCTAGTAGAGTCGGAAGATTCTGCGATCAACATCAGCCACCGCGAGTTCTTTGATCACCTGACCGCCTTTGCTGACATTATGCTGCCGGGAGTTGCGAAGGTAGATTTCATTGATTTCTACAAGAGCCGTGACCTGTATGATACCCTCACCTGGGATCAAAAGCTGCTGCACCACTCTTGGCTAATGGATCTGGGCGTGATGATGTCTGAGCCAGCGATTCGCTTTGAAGGGATGGCAGGAGAATGTCTCTGGGGCTGTGCTTGCTGGATTGTAGTTCCCTACGACCAGCTCCGGGGCGATGATGTTGTACCTACTAACCGCCGGGACATTCTAGAAGCAGGAATTGCGGCGATGACCAAAACGGTTGTCTCTATTCCATCGGATGCGGAGGCTGTGAAAGCAATCTAGTCAGAAGAGCCGGGTATAGCTCTCGCTAGAGTTGACAGTAACGGGTAGTTGGTGAATTGCCCGTTACTTCATTCGATCATGTTTGAGATTGGGGCGAATACAGAACATGATTGCAGTTCAATGAGCTAATTGCTTTATCAGGAGTTACAACGATGGTCATGCAACAGGTTCGCCAGGGAAGCCTTAAGCAACGAGTTCCAGTTACCGTGATCACTGGATTTTTAGGGTCGGGCAAAACGACGCTAATCAACCATATTTTGAAGGGGCAGCATGGTCTAAAGGTGGCTGTGATTGTCAATGAGTTTGGTGAGATTGGCATTGATGGTCAGTTGATGATTTCCGATGATGAAGAGCAGCTCGTAGAATTCAACAATGGTTGCCTCTGCTGCACTGTTCGAGGGGATCTCGTTCGCACCCTAGAGGACTTAACGCAGCGAGCTGAATTAGATGCTGTTCTAGTAGAAACAACAGGACTTGCAGATCCTGCTCCAGTAGCTTCGACGTTCATTGTTGCCGATGAAATCAAGTCAAAATTCAACCTCGACGCATTTGTTACCGTAGTCGATGCGCCTAATTTACAGCGTAATTTAGTCGATAGTCATGAAGCCCAAGAGCAGGTTGCGTTTGCTGACATCATTTTGATTAACAAAACCGATCTTGTTTCACCGGAAGCGATCGTCAAAATTGAGCAACAGATCCGAGGACTCAATCCAATCGCCAAAATCTACCACACAGAATTCAGCGTAGTTGATCTGCCGCTGATTCTGGGAACTGGCTCTTTTGATCTGGAAGCTAAGCTAGAGGTAGATCCTCTGTTCCTGGACGATCTGGAGCATGAGCATGATGCGGCGATCGGCTCGTTTGCGCTGACTACGAACAAACCCATTGACATGAACAAATTTATGCTGTGGATGAATGCTCTAGCGCAGGAAAAAGGAGAAGATCTATACCGGACAAAAGGCTTGTTCTATGCTCAGGGATTCCCGGAGCGCGTGGTGTTTCAGAGCGTGAGAATGCTGACCTCTATGCGACGAGACAGACTGTGGAAACCCGATGAAGAGAAACTAACGCAGCTCGTTGTGATTGGTCGAGATCTCAATCGAGACGAGTTTACGGAAGGGTTTGAGAAATGTATTGTGTCTGGGAAATAGCCCATCAGTTGATTTGTAGTGCTTGATTTGTAAACCTAAAATGTTGCGAACAGTCTATGCCAACTAGCCAACTTCTAGATAGTGACAGAGCAGTCAAAGCCAAAGCATTGTTCACAGAAGGCGTAGACCAGTCTCGCCAAGGAGATTATGCAGGAGCGATCGAAAGTTTTGATCAGGCATTACAGCTCAATTCAGAGAATGCCGATGCCTATGGTCATCGGTGCGTTGCCCGCCATCGGCTAGGTAATTGCCAAGGTGCGATCGCTGACTGTCAACAGGCAGCGATGCTTTATCTAAAGCAGGGAAAGCCAGAGAAGCATCAGTATGCTCTTAAGATGCTGCAAAAGCTTCAGATGTCAAGATTAGAACAAAATGTTTTTTGAACATTCTCTCAGTATCTTCTTTCAGTCTGGTATTCTGAGTCCACGACTCGGTTCTGACGGGGAGCAGCCGTCAGAGGAAACAGGGAAAGTGTAGTGCGATTCTACCGCTGTCCCGCAACTGTAAGAGAGAGTTTGAGTTTTAAGTTAGTCAACACAATTACAAAATTCAAAGCTTAAGCTTCAAAGCTCTCTAGAGCCAGAATGCCTGCCAGTCGCAAACAACATCGTCTTATCTGCGAGGTACAGCATGAAGACACGATATCGGAAATGGCTAAGCCTAGGAGTGATGGCTAGCCTGAGTTGCTATATTTTGCTTGGATCAGCTACGCCTGCTTATGCCATGCACATCGCGGAAGGATTTTTGCCTGTGCGGTGGGCAGCTTTTTGGTGGGCTGTGTCGCTGCCGTTTTTTTGGGTGGGGCTGAGATCGCTAACTCGCATCACTAAGCAGAAGCCTGAGTTGAAGCTCTTGCTGGCATTAGCAGGCGCCTTCACCTTTGTGCTGTCAGCTCTAAAAATCCCTTCGGTCACAGGCAGTTGCTCTCATCCAACCGGAACGGGATTGGGTGCGGTTTTATTTGGGCCTTCCGTCATGTCTGTTTTGGGTGGATTAGTGTTGCTGTTCCAAGCTGTTTTACTGGCGCATGGGGGTTTGACAACGCTGGGTGCAAACATGTTCTCAATGGCGATCGTCGGGCCTTTCGTAGCTTACGGCGTTTATCATTTGATGCTGCGCATCGGCAATCAATCTGTTGCAATCTTTTTAGCCGCAACATTGTCAGATTTTGTTACCTACTTGACTACGGCTGCGCAGCTTGCCTTTGCATTTCCAGCCCTACAGGGCGGATTCTTGGCATCGTTCTCTAAGTTTGTAGGGATTTTTGCGGTTACCCAACTGCCCCTAGCCCTTTGTGAAGGGCTGTTGACCGTGCTGGTTTGGAACTGGCTGCAAAAGCATGGCCAGCAGGAATTGCAAACGCTCAAAGTTCTTGAGGAGCAGTAGACGATGTCTAAGGTATCGAGTAACTGGCTGTTGATTGGGGGAGTCCTCGTTTTAGCACTTGGGCCTTTACTTATGCTTCAAGGTACAGAGTTTGGCTCAACTGACGGCAGCTTTACAACCGCAATTGAGGCAGATCATCCGAATTACAAGCCCTGGTTTGAACCCGTGATCAAAGACTCTGGGCCTGAAGTACAAGCCTTTTTGTTTGCTGCTCAAGCTGGGATTGGTGCAGGAGTAGTAGGGTACATTCTAGGATTGTACAAGGGGCGATCGGAGAGACACGAGAGGGATGAGCATTGAACCAACAGCACGTCATGTTCGTTTGTACAAGCTGTGAGAGTGCCCACCGCACCAAACAGGCGATTCGCACCAGCGGCGGTGAGCGGCTTCTCAGGCAGTTACAGGCTCTCCATGAAAGCGAATCGTTAGACGCATTTTCAATTCAACCGACAGAATGCTTAGGAGCCTGTGAGCAAAATTGCGCGATCGCTCTTAGTGCTTCTGGAAAGCACACCTACTTGTTTGGTAACTTGCCTGTAGATGACGAGCATTTAGAATCAACCGCTGCAGCTGTCATGGCGGGTGCTGTGCAATATCACGCTAAGCCAGACGGTACGCTCTCCTACATCAAATGTCCTGAGCTATTGAAAAAGAACGTGTTGGCAAAGATTCCGCCTCTGCCAGAAAGTCGTTCTAACATCGCAGGAGCGTAAGCCAATGTCGTCGCTGCAAATTGATACCTTGGCATACAGCAGTCGGCTGCGACAATTGCCGCCCGAACATAAGCTGCTATTTGCGATCGCTCTGCTGCTGATCACCTATGCCGCTGATGCTCCAGTGCAGCTTCTCGTTGCAGTTTGGCTCAGCATTTGGACGGTAGTTTATGCTGGCATTCCGACCTCCGTTTATTTCCGTTTGCTCTCGATTACCACTGCATTTTGGCTCACTAGCCTGCCTGCTTTGATGGTTAATGAGATCGACTTATCTGTTCTACCCTCTGTACAGACAGATGTTTTTCAGGGGTTCACCTGGGAAAACTACTACATTTATCTGAGCCATCGCGGAATACAGCAAGCAGGAGAATTAGGGGCAAGAGCGATCGCCTCAACTTCCTGTATTTATTTTGTTATTTTAACCGTTCCCTTCACTGAGATTTTGAATGTTCTCCGACGTATCGGCTGTCCAGAGCTGCTCGTTGAGTTGATGATGTTGATGTATCGTTTCATCTTTGTCCTTTTACAGACCGCAAACCAGATCTGGACTGCCCAACAGTCTCGCGGGGGCTACCGCACCCGTAAACTCTGGCTCAAGAGTTTAGGACTCTTGATCGGGCAGTTGCTCCGGCGCACCTTAGAAAACTATCGTCAGGTTTCGCTCACCCTCACCTCGCGGGGTTTTACAGGAAACTTTCGCGTCTGTCACTCGCGTCAATATCGATCGTCTAGGCGATATAGCTTTGAAGCGCTGTTGGGCTGTGCAATATTACTGATACTCACGGGATGGAACTATGCTATTAGAATTTGAGAAAGTCGATTACACCTATCCCAGCAGCCCTCAGCCTGCTCTCCAGAGCCTAACGCTACGCATCCCTCAGGGAAAACGCTGTGCGCTGTTGGGACATAATGGCTGCGGCAAAACGACGCTGTTTCTCTTGGCGAACGGTCTATACAAACCTCAAGGCGGTGCAGTGCATTGGCAAGGTTCACCCCTGCGCTACGATCGAAACTCCCTGATGGATTTGCGACAAAAGGTGGGACTGGTGTTTCAAGACCCGGAGCAGCAGTTGGTCGCGTCTACAGTCGAAGAAGATATTTCCTATGGGCTGTGCAACCTGGGTTTATCAGATTCAGAAGTGAATCAGCGCGTAGGTCAAGCTATTACCGCGTTTAATCTATCTGAGCTAGCCACACGTCCAGTACATCACCTGAGTCTGGGGCAAAAGAAACGGGTGTCTCTGGCAGATGTGATGGTACTCCAGCCGGAGCTGTTGCTTCTTGATGAACCTACTGCCTATCTCGATCAGCTTCAGACCCGCGATCTGATGACAAAGCTGCGGCAGATTCAAGCCACAGGCACCACAATCGTCATGGCAACCCATGATCTAGACCTGGCATATTGCTGGGCAGACTGGATTTTTATTCTCAACCAGGGACAACTGATTCTGGAAGGAACGCCTCAAGATGTATTTGCTCAACGGGAAATCCTAGAGCAACTTCATTTGGGAGTTCCTTTAGTCTTTGATGTGCTAGACAAGGTTGCAGAGGCATTGTCCAATAATTCTGAGCAAGCTGATTATCAGGTGATGGGTAATATTCCGGAACCTCTGCGAAACCGAATTTTGGATGTGTTTAGGTATAGCTAAGTAGCAGGATTTAATTAAAGCGAAGATAGACTGCCCTGAAAGGCTTGCTGCGTCTAGACAGCATCTTATATTTATTTAGATTTACCTACTTAAGAGGCTCCAACTAACCTCATGAATCAACAATTAATGAACAAGGAGTTGCACAATATTGTTTTTCTGGAAGGCGAAAAAGCTGCGCTGCAAGCGGATGTGGCTTGGAAGGGTGGTTGGTACGACGAACCACCCACAACTGGGCTGCGGGCTGTGGGGCGAGTCTACGCGGGCTGGGGACTGCTCAGGCATGTTACCGGGGGAAAGTTTACTTGCAACAGGGATAATCATCACTCGAAGATTTTCTCGTGGAGTTTTGGGAGGGACTTTTTCTCAAGAAAGATGCCAATAATTTACTGACCACGCTGTGGACTCGGCAAAACGGCAATATCGGTAATACTCCCGGCTTTGAGGGCAATTTTGAGAAAGCGCTGAGTGCAATCAAAGCAAAAGCAATCGTCATGCCTGCTGAAATGGATCTTTATTTCCCGCCTGAGGACAACGAGTATGAAGTGAAGTTCATGCCAAATGCTGAATTTCGCTTCATCAAATTTCGCGTCATCAAGTCAGTTTGGGGACATTTTGCAGGTGAGGGTGTCAATTTAGTTGATACCCAGTTTATTGATGAGAGTCTCAAGGAATTGCTTGCGCGTTAGGGGATGGCAACCGACTCAAGCAGCCTCTTTAAAGCATCCTCTTAATGTCTGTCTCATGACCACAATTTGGCATTGTCTAATAGGAGGATGATTTTTTGTTGGAGCGTTTCTCTCCAACAAAAAATCATCCCAGAAATCAGCAAAGCCTACGACTTGAGTAGCTTCTCCTTCTTATGAATCATCTTGCCTACGCTCAGAGCCTTTATCTCCGCAAGCACGCCGAAAACCCGATCAATTGGTGGCCTTGGTGCGATGAAGCCTTGGAAACCGCAGAACGAGAGAATCTACCGATTTTTCTGTCGATCGGCTACTCAAGCTGTCACTGGTGTACGGTGATGGAGGGAGAAGCATTTTCTGATGAGGCGATCGCCGCCTACATGAATGCCAACTTTTTGCCGATTAAGGTCGATCGGGAGGAGCGCCCCGACTTGGACAGTATCTATATGCAGGCGTTGCAGTTCATGACAGGTTCTAAGGGGTGGCCGCTGAACCTTTTTCTTTCGCCCGATCGCATTCCGTTTTACGCAGGAACCTATTTTCCCTTAGAACCCAAGTATGGCAAACCTGGTTTTCTAGATCTGCTTCAGCAAATTCGTCACATTTATGATACTGACGCAGAAAAGGTTTCTTCAATTACAGGTGAGATTTTTGGTCGGCTCCAGCAAACCGTCACGTCTGCCGCCAGCGACCTGTCTGCCGAGCTGTTGCACCAAGGACTTTCCTACAGCGCCGACCTGCTGATTTCTAAGGGTACAGGACCCAGTTTCCCAATGATTCCCTATGCCAACGCGGCATTGCGGGCAGCCCGATTTGATTCGCCTAACACGCCCTATGGGGCAGCCGGAATCTGTCAACAGCGCGGGCTAGATCTAGTTTTAGGAGGCATCTTCGATCATGTGGGGGGTGGGTTTCACCGCTACACGGTTGACCCTACCTGGACGATTCCCCATTTCGAGAAAATGCTCTACGACAACGGGCAGATCGTGGAATATCTCGCTGAGTTGTGGAGTACGGGAATGCAAGAGCCTGCAATAGAACGGGCGATCGCTCAAACTGCGAACTGGCTCAGACGGGAAATAATCGCTCCTCAAGGCTATTTCTATGCGGCACAGGATGCTGACAGTTTTGTTACACCTGAAGATACTGAACCAGAAGAAGGCGCGTTCTATGTCTGGAACTATACTGAGCTAGAGCAATATCTAACGGCAGACGAATTGCAAGCCTTAACTCAAAAATTTACCGTCACAGCTTCAGGTAATTTTGTTGACGAAGCTAATTCTCAGAAAATGGGCAAGAATATTTTACAGCGGTATCAACCGGGTCATCTATCCCGTAAGCTGGAGGCAGCACTCGCTAAGCTGTTTACCATTCGTTACGGTGCTGCACCAGACGCTATTTCTACTGTTTCTCCTGCTCGTAACAGTCAGGAGGCAAAAGCGTATTCTAGGACAGGACGCATTCCGCCCGTCACCGACACTAAAATGATCATAGCTTGGAACAGCTTAATGATTTCAGGTTTAGCAAGAGCAGCTACAGTGTTTCAAAGTCAAGACTATTTAAATATTGCTACCGCTGCTGCAAAATTTATTTTAGAGAACCAGTGGCACAACGAGCGTCTTCAACGAATCAACTACGGCGATTGCCCCAGCATCATTGCTCAGGCAGAAGACTACGCCCTGCTGATTAAAGCTCTGCTGGACTTAGAACAAGCAGAACTCTCCATTTCTTCAAGCTCCTTAAGCTCTCGGTGGCTCTCCCAAGCCATTCGGGTTCAAAGAGAATTTGACGAATTCCTCTGGAGCAATGAGCGATATGGCTACTACAACACCGATGCCACCCGTAACTTAATTATGCAGGAACGGAGTTGTGATGACAGTTCGCTGCCGTCAGCTAACGGCGTGGCGATCGCTAACTTGGTTCGCCTTTTCTTGATGACTAAAGAGATGATATATCTTAATCGGGCTGAACAAGGCTTGCACGCTTTTAACGATGTCATGATCAAGACACCCCAGAAATGTCCTAGCTTATTTTTAGCACTAGATTGGTTCCGCAATCAGACTTTGATTCAGACGGGAAGTGAAGCGATCGCTAGCTTAACTCTCCGCTATTTTCCAACTGCCGTTTTTCAACTTGAAACAGATCTGTCCGATGGTATTGCAGGTTTAGTTTGTCAGGACTTAAGCTGTCAGGTACCCGCGCAGAGCTGGGAGCAACTGCAGCAACAAGTTCAGCAAAGTGTAGTTAGAAGCTAGGGCGTGTTTTAAAACCCCCAAAACTAGAATAGAAATAGCCGTATTTCAGAGATAATTAACAGACATTGGTTGCCCGCAATCCAATCTCACGAAAAAACTTAAGCGATTCCCAATGGCAACGGCTCCAACCCCTGTTGCCCAAACCTAGTCCAAAAGGTGGACGACCTGCTAATAACCACCGCCTCATCATCACTAGACCTGTTGGGAAATAAGGGATGACCGTCGGCAGTTGCAATGATGCTCTACCCCTGCTGAACTTAGAACGCATTCTCCGGGATGACCGCCTGCTGCGGGCAATGACAGGACTCAATCGCAAAGCATTTGAGAACCTCTTGCCCAGTTTTAGTGAAGTGTATCGGCAAAGTCAGATGAAACCCGATGTAGAACGTCAACGGGCACCTGGAGGGGGCGAAAAGCAACCTTACGAACCCGTTGCGACAAGTTGTTTTACATTTTGTTGTACTGCAAATGCTATCCTACCTTCGACTTAATGAGTGTGTTGTTTGGCTTTGACTGTTCCTGTGCATGGGACTGGGTTCATGGTCTGCTCCCCGTTTTTGAGCAGGCTTTAGGAGTCAAACAGGCACTACCAGAGCGCAAGGTGCGGAGCATGGAGGAATTTCTAGAACACTTTCCAGAGGTGAAAGAAGTGATTTTCGATGGGACGGAGCGTCCAGTGCAGCGCCCCAAAGACTCCGACAAACAAAAGGAGCATTACTCTGGCAAAAAGAAACGGCATACCCGTAAGCACATCACAGGCAGTACGCGAAAAAGCGAGTCATCCTCCTGACGAAGGCGAGAGGGGACATTATATAGCGCTACGCATGTACGTTAGGACATTCTTTGAAAGCAGCATCAACGCAATCCCGAAAGGTATCAAACTCATCCCATCGCTGTCGCATCCAGTTCTTTAGTACGCTCCACCAGTGTTCAATCTGGTTGAGGTCAGGAGAGTACGGTGGTAGATATAGCGCTACGCACATACGTTAGGACACTCTTTAAAGGCAGCATCAACGCAATCTCGAAAGGTATCAAACTCATCCCATCGCTGTCGCATCCAATTCTTTAGCACGCTCCACCAGTGTTCAATC
>JAESFK010000175.1_pt1 | contig 47493 bp, 41 predicted proteins | sample 9269391 | NCBI WGS metagenome assembly JAESFK01 (sample SAMN14506231, study PRJNA617097) | algae metagenome | isolation source: Drouetiella hepatica UHER 2000/2452 and co-occurring heterotrophs from... | place: Slovakia: Slovak Paradise National Park, Hrabusice, Kosice Region | collected 2000-01-01
CTCGTGCCGGGGCCCCTCGGTGTGCGGGTCGGGTCAGCCGACGGTGACGAAGGCCGACGTCGCCGGACCCCAGTTGCCCGCGCTGTCACGGGTCTGGACCCACAGCTGGTGCTTGCCGGGCGTGAGGCCGGTCGTGGGCACCGTGGCCTTCGCGACCTCCGAGGTGGAGCTCCACGAGCCGTCGTTCGCGGTCATCGCGACCGCCGTTCCGCCGGCCCACGGCGCGGTGTCGACGAAGTAGCGAGCGGAGCTGACGGTCTGGGCGGTGGGCCTGCCGACGCCCGGGGACCCGTACGCCGCGTCGTTCCCGGTGGCCTTGAGGGAGAAGGTCGAGCCTGCCGTGACGGTCGTCGTCGGCACGGTGACCGCGCTCGTCGTCGGGCCGAGCGAGAGCTGGTACGGCGCCCGGGCGGCCTTGGCGAGGTACATCATCGCCGGCCTGTTCGCCGTCCAGAACCCGTCCTGGCAGGAGTAGGCCGGGGTGAAGCCGCTGCACGTGCCGGAGCTCGGGCCGATCTCGAGCGTCGAGGCCGCGACGCCGCGCTCGCCGTAGAGGTAGTCGTCGGTCGAGCCCGTCACGGTGTAGAGGATCTGGCCGGGCTGGCCGGTCTGGTACCCGTTGTAGTAGCTGGCGCGGAAGGCGGCCGACCGCAGCCCCGCGTCGTTGGGCGCCTTGGCCGTCGTGTCACCCCACGGGATGACGTGCATGTTCGCGTAGCTGTGCAGCGTGAGCATGTAGCCCGGGGTCGTCAGCGGTGCGGCGTCGGTCGCGAGGGGCCCGCGCTGGTCCGGGTAGAGCGTGGTCATCAGCTGGGAGAGGGCGACCGTCTCGGGTTCGCTGCCGGCGGATGAGCCGCGGAAGGTGGGGTCGCAGGGGTTCGTCGAGGTCCCCGTGCCGCCCCACTTCCACGTGAAGTTCCGGTTGAGGTCGGCGCCGTGCTGGTTGCTCGAGGTCGGCGGCACCGCACAGGCGCCGAGGGTGTTGTTCGCGTTCTTGCGCTGGAGGTAGGGCGAGGTCGTGCCCTGCTCGACGATCTCGCGGCCGTCGGGGTTGGCGACCGGGATCACCCACACCTCGGTGGAGTCGAGCAGCGAGGTGACCTCCGCGTCGGTGCCGTAGCCGTTCGCCAGCAGGTCGACGAAGCGGCTCGAGACCTCGGTCGCCGAGAGCTCACGGGCGTGGACGGCCCCGATGAGCAGGAAGCGCGGCTTGGTCGACGTGGGGGAGAGCGTGCAGTCCCCGGGCTGCTGCCTCGTGAGGCAGATGGCGACGATGTCGTTGCCGGTGGCCAGGCCCTGGGTCTTGCGCCAGGAGTCCCCGACGTCGTGGGTCACGGCGAGGTCCGGGCGGGCGGTCGCGACGTCGGACAGGTGCTGCACGTACTCGTCGGCCGTCCTGTACCCGCCGTAGAAGGTCGCGGCCGTGGCGGCGAGCCCGGTCGTGCGGGCCTCGCTGGTCGTGCGAGCCGGCCGCTCGGTGCGGGGTGCCTTCTGCTGGAGGGTGACCCGGTACCCCATCCGGACGAGGCGGGCCCGGACCGCGGAGTCGCCGACGACGAGGAGGTCGCTGCCGATGCGCGCCTCGACGAGGTCGAAACCGGCGGCCTGGAGGCGCGCGGCGGCACTCACGGGGTTGCTCGTGGTCACGCGGAGGACGCCGAGGCCGCCCCCGCGGGGAGCGGCCGGTGCGGAGACGGCCGTGGCCGCCGTGGAGGCGAGGAGGGTGACCGTCAGGACTGCGGTGACGGCGCCGGCGCGGAAGGTCATGGCGGGACCGTAGGTCGGTGCGGGGCCGGCCGCGAGCCGGTTCGTGGAGCCCATGCGAAGTCTTTACGGTCGATCGACCTGATGTTGACCGTCCACGTCCTCGGAGGGTCCCGGAGGACCGCTGGTTGCCCGGAGCGGGTCGGACGTGTTGGCTGGGGCGGAACCGTACCGCCGCGAAGGGATGACGATGACGACGAGCCCGGACCCGCAGCCCTCGCACGCCGTCGGGGTGCTGGAGCCCGCCCTCCTGGAGCAGACGATCGGCGACAGCCTCGACGCCACCGTCGCCGCCCACCCCGAGCGGGACGCCCTCGTCGACCGGGCGCAGGGCGTCCGGCTCACCTGGGCCGAGCTCGGCGAGCAGGTCGACCGGCTGGCCCGGGCCCTCGTGGCCGCCGGGCTGGCCAAGGGCGACCGGGTCGGCATCTGGGCCCCGAACTGCACGGAGTGGGTGCTCACCCAGTTCGCGACCGCCAAGCTCGGGACCGTCCTCGTCAACATCAACCCCGCCTACCGCACCCACGAGCTCACCTACGTGCTGCGCCAGGCCGGTATCCGGATGCTCGTGACGGCCGAGTCCTTCAAGACCTCCGACTACGTGGCGATGGTCGAGACGGCCCGCCCGGAGTGCCCGGACCTCGAGCAGGTCTTCGTCATCGGCCGCGAGTCGTGGACCGCGCTCCTCGACCGCGCCGGTGAGGTCAGCCCCGAGCGGCTCACGCTGCTCCAGCGCGAGCTCGACCCGTACGAGCCGATCAACATCCAGTACACCTCGGGGACAACCGGTTTCCCGAAAGGTGCGACGCTCTCGCACCACAACATCCTCAACAACGGCTACCTCGTCGGGGAGACCTGCAGGTACACCGAGGCCGACCGGATCTGCATCCCCGTGCCCTTCTACCACTGCTTCGGGATGGTCATGGGCAACCTCGCGGCGCTCACGCACGGAGCCTGCATGGTCATCCCTGCGCCGGGCTTCGACCCGGCCTCGACCCTGGCCGCCGTCGCCGAGGAGCGCTGCACCAGCCTCTACGGCGTGCCGACGATGTTCATCGCGGAATGGGCTCTCCCGGAGTTCGACTCGTACGACCTGTCGTCGGTCCGCACCGGGATCATGGCCGGTTCCCCGTGCCCGGCGTCGATGATGACCAAGCTCATCGAGGCCGGCATCGAGGAGATGACGATCTGCTACGGCATGACCGAGACCTCGCCGGTCTCGACGCAGAACCACACTGACGACACCTTCGAGCAGAAGGTCAACACGGTCGGGTCGGTGCATCCGCACCTGGAGATCAAGGTCGTCGACCCAATGTCCGGGGAGACCGTGCCGCGCGGGACACCGGGGGAGTTCTGCACCAAGGGCTACTCGGTGATGCTCGGGTACTGGGAGGAGCCGGAGAAGACCGCCGAGGTGCTCGTCGACGGCTGGATGCACACGGGCGACATCGCGGTGATGGACGAGGACGGCTTCGTGCAGATCACCGGCCGGATCAAGGACATGGTCATCCGCGGCGGCGAGAACGTGTACCCGCGCGAGATCGAGGAGTTCCTCCACACGCACCCGGACGTGCTCGACGCGCAGGTCATCGGCGTCCCCGACGAGCGGTACGGCGAGGAGCTGTGCGCCTGGATCCGGATGAGGGAGGGCGCCGAGCCGCTGACCGCCGAGAGCGTGCGTGCCTTCTGCGACGGGAAGCTCGCGCACTACAAGGTGCCGCGCTACGTCAAGGTCGTCGAGGAGTTCCCGATGACCGTCACGGGCAAGGTGCGCAAGGTCGAGATGCGCGAGGAGACCGTCGCCGAGCTGGGCCTCTGACCAGCACGGACGCTCGCTGCCGAACCGCGGTCCGCGCCGGCGGACGGGGCTGGCGCGCCGGCCGGTGAGGCCCTAGGTTGCCGAGCGCAGGGGAACGGATCGAGGCGTCACCCACCGGGGGGCCGCCGAGGTCCCGACGGTAGGTTGTCCGCCGACGCCGACACCTCGGTGTCCCGACGACAGGAAGTCCGCATGACCACCGCTCAGCTCCTCGTCCTGCTCCTCGTCATCGTCGTGGCGGTGGTCCTCGTGTGGCTGCTCGTGCGTCGGTCGGCGGCGCGCAAGGACGACGCGCGGGCCGAGGCGGCGGGCCTGCGGGCCGACGCCGCGGCCGTGGCGAGCACCCTCCCCGGCCAGGAGGCCTTCGCGGCCCAGGCCGAGGAGCGGGCCGAGGTCGCCCGCACCGAGGCCGAGCGGCTCGCGGCCGAGGCCTCGGGGTACCGCGAGACCGTCGAGGTCGTGCGCGAGGACCACCGCTCGATGCTCGCCCGCGCGGACGAGATCGACCCCGACGTCGACGCGTCGGACCCGGGCGAGGGGGAGCGCCGGCCGATGACCCGCGCCGAGGCGCGCCAGATGCGCGAGGAGGCGGAGCGGGCCGCCTGGGCCGGTAGCCCTGCAGCCCCGGTGCCGGGCGCGGCGGGGGCAGCCGTCATGGGGCGCGACACCGGCGGTGTCGTGAGGGGTCCGGCCGTGGCCGAGCCGGAGGAGCCGTTCGCCGAGACGTCCGAGGTCTCTCAGCCGCAGGACGCGGCCGTCGAGACCGGCGAGCCGGTCGACGAGCAGCCGGTGGCCGAGGAGGTCGTCGTCGAGGAGCCCGGCGCCGACGAGTCGACCCCCGTCGAGGACCCGGCGCAGGCACTGGAGAGCGACGAGGACTCCGAGGAGCGCAGCGCCCGGATCGCCGCGGCCACCGACTACCGCGACGGTGACGCCGCCGAGGACGAGCCCTACGTGTGGGGTGCGGCCAGGGCGGGTACCGAGGGGGACATGGACGAGCCCCAGGCCGACGAGACCAGCCCCGCCGACGAGAGCAGCCACACTGCCGCGACCGAGGCGCAGACCCCGGCCGGTGAGTGGGGCGGCCCGCACACCGACGAGTCCGAGGACGCCCCGGTCGCCGAGGACGCTGCCGACACCGGGGGTGCCGAGGACGCGGACGAGGTTGCTGACGCGGACGAGGTGCCCGACACGGTCGAGGCCGTGGACACGGACGAGGCACCGGCCGAGGCCGAGCCGGAGGCCGACGCCTACGACCCCACCCCCGAGCGCGACTGGGCGGCCGACGAGGGCGAGCTGCTCGCCGAGAACAGCGAGAAGGCCGACGAGCTGGCCGCCGAGCGCGAGCAGATGGACCGTGACGCCGCGGCCGTCGGCATGGAGCCGGTGCACCCCGAGGTCGTCGAGCAGGCCGAGCGCGACGAGCAGGCCGACCGTGCCGAGCAGGACACCTCGGACGAGCAGGCCGATGCCGGCGAGCAGGCCATCTCCGACGAGGCGGCTCCTGCGGCCGAGGCCCCCGTCGCCGAGGACGCGGACAGCGAGGACGAGTCGGCGCTCGACGGTGGGACGGCCCCGGTCGAGCAGCCGGTCGCCGACGGGGAGGACGCCGCGCCCCTCGTCGAGGAGCCGGAGGACAGCCCGGAGGACAGTGCGGCAGACGGCTCCGAGGACGAGCCCGAGAGCGTGGCCGTCGACGCGACCGAGCCCGCCGCCGAGGAGACCGCTCGTCCCCCGCGACGCATCTCGGAGTTCGACGAGATCCGTGACGGCGGCTACGGGATGGGCTCGGCCGCGGCCATCGAGGACGGCGCCCAGCCGATGGACCATCCGGTGCAGGCCTACCGCGACACGATGACCTACCGCGTCCCGGGCGACCCGGGCTACGACGAGGCCACCGCGGACGTCTGGTTCTACGACCAGGGCGCCGCCGAGCGCAGCGGTTTCCGCCGCTCGGAGGGCTGACCCGGGCACGCGCCCGCACCACCGCGCACCTGCCGGGACGCGCCGGACCCCGACCACGGGTCCGGCGCGTCCCGGCATGTGGTGCCGGTGACACAGCCCGTGCCCCGCCGGGCGCGACAGGCTAGGTTCGTGCGGGACCGTCCCCCGCCGGAGAGGAAGCCCAGTGCGCATCGGTGTTCCCCGTGAGTCCCGACCGGGGGAGACCCGTGTCGCCGCGACCCCGAAGACGGTCGAGCAGCTGCTCGCCCTCGGCTACACCGTCTTCGTCGAGTCCGGGGCGGGCGCCGCAGCCAGCTTCGACGACGAGGCCTACCGCCGGGCCGGGGCCGACGTCATCGACGACGCCGTGTGGAACGCCGACGTCGTCCTCAAGGTCACCGCACCGACCGACGCCGAGGTCGAGAGGCTGCGCGCGGGCCAGCTCGTCGCCTCGCTGATGGCCCCCGCGCTCTCCCCGGACCTCGTCGAGCGGCTCGCCGCCCGGGGCGTCACGGCGATGGCGATGGACGCCGTGCCGCGCATCAGCCGGGCGCAGTCCCTCGACGTGCTGTCCTCGATGGCCAACATCGGCGGGTACCGGGCGGTCATCGAGGCCGCCCACGAGTTCGGCTCGTTCTTCACCGGGCAGGTCACGGCCGCGGGCAAGGTCCCGCCGGCCAAGGTCCTCGTCGTCGGCGCCGGGGTCGCCGGCCTGGCCGCCATCGGCACCGCGAGCAGCCTCGGGGCCGTGGTACGGGCCTTCGACGCCCGCCCCGAGGTCGCCGAGCAGGTCGAGTCGATGGGCGCCGAGTTCCTCCGCATCGAGGTCGAGGACGGTGGCCCGTCCGCCGACGGCTACGCGAAGGAGACCAGCGCCGACTTCGACGCCAAGGCCGCCGCGCTCTACGCCGAGCAGGCCGCCGACGTCGACATCGTCATCACGACCGCGCTCATCCCCGGGCGGCCGGCTCCGCGCCTGCTCACCGAGGCGATGGTCGCCTCGATGAAGCCCGGCTCGGTCGTCGTCGACATGGCCGCGGCCAACGGCGGCAACGTCGCCGGCACGGTCGCGGGCCAGAAGGTCGTCACCGAGGGCGGGGTCACGCTCCTGGGGTACACCGACCTGCCCGGGCGCCTCCCGACCCAGGCGAGCCAGCTGTTCGGCACCAACCTCGTCAACCTCCTCAAGCTGCTGACGCCCGAGAAGGACGGCGAGGTCCACCTCGACCTCGACGACGTCGTCCAGCGCGGGATGACGGTCGCGCACGAGGGCACCGTGCTCTGGCCGCCGCCGCCGGTGCAGGTGAGTGCGGCGCCGACCCCGGGGACCGACGTGGCCACCGTCGCCGCCGCGGAGCAGCCGGCCAGGGAGCCGATGACCCGCACGACGAAGCTGGCCCTGGCCGGCGCCGGCGCGGCGCTCTTCCTGCTGGTCAGCGCGTTCTCCCCGCAGCCCTTCCTCGGCCACTTCATGGTCTTCATGCTCTCGGTGGTCATCGGGTTCTACGTCATCGGCAACGTGCACCACGCCCTGCACACCCCGCTGATGTCGGTGACCAACGCGATCAGCGGAATCATCGTCGTCGGCGCCCTGCTCCAGGTCGGCCACGACAGCGTGTGGGTCTCGGTGCTGGCCTTCGTCGGCATCCTCGTCGCGAGCATCAACGTCTTCGGCGGGTTCCGGGTGACCGCCCGAATGCTCGAGATGTTCAAGCGCGAGGAGCCCGCCCGATGAGCGCCACCCTCGTCCAGGGCGCGTACATCGTCGCCGGGCTGCTCTTCATCCTCGCCCTCGCCGGTCTCTCGCGGCACGAGAGCGCCCGCAACGGCAACCGGTTCGGCATCGTCGGGATGGCCGTCGCCCTCATCGCCACGGTGCTGGCGGCCACGGCCGGCGACGGCGGGTCGGGATGGCTCGGCCTGCTGCTCATCGTCGTCGCGATGGCCATCGGCGCGGCCATCGGCCTCGACCGCGCGCGCAAGGTCGAGATGACCGGCATGCCCGAGCTCATCGCGATGTTGCACAGCTTCGTCGGGCTCGCGGCCGTGCTCGTCGGCTGGAACTCCTCCTACGAGCCGACCGCCTACCCGACCATCCACGACGTCGAGGTCTTCGTCGGCGTCTTCATCGGTGCGGTCACCTTCACCGGCTCGATCGTCGCGTTCCTCAAGCTGTCGGCGCGCATCTCGTCCCGCCCGCTGATGCTGCCCGGACGCAACTGGATCAACCTCGGGGCGCTCGGCGGGTTCGTCGTGCTGACCCTCGCCTACGTCCTCGTGCCGGAGGACTCGGTGTTCGTGCGGCACCTGCTGCTCGGGCTCGTCACGCTGGTCGCGCTGGGGTTGGGCTGGCACCTCGTGGCCTCGATCGGCGGCGGCGACATGCCGGTCGTCGTCTCGATGCTCAACAGCTACTCCGGATGGGCGGCCGCGGCGGCCGGCTTCCTCCTGAGCAACGACCTGCTCATCATCACCGGCGCGCTCGTCGGCTCCTCCGGTGCGTACCTCTCGTACATCATGTGCCGCGCGATGAACCGCTCGTTCATCTCGGTCATCGCCGGCGGCTTCGGGGTCGAGGCCGGCACCGCCGCCTCCGACGACACCGACTACGGCGACCACCGCGAGGTCACCGCCGAGGGGGCCGCGGCCCTGCTGTCGTCGGCACGCTCGGTCGTCATCACGCCCGGGTACGGGATGGCCACCGCCCAGGCGCAGCACGCCGTCGCCGACCTCACCAAGCGGCTGCGGGCCGACGGGGTCGACGTGCGCTTCGGCATCCACCCCGTCGCGGGCCGGCTGCCCGGCCACATGAACGTCCTGCTCGCTGAGGCCAAGGTGCCCTACGACATCGTCCTCGAGATGGACGAGGTCAACGACGACCTGGCCGAGACCGACGTCGTCCTCGTCATCGGCGCCAACGACACGGTCAACCCCGCTGCCGCTGAGGACCCCACCTCACCGATCGCCGGGATGCCCGTGCTGCGGGTCTGGGAGGCCAAGGACGTCATCGTGTTCAAGCGCTCGATGGCCACCGGCTACGCAGGAGTGCAGAACCCGCTCTTCTTCCGCGAGAACACCCAGATGCTCTTCGGCGACGCCAAGGAGCGGGTCGAGGACATCCTCAAGGCCCTCTGACCGCCGCCTCCCACCCGAGTCGAGTGCGGACGTGGTTGCTCCGGCGACCACCTCCGCACTCGACTCAGGTCAGTGCGCCGCCGACTCCCGCCAGGCGCTCCGGATGCCGGCGAGGACGAGCACGGTCGCGGCCAGGAGCAGCGGGATGCCGATGAACGTGCTGAGCGGCTCGGGCGACAGGTCCGGGCTGCCGAGGGCGACCGTCGCCACGGCGATCGGGCCGGCCCCCAGCAGCGGTTTCCAGGTACGCGGTATCCACCGGCGGGCCACGACGAGCGCCACTACGCCCGCCATCCACAGCGGCCAGGTCAGCACGACCATGAGGACGGGGCTGGACATGAGGGGCAGGGATACAGACCAGCCAGCCTGCCCGCCGTCCACCTGGTCGACGACGAGCGCGATGCCCGTGGCTGCGGTGAACGGCACGGTCGTGAGGCCGGTGAGGACCAGTCCGGTGACGAGCCAGGCGCGGTGCGGCAGCTTCCGGGTCGTCGGGTCGGAGGCCGAGCCGAGGGCGGCGCGGGCCTCGGCGGCGATGCGCTCGGGCGGGCCGAGGCGGAGCAGGGCGGCGTCGACGGCGGCGGGGTCGTCGGGGTGCTCGGCCAGGGTGGCGTCGAGGTGCTCGCGGACGCCGGCCAGTACCTCGTCGCGGTCGGCGGGGTCGAGGTCGGTGAGCATCCGGGCGAGGTCGTCGAGGTAGCTGCTGACACGGGTGTCGTTGATGGTCACGGATGTCCCCCCTGGAGCGTGGTGTCGACGGCGTCGCGGAAGACCTTCCACGTCCGCCGGAAGGTGGCGAGGGCGATCTGGCCCTGCGCGGTGAGGGCGTAGTAGCGGCGCGGGGGACCCGTCGTCGACTCCGCCCAGGTCGTCTCGACGAGCCCCTGCTTCCGCAGCCGCGAGAGCAGCGGGTACAGCGTCCCCTCGCCGGCCAGGAGCACCTCGTCGTCGCCGAGCCGGCGCGCGATGTCCAGGCCGTACATCGGCTCGGCGTCGAGCAGGGCGAGGACGCAGTGCTCGAGGGCGCCGCGACGCAGATGCGTCAGGATGGCGCCGTCACCGGGTTCCATGCGTCACAAGGTACTGGAGCGCGGCGAGGTCGACAAGCAGTTCGGGAAGGGCGGCCACGCCTCTCGAGCCGGGACCGTGGGCGCCGGCCGGCAGCGCCGCCCCGCCTCGGTAGGCTTCCCGCCGTGAGCGACCCCGAGCAGCCGACGTCCATCACCTACGCCGCGGCCGGCGTCGACGTCGAGGCCGGCGACAAGGCCGTCGAGCTCATGAAGGAGTCGGTGCGCCGCGCCACCCGCCCCGAGGTCCTCGGCGGGCTCGGCGGCTTCGCCGGGATGTTCGACGCCAGCGGGCTCGCGCGCTACCGCCGCCCGGTGCTGGCCACCTCCACCGACGGCGTCGGCACCAAGGTCGCCATCGCCCAGGCCCTCGACCGGCACGACACCATCGGCTTCGACCTCGTCGGGATGGTCGTCGACGACATCGTCGTGTGCGGCGCCGAGGCGCTCTTCATGACCGACTACATCGCCTGCGGGAAGGTCGTCCCCGAGCGGATCGCGGCCATCGTCTCGGGCATCGCGCAGGCCTGCGAGCAGGCGCGGGTGGCCCTCGTCGGTGGCGAGACCGCCGAGCACCCCGGCCTCCTCGACCCCGACGAGTACGACGTCGCCGGCGCCGCCACCGGGGTCGTCGAGCACGACGAGGTGCTGGGCCCGCAGCGCGTCGAGGCCGGCGACGTCGTCCTCGGCCTGGCCAGCAGCGGCCTGCACTCCAACGGCTACTCGCTCGTCCGGCGGGTCGTCGCCCACGCCGGATGGGCCCTCGACCGCCACGTCGACGAGTTCGGCCGCACCCTCGGCGAGGAGCTGCTCGAGCCCACGCGCGTCTACGCCGCCGACCTGCTCGACCTCGTGCGGCTCGACGGCGTCGACGTCCACGCCCTCTCCCACGTCACCGGCGGAGGGCTGGCCGCCAACCTGGCCCGGGTCCTCCCGCCGCACGTCCACGCCCGCCTCGACCGGTCGTCCTGGACGCCGCCGCCGGTGTTCTCGACCGTCGGGGCCCTCGGCAACGTCCCGCGGGCCGACCTCGAGCGCACCCTCAACATGGGTGTCGGCTTCGTCGCCGTGCTGCCGGCCGACTCGGTCGACGCCGCCACCGAGCACCTTGCGGCCCGGGGCATCGGCTCGTGGGTCATGGGCGAGGTGTCCGACGGCTCGGCCGCCGACGCCGCCCCGGGTGAGGTCGTGCGGGGCGCCAAGGGTGTCGACGGCGGGTCCGTCGAGCTCGTCGGCGACCACCCCACCCCCTGACCCCTCCAGCCACCCGACTCATTGCGAGTTGTGCCGCCCGACGCGCGGCAACGACGGCGTGTCGGCGGCGGAAGTCGCAATCGGTCGGGGTGGGCCCGAGGGCCGGCCGCCCACCCCGGGTCAGAGGACAGGTAGTCCCCGGGGTGGACGGCCGGCGGTTCGTGGCGGAGGCAGATGCTCCGCCCGCGGCCGGGGCTCAGCCCAGCCGCGCGGCCGGGGGTCAGCCCCAGATGGAGGCCGCCCACTCGGGATGGTCGATGAACGGGTTGCGGTTGCCCTGCCAGGTGGAGTGGATGCGGTCGTTCCGGCGCATCTCGAAGGCGTCGACCGGGTCGGCGGCGTTCCACGCCAGCAGCGTCTCGAGGTCACCGATCCGTGACGAGGACGAGCCGACCGTCGAGCTCAGCTCGAGGTCGTTGAAGCCGTCGCCCCCCTCGTAGCGCACGGCCATGTAGAAGAGCATCCGCGCCACGTCGCCCTTGACGGCGTCGCGCGGCTCGAACGAGTCACCGTCGGTCCAGCAGTCGGTGCAGCCGGAGACGGCCGAGCCTCCGTTGTCGAAGTCCTTGTTGCCGCGGGTGCTGTTGACCGTGACGTCCTCGGGGCGGACGTGGTGCACGTCGGTACCCGGTCCGGCGCTCGTGCCGAAGCCACCGCGCGACTGCGCCCACACGTGCTCGCGGTTCCACTGGCCCGTGCCGCCGCCGTTGCTGTTCTCCGAGATAGACCGGCCCGTGTACAGCTCGATGACGTTGGCGCTGTTGTTCGGGTCCTCGTCGGTGTCCTTGAGGGCGGTCCACACCTGGTCGTAGGAGAGTCGCGTCTGGTCGTCGATGATGCCGTGCAGCGAGGACTTCAGCGCCGCCCCGGTCTTCCCGACGGCCGGCGCGTAGTACGTGTCGTCCCACGGGCTCGTCTGACCCGTGCCCCCGCCGTCGTCGTCGCCGCCACCGCTTCCGGCGGTCGCGATCGCCGTCGTGCCGGTCATCCCGGGGTGGGAGAAGTACGCGGCGAGGGCGCCCGTGACGTCGACCTGCCGGCCCATCAGCGTCGGGTTGGTCCGCAGGCCCCACTGGCTGCGCAGGGCCGAGGGCACCTGGACGTAGAGCATCCGCGCCGTCGAGCTCTCCGACGCGGAGTCGGCGACGGCGAGGGCGTAGTCGCTGGGGAAGCCCGAGCGCACGACGGTGCTCGTCGCGGTCGGCTGGCCGACGACGTAGCCACGGACGGTCTGGCTCGTGCCGTCCTGGCGGGCGACGGCCTGCGCGACCGTGAGGGGGGTGGCCGCCTCCGACGCGGGGACCGACAGGCCGAGGAGCACGACGAGGGCGGAGGCCAGCGCGAGCCACGAGGTGGTGAGGCGGCGCCGGGCCGGTGGGGCGAGGGTCAGCTGTCGGATCACGGTCACCGACCCTGCCGGTCGAGTGGTCGGGCGGGGGTCTGCCCGGGTCAAGGATTCGGTCAGGAGTCGACCACGGACGGGTCAACATCCGCGGCCGGATGAGTACGGCACCCCATGACGAGCCGGCGCCCACCCCGCCACCCTCGGGGGGTGGCCGAACCCCAGCAGCCCCTGCCTGCCCGCCGCCCCGCGGTGCGCCGGGTGCGGACGGCCCTCGACGCGCCCCGCCACGTCGCGGCCGCCGACGCGCGGGTCGCCACCGCCCAGCGGTGGGCCGCGGGTGGTCTCGCGGTCGCCACGGCCTCCCTCCTGGCGGCGGCGGGCTGGTTCGTCGAGGCGTCCGGGGCCATCGGCGGCCTCGGCGTCCGCAGCGCCCTGTCCCTCGCCGCGATGGTGGCGCCCGGGGTGCTCGTCGGCTGGTGCACCGGGTTCGCGACGCTCGCCCTGCTCGTGCGCGACGAGCTCTTCCACCCCCGCCTCGTGGGGCTGGTGGCCGCCCTCGTCGGGTGCGTCCTCGGGGCGGCCCTGCTGTCGCTCACCGGCGCCGGCTGAGCCGTCAGGCGACGGTGACCTGGGGCGCGAAGAGGGCCATCGCCGCGAGCGCGCGCTCGTGGTTCTCCGGGGTCGAGCCCGCGCACGCCGCGCCGTCGACGACCACGGTCACCCCCGCATCGGCCATCGGGAGCACCGTCGAGACGACGCAGCAGTCCGTGGCCACCCCGGCCACCGTGACGTGGGCGTCGGAGCCGACCAGCCCGTGCAGCACCGGCCACTTGCCGAACGTGCCCGCCGTGACGACGTGTCCCGCGACCCCGGCGAGCTCGGGGACGACGGCGTAGAGCGGGTCGTCGTCGGGCACCAGCGCGAACGGCCACTCCTCGTAGTACGGCACCCACGACCCGCCGAGCGACGGGTCGGCGACGAAGCGCGTGAGGACCGTGCGCTGCGGACCGAACCGGTCGGCCAGCTCGCGCATCCGCGGGACGGCGGCGGCGAACATCGGTGAGCCCCACGGTGAGGCGCCGGGGTCGGCGAAGACGACCTGGGGGTCGACGACGACCAGCCAGCCGTCGCTGCGCGGCATCAGGCGGCCGGCTCCGCGACCGGCGCCTCGGCGGCCCGCTCCTGGCGCCGCACCGTGGCGCGCCGGGCGACGACGGTGACGCCGAACCCGATGACGAGCGCGAGCAGCACGCCGATGTTGGCGTACGGCCAGTTGCCGTCCCAGTACGGGACGCCCTCACCCTCGGTGACGTAGGTGCCGAGGCCCAGCGGCTCGAGGAGGTAGCCCTGCCAGTTGTTCCAGGCGGCGTCCTGCGCGAAGCCGTTGACCACGAGTCCCCAGCCGACGACCGAGGCGAGCACCATCGTGCCGATCGAGACCCAGTCGACCGAGCCGTAGCGGCCGCGGGCGTCGAAGAGCGCGCGCTCGCCGTCGGGCCCGGCGTCGTAGTCGCGCCGGCGCAGCAGCAGGTCGGCGATGAAGATGCCCGCCCAGGCGGCGAGCGGGACGCCGAGGGTGATGAGGAAGGACTGGAACGGCCCGAGGAAGTCCTGGGCGAAGAAGACGACCCAGATGGTGCCGAGGGTGAGGATGACGCCGTCGATGCCGGCGGCGGCCGGGCGGGGGATGCGCACCCCGAGCGAGAGCAGCGTCAGCCCCGAGGAGTAGATGCCGAGGACCGCACCGGAGACGAGCGAGAGGATCACGGCCAGCAGGAACGGCACGAGGAACCACGTCGGGAGGATGGTGGCCAGGGTGCCGATCGGGTCGGACGGGATGCCGGCGAGGACCTCCGGGTCGGACGCGGCGAGCATCAGGCCGAAGAGGACGAGGAGCACCGGGGCGATCGCGCCCCCGAAGGTGTTCCAGGCGACGACCGAGCCGCTCGAGGCGTCGCGGCGCTGGTAGCGCGACCAGTCGGCGGCGATGTTGATCCACCCGAGGCCGAAGCCGGTCATGAGCATGACGAAGGCACCGACGACGGCCTGCGGGGGCCCGGACTCGACGGCGCTGACCGCCGACCAGTCGATCTCTCCGGCCGCGACGACGACGAAGAGGATGGTGACGATGCCGGTGAGCCAGGTGAGCACCGACTGCATCCGCATGATGACGTGGTAGCCGGCGACCGACGCCGCGACGATGAGGGCGGCGACGACGAGCGCGGCGATGACCTTGGTGGTCGTCCCGCCGCCCCAGCCGAGCCGCTCGAGGATCGTCGACGTGGCGAGCACCGCGAGGATGGCGAGGAAGGTCTCCCAGCCGATCGAGGTCAGCCACGAGATGACACCGGGCACCTTCTGCCCCACGACGCCGAAGGACGCGCGCGACAGGATCATCGTCGGGGCCGAGCCGCGCTTGCCCGCGACGGCGACGAGGCCGCACAGCAGGAACGAGACGACGATGCCCAGCACGGTGACGAGGGCGCCCTGCCAGAACGAGATGCCGAAGCCGAGGACGAAGGCGGCGTAGGAGATGCCGAAGACCGACACGTTGGCCGCGAACCACGGCCAGAAGAGGTCGCGCGGGACGGCGGTGCGGTCGGCCTCGTCGATGATCTCGATGCCGGTCGTCTCGATGCCCGGGCGCGCGGCCGAGGGAGCGGTGGACGTGCTCATGGGGCGAGCATGTCAGACCGCGACGACACGCGGCAGGCACCACACGCAGTCACCGGGTCACGACGGACGCGCCCGGTGCGCGGGAGGAGGTCAGGGTGAGGTCAACGCCGTCCGCCGGTCCACGGACCGTCGTCGTCGTCCTCCCAGCTGCGCTCGTCGGCGGTGTCGCCCGAGTGCGTCTGGGTGTGCAGTTCTCGCTCAAGCGCTGAGAGGTCGGTGTCGGGGCTGAAGTACTTCAGCTCGCGAGCGACCTTCGTCTGCTTGGCCTTGGCTCGGCCGCGCCCCATGGCGTGACCCCCTCGTGCGTCTGCCGGGGCGGCATCGCTGGTCGGACGGCCCCGAACCCGAGGTCATCCCACGTCGCGGAGCGGCTCCGGGAATGGTGTGCATATCGTGATGGCAACGATACATGGGTCCACGGCCCTTGGGCGACGCGACCGCCGGGTCAGCGGCCCGCCGCGGTGTCCGTCCCGCGTACTGGGACGCCACCCGTGCGCTCGGGCAGCCACGGGGTGCCTCCGCCGGCCGCGATGCGTCGCTCGGCGAGCCGGTCGGCCGCCACCGCCGGGGTCACGCCCTCGGCGTCGGCGGTGCGCAGGACCTCGAGGGTGCTCTCGAAGATGGCCCTGGTGCGCCCGGCTGCTCGCTCCATGTCGAACCCGTGCAGCTCGTCGCTGACCTGGATGACCCCGCCCGCGTTGACGAGGAAGTCCGGGGCGTAGACGACCCCGCGCGCGGCGAGCAGGTCCGGGGTGTCGGGGGAGGCCAGCTGGTTGTTGGCGCCGCCGCAGACCACCCGGGCCCGCAGCGCCGCCACGGTGTCCTCGTCGAGCGCCCCACCCAGGGCGTTGGGGCTGTAGACGTCGAGGTCCAGGCGGGCCAGGGTGTCGGCGTCCTCGACCGCCCGCACCTGCGGGTGCGCCCCGAGCAACCGGGCCACGGCGTCGTCGTCGACGTCGGTGACGACGACCTCCGCCCCGTCCTCGAGCAGGTGCTCGGTGAGCTTCGCCCCGACCTTGCCGACGCCCGCGATGCCGACCCGGCGGCCGGCCAGCGTCGGCTCGCCCCAGACGTGCTGCGCCGTGGCCCGCATCCCCTGGAAGACCCCGAGGGCGGTGAGGACCGACGAGTCCCCGGCGCCCCCACGCTCCGGTGAGCGGCCGGTGGCCCAGCGGGTCTCCTCGGCGACGACGTCCATGTCCGCGACGTAGGTGCCGACGTCGCAGGCGGTGACGTAGCGCCCGCCGAGCGACTCGACGAACCGGCCGTAGGCCCGGAGCAGCTCGGGGGTCTTGTCGCGGTGCGGGTCACCGATGACGACCGCCTTGCCGCCGCCGTGGTCGAGCCCGGCGAGGGCGTTCTTGCTCGACATGGCCCGCGAGAGGCGCAGGACGTCGGCGAGGGCCGCGTCGGTGGACGGGTAGGGGTGGAAGCGGGTGCCGCCGAGCCCCGGCCCGAGCGCCGTCGAGTGCAGGGCGATGATCGCCCGCAGCCCGGTGTCGGGGTCGGAGCAGAAGACGACCTGCTCGTGCCCGGCGAGGTCGATGAGGTCGGTGGCCATGCTCGCCACGGTAGTCCCGTGCGCGACGGTCGTCAGCCGTGCCGTGGGGCACCGGTCAGCGGGACGCGAGCCCGACGACGAGGTTGATGGTCGCCGCGACGACGACCGTGCCGAGCAGGTAGGCCAGCAGGGTGTGCCGGAGGACGAGGCTGCGCACCGCGGGTGTCCGCAGGTCGGTGTCGGACACCTGGTAGGTCATCCCGAGGGTGAAGGACAGGTAGACGAAGTCGGAGAGCCGGGGCGGGCCCTCACCCGGGAAGTCGACACAGCCCGGTTCGGTGAGGTACCAGTGCCGGGCGTAGCGCAGCGCGTAGACGGTGTGGACGGCGAGCCAGCCGGAGGCGACGCCGAGCACCGACTCGACGGCACCCCCGTCGCTGCCGACGAGCATGACGACGACCGCCCCGAGGCTGGCCAGCGTGGCGACCACGACGACGACGTCGGTCTCGGTGCGCCCTCCCTCCGCCCCCTCGAGGTGCCCTGCGGTCGTCTCGGCGTCGGCGCGGTGGCAGCGCAGCAGCACCGGGACGCTGAAGGCCAGGGCGCCGGCCAACCAGCCGAGGAGGAGGTGCGCCGGCCATCCGGTGCCGTCGGGGAGCGGGACGAGCACCCCGACGAGGGCGGCGAGCACCCCCGCGAGGAGGAGATGCCGCCGGGTGGACCGCACGCGCTCACGCTAGTCGCGATGCGCGCCGGACCACGCAGCGGATTCGCAGCGATCGCGTAGCGCCGCCCGGGACAGTGGTGCCAACGCACCGCCGGGGGAGACGGGGGTGCGGGACCTGCGCCACCGGGGGTTGGTGGCGCAGGACGCACCACCACCACGGGTGCGGACCGGTCGAGGGGGTCGGTCCGCACCCGAAGTGCGTTCGTGGCCCGGACGGCTCGGGCGCCCCGTGAGGCCCGGCGCGGCGTTGTGCGAACCGTGAGCCGACGCCGGCGATGCGGACGGCACCCGGTGTAGCAGGATGGCGGCATGACCGGAGCACGCGGGATCAGGGTCGGGTACAAGGCGTCGGCGGAGCAGTTCGCCCCCGGGGAGCTCGCGGGGTACGCGGTGCTCGCCGAGGAGCTGGGGTTCGACTCGGCGACCATCTCCGACCACTTCCAGCCCTGGCGGCTCGAGGGCGGGCACGCCCCCAACTCCATCGCCTGGATGTCCTGGGTCGCGGCCCGCACCGAGCGGATCAAGCTCGGCACCTCGGTGATGACGCCGACGTTCCGCTACAACCCGCCGGTGGTCGCCCAGACCTTCGCGACGATGGCCTGCCTCGCGCCGGGGCGGATCATGCTCGGCGTGGGCACCGGGGAGGCGCTCAACGAGATCGCCGTCGGCTCGGTCGCCGAGGGCGAGTGGCCCGAGTTCAAGGAGCGCTTCGCCCGGCTGCGCGAGGCGGTCACCCTGATGCGCCGGCTGTGGACCGAGGACCGCGTCACCTTCGAGGGCGAGTACTACCGCACCGAGGACGCCGCGATCTACGACCGGCCCGAGGAGCCGGTGCCGGTGTACATCGCCGCCGGCGGGCCGATGGTCGCGCGGTACGCGGGGCGCCACGGCGACGGGTTCATCTGCACCTCCGGCAAGGGCGAGGAGCTCTACCGCGACCAGCTCGTGCCGGCCGTCGACGAGGGCCTGGGCAAGGCCGGGCGCGCGCACGACGTCATCGACCGGATGATCGAGATCAAGGTCTCCTTCGACCCCGACCCCGACCGGGCGCTGGAGAACACCCGGTTCTGGGCCCCGCTCTCGCTGACCGCCGAGCAGAAGCACTCCATCCACTCCCCCGAGGAGATGGAGAAGGCGGCCGACGAGCTGCCCATCGAGCAGGTCGCCAAGCGGTGGGTCGTCACCTCCCGCCCCGAGGACGTCGTGGACGCGCTGCGGTTCTACACCGACCTCGGCTTCGACCACCTCGTCGTGCACGGCCCCGGCCACGACCAGGAGCGGTTCCTGCGCACCTTCGCCGAGCAGGTCGTCCCGGGGATCCGCGAGCTCGTCCCCGCCACCCGGTGAGCGGGGCGGGCCCGGGTCCGCTCGACGGCGTCCGGGTCGTCGAGCTCGGCGGGATCGGGCCGGCGCCCTTCGCCGCCCTCCAGCTCGCCGAGATGGGGGCCGACGTCGTGCGCGTCGACCGCCCCGGAGCCCCGAGCGACGTCGACTCCTCCGGCGGGCTGCGCCGTTCGCGGCCGAGCATCGCCGTCGACCTCAAGCACCCGGACGGCGTGGCGGTGGTGCGGCGCCTCCTCGCCGACGCCGACGTCCTCCTCGAGGGCTACCGGCCGGGGGTGCTCGAGAGGCTGGGCCTGGCCCCCGAGGACCTGCTCGCCGCCAACCCGCGCCTCGTCGTCGGCCGGATGACCGGCTGGGGGCAGGACGGCCCGTGGGCGCCGCGGGCCGGGCACGACATCACCTACGCCGCGCTGTCCGGCACGCTGCACGCCCTGGGTGGCGAGGACCGGCCGGTCGCGCCCGTGCCGGTGCTCGCGGACTTCGCCGGCGGGTCGATGTACCTCGTGACGGGGGTCCTGGCGGCGCTGGTCTCGCGGGGCACGACCGGCCGTGGGCAGGTGGTCGACGCGGCGATGGTCGACGGCGCGGCCCACCTGCTGACCCTCGTGCACACGATGCTCGGGGCCGGCGCCTGGGAGGACCGCCGGCGCGCGAACGTCCTCGATGGCGGCGCCCCGTTCTACGACGTGTACGCGTGCGCGGACGGCCGGTTCGTCGCCGTGGGCGCGCTCGAGCCGCAGTTCTGGGCCGAGCTGGTGCAGCGCCTCGGGGTCGAGGTCGAGGGGGCGCAGTACGACCGCTCGACGTGGCCGGCCCAGCGGTCGGCGTTCACGGCGGCGTTCGCCGGCCGGAGCCGTGACGAGTGGGCGGCCCTCTTCGAGGGCTCGGACGCGTGCGTCGCCCCGGTGCTCTCGCTCGAGGAGGCGCACCGGCACCCGCACCACGTGGCGCGGGAGTCGTTCGTCCCCGGACCGGTCGACGGGCGGCCCGTGCCGCGGCCGGCCCCGCGGTTCTCGGCCACACCGCTCGCCGCGCCCGGCTCCGAGCCCGCGCCCGGCGGGCAGACGCGCGAGTACCTCGCCGCGCACGGGTTCTCGGCCGAGGAGGTCGACGCGCTGGTCGCGTCGGGGGCGGTCGTCCAGGCCTGAGCGGCCGGGCCTGCTCAGGGCACGGCTGCTCAGTGCCTGGGGAAGGGGCCGTCGGCGTCGAAGACCTTGTGCGCGAAGCGCTCTCCCATCAGCAGGTGCGTCTCGGCGTCGGGGTGCAGGGCGTCCGGGAGCGGATGGGAGTCGACGTCGTCCGGCCCGTACATCCCGAGGCCGTCGACGAGGTGCAGGTGCGGGTCGCTCTCCCGACGCTCGGCCACCACCCGGGCCAGCTCCTCGCGCACGACGCGCAGGGTGAGCTTCCCGGCCGGCACCTGAGCGGGGTCGCCGGTGGCGGTGAACACCAGCCGCCCCTCGCCCAGCGCGGCGGGGTCGATGGAGCCCGGCCCCGGGGTGTCCTCGTGGATCGGGCAGAGCACCGGGGTGACGACGAGCAGCGGGGTGGTGGGGTGCCCGTCGCGGATGGTGTCGAGGAAGCCGTGGACGGCGGGGCCGAGCACGCGCCGGCGCATCAGGTCACCACCGACGATGTTGATGCCGACCTTGACGCTGAGCAGGTCGGCCGCCGTGTCGCGCATCGTCCGGGCGACGAAGGGGTCGAGCACCGCCGACCCGCCGAAGCCGAGGTTGACGAGGTCGAGGCCGCCGAGCCGCGCCGCGACGGCCGGCCACGTGCCGGTGGGCCGGACCGCGTTGGAGCCGTGGCTGATCGAGCTCCCGTGGTGCACCCACCGAGGGCGCTCGCCGGTCGACGTGGGCTCGAGGGGGGCGTCCGCGCGCAGGGCGAGCAGCTCGACGCCCTCCTGGTGCGGGAGCCACAGCTCGACGACCTTCTCGCCCGTCGGCAGCCCGTCGAAGCGGACCGTCCCCGGGCCACCGCGGGTCAGCTCGGTGACCCCGGTCGCCATGTCGGTGGTCAGCAGGTCGCCGTGGGGGACCGGCGCGCCGTCGACGACCTCGCCGTCGACGACGAGGTCGACGCTGCCCACGGCGCGGGCGGGAGCCCCGGAGAGGGCGCGGCGGGTGACGACGGCGTCGAGCTCGACGACCCGGGCGGTGGTGCGGGCGACGACGCGCACCCCCGACGGCTGGGCCTCGTTGATCGCCAGCATCTCGTCCGCGTTCTGCGCCCGGGCCCACGCGGGGAGGCGGTGCGGGCGCAGGCCGCCGTCGGCGGTGGGCTCGAGCTCGAGGGCGCCGTGCACGAGGTCGGGCGTCAGGGGGACGGTCTGGAGGTCGCTCACGGGACCCAAGTCCAGCACGGCGCCCCGGCCCGGCGGGGAGGTGGGTGCGGTTGGATGGCGGGATGAGCAGCGCACGGGTCCGCGTGGAGGCGGACGGAGCCATCGGCCGTATCACCCTCGACGCCCCGGAGCGGCTCAACGCCGTCGACCCCGGGATGTGCGACGCCGTCACGGCCGCCGTGCGGGCCTTCGACGCCGACCCCGAGGTGCGGGTCGTCGCCCTGACGGGGGAGGGTCGTGGCTTCTGCTCCGGCGCCCCGCTGAGCGCCGAGGGGGCGTCGATGGGGGTGCTCGACGCGGGGGCCGAGCTGGTGCGGGCCGTGCTGTCGTCGCGGACCCCGGTCGTCGCGCTGGTCCACGGTGTGGCCGCGGGCATCGGGGTGCCGATGGCGCTGGCCTGCGACTACGTGCTCGCGGCCGACGAGGCGCCGTTCGTCCTCGCCTTCAGCCGGATCGGGCTGATGCCCGACGGCGGGTCGACCGCCCTCGTGGCGGCGTCGGTCGGGCGCGCCCGGGCGATGCGGCTGGCCCTGACCGGCGAGAAGCTCGACGGCCGGACGGCCGCGGAGTGGGGTCTGGTCGCCGAGTCGGTGCCGGCAGACGGCTTCGACGCCCGGGCCGCGGAGCTGCTGGCGGCCTTCGCCGCGGGCCCGACGCTCGCGCTCGCCGAGACCAAGGCCGCCGTCAATGCCGCCTCCGTCGACGTCGAGTCGGCGCTGGCCCGCGAGGACGTCGGGCAGCGGGCGCTGGCGGTGACCGAGGACCACCGCGAGGGCGCCGCGGCGTTCGTCGGCAAGCGCCGCCCGGAGTTCCGCGCCCGCTGACCGCGCACACCCGTACCCGGAGTGACCAATAGGTCGCTGGAGGTACGGGCGGGGTGGTGCCGGCGTACCTGGAGTGACCTATAGGTCGCTGGGGGTACGGCGAGGGTGGTGCCGGCGTACCTGGAATGACCAATAGGTCGCCGGGGGTACGGCGAGGGTGGTGCCGGCGTACCTGGAGTGACCTATTGGTCGATGGAGGTACGGGCTGGGGGCGGCCGGGGGTACCTGGAGTGACCTATTGGTCGCTCGGGGGACGGGGTCGGGGCGTCAGGAACGCGTCAAGACCCCGTCAGCGGGGCATCACCGGGCCTCGTCGTCCCGCCCCCCGCTGGTGTCGTGGACGCCATGTGGGAAGACCTGATCGCAGGCGCCATCGGCCTGCTCATCCTCGGATACCTCCTCGACGCCCTCGTGCGCCCGGACCGGTACTGAGGAGACCTCGTGACCATCTCCGTCCAGACGGCTCTCGCCGTCCTCGTCGTCGCCGCCGTCCTGGCGGCCGCCCACGTCCCCCTCGGGACGTGGATGCACCACGTGTTCACCGACGACCGCGACTGGCGCGTCGAGCGCGCCGTCTACCGCGCCGTCGGCGTCGACCCGCGCACCGAGCAGCGCTGGACCGGCTACGCCGGCTCGGTGCTCGCGTTCGCCGTCGCGTCCGTCGCGCTCCTCTTCGTCCTCATCCTCGTGCAGGGCTGGCTCCCCTGGGACCTCGGCCGGAGCATGAGCTGGCACACGGCGCTCAACACGGCCGTGTCGTTCACCACCAACACCAACTGGCAGTCGTACTCCGGCGAGGCGGCGGCCGGCCACACCGTGCAGATGCTCGGCCTCACCACCCAGAACTTCGTGTCGGCCGCCACCGGCATCGCCGTGGCCGTCGCCGTGGTGCGCGGTCTCGCCCGCGCGAACGCCGACCGGATCGGCAACTTCTGGGTCGACCTGACCCGGGCCACCGTCCGCGTCCTGCTGCCCCTCGCGGCCGTCGCCGCCGTCCTGCTGCTCCTCGGCGGGGTCATCCAGAACCTCGCCGCCCCGCACACCATCGAGACCCTCACCGGCGTGCAGCAGACCATCCAGGGCGGACCGGTGGCCTCGCAGGAGGCGATCAAGGAGCTCGGCACCAACGGCGGCGGCTTCTTCAACGCCAACTCGGCGCACCCGTTCGAGAACCCGGGGTCGTGGACCAACCTCCTCGAGATACTCCTCCTCCTCGTCATCCCGTTCTCCCTGCCCTACACCTACGGCCTCATGGTCGGCGACCGCCGTCAGGGTGGCGTCGCCGTGGGCGTCATGGGCACCCTCCTCGTCGGCAGCATCACGCTCTCGGCGTGGGCCGAGTCCGTGGCCGCCGCCGGGCCGCTCGGGGCGATGGAGGGCAAGGAGCAGCGCTTCGGCGTGCCGTGGTCGGTGCTCTTCGCGAACGCGACCACCGGGACGTCCACCGGTGCGGTCAACTCGATGCACGACAGCTTCAGCCCCCTCGGGGGCGGCGTGCCGCTCGTCAACATGTTGCTCGGCGAGCTGTCGCCGGGTGGTGTCGGGACCGGCCTCTACTCCTACCTCGTCGCCGTCGTGCTCGCGGTCTTCATCGCGGGCCTGATGGTCGGCCGCACGCCCGAGCTGCTCGGCAAGACGATCGGGCGGACCGAGATCACCAGTGCCGCACTCGTCACGCTGACGATGCCCGCCCTCGTGCTCCTCGGCACCGGGTTGTCGGTGGTCCTCCCCGTCTCGCTCGACGCGCGGCTCAACGACGGCCCGCACGGCCTGACCGAGCTGATGTACGCGGTCGCGTCGGCGTCGAACAACAACGGGTCGGCCTTCGCGGGGCTCTCCGCGGACCAGCCGTACCTCAACCTGCTGCTCGCGTTCTGCATGTTCGTCGGCCGCTTCGTGCCGATCATCCTCGTCCTGCGGCTCGCCGGATCCCTTGCGGCGCAGGGCAAGCGACCGGTCACGGTCGGGACCATGCCCACGCACACCCCCCTGTTCACCACGCTCGTGGTCGGCACCGTGCTCATCGTCGCCGGCCTGACGTTCTTCCCGTCCCTCGCCCTGGGACCCATCGCGGAGGCCCTGTCATGACCTCGTCCCTCGCGCTCACCGCCTGGCAGAACCTGCCCGCGGCGTTCGCCAAGCTCGACCCGCGCTACCTCTGGCGCAGCCCCGTCATCTTGGTGGTGTGGGTCGGCTCGGTCCTCACGACCGTCCTGTCGGTCATCGACCCGTCGGTCTTCTCCATCGGCGTCACCGTCTGGCTCTGGGCCACCGTCCTCTTCGCCAACCTCGCCGAGGCCGTCGCGGAGGGGCGGGGCAAGGCCCAGGCCGAGACCCTGCGCCGCACCCGCACCGAGACCACCGCTCGCCGGCTGCGCGCCGACGGCACGGAGGAGGAGGTGGCCGGCACGGCCCTCTCGCTCGGCGACCACGTCGTCGTCGAGGCCGGCCAGGTCATCCCCGGCGACGGTGACGTCGTCGAGGGCGTGGCCACGGTCGACGAGTCGGCCATCACCGGCGAGTCCGCCCCGGTCATCCGGGAGTCGGGCGGCGACCGGTGCGCCGTCACCGGCGGCACCACGGTGCTGTCGGACCGGATCGTCGTGCGCATCACCAGCAAGCCCGGCGAGACCTTCATCGACCGGATGATCGCGCTCGTCGAGGGTGCGTCCCGCCAGAAGACGCCGAACGAGATCGCCCTCTCGACCCTGCTGACGACGCTCACCATGATCTTCGTCCTGGCCGTCGGGGCCATCCAGCCGATGGCGGTCTACTCGGGCCAGCGGCTCTCGCTCGTCGTGCTCGTCGCCCTGCTCGTCTGCCTCATCCCGACGACCATCGGCGCCCTGCTCTCGGCCATCGGCATCGCCGGCATGGACCGGCTCGTGCAGCGCAACGTGCTCGCGATGTCGGGCCGGGCCGTCGAGGCCGCCGGCGACGTCAGCACCCTGCTCCTCGACAAGACGGGCACCATCACCTACGGCAACCGGCGCGCCAGCGAGCTCGTCCCGGTGCACTCGGTGCAGCGCGAGGAGCTGGCCCGTGCGGCCTACCTCTCCTCGCTCGCCGACGAGACCCCCGAGGGTCGCTCGATCGTCGAGTACACGGTCGAGGACGGCGTCGACGCCGCGGCGCTCGGCGACGTCACCGCCCTGCGGCGGGCCGGCGCCGAGGTCGTCGAGTTCAGCGCCACGACCCGGATGTCCGGTGTCGACCTGGCCGACGGCGGCCGCGTCCGCAAGGGTGCGGGCAGCGCGGTGTCGGCCTGGCTGCGTGAGAACGGTGGCACGGTCGGCAGCGACCTCGAGGTGCACGTCGACGGCATCAGCGCCTCGGGCGGGACCCCGCTCGTCGTCGCCGAGGCCGCCCCCGGCGAGGCCCCCCGCGTGCTCGGCGTCGTCCACCTCAAGGACGTCGTCAAGCCCGGGATGGCCGAGCGGTTCGCGCAGCTGCGCGAGATGGGCATCCGCACGGTGATGATCACCGGCGACAACCCGCTGACCGCCAAGGCGATCGCCGAGGAGGCCGGTGTCGACGACTTCCTCGCCGAGGCCACCCCCGAGGACAAGATGGCCCTCATCAAGAAGGAGCAGGAGGGCGGCCGGCTCGTCGCGATGACCGGTGACGGCACGAACGACGCCCCCGCACTCGCCCAGGCCGATGTCGGTGTCGCGATGAACACGGGGACCTCGGCCGCCAAGGAGGCCGGCAACATGGTCGACCTCGACAGCGACCCGACGAAGCTCATCGACGTCGTGGCCATCGGCAAGCAGCTGCTCATCACCCGTGGCGCCCTGACGACCTTCTCGATCGCCAACGACGTCGCGAAGTACTTCGCCATCATCCCGGCGATGTTCGTCGGGGTCTTCCCCGGGCTCCAGACGCTCAACGTCATGGGCCTGTCCAGCCCGCAGTCGGCGATGCTCTCCGCGGTCATCTTCAACGCGCTCGTCATCGTTGCGCTGATCCCCTTGGCGCTGAGGGGTGTTCGCTACCGGCCGCTCTCGGCCCACGCGATGCTGCGCCGCAACCTGCTCGTCTACGGACTCGGTGGGGTGGTCGTGCCGTTCATCGGCATCAAGGCCATCGACCTCGTCGTGTCCCTGATCCCCGGTCTCTGAGGTGACCCACGTGACCACCACCCGCCAGCTCGGCGCCGCGCTCAAGGCGCTCCTCGTCCTCACCGTCATCTGCGGTGTGCTCTACCCCGCGGCGATCCTCGCCGTCGGGCTCGTCGTCCCCGACCGTGCCGCCGGCCAGCCCGTCGTCGTCGACGGCCGTGAGGTGGGCTCGGCCCTCCTCGGCCAGCCGCCGAGCGGCGACGAGTGGTTCCAGGGCCGGCCGTCGGCCTCCGACGCCGCGGGCGACACCAGTGGTGGCTCGAACTACGGGCCCGACAACCCGGACCTGGCCGCCGAGGTGGCCGAGCGGGAGCAGGCCCTGCGGGCCGCCAACCCCGATGCGCCGCAGGAGATCCCGGCCGACGCGCTGACCACCTCGGCCAGCGGGCTCGACCCGGACATCTCGCCGGAGTACGCCCGCTGGCAGGTCGCGCGGGTCGCGGAGGCCCGCGGTCTGGAGCAGTCCCGTGTGCTCCAGCTCGTGGACCAGACGGTGCGCGAGGCCCCGCTCGGGTTCCTCGGGCAGGACCGCGTCAACGTGCTCGAGCTCAACGTGGCCCTCGCCGCGCTCCGGCGCGGGTGAGAATGGGCCCATGGCACGCGGACGGCTGCGGATCTACCTCGGGGCGGCCCCGGGCGTCGGCAAGACCGTCGCCATGCTCGACGAGGGGCACCGCCGCCTCGACCGTGGCACCGATGTCGTCGTCGGGCTCGTCGAGACCCACGACCGGCCGAACACGAGGGCGCTGCTCGAGGGCCTGGAGGTCCTGCCGCGGGCCCGGCTGAGCCACCGCGGGGCGACGCTCGAGGAGATGGACCTCGACCGCCTGCTGGCGCGGGCGCCGCAGGTGGCCCTCGTCGACGAGCTCGCCCACACCAACGCCCCGGGCTCGCGCCACGAGAAGCGCTGGCAGGACATCGACGAGCTGCTCGACGCCGGCATCGACGTCATCTCGACCGTCAACATCCAGCACCTCGAGTCGCTCAACGACGCCGTCACCGCCATCACCGGCGTCGTCCAGCGCGAGACCGTCCCGGACGCCGTGGTCCGGGCCGCCGACCAGATCGAGCTCATCGACATGTCGCCGGAGGCGCTGCGCCGCCGGATGGCCCACGGCAACGTCTACGCGCCCGAGAAGGTCGACGCCGCGCTGGCCAACTACTTCCGGGTCGGCAACCTCTCGGCGCTGCGCGAGCTGGCCCTGCTGTGGCTCGCCGACCGCGTCGACGAGGGGATGGGCCGCTACCGCGCCGACCACGGCATCGAGGCCACCTGGCCGACCCGGGAGCGCGTCGTCGTCGCGGTCTCCGGTGCGGCAGAGGGCGAGACGCTGCTGCGCCGGGGGGCTCGCATCGCCGCCCGCGGCGCCGGAGGCGAGCTGCTCGCCGTCCACGTGGTGCGCTCCGACGGCCTCACCGGGCCGACCCTCCCCGACCTCGTGGCCCAGCGACGCCTCACCGACGAGCTCGGCGGCTCCTTCCACACGGTGACCGGCGACGACCTCGCCGAGGCGGTCCTCGACTTCGCCCGGGGCGTCAACGCCAGCCAGGTCGTCATCGGCTCCTCGCGGCGCCCGCGCTGGCGGACCCTGTTGTCCCCCAGCACGACCGAGGAAGTCATCGCCGAGTCGGGCGACATCGACGTCCACGTCGTGACCCACCGGTTCGCCGCCGGTCGCGGCTGGCGGGCGCCGCGGGCCGGCCTGCCCCGGCGCCGCAAGGTGCTCGGCTACGCCCTCGCGGCGGTCGGGCCGTTCGTGCTCACCGAGGCGCTCGCCGGGCTGCCCGAGGACCCCGACCTGCCGCTCACCGTGCCCCTCTTCCTCCTGCTGAGCGTTCTCACCGCCCTGCTCGGCGGGATGGGGCCGGCGCTGCTCGGCGCGGCCGCCTCCTCGCTCTTCCTCAACTGGTTCTTCACCCCGCCAACCGGTGGCCTGACCATCTCCGAGCCCGAGAACGCGGTGGCCCTCGCGGTCTTCCTCCTCGTCGCGGCGGCCGTCGCGTGGGTCGTCGACCGGAGTGCCCGCCGGGCCGACCAGGCGCTGCGGGCGCAGGCGGAGTCGGCCTCGCTCGCCGAGCTGAGCCACACCCTGCTCGGGTCCACGGACCAGATGGCCCTGCTGCTCCAGCAGGCCGTCGAGATGTTCGGGGCCGAGGGGGCCGCCGTGGTGCGGCGGCCCGACCGTGACCACCCGGCGAGCGTGCTCGCCGCGACCGACCCCGGGCTCACCGCCCAGGACCTCGGGCGCAGCGGCCTGCCGCGCGAGGCGGCCGACGACGCGCACGACCTCGTGCTCGTCGGGGGCACCGTGCCGGCCGGCCGCCAGCGGCTGCTCGCCGCCTTCGCCGCGCACGCCGGCGCGATCCTCCAGCGCCGGTCCCTCCAGGCGTCGGCGGGCGAGGCGGCGGTGCTCGCGCGGGACAACTCGGCACGCACCGCCCTCCTGTCGGCGGTGTCGCACGACCTGCGCACGCCGCTCGCCGGCATCAAGGCGGCCATCGGCAGCCTGCGCTCCACCGAGGTGACCTTCAGCCCGGAGGACCAGGCCGAGCTCGAGGCGGCGATCGAGGACTCCGCCGACCGGCTCGACGCGCTGATCGGCAACCTCCTCGACATGTCGCGGCTGCAGGCCGGGGCCCTCGTCGCCCATCCCCGGCGGGTCGACCTCGGCGAGGTCGTGCCGGGCGTCGTGGCGTCGGTGGCCCAGCCCGAGCGCGTCGAGTGGAGCCTCGACCCGGACGCCCGGGTCGTCGTCGCCGACGCCGGCCTGCTCGACCGGGTGCTCGGCAACGTCGTCGAGAACGCGCTGCGCCACCAGCCCGCGCCCGGACGGGTCCGGGTGTGCACCAGCCCGTTCGGGGACCGCGTACAGATGAGGGTCGTCGACTCCGGACCCGGTGTCCCCGAGCCCGACCGCGACCGCATCTTCCTGCCCTTCCAGCGCCAGGGCGACGTCCCGGCGGGTGACGGCGTCGGGCTCGGCCTGGCCGTGGCGCGCGGCCTCGCCGAGGCGATGGGTGGCAGGGTGAGCGCCGAGGACACCCCGGGTGGCGGCCTGACGATGGTCGTCGACCTGCCGACGCGGGACGAGGAGGCGTGATGGGCCAGCGCGTGCTCGTCGTCGACGACGACCCCACCCTGCGCCGCACGCTGCGGATCAACCTGCGCGCCCGCGGCTACGAGGTCGAGGAGGTCGGCTCCGGCCGCGACGCCCTCGCCACCGTGCAGGACGCCCCGCCGGACCTCGTCGTGCTCGACCTCGGCCTGCCCGACGTCGACGGCGTCGAGGTGCTGCGCCGGATCCGTCAGGACTCGCGCGTCCCGGTCGTCGTGCTGTCGGCCCGGCACCAGTCCGACGACAAGGTCGAGGCGCTCGACGAGGGCGCCGACGACTACGTCACCAAGCCGTTCGGGATGGACGAGCTGATGGCCCGGGTCCGCTCGGCGCTGCGTCGCGGCGGCGGCGAGGACGACGGCCTGGCCGCCGTGCCGCCGGTGTCGACCGACGCCTTCGGGCTCGACTTCGCCACCCTCGCGGCGACGCACCGCGGCGAGCCGGTGCACCTCACGCCGACCGAGTGGCGGCTCGTCGCGGAGCTGGCCCGCCACCGCGGGCGGGTCGTCGCCCAGGCCGACCTGCTGCGGGCGGTGTGGGGCCCGGGGTACGGGCGCGAGTCGAACTACCTGCGCGTCTACGGGAACCAGCTGCGGCGCAAGCTCGAGGACGACCCCTCGTCGCCGCGGCACATCCTCACCGAGCCGGGGATCGGGTACCGCCTCGTCGAGTGACGACGTGCCCCGCATCTCGTGACCGGATCGGAACACTCGGACATCGGTGCAGGTCAGAGGTGGTGCGCGTGGGCCATCCGCCGAGGTCGTGCGGCTCTCGGGTTTGCTTCGCCCCCACGGGTTCTGGTCAGGTGGGAAGGTTGCCAGGCACCCGAGACGGAGAGGGAGGGACGCCGCGCACCCCGCGGCGCCGACACCCAGAGTGAGCACCGACACCCGCACGGACCACCCGACCACCCCCGACGGCACCGCTCCCGGTGGGCCGCCGCGCACCCGGGCCGACGAGGCGCCCGGCACCACGACGGCGGAGGACGCACCCCACCCCGTCCTCGGCATCGACGTCGTCGAGCAGCCGTCCCGCGGTTCGTCGGTCGACAAGGTCGTCTTCGGTGTCGTCGCCACGATCGCCGTCGCGTTCGTCGCCTGGGGCTTCCTGAGCACCGAGACCCTCGGGTCGGCCTCCGACGCCGCGCTCTCGTGGTCGGTGACCAACACCGGATGGCTGTTCGTCGTGCTCGCCTCGGCGTTCGTCGCCTTCGTCATCTGGCTCGCGATGAGCCGCTTCGGCGACATCCCGCTGGGCGCCGACGACGAGGAGCCCGAGTTCCGCACCGTCTCGTGGATCGCGATGATGTTCTCCGCGGGCATGGGCATCGGGCTGATGTTCTACGGCGTCAGCGAGCCGCTGTCGCACTTCGTCACCCCGCCGCCCGGCACCGGCGAGGCCGGCAACCCGCAGGCCGTCCAGACCGCGATGGCCACGACGCTCTTCCACTGGACGCTGCACCCGTGGGCCATCTACGCCGTCGTCGGCATCGCCATCGCGTACGGCGTCTTCCGCAAGGGCCGCTCGCAGCTCATCTCCTCGGCCTTCATCCCGCTGATCGGCGAGCGGCGGGCCACCGGCGGAGCCGGGCGGGTCATCGACATGCTCGCGATCTTCGCGACGCTCTTCGGCTCCGCGGCCTCGCTCGGGCTGGGCGCGCTCCAGATCGGCAGCGGGCTGGAGATCGTGTCCGGCCTCGGCACGGTCGGCAACGGCGTCCTCGTCGGCGTCATCGCGCTGCTCACCGTGGCGTTCATCGTCTCGGCGGTCTCCGGCGTCGCCAAGGGCATCCAGTGGCTCTCGAACACCAACATGGTGCTGGCGATCGGGTTGGCGCTCTTCGTGTTCGTCGCCGGGCCGACCATCTTCATGCTCGACCTCGTGCCGACCGCGATCGGCTCCTACGCGCAGGACCTCGCGATGATGTCCGCTCGCACCGACGCCGCCGGCGGCGACGGGATGGCCGAGTGGCTCTCCGGCTGGACCGTCTTCTACTGGGCCTGGTGGATGTCGTGGACCCCGTTCGTCGGGATGTTCATCGCCCGCATCTCGCGCGGCCGGACCATCCGGCAGTTCGTCACCGGTGTCCTCCTCGTGCCGAGCCTGGTCAGCCTCGTGTGGTTCGCGATCTTCGGCGGCGCGGGCATCCACGCGCAGCAGAACGGGACCGACCTCGCCGGGCAGTCGACGTCGGAGGGCCAGCTCTTCGGGCTGCTCGAGACCCTGCCGCTGTCCGGCCTCACGACGGTCGTCGTCATGGTGCTCGTCGCGATCTTCTTCGTCTCCGGCGCCGACGCCGCCTCCATCGTCATGGGCACGCTGTCCCAGCGCGGCACCCTCGAGCCCAGCCGCTGGAACGTCGTGTTCTGGGGGGTGGCGACCGGTGCCGTGGCCGCGGTGATGCTGCTCGTCGGTGGCGACTCCGCACTGACCGGGCTGCAGAACCTGACCATCGTCGCGGCGCTGCCGTTCGCGCTCGTCATGGTCGGGCTCGCGTGGGCGCTCGTGCGTGACCTGCGTGAGGACCCGGTGGTGGTGCGGCGCCGGTACGCCGTGGCCGCGGTCGAGAAGGCCGTCGTCACCGGGGCCACCCGGCACGGCGACGACTTCGCGCTGACCGTCGAGCAGTCCGACGAGCCCGTCGTCGGCGAGGGTGACAGCACGCCGAGCGAGGCCTCGGAGGTCGCCCGGGGCCGGTGACCTTGGGTGGCGGGGTGCCTAGGGTGGAGGGCGTGGCCATCGTCCGTTCCGCACCGACCCGCGAGCTGTCCCCCGAGGTCCTCTACGCGCTGATGCGGCTGCGCCAGGACGTCTTCGTGCTCGAGCAGGAGTGCCTCTACCCCGACCTCGACGGCCGCGACCTCGAGCCCGGCACCGTGCAGTGGTGGGCCGAGGCGGCGGACGGCGCGGTCGTGGCGACGCTGCGGGCGCTCGACGACGGGGTCGGCGTGGTGCGGATCGGCCGGGTGGCGACGGCCGTGGCCGCGCGGGGGTCGGGGCTGGCGCGCGAGCTGGTGCTCGGGGTGCTGGCCGCGACGCGTGGGCCGGTCGTGCTCGACGCGCAGTCCCACCTCGAGCACTGGTACGCCGGGCTGGGGTTCGGCCGGGACGGCGCCGAGTTCCTCGACGACGGCATCCCGCACGTGCCGATGCGCCTCGACCGCTGACGTCCCCCGATCGACCTATTGGTCACGTCAGGGACGGGCAGACGTCCCCCGATCGACCTATTGGTCGCGTCAGGGACGGGCAGGCGTACCTCGATCGACCAATTGGTCGCGCGAGGGACGGGCCGGGTGTCGGTGGGGGTCGCTAGCGTGCGGGGGATGACGCACACGCACCACGCCATCGACTACGTCGAGCTCGGCGCCCCCGACCTCGCGGCCACCCGCGCCTTCTACGAGCGGGCCTTCGGGTGGACCTTCACCGAGTACGGCCCCTCGTACGTGGGCTTCCGGGTGCCCGGGCGCGACGACGAGGCCGGCGGCATCGACGCCGAGCGGGCACCGGGGACCGGCGGTCCCCTCGTCCAGCTCTTCTCCGACGACCTCGACGCCACGGTGCAGGCGGTTCTCGACGCCGGCGGCACGGTCAGCACGGAGCCGCACGGGTTCCCCGGCGGTCGGCGCTTCGCCTTCCTCGACCCGGCCGGCAACGAGCTCGGGGCCTGGCAGCCCGCCGGATGACCGTCGCGCTCGCCGACCTCGTCGCCGTCTCCGCCGAGGTCGCCGCCACCCGCTCGCGCACCGCGAAGACCGCGGCGATCGCCGGCCTGCTGGTGCGGGCCGAGGCCGACGAGGTCGGCACCGTCGTCGCGTTCCTGTCGGGCGTCCTGCCGCAGCGGCGCCTCGGGGTCGGGTACCGGTCGCTGACGTCGCTGCCCGAGCCCGCCGCCGAGCCCTCCCTCACGGTGGCCGAGGTCGACGCCGCCTTCGACCGGCTGGCGGCCACGGCCGGCGCGGGCTCCACCGCGTCCCGTCGCGCCGAGCTCGCCGACCTCATGGGCCGGGCGACCGACGACGAGCAGGCCTTCCTCCGCGCCCTGATGACCGGCAACCTCCGCCAGGGCGCGCTCGACGGCGTCGTGCTCGGCGCGGTCGCCTCGGCCTTCGAGGTGCCCGACGCCGTCGTCCGCCGGGCCGTGATGCTCGCCGGCTCGACCCACGTCGTCGCCGAGATCGCCGCCCGCGGGGGGCAGCCCGCCCTCGAGGAGGTCGGCCTCGTCGTCGGGCGTCCGCTGCGTCCGATGCTCGCCGCCTCCGCCAAGACCACCGACGAGGCGGTCGAGGGCTTCGCCGGGGCGCAGATGCTCGTCGACGGCAAGCTCGACGGCATCCGGGTCCAGGTCCACCGGCGCGGCGGCGAGGTCACGGTCTACACGCGCAGCCTCGACGAGATCACCGAGCGCGTCCCCGAGGTCGTCGAGGCGGTCTCCGCGCTGCCCGGTGGCGACCTCGTGCTCGACGGCGAGGCCATCGTCCTGCACGAGGGCGGCCGGCCGGCGCCGTTCCAGGTCACGGGCGCGCGCACCGCGAGCTCGGCCGACGTGTCCCGGCTGCGGGAGGAGGTGCCGCTCACCACCTACCTGTTCGACGTCCTCCACGCCGACGGCCGCGACCTCGTCGACGCATCCGCGATCGAGCGCCACGAGGTCCTCGCGACGCTGGCGCCGCACCTCCTCGTGCCGCGCCTGCTCACCTCCGACCCCGTCGAGGCCGCCGCCTTCTTCGACGAGCTCGTCGCGGCCGGCCACGAGGGCGTCGTCGTCAAGGACGCCGCCTCCCCGTACGCGGCGGGCCGGCGTGGCAGCGGCTGGGTCAAGGTCAAGCCGACCCACACCCTCGACCTCGTCGTCCTGGCCGTCGAGCGCGGCTCGGGCCGCCGCCGCGGCTGGCTCTCGAACATCCACCTCGGCGCCCGCGACCCGGCCGGAGGCTTCGTCATGGTCGGCAAGACCTTCAAGGGGATGACCGACGAGATGCTGCGCTGGCAGACCGAGCGGTTCACCGAGCTCGCCGACGGACCGAGCGACGGCTACGTCGTCACCGTGCGCCCCGAGCAGGTCGTCGAGATCGCCCTCGACGGTGTGCAGCGCTCGAGCCGCTACCCCGGCGGGGTGGCCCTGCGCTTCGCCCGGGTCCTGCGCTACCGCGACGACAAGCCGGTCGACGAGGTCGACACCATCGACACGGTCCGCGCCCTCGGCCCGGGGTCCTGAGCCGCCGGAAGCCGGTGACCCGAGCGCCGCGCGGTCCCCGCCCTCACCTCATCGGCCCTCACCCCTCTGCCGACCGGCCGACGACAGGATGTCCCGCCCGTCGGCCACCCCGGGCACGGAGTGGGCCGCCCGATCGGACGTCGTGTCGTCCGTCGGCCGCCGGCCCCCGCCGCGCGGCGCGGGCCGCTACTCGTCCGGCCGCCAGATCGAGCCGAGCAGCCGCACGAGGGCGGCGACGATGCCGAGCATGCTCCCGACGATGGCCACGACCAGCAGGACGCGCACGGTGAGGTGCCATCCCGAGGTCAGGTCGAACGGGAAGACGTCCCAGACGCGCAGCGTGGCCGCCAACCCGACGACCGTCGTCAGGAGGTCACCGAGGGCCCGGATGACGACGCCGTGCAGCAGCGTGAGGCCCACGCCGACGCCGACGCCCGTCCACAGCGCGGCGTTGACGGAGGGCAGGACGTCCGCGGCCTCCGGGGTGAGGAACGACGCCGCCTCCCACCCCGGCCGCACGTTGACGACGTAGAGCAGCACCAGGTTCACCAGGGCGCTGCCGAGGCCTGCGCTCCCGGCGGCCGTCCGCCGTGCGGTGCGCGCCCGCGGGGCCGGGTGGTGGGTCGATGTGGTGGCCATGACCGCCTCCAGCGGCGGGGGCGTCCGGCGCCGCGCCACGGTCGGCAGGACGCGTGCCTCCGCCGCTCCCATCGTCCCACCGGACCCTGCGGTGGGAGCCGGTGCGAGAGACGCGTCACGCGCCGCCGGCGGCTGGCACGATGGCCGGATGGAGCACTCCCGGGGCATCTGGACGAACACCGCGGACGTCGACCTGCTCATGCGACTGGCCGGCGCCGGGTTCGACTGGCTCGCGCTCGACGCCCAGCACGGGACGGTCGACCGGGCGGCCCTGCACCGGCTCGGGCGGGCACTGGCCCCGACGCACACGCCGTTCCTCGTCCGGGTCCCTGCGGTCGACCCCGCGTGGATCGGCGCGGCGCTCGACGCGGGTGCCGCCGGTGTGGTCGTCCCGTCCGTCGCGAGCATCGCCGAGGCCGAGCAGGCCGCCCTGGCTGCGCGCTATCCCCCTCTGGGAGAGCGCAGCTGGGGCCCGTTCCCGCCGATGTGGGGTGGGACGGCCCTCGACCCCGAGGTGGCGAACGAGCTCGTCCGCTGCTGGGTGATGGTCGAGACGCCCGGCGCGCTCGACGAGGTGGAGGCCATCGCCGCGACCCCCGGTGTCGACGGCCTCTTCGTCGGACCGCTCGACCTCGCTCTCTCGCTCGGGACCTCGGTCGAGGCCCTGCTCGACGACCGCAGCCCGGACGGCCCGCTGGCCCGGGTCGTCGCCGCAGCCGAGCGGCAGGGCATCCTCGTCGGTGCCTTCGCCGGGTCGCCCGGGGTGGCGCAGCGGCTGCGTGGCCACGGCATCGGCTTCCTCGCCGTGACCACCGACTCGGCCGTCGTGGCCGCGGGCGTCCGGGCCGTCCTCGACGCGGACGGCGCCAGGGGCACCTGACCCGCCCATCCGCTCGGGTCCGCCGGCCCGAACACCCTCCATGACCGTGCTCGACGACGCCCGCGCCTGGATGATGCAGAAGTCTGCTCCGTTCACGGTCCGCTACGGCGAGCCGCTGCGCTTCGCCGGCCGGGAGCTCCCGCCCCCGGAGCGGCACCGGGTGCCGACGAGGCACGGCGACGTACGGGTGGATCTCTACCGTCCGGCGTCGGACCCGGAGGCACCGCTGCCCCCGGTCGTCGTGCACTTCCACGGCGGGGCCTTCGTCATGCGCTTCCCCGAGATGGACGACTGGTGGTGCCGGTACCTCGTGGCGACCGCCGGCGTGGCGGTGGCCAACGTCGACTGGTCCGTCGCGCCCCAGGCCCGCTACCCCGTCGGGCAGGAGGAGGGTGACGACGTCGCCGCCGAGCTCGCCTCCCACGGAGCCGAGTACGGCGTCGACGGCGCCCGCCTCGTCGTCAGCGGCTTCAGCGCCGGCGGTCAGGTGGCTGCCGCCGTCTGCCTGATGGCCCGCGACCACGGCTCGTACTCGCCCGTCCTCCAGGTGCTCGGGGTGCCCGCCCTCGACCTCGCCTCCGACGTCGTGGACGCCCCGGGGATGGTGGCCCCGGCGCTGCGACGGCTCGTGCGCCGGGTGTACTTCCCGGACGTCGACCGACGGCGCGAGCCGTACGCCTCACCGCTGCTGGCCGACGACCTGTCGGGCCTGCCGCCGACCATCGTGATGACGGGGGAACGGGATGCCCTGCGCGCCGAGGGCGACCGCTACGCCCACCGGCTGCGGGCGGCGGAGGTGCCGGTCGTCCACGACGTGACGCCGCGCGCCGACCACTACTTCCTCACCGACGACCCGGCCCGGGCCCGCCACACCATGGCCATGGTCGCCGACCACGTCCGGGCGGCCTGCGGACTGCCGGCCGGCGACCGCTGACCCCGACCGACGCCGTCCCGCCCACCACCCGAGCAGCGCCAGGCCGCCCACCGGGATCTCCATCCCGACGACGAGGGCGCGGTAGAGCAGGACACCGGCCGCGGCCGCAGCCGGCTCGGCGCCGAGGGCCGCGAGCACGGCGGCCATCCCCACCTCGACGACACCGGTCGCGCCGGGCGTCAGGACGACCATCGAGAGGACGCGCTCGACGACGAAGGCCGAGGCGACGACGACCGGGGCCACCGGGCCGCCGACCACCCGCAGGCAGCACCAGAGGAGCAGGGCCTGGAGGGCCGCGTACCCCAGCTTGCCGCCGAGCATCCGGCCCCACCCGTCGCGCACGAGGCGGGTGGAGTCGAGACGGAACCGGGCGGCCCGTTCGCCCCACCCCTCCGGTGCGCTCGGCACGAGGCGGAACCGCCCGGAGAGCCGGTCGACCCAGCCTCCGGCGGCTCGCAGCGGGCGGTCGTCACGGACCACGAGGGTCACGGCGACGAGCACCACGACGAGGAGTCCGGCGCCGACGGCGGCGGAGGTGCCGACCGTCCCGGGTGCGGCCCTCGAGCCGATCGCGAACCAGCAGAGGAAGATCCCGGGCAGGGCGAGCTTGACGAGCGTGTCGGCGAGGTTGGTCACCACGGCCCAGCGGGCGAAGGCGGTGGCGCTGAAGCCCCAGCCGCGGGCCATCCGCCAGTTGACGACCGTGCCGGCCGCACCACCGAGCGGGAGGAGGTTGGAGACGAACGATCCACTGAGGTTGAGCAGCAGGGCCCGCCGGTGCGTCAGGCCGGGCAGCGCCGCGGTGAGCGACGGCGTGTGCACCCAGAGCCCGGCGAGCCAGATGACGGCCAGCAGCGCGAGCTGGGTCCAGGACGGCCGGGCCAGGGCGGTGCCGATCTCGGACCACGGGGTGCCGGTCACCCGGGGAAGGGCGACGGCCACGACCGCCACCGCCGCCCCACCCGAGAGGGCGAGACGGGCCACGGCGATGGTGCGGCTGCTCACCGATCCACCGTGGCGGACCGGGCGGCGACGCCACATCAGGGACGACCCCGACATCGACCCGGGGCCGACCGACGGCCCTCGGGGTCAGGCGCGCCGGGCCCGGGCGTAGAGCCGGCGGGCGAGCAGCCACCCGGTGACCGCGAGCAGCACGCACCACCCGGCGGCGACCCAGACGGTCGAGGCCTCGACCGGCGTGCCGAGGAGCAGCCCCCGGACGGCATCCATGATCGGCGTGAACGGCTGGTACTCGGCGAACCACCGCAGCCCGGCGGGCATCGAGTCGGTCGGCACGAAGCCGCTGCCGAGGAAGGGCAGGAGCACGAGCGGCATCGGGTAGTTGCTCGCGCTCTCGACGGTGCGCGAGGCCAGCCCGAGGGCGACCGAGAGCCACGAGACCGCGAAGGACAGCCCGGTGAGCAGGGCGAGCACGAGCAGCCAGTCGAGTGCGCCCGCGTCGGGCCGGAAGCCCACGGCGAGGCCGACCCCGGTGACGACGACCATCGACAGGACGGACTGGATGGTCGCGGCCAGGACGTGCCCGGACAGGACCGCGCCGGGTGCGATGGACAGCGTGCGGAAGCGGTCGATGATGCCCTGCGTGGTGTCCATGGCCATGGTCGTCGAGGTGCCCTGGGCGATCGAGGTGATCGTCATGACGAGGATCGCGGGCAGCACGTAGTCGGCGTAGGCCCCGCGGCTCGCGGGCTGCCCGGGGGCCAGGCCGGCGCCGAGGGTGCTGCCGAAGACGAGGACGAAGAGGACGAGCAGGACGACCGGCACGAGCAGCACGATGACGGTCAGCTCGGGGTAGCGGCGGGCGTGTCGCAGCTGGCGTCCGAGCATCGTCATCGCGTCGGCGACGGGGCGCGGCCGCGGGAGGGTGGTGGGTGCGGGGGCGGTGGCGGTGCTCATCGGAGGGCCTCCTCGGGGTGGTCGGGACGGTCGGGACGGTCGGGACGACGGGGCGCTCCGGTCAGGGCGAGGAAGACGTCGTCGAGGTCGGGGGTGCGGATGCTCAGGTCGGCGACGGCGACTCCGTCGGCGTCCAGCCGGGCGAGCAGGGCACGCAACGAGGCGACGTCACCGCTGCCCGGGACGTCGAGGGCGAGGGCGTCGCGGTCGGGCTCGCCGCCGAGGGCGCGGGCGGCGTCCTCGAGGGAGGTGTCGTCGGGGAAGGTCAGCCGCACGTGGCCGGGGGGACGAGCCGCTTGAGCTCGGCGGGGGTGCCGTCGGCGACGACCGTGCCACCGTCGAGGAGCGAGATGCGGTCGGCGAGCTGGTCGGCCTCCTCGAGGTACTGCGTCGTGAGGAGGACGGTGTCGCCGTCGGCCACGAGGTCGCGGACGACGTCCCAGGTGGCGCGCCGGCTGCGCGGGTCGAGCCCGGTCGTCGGCTCGTCGAGGACGAGGACGCTCGGCCGGCCGAGCAGGCCCATCGCGAGGTCGAGCCGTCGGCGCATCCCCCCGGAGAAGGTCGAGGGGCGGGCGTCAGCGACGTCGGTGAGCTCGAAGCGCTCGAGGAGCTCGGCTGTGCGCGAACGGATCTCGGCCGGCGGCAGGTGGTGCAGCCGCGCCACCAGCACGAGGTTCTCCTCGGCGGTCAGCAGGTCGTCGAGGGCGGCGAACTGGCCCGTGAGGCCGATGCAGGCCCGCACGAGCCGCGGCTCGCGGACCACGTCGTGGCCGAGGACCCGTGCCGTGCCGCCGTCGGGCGCGAGAAGGGTCGTGAGGATGTTGACGGCCGTCGTCTTGCCGGCGCCGTTCGGCCCGAGGAGGGCGTGGACGGTGCCGGGGGCGACGGTGAGGTCGACACCGTCGAGGACGACGTGCTCACCGTAGGACTTGCGCAGGCCGCGGATCTCGACGGCCGGGATGGTGCTCATGGGTCTCTCCCGTCGGTGGTGGGTGGTGCTCGGGTGCCGGATGGTCAGACGCGGCGCAGGACGACGTCGCCGTAGCCGGCGCGCACGCGCAGCTCGACGGTGGGCTCGCCCTCGGCGGGTGCCCCCGCGCCCTCGAGCTCGCTGCGGACCGTGCCGTGGCGCGCCTCGACGTCGAGCCAGGCCGCGATGCCGTCGGCGACGCCGATATCGACCCGCCCGTAGGAGCTGTCGACGCTGACGACGCCGCCGTGGACGAAGGCGAGCCGGACGTCCCCGGCCGAGGACTTCGCGGTGACGCCGCCGTGTGCGTGTTCGACCCGGACGTCGCCGGCGGGCGTCGCGAGGTGCAGCGGCCCCCTCCCGGTGCCGACCGTGACGTCACCGGCGGAGGTGCGCGCCCGCACCTCGTCGGCGGCGTCCTGGACGTGGATGGCGCCGGCGGAGGTGCGCAGCTCGACCCGCCCGCCGGCGGCCTCGACCCGCACGTCGCCCATCGAGGTGCGGCCGTGGACCGCCCCTGCGCGGTCGATGGTGATGTCGCCCATCCCGCTGTCGATGTCGACGCGCCCGAGGCGTCCGGAGGTGCGGGTCTCGCCCCAGCCGCGGACCTCGAGGTCGGACCCCTCGGGCAGGCGGACGTCGACGTCGACACGGTCGCCGGTGCCGACCATGGCCCGGAGGCGGCTGGCGACCGAGCGCTGGGCGCGGACCACGACGCGGTCGCCGAGGTGCTCGACGGTGATGCCCGCCGCGAGGTCGACGTCGCCCTGGCGGGCCGAGTTGTGCGGAGTGACCTCGACGGTGGTCTCCTCGCCGGCGGTGGCGCGGACGGTGAGCTCGGCGCCCGAGACGTCGACCTGGAGGGTGACGGGCTGCGGCGTGCTGAACGTGGGCATGACGGATCCTCCCGTGACGGGTGTGGCTGTGGCTGTGGGGTTCTCGTGGGCTGCCGGCGCGGGGTGGGCCGGGCGGTGGGCGGGCCTAGCGGGCCCAGCCGGACTGGCGCTGACCGGTGAAGGTCGAGGCCGTGGTGGGGGTCGGGTGGGTCGGGGCGGTGGTCCGGGGATCGGCGACCGCGGCCGCGACGGTTCGCACCAGCCAGGCGTTGACCGAGAGCCCGGCGGCCTCGGCGGCCTCCTCGACCCGCGGCTTGAGCCGCTCGGGAAGGCGCAGGCTGAGCCGGGCGGTGCCTCCGGTCTCGTCCTCGTCCTCGGCCGGGTCGGTCTCGGCGGGAGGGGGCGGCGGGGCGACCGCCTCGAGGACCGGCGCGCTCACGACGAGGTCGAGCTCCCGGCCGCGCAGCCGGACGTCGACCGAGCCCGGGGCCATCCGCTCGGTGACCTCGGCGGCGGCCTCGACCACGGCGTCGAGCAGGAGCATCCGCGCCGAGGGCTCGAGGCCGCCGGCCAGGAGCTCGGCGAGCTCGGTCGCCTCGGGGCCGCCGGTGCGGGCCGTCGTGACGAGGTCCCTCTGGAGCCGGGCGACGTAGGGCGTGAGGTCCATGACGCCATCGTGACATCACAGTGACGTCACTGTCAACCGGATGACGTCATCGTGATGTCACCGGGTCCTCAGCGGCGGTCAGGGGACCGCGGCGAGCTCCTCCAGGTAGTCCGCCAGCGTCCCGAGGCCGACGGCCGCCCGCCGGATGTCGACCTGCGCCGGGTCCTCGATGGGGGTGCGCGGCGCCGGTGCCCCGGACTCGTCGGACCCCCACTGGGTGCCGTAGACCTGTGGCTGGTTCGTGGCCACCCGCACCCGGTCGACGAGGTAGGCGAGGTCGCTGGGATCGGCGTCGCCGGCGTGGACGGCGGCGGTGAGCAGGTCGAGCCCCCGCTGCTGGAGGGGGAGGTCGAGGTCCGCGTGCTGGACGAGGACGAACGCGGCGAACGCCCCGTCGGACCCGACGAGGCGCCATCCCGGCCAGCCGTGGGCGTCGAGGACCTCGGCCATCCGGGCACTGTTGCGGCGGTCGGTCTCGTCCCAGTCGGCGGCCAGCTCGTCGGGGGTGCGCGGGTCGCCGGGGGGTGCGACGCCGGTGCGCACGGCCTGGTCCTGGACGAGCATCGCGAGCAGCTCGGTGCGCAGCGCCGGGTCCTCGACCGGGGCGGTCGTCGGCGGCTTGTCGATGGCCACGGGGGCCGGTGCCGGCAGGGGCGACACGGAGGCGGTGGGGGTCGGGCTCGCGGACGTGGTCATCGACGCCGACGTGGTGGCGGTCCCGGACCCGACCTCGTCGCGGCGGGTGCTGCACCCTCCCAGGAGGACGGCGGCGGCCAGCGCGCCGGTGAGCATCGCAACCACGCCCCGGGTCACGCCCCGTCGTCCACGCACGCCGAGCCTCCTGCCTCCGGCCGGGTGGTGGATCGCAGTGCGTCCGCTCGACCGTCCACCCATCATGGACCCGGCACGCGAGCGAGGGCCCGGTCGCGGACGACCGGGCCCTCGCGCACCGTCGCTCAGGCGCGCGACGGGGTGAAGCGGTCCCAGGCGCGGTGCCCGCCCAGGGCCTCCACCAGACCGGCGGCGACGGCGTCGGCATCGCCGACCACGACCCCGGCGTCGTCGGTCACCAGGCCGACGGCGGCGGCCGTGTCGGCGTCGCCGAGGACCGCGATGGCCTTGCCGTGCCGGTACGCCTCGTCGAGCAGCAGGTCGAGGCGCGGGTCGACGGCGGTCACCTCCGAGTGCCCGGCCTTGGGGTCCCGCGTCTGGCGCGCGTCGGGTGCCGGCGCGAGCAGGGCAGCGACGACGACGGCGTCGAACTCCACGGACCGGCTGGTCAGGAGGGTGCGGTGCGCGCCGAGCTCGCGGTCCGGCCACACCGGTCCGCCGGTCGGGGCCAGGAGGAGCGGGACGAGCTGCTCGGCCCTCAGCGCCTCGGTCAGCGCGGTGACGGCCTCGGCGTCGGCCGTGGCGTCGACGACCACGGCGACCGTCCGCCCGTCGACCGGCCAGGTGGCCCCGACCTGGGACAGGGCCGGGCTCGGGGTCACGTCGGGAACGCCGTCGTCGGAGGCGTCGGGCGCCGGAAGCCCCAGCCCCGCCGCGACGTCGGCGGCGAGGCCGGCGTCGACCCGGGCGAGGGCCGTCAGCTGGCGACGCCGGATCGTCTCGTCGTAGCACTTGCCGAGCTCGAAGGTGTACGCCTGCACGATGTGGTCCTGCTCGACCGGCGTCATGCTCCGCCAGAACAGGCGGACCTGGCTGAAGTGGTCGTCGAAGGACGCCGAGAGCGCCCGCACCTTGCTGCCGGCCGCCACCGCCTGCGGGACGTCGAGGAAGGCGTCGTCGGTGTCGCCCGCCACGAACGGGCATCCGCCGTCCAGCGAGTTGGGACGGTAGGGCGCGACGCCGGCGTGCACCGCGCTCTGGTGCATGCCGTCCCGCAGCATGTCGTTGACGGGCGCGTGCGGACGGTTGACCGGCAGCTGGTGGTAGTTCGGGCCACCGAGCCGCGTCAGCTGCGTGTCGACGTAGGAGAAGAGCCGCACCTGCATCAGCGGGTCGTCGGTGACGTCGATGCCGCGCACGAGGTTGCCGACGTGGAACGCCACCTGCTCGGACTCGGCGAAGTAGTTCGTCGGGGTCCCGGTGAGGGTCATCAGCCCGAGCGGCTGCACGGGGGCCAGCTCCTCGGGGACGAGCTTCGTGGGGTCGAGCAGGTCGATGCCCTCGAAGGTCTGGTCCGGTGTGTCCTCGAACGCCTGGATGCCGAGCTCCCACTGCGGGAGCGCGCCGGCCTCGATCGCGTCGTAGAGGTCGCGCCGGTGGAAGTCGGGGTCGGTGCCGCCGAGCAGCTGGGCCTCCTCCCAGGTCAGCGAGTGCACGCCGAGCGTCGGCTTCCAGTGGAACTTCACGAGGGTCGTGCCACCATCGGCGGCCACGAGCCGGAAGGTGTGGACCCCGAAGCCCTCCATGTGCCGGTACGAGCGCGGTATGCCGCGGTCCGACATGTTCCAGATGGTGTGGTGCTGTGCCTCGGTGTGCAGGGAGACGAAGTCCCAGAAGGTGTCGTGCGCCGACTGGGCCTGGGGGATCTCCCGGTCGGGGTGCGGCTTCCCGGCGTGGATGATGTCGGGGAACTTGATGCCGTCCTGGATGAAGAAGACGGGGATGTTGTTGCCGACGAGGTCGAAGTTGCCCTCCTCGGTGTAGAACTTCACCGCGAAGCCACGGGTGTCGCGCACGGTGTCGGCGGATCCCCTGGAGCCGAGAACGGTCGAGAACCGCACGAAGACCGGTGTCTCGACGTCCTTCTCGAGGAACGCCGCCGAGCTGAGGCCTGAGGCCGCGCCGTAGCCGACGAACGTGCCGTGCGCGCCGGCGCCGCGGGCGTGGACGACCCGCTCGGGGATGCGCTCGTGGTCGAAGTGGGTGATCTTCTCCCGCAGGTGGTGGTCCTGGAGGAGGGTCGGCCCGCGCTCGCCCGCGCGCAGCGAGTGGTCGGTGTCGCGCAGGCGGGCGCCCGTCGACGTGGTGAGGAACGCGCCCTGCTGACCCATGTCGGTCGGCGCGGCCCCGAGGTCGGCCCCGGTCGGTGAGACCGTCGCCGGGGACCCCTGGTCGGGCTTCGGCGGGAGCGGCTCACGCGGCTCGGTGGGCTCCTCGAGGGGGACGGCGGCCACCGTCGGGGCGCCGGGGGGCGGGAGGGGGCTCTGGTCCTTCGATGCATCGGTCATGGCGGGCACCTACCCCTCCGCCGACGACCCATGCACCCCACGGCCCGGTGGCGTTCAGCGAGGTGGCACCGCGACCGGGACGTGGTCGTCCCCGAGCCGCTCGACGAGACGCACCGCGTCGTGGGGCGCGTGGCCACGGGCGTCGTTGTCGAAGTAGACGACGACGTCGCCGTGGCGTGCCCACCGCCGGCAGCGCTCCGCCCACGCGTCGAGTGCCGCGTCGCCGTACCCGCTGGCGTACAGCTCGGTGTCGCCGTGGAGCCGGACGTACACGAGGTCGCTCGTCACCGCCTCGGCCATCGGCCAGCGCCCGGCGGTGTCGGCGACGACCGTCGCCACGTCGTGGTCGCGCAGCACGGCGGCGGCCTCGTCCGTGCAGAAGGACTCGTGCCGGAACTCGAGGGCGTGGCGGACCCGCTGCCCGGCGAGACCGTACGGGGCACGGGTCAGGGCGCGGTCGTCGGCGACCTTGGCGTCGTGCCGCCGCGCCAGCGCCGCCGCCTCGCCGACGGTCCGGGGGAGCATCCCGAGGAAGGACCCGACGAGGTCGGCGTCGAACTCCTGCCGCTCGGGCAGCTGCCAGAGGATCGGGCCGAGCTTCGGGCCGAGGGCCAGCACACCCGAGGCGAAGAAGTTCGCCAGGGGCACCTCGACGTCGCGCAGCCGCTTGAGGTGGGTGATGAAGCGTCCGCCCTTGACGGCGATGACGAAGTCCTCGGGCACCTCGTCGCGCCAGAGACGGTAGGAGGAGGGTCGCTGGAGGGAGTAGAAGGAGCCGTTGACCTCGACCGACCCCATCCGCTCGGCGGCGTGGGCGAGCTCGGCGCGGTGCACCAGGCCACGAGGGTAGAAGTCGCCGCGCCAGGCCGGGTAGCTCCATCCGGAGGTGCCGACCCGGATCGTGCCGGGGTCCCGACGGTCGCGGACGTTCACGGCCCGGTCCTACCCGCGGTGGCGCGCGCCGACACCGCCGCGGCTCCGCCCGGGGGAGCCGCGGCCGACACCGCGTCGAGCAGCGCCTCGACCACCGTCCCGCTCTCCAGCGGATGGCGCAGCGGCCGGTCCAGGTGGAGGGCGTACACGTTCCGCCGGCCCTCGCGGTGGCGCACCAGGTAGCCCTCCGCCTCGAGCTCGCCGATGATCCGCTGGACCGCGCGCTCGGTGACGCCGACATCGTCGGCCACCTGGCGCATCGTCGTCGACGGGTCCCTGGCCAGACACACCAGCACGTGGGTGTGGTTGGTGAGGAACGTCCATCCCTGTGTTGACATGCGACAAGTATTTCACTAATCTTCAGTCGCACAAGGGGAGTACCCCACCCACGGTGCGTCGTCAGGACGGTCGCCCCCGCGACCCGGCGCCCCGGCCGGGCCCGTCCGGGCCCCGGCGGGAGAGACCTTCGACAGCGTCGGAGGAGACTGCCGTGGAGCAGGATTTCATCGTGCCGTGGTGGGCCTGGCTCACCCTGACCCTCACCATCGTCGTGATGCTGGGCATCGACCTGTTCATGCACCGGGACGGGCACGAGATCCGGTTCCGCGAAGCCGCGGGGTGGAGCGCGATCTGGATCGGCATCGGGCTCGGCTTCGGCGTCGTGCTGTGGGTCTGGCAGGGCGCCGACGTCGCGGGTACCTACTACGCCGGCTACCTCATCGAGAAGGCGCTCTCGGTCGACAACGTCTTCATCTTCGCGATGATCTTCACGGCCTTCGCCGTTCCTCCCTCCCTCCAGCACAAGGTGCTGTTCTGGGGGGTCGTCGGGGCCCTCGTGTTCCGGCTGGTGTTCATCTTCGCCGGGGTGGCCCTGCTCGAGGCGCTGTCGTGGACGGCGGTCCTGCTGGGTGCGCTGCTGCTCTACACGGGCTGGAAGATGGCCTTCAAGCACTCCGTCGACGTCGACCCGAACCGCAACCTCCTGGTCCGGATGGTCCGCCGGGTCGTCCCCACGACGCCCGAGTACCACGGGGACCGCTTCTTCGTGCGGCTGGACGGACGCCGCACCGCCACCCTCCTGTTCGTCGCGCTCGTCGCCGTCGAGGCGACCGACCTCGTCTTCGCGATCGACTCCGTGGCCGCGGTCCTCGCCATCACGACGACCACGTTCCTCGTGTGGGCGGCGAACGCCTTCGCCGTCCTGGGGCTGCGGGCCCTCTACTTCTGCCTCGCGGGGCTCCTCGCGCGGTTCGTCCACCTGCACTACGGGCTGGCGTTCCTCCTGGGGTTCGCGGGCCTGAAGCTCATCCTCTCGGAGACGCCGGTCGGCAAGCTCCCCATCCCGGTGACGCTCGGCGTCATCGTCGCCACGCTCACCGTGAGCATCGCGACCAGCCTGTGGGCCACCCGCCGGAGCGAGGACGAGCACTCGACGCCCACCCCCTCCCACCACTGACCCCCGTCACCGAAGGAGCACTCCCATGACCCTGACCGCCGTCGACGCCGCCGGCCGCCGGCACGCTCCGCTGCCGTTGCCCACGGCCGCCGAGGTCCTCGCCCTCCAGGCCGTTCGGGACTACCCCGCCGTGTCGATCCTCTGCTCCACCGACGCGGCCTCCGTCATGCCGCCGGCCGCGGTGACCCAGCTGCAGCGGCTCGTCGACGACGCGGTCCGTCGTCTGCGCACGGAGTTCGGTGTCGCCGTGGCCCAGTCCGTGCGTGACGACCTCCTCCACCTCGTCGACGACGCTCGCGAGCGCCCGACGCGGGCCGCGGTCGCCCTCTTCGTGAGCAGCCGGCACGTGTCCGCGTGGTCGCTGGCCGGCTCCGTGGTCGACCGGGCCGTCGTCGACCCCACCTTCGCGACCCGCGACCTGGTCAGGTCGCTGCACCGCACGCCCCGCCACGTCCTGCTCGTGCTCACCGAGCGGGAGGCCCGGGTCTTCGACGGGGTCGGAGACCTGCTGCTCCCCGCGGTCAGCGGGTCCTTCCCCCTCGTCGACCACACGCCGCGCCCGGGTCGGCGCGGTGGCGCGGGCCCCGGTCGGCGCGGCGACGCGGACCGGCGGACCGAGGCGTTCCTGCGTCGCGTGGACCGGGCCCTCGGCACGTACCTGCGCCTGCACCCCGCCCCGCTCGTCCTCGTGGGCGCCGGCCGGACCCTGGCCCGGTTCACCGGGCTCTCCGAGAACCTCGGCCGGCTCGCGGGCACCGTGCAGGGCAGCCACGCCCGGACCCCGCTGGCGACCCTCGCGCAGCTCAGCCGGCCGGTGCTCGAGTCCTACCTGCGCTCACGGGAGGGCGAGGCGCTCGACCTGCTGAGCCGGCGCACGGGC
>JAESFK010000176.1_pt1 | contig 47248 bp, 41 predicted proteins | sample 9269391 | NCBI WGS metagenome assembly JAESFK01 (sample SAMN14506231, study PRJNA617097) | algae metagenome | isolation source: Drouetiella hepatica UHER 2000/2452 and co-occurring heterotrophs from... | place: Slovakia: Slovak Paradise National Park, Hrabusice, Kosice Region | collected 2000-01-01
TCACCGCCTTTAACGGCTTCGATTGCTTTTTGGCGCAGGTCGTAACTGTAAGGAGCAGGCATAGTCGTATTTGAACGCTTCTCTACCTCTACAATAATGTCCTAACTCGTTCTCGTAGCGCTATACCTTTCGAGATTGCGTTGATGCTGCCTTTAAAGAGTGTCCTAACGTATGTGCGTAGCGCTATATCCCAAAATCCTGACAAAAATCAGGTTTGAATTGTCAACAAAACCCTCAAAACAAGAGAAGGTAGCGTCAGGAAAATCAGGATTTGTTCCGGCGGTAGCTCGCTGGGTGTACGCCCTTGGCGGGGCGAAGCCCTATGAACGATCGAATGCTTGGATGGAGCGATGTAAAAGTCTAGTGAAAAACTTTGAGCGAACCCTCTCGCGACGACCAAGATCAATCTCTGCTTTTTCAGGCTAATGCTGAAGCGGCTTGCAGCCCCTTCCTAAGATCTCAAATGGGTTCTATATTTTGGGGCGATCGCCACACCTGCTAGTTTTCATCATGGGTTAGGTGGCAGAGGCGTAATCAGAAGGGCGATCGTAATCACAAACGTAATCAAATAAGGAAGATTTGCCCAGGATCTAAGAGTATTCAGGAATTGACCTAAAAACTTGGTTGACGGATCAGGTTTGACAAAATTTCCTCTCATTTTCTTCATCCATTCATCGTCACCCTCAGAAATATACCCCCCAAGAATCCGAGCTAATCGATTAAAGTTATCTCGAAATTTTCTTTCTAGATACAAGTAATAGATATCCAGCAGACCAAACAAAGCAAATGAGACAAATGCCAGAATGAACAGAGCAGGGTTTCGATTGGTGAACCCAAAACCAACAATCGCTGACCACACCGTTAATCCAACCTGTTTAATTGTTAACGAATGGGTTGCCATACGGCTGATCGAATTCTGCAACATCTCAGTTTGCTTAATTAAGTATTCTCTATTCTCTTTAATCCAGTCCAGATTGTTGATTGACATAGTTTTGAGATTAGCTACGAGTATCTAGCTCTAGAGGTTCAGCCCTTACTAAGCATTTTTTGAAGTTTCAAATATCCAATTTGACAGGCTGAATAGTCATAGGATTCTAGATTCTCAAACGGATGCCATTCATTTCTGGCGATCGACTCCATATAAGTTCCATCCTGTTGAGCCACACCCGGTTCAACTCCGGTGACGTCCGCGTAGTACAGATAGCAGATCTCATTTACCTGAGTTCCCACAATATACTGACCCAGCGGTGAAACCTGAACCCGATAGCCCGTTTCCTCATACACCTCTCGTTGAGCAGCCGCTTCCGGCGATTCCCCTTCCTCCATCGCCCCCGTAACCGGACAGGGAAACAGCTTGAACTTTCCATCCACCTCTCGATTATCAATACAAAGATGCTGCTGGCGAATTAACACCTCATATGCTTCCGGCTTTTCGCTACTTCTTCTCAAAAGAAACACCGAAACGGAATCTTTACCTTTGCGCTCCAAATACTGAAACCCTCTTGGCGATTCCTTGACCGCAATCCATTGAGTGCTAAAAATAATCCTATCCTTATCCATTTTCCATAACCCTGTCAGTTCTCGATCGCCCCAACTCGTACAATAGCGCGATCGCTACTCCTTCCCGTTGCTCTCAGTTTCTGAAGCCTCTAAGCCTTTAATCAAAACCTCTTCTACAACAAAGCTAAACGATCGCCGCTCTCGGTCAGCGATCGCCTTAACTCTGTCTCTAATCTCATCTGACAAATATATAGTCACCTGATTTTTCTTCGTGACCACCGCAAACACCCTCTGGCTTACCTCTAGTCAAGGTTATTGCCTTATGATTTAATTAGGGTAAGGTACTTATGAGTACCTTTATTGATTCTTGAAGAGTTTTATTGATGATTACCCTCTCTGATGACGTTGATAAAGCCCTGGTCATCCTGGAGAAAGCGGATAGAGGAGCCAAAGCGATCGAGCCTTAAAGGTTTCAGTTCTGCACAATCCCTTAAGGCATGAGAGGCGATCGCCAAAGATGCTAGGTTTCGGGTTCTTCAAGAATCCCGAAATCTGGGCGCTTGAATCTGGTTTTTCTGAGTGTAAAAAATCAACAGGGCACATATTTTAGTGGATCGAAAGAGTTTCTTGAGCGATCGCCCAGTAGTATAGTGGGCAATGGCGCGAACAAGGAAGCAGTGCCCATGAAAAACTCAATGCAGGAATTGCCCCAGGCTAGCGTACTTGGCTTACCTGTTCACATCACCCACTATTTAAGCTGGCTAACGCTGAGGCTAATGCGCCAGCAAAGCGTTCACGTCGTGACGCTAAATGCCGAAATGGCGATGGCAGCCGAAAAAGACGAGGCGCTAGCCAAGATTATTCATCGAGCCGAGCTTGTCATTCCCGATGGGGCAGGAGTTGTGCTGTACCTAAAGTTGCGCGGGCACAAAATCAAGCGATGTCCAGGAATTGAGCTATCTGATCTTCTGCTACAGGAGGCTGCCCGCCAAGATCAGCCTTGTCCTGTATTCTTCTATGGCGGCAAGCCGGGAGTCAGCCAAACGGCAGCTGGAATCTTGCAGCACCGAATGCCGGGATTGACGATCGCTGCTACCCATCACGGCTATGGCACTGATGCAGAACAGCAGCAGATTTTGCAGGCTCTCCAAGACTTACAGCCTGCGATCGTTCTAGTGGGGCTGGGCGTGCCGCGTCAAGAATTCTGGATCGCTGAACATCGCCACCTCTGCCCTCGTGCTATCTGGATTGGCGTGGGCGGCAGCTTTGATATTTGGGCGGGAGTCAAGACTCGCGCTCCAGGCTGGCTGCGAAATAACCACCTAGAGTGGGTGTATCGGCTCTATCAGGAACCCTGGCGCTGGAAGCGGATGCTGGCGCTGCCGAAGTTTGCCTGGAAGGCGATCGTCTATCGAGGGGTGTAATTTAGGTGGGAAGCGTGACGGGTTTAGCTCAGTTAGTGCGGGATTTTTCTCTCTCTGCGGTGATTGCTGGGTTTGTCACAGTGCTGGTTGGGTTTACTAGCTCGGCTGTGATCGTGTTTCAGGCGGCTCAGGCTCTGGGTGCCTCGCCGATCGAGATTGGCTCCTGGATGTTTGCTCTAGGGCTGGGCATGGGCATCACCAGCATTCTGCTGTCTCTGCGCTATCGGGTTCCGGTCGTCACCGCCTGGTCTACGCCCGGTGCCGCCCTGCTGATTACTAGCGCGGCGGGGGTATCAATGCCAGAGGCGATCGGTGCTTTTCTAATCTCAGGCGGGCTGATTACGCTTTGCGGCTTTAGCGGCTGGTTCGAGCGGGTGATTAATCGCATTCCGATCTCGATTGCTTCTGGAATGCTGGCGGGGGTGCTGCTGAGGTTTGGGCTGGATGTGTTTGTTGCCATGAAGACCCAGTTTGTCATGACTTTTGCCATGTTTTGTCTGTACCTGCTGATGCGTTCCATCTTGCCGCGCTATGCGGTGGTGTCAGCACTGGCGCTGGGGATTCTGATTGCCGGAGTTCAGGGTTTACTGCGTGTGGATATGATCCAGCTTCAGTTGGCTCAGCCTGTGCTGACCCTGCCGCAGTTTTCACTAGGGGCGCTAGTAGGGGTTGCCCTGCCGCTATTTGCAGTGACGATGGCTTCCCAAAATGTGCCTGGAGTTGCCGTGATTCGGGCTTCAGGTTACACAGTGCCCATTTCTCCGGTGATTGGCTGGACGGGAGTAGCGACGCTGATTTTGGCTCCCTTTGGTGGCTTTGCCCTCAATCTTGCTGCCATTACTGCCGCCATTTGCATGGGTGAGGAAGCCCACGAAAACCCGGCAAAGCGCTATGTGGCTGCTGTAGCGGCTGGCGGATTTTACCTTCTGGTGGGGCTATTTGGCGGCACGGTCGGGGCGGTATTCGCGGCATTTCCCAAAGAACTGGTGCTGGCGATCGCCGGACTCGCGCTTCTAGGAACGATCGGCAATGGGCTAGCGGCTGCCCTAGCTTCTGAGAAAGAGCGAGAACCTGCTCTGATCACGTTTTTGGTGACGGCATCGGGCGTGACGCTGGTAGGAATTGGGTCGGCGTTTTGGGGGCTGGTTGCCGGGGCGCTGTCGCTGGCAGTGCTGCGTTTCAAGCGTACTTAAATTCTTGAACTAATTTGATAAAGAGAAAATTGATTCGTTGTTGCCGGATCTTGAAAAGAATAAACTAGCTGCGGCTCAATGTTCTGCTGCTTAGCTAGAGACAATAAATGTTCGCTGGGATTGTAGAGAAAAATGTGGCTGAATCCATCTGGCAAATCTAAACGATCAGGTGCAACGTGACTAAGGAGCTGCATATTAATCTGCGGCTGTAGTTCTTTAGCAAATGGCAGAATAGCGGCTAAAGATTTATCGGAAATTATGAGTGGATGAGGAGCTTTATAAATAATTGAGGGAATTTCTACGTCAAATTCTGACCAGCCCCACCAAGTTCGACCCAATGAGCCAATGCTACAGGATAAGAGACTACCTGAAAGCAGAAGAATAGTAATCCATTGCCAGAGATGAGGTCTAGAAGCAGGTAATTGGTGGGCCAGTTTTGATGTTAACAAGTAGGCAACTGCAAGGAAGATCATTGTATGACAAACTAGAAAATATCTTTCGTTTAAGCTACGCCTACCTCCTAGAGTTAAATCTGCAAATAAAAAAGGCAATGTGGTCAACCCGACTGTTAGGAGAATAAGCAACCAGACTCTAACGGGAGCTTTGGAATATAAATAATAAAGTGCGTACAGGATAAAGATCAGAGTTGGAGCTGCCAAGTAAATAAAGGAATAGTGATATTTCAGATGCCACGCAAAAAAGATATGAGAGATAGCTGTTCCTGCACCTTGCATTAAGTTGATGGGCAGCATGGGCAACCTTGTCCATGCCAGCGTTTGCGCAGCTATATCTCCATTCAGCCATACGATCGACAGCCAGGGCAGAAGACAGACAATAGTGATTCCTAATGCAGCACCATAAGCCATGACTGTCTTAGTCAACCGGAAGCGTTCCATACACAAAACATAAAGTCCTTGTGTAATCATCACTAAACCTGTAAGTAAATGGCAGTAAAATGCCATGATTATAGAAAGTGTATAGAGTCCCCATTTCAGCTTTGCGGGTTGCCGTATAGCTTGAAGCAATAACACAAAAGAGATGAGGCTAAGGGTGAGCCAAAAACTATAGGGGCGAATCTCTTGAGCATAGCGAAGGTTAATCGGAGATACGGCAAAGAGTGCCATTGCCATCCAGCCTATCGTTGAGGATGCAAAGAGTTCTAAACAAAGCAAATAAATGACCGGAAAAGATAGCAAACTACCTATCACAGATAGGCTGCGCATTGCAAATTTAGAGCTACCAAAGCACTGCGCCCAGACTCTTGCCACCAGAAAATAGAGCGGCGGTAACTGAGGCTCTTCTTTGGCTAATCCTGCAATGGTTCCAATTGCCCCTTTCTCTAAAGAGGGAGTCTGATATTTTAGAAAATCGCCAGCCTTGATAATCTGTCCATTCAAAAGATCTTTTTCTACATCCTGTGCCGAATAGCCAGATACTCGCAGTAGGGTATAGCTCTCATCAAGCCAGTATGGCTTTTGATCAAGGTTAATGCATCTCAGAAATACGCCGATCGCCACTACACAAATAAGAAAATAGAGTAATCCTCGTTCTCGTAGCTTAGTTAAGTCTAAAAGCATTGAGCGCATCTTCATCTCTAAAATCTATGAGGAATCCCAGTTAGTAGCTATAAGCCTTTAGCAGTCGTCATATCTAGCTAAAATTGGGGAAAGGGCAATCTGATAATACGTGAAATATTGGCTGATACGCGATCGCATTCTCTACGAAGAAACGTGAGCCAGATTCAAGGCAATGTGAAACGATCGCTAGAAATGCTCTAGCGATCGCAACGAATGCTTAAACGGGAATAATGACCGTTGCAACGGTCATTACGAGCCAAGATTATTCAAAACGTAGACTTTAAGGGATATTAGAGGCGGTTTCTAGGTTAAACAGCGTTTGCAAAGTTTGCATGGCGTGGCGACGGGCTTCGATGTCCTGTTGAGCGCGCAGCTGCACCATGGGATCATGCAGAATCTTGTTGACAATGCCGCGCGTCAGAGCCTCAATGATTTCTTGATGCTTTTCGCCAAACTCTGAGCCGAGCCGAGACAGCGCTTTCTCTAGCTCCTGAGTGCGGATGGTTTCAATCTTGTTGCGGAGGCTGCTGATCGTGGAAACGGTTTCGAGCGATCGCCACCAGACATCAAATGCCTCAACTTCTTCATCCAAGATGCCTTCGGCTTCCATTGCCATCTGGCGGCGGCTTTCCTGATTTTGGGCAACGACGGCTTTCAGGTCATCCACATTAAAGGCGTAGACGTTGTGCAGATCGTTGACATCGGCATGGACATTACGCGGCACGGCAATATCAAACAGCATCAGAGAGCAGTGGGCTTCGATCGTTCCTTCAAGCTTGGCGCGATCGAGTAAAGGCTCTGTTGCTGCTGTGGCGGTAAACACCATATCTGAGGCGGCGATCACCTGCATCATGTCAGACAGGGTATGCAGCTTCAATTCCACGTCTTTGAACTGTCGGGCGAGTTCCTGTGCTCCTTCAAGCGATCGGTTAACCACGCAAATCTGCGTAGCTCCTTTAGACAGCAAATGCTGCACCACAAGACGCGACATTTTGCCTGCACCCAGCACGGCAACCCGACAGGCGGAGAGGTTTTGGACTTTAAGTGCAGCAAGCTCAACGGCAGCTGAGCTAATGGAAACAGCTCCGGTGCCAATACTGGTTTCAGTCCGAACCCGCTTTCCGGCGGTTAGAGCCTGCTTAAACAACTGGTTGAGGATGCGTCCTACGCCGTTGTATTGCTGCCCTACCTTATGGGTGTGTTTGACCTGCGCCAAGATTTGCCCTTCGCCCAACACCAAGCTATCTAGCCCTGCCGCTACCCGCATCATGTGCATGACGGCATCCTGGTGCAGCAGCGTAAACAGGTAGGGGCGAAGCTGATGGACGGGCAACTTGCCATATTCCGCCAAAAACTGCGTTACTTCTCGCACTCCTGGCTCCGTTTCACTCGTGACCACATACACCTCCAAACGGTTGCAGGTGCTGAGAATGGCGGCTTCTTCAACATGGGGATAGCTGCAAAGATGGGCGATCGCTGCCTCCATTTGCGGGGTGGGAATGCTAAGTTTTTCGCGCACATCCACCGGGGCTGTTTTGTGACTCAGACCCACAACAACTATATTCATTCGTCCTCCCAAACGATTTTCTCTTTGTGCATGACTGCTTTAGAGGGTTCCCCTCACGGCAGCCTCAATCAGTCTTTATGGAATGATTTGCACAATTTGCGTTAATAAACTCGACATTAATAAACCTGGCATTAATAGACCGAACCTTACTCCTCGGCATAGAGTCTGCGTAGAATCGGTATAGAGAAAGTCTACCAATTCAAGGCAGTTTGTAGAGGAATGGCTTAAGGCTGGAGTAGGGGCGATCGCGTAAATTTTTATGAATCCGGCGCTTTGACACACAAAACTTGACACACAAAAACTGAGAGGAATTGCACACAAAACCTCTCAGTTACTTATTGAGCCTCAGTAAATCGCAAACCAATGCTCACGCTAGGAATACTTGTGTCTGATCCCCCAAAGTCCCTTTTTAAGGGGGACTTTGAGTTCCGAAGCCCCCTTTTTAAGGGGGTTGGGGGGATCGAGTGTAAGGAACCTAATTAAACTTGATCAAGCCTGTGGATGTTTAGTAGTTCAACTGCACCAGCTTAGGACTTTCGCTCATATGAATGCTGTCTACAAACCGAGCGGTCTTCGACTGGTTGGAAATAACCAGGCTCTGAGTCCGGGCGCCACCCTTAAAGAACTTCACGCCCTTCATTAGCGTCCCAGACGTAATGCCGCAGCCCGCAAATAGGACGTTCTTGCCTGAAGCTAGCTCTTCGGCTTCATAGACGCGATCGGGGTCGGTGATCCCCATTGAGGTCAGACGCTCGATGTTCGCTTCTCTGCTCTCGCCAATCAGCCCGGTTTTAACGATCGCCGGATCGTAGATCAGCTGCCCTTGGAAGTGTGCGTCCATACAGCGCATGGCCGCTGCCGAGATTACGCCCTCTGGCGCAGCGCCAATGCCCATAAGCGCATGGATGCCTGTGCCTTCAAACGCGCAGGAGATTGCTGCCGATACGTCACCATCCGAAATTAGGCGCACTCTGGCTCCTGCTTCCCGGATTTCTTTGATCAAGTCATTGTGGCGATCGCGTTTCATCACCACCACCATTAGCTCATCAATGGGGCGCTCAAGACATTCAGCCAAAATCTTCAGGTTCTCAGTTGCCGACTTGCGAATGTCTACCTTGCCTTTTGCTGCAGCAGGTGCCGCCAGCTTGTTCATGTAAAAATCGGGTGCAGCGAACAGTCCGCCTTTCTCGGAAATGGCAAGCACAGCCATGGAACCAGGTTGACCGTAGGCGCAGAGGTTGGTGCCTTCGCAAGGGTCAACGGCAATGTCAATCTCGATTAACTCATTGGGGTTGCTGAGAGTCTTGGCATCCTTACCAGCACCAATGCCCACCTCTTCGCCGATGTACAGCATGGGTGCATCGTCCCGTTCGCCTTCTCCAATCACAATGCGACCGCGCATGTGAATTTTGTTCATCCGCTCCCGCATGGCTTCTACTGCCACGCGATCCGCCTCATTCTTGTCGCCTTTGCCCGTCAAATGAGCTGAAGCGATCGCCGCTTGCTCAACCACTTCAATGATTTCTAAACCGAGCGTGCTTTCCACCGGATTACCCTCCAACTGCTGATTTTGCGTCGTTTTGCGGACTACGCTTCGTATCAAAGTCTATCAGAATTGGGGATCGCGATTTCATCTGCTCGATCGGATTAGAGCTGTTCGATCGCAAAATAAAGTCTAAGCTCTCTCCCCGCCTTCTTCCCTCCCGACATGACTCCAACCTCCAACCCCCACTCAGCCAATCTTCAACTCATCCTGGAAAATTCTCCCGTCGGCGAAGTCCTGCCCGCGATCGCCCAGCTTCATTTGCCCAACTGGTGGCTGGCTGGGGGGGCAGTGCGCAATACCGTATGGCGATCGCTTTTCGGCGAAACCTGCAATTTGACGATTAAGGATTTTGATATTGCCTTTTTTGATGGAGAGGGCGATCGCCAACAGGAGTTAGAGGCAAAAGCGATCTTGACCGAACAGTATCCTCATCACCTCTTTGACGTAAAAAATCAGGCGAGCTTTGCGCGGTGGCGATCGGGACGGCAAGCTTACAGCAGCACTGAGGAGGGTATCAGCGATTGGTTGCATACTGCTACAGCCGTGGGGGTGCGGCTGGAGGCTGGCGTGTGGCAGTTTTTTACGCCCTACGGATTGGAGGATTTGTTTACGGGGATCATTCGCCCCACGCCGCCCCATGTAGGCGATCCGGTTGCCGAGCAAAAGGGAGCCTCATTTCTCCAGAAATGCACTGGCTTAACGGTTTTGGGATAGCGAACTTCGCTGCTCAAACCATTCTAAAACGCGATTCCACGCCCACCAGAGATCGGGGTCTTTGGCTTGACGCTGACAGGCTTTGCTGCTGAGGTAGCCGACATGACCCCCTTGTTCGGTCAGAGCTAAGTCGATCGCCGGATTTTGGGCGCAGGCAGTTTCCAGATCAGGGACGATCGCCGGATCAAACATCGGATCGTCTGCTGCATAAATAATCAGCGTGGGCTTACTGAAAACATCCAGGTGATACAGCGGACTGCTGGCTCTGTAATAGTCCTCGACAGTAGAAAATCCTAGCTTCCTGATCACCAGCTCTTCGTCAAATGTCCAAATATTGCGGACGCGGGCTAGGGCTTCAGGATCGATCGCCCCCGGATGACAGTCGCTAATCCGAGCCGCCAAGATGCGGAGCTGTTTTGTGATTGCCTGATCTAAAGACCTGCCAATCGCGCTTTTATCCAAGTAGCTCAAAGAACGCTGAGATTCTAGGCTAGGACAGATAGCTGCTCCGCCACCAATTTCTGACTCCGCCAAGCCCAAATCTGCGCCCCATGTCCCGACCGTCTGTGCTGCCTTGATTGCCCACAGAGCCAACTGTCCTCCCAGAGAGTAGCCCGTAAACCAAAACGGAGCCGGACAGCCCATCGCCTTGGCTTTTGCAGCAATACGGACAAAGTCTTCTCCCTCATACAGCCCGTCTGACGTGAGGGTGGGCGATAGCTCCGCCGTTTTGCCATGCGCCCGCCAGTCGAATAGCACGATCGCATAGCCTTGAGCAAACGCCTTGCGTCCCAAAATCTTGAGAAACCACTGATTGTCCAAATCGCCCGTAATGCCGTAAGTCGCGACGATCGTGCCTTTGGGGTTTTCAGGGATCGCCACTTTGCCAAAAATCGGCACCTCCCCTGCACCCACAAAAATCTGCGGCTGGTAGATTGGCTCTGGCACAGCAATATGCTTCTCCCAGTTTTGGCTCATCTTCAGAGCGGTATGGAGGGTCATGACCAGCCCATTTTGCAGAGTCCAAGGCGGACTATAGAAATAATTCATGGAGGGTAGGTAGATTGATACGGACTGTGAAAGCTAACTTACACCAGATGCAGCAGCGCCTCTAGCAGCATTTGATTTTGTGCCTCTGTGCCCACCGTAATCCGCAGCTTGTCCTCCAGACCCGCCTGCTTGAAGTAGCGAACTAAAATGCCTCTCTGCTTCAGCGCCAGATAAATTTGCTCGGCACTATTTTTGTGCGTAGGGGGCTGTACCAGCAAAAAGTTGGTTTGAGAGTCTCGCAGCTCAAAGCCCAACTGCTTCAGGTCGATCGCCAGTTTCGATCGGGAAGCTTTCACCTTTTCGGCACAGGCATTTTTGTAAGCCTGATCCCGCATGGCGGCAGCGCCAACGGCACAGGCGATCGCGTCCACGTTGTAGCTATCTTTCACTTTAAACAGTCCGCTCAGCAGCTTCGGATTGGCAATACCAAAGCCCAGGCGCAGCCCCGCCAGAGAATAGCCCTTAGATAAGGTGCGGCTAATCATCACATTCTCAAATTCTTTCACCAGCGGCAGAGCTGTCTCGTTGGCAAAATCCACATAGGCTTCATCCACAACCAAAACGCCAGTCAGCTTTGCTGCCAACTGCCGCAGATCGTCGATCGGCACCACGTGACCAGAGGGGCTGTTGGGAGAGGCAATAAAGGTTACGGCTCCGTTTGCGGCAGCGAGTTCGACGATCGGCAGCTCATAGTCTGCCCCATAGGGAATTTCGATCGTTTGTGCGGGCTGAATTTCCGTCAGCGTTCGGTACAGGACGTAAGTGGGCATAGGGTAAACCACTTTTCGACCTGCCTCGGCACAGGCGCGGATAATCACATTCAGCACGTCATCACTGCCGTTGCCTACCACAATCCAGTCGGTTGGCACATCCAGCACTTCGCTGATCGCCTGTCGAAACTCATTGGCGTAGGGGTCAGGATAGCGCCGCAGCAGTTCACCCTCCAGATTTTGTAACACCGCGATCGCCTCTGGAGAGGGAGGATAAGGGTTTTCATTGGTGTTGAGCTTGATAATATTGGTTCCTGGCTTCGGCTGTTCACCCGGAACATAGCCAGCCATGGTGTCAACGTTGGGGCGAAAGTAGGAAGTCATGAATGGGTGGCGATCGAGTTATCGCATCAATAATGGCACTTGCCTTTAGTGTAAGAAAATTTAGTGCAAAGAGATTTAGTGTATGGCACTACATCATTGAGGAGGTCTAAGCGCGTAGCGCTGTGGAAGTCAAGCGAGAAGTAAAGCGCAATTCTCAATCTTCTGCTTCTGATTCAACGGTTGATTGCCCCACAACTCGATTGCGTCCTTGCGCCTTTGCCTGTAACAGGCGATCGTCAGCCCGCTGTAGAAGACTGGTTCCTTTAGCATCATCGCCCGGTTTCAGCGTTGCGATCCCGGCGCTGACGGTGACGTTCAAATCTAGCTCATCGTTGATGGCAAACGGCTGTTCGCTGATGAGCTGACACAGCCGTTTGGCAATCATCAGGGTTTCCCGACCTCCCGTATCGCTCAGAATCACCACAAATTCTTCACCGCCATAGCGAAACGGCGTGTCATAAAAACGCAAATTGTGGCGGAGGCGCGCTGAGAAAAGCTGGAGGGCGCGATCGCCTACCAAGTGTCCGTACGTATCGTTAATGCTCTTAAAAAAGTCTACGTCCAGCATAATGACGCTGACGGGTTCATTGCGGGTGCGGGCATTGTGGATTTGCCGGGGCAACTCCCACTCAAAGGCGCGGCGGTTGTTGAGTTCGGTGAGCGGGTCAGAAAGGGCGATCGCGGAAAGCACGTCATTGGTGCGCATTAAATCACGATGATTCTGCACTTGGCGCAGTCCTGCCTGTATCTGTGCCTGAAACCAGCGACTCTGAATAGCGAAGTGGTGGGCGATTTCAGGTTTATAGGCTAAGGGCAGCCAGAGATAGGCATCGGCTCCTACTTCTAAAGCCTCAATGCGAGCTTTGATCTCGCGATCGCGATCCGGCAGCTCATCCACAGACTGGTCGTCAATCAAAATGCAGTAAATCCAGGCAATGCGGTTCTGAGTTTTCACCTGACGGCACAAGTCAAGACCTTCTGCTCGGCTGGCTTGAATCACCAGCAGGTCAGGCTGCTGCGCCTGGATGATTTGCATTGCGCCAGAAGGATCGATCGCCCTCTCCACTGCAAGCGTTGTGCGATTAGGAACTAAGTTTAGAAGACTGGCTTGGAAGTCATTGCTTCCTACCAGCAAAATTGATGCATCCATTAACGTTGGGGAAGCCTATCTTGGAATTCATGAACTCACCTACCCTGATGTCTTGAGGAGACACACAAACAATACCACCTCAAAATCAATGCTTAATCACACTCTGACCTCTGACCTGATGGAAACAGCTTGCGTTTTGTCCAAGGTGCCATTTCTTGTAAATCTCTTACGCCTTGCGCAATTTTTTGTGCCTGTGCAATCTCTTACACGCCGCGCAATAGTTATGTGCCGCGTAACACATTTTCACTCAAGCCTTACTCAAGCTGGTGGCAGCTCAGCCTTAGAGCATCCTAGATTTCTGTGATGGTTCTGTCGCTCAACTTTATAGATCCGGTGGATCTGAGTTTTTTGATAGATAGGTTAGAATACCTCCGTGTTTTCAAGCTTATTCGTACTTTAAGTTACTTACAAGATTAGCTGTACGGATTCCGAAAACTTTCTAGATTTCATCTGACCCCCTATTCCAGCGTAATTACAGGGATTTTAGCTCTGTTGGATACAAATGTTACTGAGATAAGTTTTGTATAAAAATTGCATCAGAAGGTTAAGAAAGTCAAACTTTGTCGAATCTGACAACATGATCGAGAATAGAGAACTATAGCTGTTCATATTCTTCAGTACTGCTACGGAATCGCATCCCATGGTCTCTTTTCTCAGCGGCACCCAAATTCGACAGACTTTCCTAGACTTCTATGCCGAAAGAGGGCATCAGGTATTGCCCAGCGCTTCGCTGGTGCCAGAAGATCCGACCGTGCTGCTGACGATCGCTGGGATGTTGCCCTTTAAGCCCATCTTTCTAGGGCAGCGCCAGTCTGAGTTCCTGCGTGCCACCACCTCTCAAAAATGTATCCGCACCAATGACATTGAAAACGTGGGGCGAACGGCGCGCCACCACACGTTTTTTGAGATGTTGGGCAACTTCAGCTTTGGAGATTATTTCAAAGAACAGGCGATCGCTTGGGCATGGGAGCTTTCGACTCAAGTGTTTGGGCTGCCGCCTGAAAATTTGGTGGTCAGCGTGTTTCGGGAAGATGATGAAGCCTTTGCCATCTGGCGCGATCAGGTCGGCATTCCAGCACATCGGATTCAGCGCATGGGCGAGGCAGATAATTTCTGGGTGTCGGGCGCGACCGGACCTTGCGGTCCCTGCTCTGAAATTTACTATGACTTTCACCCAGAGCTAGGCGACGCGCACATTGATTTAGAGGACGACTCGCGCTTCATCGAGTTCTACAATCTAGTCTTCATGCAGTACAACCGGGATGCAGAAGGCAACCTTACTCCCCTTCAGGCGCAGAACATTGATACGGGTTTGGGGCTAGAGCGGATGGCGCAAATTCTCCAGCAGGTGCCCAACAACTACGAGACTGACTTGATTTTGCCGATCATCAAAACGGCTGCCGAGATTGCTGGAATCGACTATGCGCAAGCCGACGAGAACACGAAGGTTTCTTTGAAGGTGATTGGCGATCACGTCCGATCGGTGGTGCATATGATTTCTGACGGCATCAGTGCCTCCAATCTGGGACGCGGCTATATCCTACGGCGGCTCATTCGGCGGGTCGTGCGGCATGGGCGGCTCATCGGCATTGAGAAAGAATTTGTCATTGAAGTTGCTGAGACGGCGATCGCCCTTTCAGAAACGGCTTATCCTGCCGTGCGTCAGCGCGAAAAGCAGATCAAAGCCGAGCTACAGCTTGAAGAATCCCGCTTCCGTGAAACCCTCGATCGCGGCGAGAAGCTGCTGGCGGAAGTCGTGGAAAAAGTGGGTGCAGGGGGCGAAATCTCCGGTCACGATGCCTTTGTTTTGTATGACACCTTTGGCTTTCCTCTAGAGCTGACCCAGGAAGTTGCCGAAGAAAAAGGCTTGACGGTGGATGCAGAAGGCTTTGCCGCCGAAATGGAGCAACAGCGTCAGCGATCGCAAGCTGCCCACGAAACCATTGACCTGACGGTGCAAGGTACCCTAGACACCCTGGCTGAGACTTTAGACCAAACTGAATTTTTGGGCTACTCGCAAGTTTCTACTAGCGCCGAGGTGCAGGTGCTGCTGGTGGAGGGACAGTCTGTTGCTACCGCCTCGGCGGGTAAGGTGCAAATCATCCTTAACCAAACGCCTTTCTATGCCGAGTCGGGCGGACAAATTGGCGATCGCGGCTACCTCTCCGGCAGTGACACTCTGGTACGGGTTGAGGATGTTCAGAAAAACGGTAGTCTGTTTGTCCACTATGGGCAAATTGAGCGGGGAACGTTGAAAGTGGGCGATCGCGTCACGGCGCAAATTGATTTGGCGTGTCGTCGTCGTGCCCAGGCAAACCACACGGCAACCCATTTGCTTCAGGCAGCATTACGGCAAATTGTCGATGAAAATATCGCACAAGCCGGATCGATGGTGTCCTTTGATCGACTCCGCTTTGACTTTAATCTGTCGCGTGCCGTGACTGCTGAAGAGCTGCAAAAAATTGAGGAGCAAATCAACACCTGGATTGCGGAAGGGCATCAGGCAGAGGTAGAAATTATGGCAATTGCTGCCGCCAAAGCCAAAGGGGCGATCGCGATGTTTGGCGAAAAGTACGGCGACGAGGTGCGAGTTATCGACTTTCCCGGCGTATCAATGGAGCTGTGCGGCGGCACCCATGTTGCCAACACGGCAGAAATCGGTCTATTTAAACTGATTTCAGAATCGGGTGTTGCTGCCGGAATTCGCCGAATAGAGGCAGTCGCAGGTCTGGCGGCGTTGGAATACTTGAGCCTGCGGGACAAGATCGTGCGCGAATTGAGCGATCGCTTCAAAGCTAAGCCCGAAGAGCTAACCGATCGCGTCACGGCACTGCAAACAGAGCTAAAGCAAACCCAGAAACAGCTAGAGGTGGTGAAGGGCGAATTGGCTCTGGCTAAATCCGATCAGTTGCTCAGTCAAGCAGAAGCGATCGGCTCCTTCAAAATTTTGGTGGCTTCTCTGGTGGAGGTAGATGCAGAGTCTTTGAAGACTGTGGCAGAACGGCTGCTGCAAAAGCTGGGAGAAGGGGCGATCGTTCTAGGCTCTGCCGAGTCGGATAAGGTCAATCTGGTGGCAGCTTTTAGCCCTGGCGTGAATCAGAAAGGTTTGCAAGCTGGGAAATTTGTGGGGGCGATCGCCAAGATCTGCGGGGGTGGCGGCGGCGGACGACCTCATCTGGCGCAGGCAGGGGGAAAAGATGCCAGCAAGCTGCCCGATGCTCTAACAGCCGCTCAGACTCAGCTCCGGGATGGATTGGCTTAGGCTTGACTAGGCTTGACGTTCTAGGTGAGCAAATGTACGCCTGTAATTTCACTGTTTCTGGTCGTTTCTTCATAGCTACTTTGCGTAATTTCCCTCGCTTCAACATTAATCTTGAGGTGAGGCGAGTTCAGACGCCTGCTTGAGGAAGTGGCAGACAGAAATGGGGGCTCATTATCTGTCTGCCTGCCTTGAGCTATCCCAAGTTTGGGCTAGACAACGATTCAGAAATACGATTCAGAAATACGGTTCAGAAATAAACTCAAAGTATAGCTGTCGCCCGTTTGCTTAGGATATTTGTGGTGGGGCGCAAAGCGCCCCACCACAAATATCCCCGTCCTAACCGCCTTGGCGATTGCCATAAACTCAAAGTATTCTATCGGTTAGAAAGTAGGTGGTCATTTCGCCTTTACCCTTCACCTCGATTGCCCCCCGCAGGTCAAACCTATACTTGTGTTTCAGCAGCTCGTAGGTTTGAGCAGTCACCTGAATGCGTCCTGGCAGACCATGAGACTCCATCCGGCTTGCAGTATTCACCGTGTCGCCCCAGAGGTCGTAGGTAAATTTTGTGGTGCCAATCACCCCTGCCCGCACCGAACCTGTACTCATTCCCATCCGCATCATGAGAGGTTGCTCGGCTTGCCCTGGTAGATTAGGTACAGTAAACCGAGCAATTTCTTTTTGCATATCCAGCGCTAGTTCCGCAACGGCTTCCGCATGATCCGATCGCGCTGTGGGTAGCCCCCCTACTACCAGATAGGCATCACCAATAGTTTTAATCTTTTCTAAACCATACTGTTCTACCAGGCGATCGAAGGCTGAAAAAATTTGGTTTAGCAGCTCGACTAGCTCTGTGGAAGAGAGCGCCTCTGAGAGCTGGGTAAAGCTAACGATATCGGCAAACAAAACTGTGACTTCGGCAAAGCTGTCAGCGATCGTTTTTTCTCCCTTTTTGAGGCGATCGGCAATCAGTTTCGGCAAAATGTTCAGCAGCAGCCGCTCAGATTTTTCCTGCTCTGCTTGAATTTGCCTTAAAAACGCCTGCTCTTGATCGCGAAGTCGCTTTTTTTCCAGACTCGCGCCAATTCGGGCTTTTAGCAGCGTTGGATTAAAGGGCTTAAACAAATAATCTTCTGCGCCCAGCTCAATGCACCGTACCACGCTCTCAATATCATCTAAAGCTGAGATCATGATCACAGGAATATGCCGCAGAGCCGCATCAGATTTGATATGTTCCAAAACCTGATAGCCATTCATTTCTGGCATCATCACATCCAATAGCACCAGATCAAAAGGCTGTTGGCGAAGGGTTTTCAGCGCCTCTAATCCATCTTCGGCAACAACAATGGCGTGTCCCTGCTTCACTAGACGGCGCGAGAGCAGATCCCGATTCATTTCGTTGTCGTCTACTACCAGGACAAGACTCTGGTTAGCCATATTGGCATCTCTTGTTGAAGTGGACAGCAGGCGCACTGGCGATCGATCTACGGCTGCATTAAGGGGTGGCTGCATTAGGCAGTGGCTGCATTAAGCGGTGGCTGCATTACAGAGTAACATTTGAATTTTGCCCAATAATCGAGGAAATTCTACAGGCTTGGTATCGTAGTCGTCACAACCTGCCTCGACACACTTCTGGCGATCACCCGACATGGCGTGAGCTGTCAGCGCAATGATCGGAATGGTTTGTGTGGTGGGCATTTCTTTAAGGCGACGGGTTGCTGACCAGCCGTCCAGCACAGGTAGGCTCATATCCATCAAGATCAGGTCAGGCGCATCAGACTGAGCCATGTCAATGCCTTGCTGTCCGTCGATCGCCATCACCACCTGAAACCCCTTGCGCTCTAGACGGCGAGACAGCATATCCCGATTCATTTCATTATCTTCAACAAGCAATATCTTAGGCATTGCATCCCTCTCCTAGCTCAACTTCCTGGCTCAACTTCCTGGCTCAACTTTCTGGCTCAAAAGCGAACTAAACAATTAGCGAACTAAACAATTCAGATTTCAGAACGCAGATCCTAAAACGTTCCAGAACTGAAATTCCAAAAATTCTTAAATTGGAAGCGGCTTAGCTGCCTGCTGGGGAGCTACACAGGCAACCTGATTCATTTCGGCATCCCGCAATCCACGAGAAATGGCGTTCAAAATTTCAGACCAGACGCACCTGCCCATAGAATTCCCACGAAATGGCTGGGAGTAACGGTTAATAAGGAATAATCTCTGGAGGAAAGGTGAACCCCTTACTGCCGAGCGATCAAGCTTTTGGAATCAGCTGCTGCTGTAGAGCGACGACAACTGCCTGAGTCCGATCGCGCACCTCTAGCTTGTGCAAAATGGCGTGAACATGCACCCGCACCGTACCCGCTGCAATGTAGAGAATGGCAGCTATTTCTTGATTGGTTTTTCCGGTTGCCAACAGCGCCAAAATTTCTAGCTCTCGCTGGGTCAAAGGATGGGCTAACTCAACGCACATAGGTTGAGCAGAGGTGGGCTGAACCGAGAGAGGCTGAACTGCATGATTCTCAAACGTTGCCCGAATTTCCTGAGTGGCAATTTGATCCCACCATGAAGCCCCAGCTGCAACCGATCGCAGCGCCAGCACCAGTTTTTCAGCTGCCATTCCTTTCAAGCAGTACCCTTGTGCCCCTGCCTCAATAAGACGGGCAATCAGCGAAGGTTGAGAATGAGAGGTCAGGATCAGAATGGGTAGCTGTGGATGCTGTTGCTTGAGGTGCCGACAGGCTTCAATGCCGCCAATTCCAGGTAGCCCTACGTCCATTAACACGACGTCAAACTCCTGCTGTTTCGCCAGATCGATCGCCGTTTCGCCATCTTCTGCTTCCGCAATAATTTCTAGCCCAGGCTCTCTTTGAAGCCGAACCTGTAGCCCCAACCGAAACAGCTCATCATCCTCGACCAGTAAAATTCGCAATCCTCTAGAAGCCATATTGAGCGAATCTGTTCATCCTCCTAACAATACCAATTGATTGTCCGGCGGTTGGTATCCCAGATGCTTCCAGGCGGCAGGGGTGGCAATCCGCCCTCTCGGAGTGCGTTGCAGATAGCCAATTTGCATGAGATAGGGTTCGTAGACTTCCTCGATCGTCTGGGCATCTTCGCCTGTGATAGCGGCAAGCGTGTCTAGACCTACAGGGCGACCGCCAAAGCTTTCAATCATCACGGTGAGCATCCGCCGATCAGTCCAATCCAGACCGCAAGGATCAACGTTGAAGCGCTCTAGAGCCTCTGCGGCGAGTGTTCCGGTAATTGTGGCTCCGTCTAATTTCACTTCTACATAGTCTCGAACGCGCCGCAGGAGGCGGTTGGCAATTCGGGGCGTTCCTCTGGCGCGCCGCGCAATTTCGGCAGCCCCTTCGGGAGTAATTGCTGTCGAGAGAATTTCGGCAGTGCGCAAAACGATCGGCGTGAGTTCGTCTAGATCGTAGAACCGCAGACGTTGAACGAGACCGAAGCGATCGCGCAGAGGAGAGGTCAAAGCTCCCACCTTAGTCGTTGCACCCACTAGCGTAAAACGCTGTAGGTCGAGGCTGCGAGTCTTGGCACTCTGCCCTTTACCAATGGTGATATCTAGCCGAAAATCTTCCATTGCCGCATACAGAATTTCTTCTGTCACCATGGGTAAGCGGTGAATCTCGTCAATAAACAGAATGTCTCCCGTCTGCATTCCCACTAGCAGACCCGCAATATCTCGCGGACGCTCCAGAGCCGGAGCCGTTGTGACTCTGCAATTGACCTGCATCTCTTCTGCCAAAATCAGCGCCATTGTCGTTTTACCCAGTCCTGGTGGCCCATAGAGCAGCAGGTGATCCAGGGTTTCGCTGCGTTTTTGAGCAGCTTTGATGGCAATGTCCAGCACTTCTTTTAGATCTTTTTGCCCAATGTACTCAGCTAGGCGCTTGGGACGCAAACTCTCCTCTGGCTTGCCCACCTCATCTAGACGTGCCGCAGGTTGCAGCAGATCGCCCTCTTCAGGCATCCCAGGGCTGAGGGGAGCGGAATTCAAAACAGAATTTTTGGGCATAGAATTCTCTTCAGAGGGCAGCCGCTTTTTGCGATCGCCCTTCACCTTGCTATCCTGCCGATCGTCGTCAGGCTGTTTAGAAGAAATAATTGCCATACTCTCCATGGTACAGGCGTATTTTAGTTTTAGAGAAAAAGTACGAAAATTTTAGTAACCGACAGGGTGCGCTACGCTTGTAGGATACCTAGAAACTCTCCATCTCTCGGCTTATTGATTAGCTTCTTATGAGCGACTCTTCGTTAGTGGTGCCCAATCCGGTCACGTTTGAACAGGCGATCGCCATCACGCAGTCGCTCCTGGCAGCAATGGAGTCAGGGATATCGGCGGCACAAATTCAGTCTACGATCGCAGATTTAGTCCATAGCGAGAATGGGGCACGCGGATTTTTTGTCACTTATTTAACGGACGAGCGATTGCTGGCTGATGAGCCTTCTACTGCCGTTGTTCAGGCACTTCAATCGGCTCCTGAAACTGTGGCAGAACTGCTGGTCAAGAACCTGGCAATGTCTACCGCAATGGCGATCGCTCATCGACGCAACCACAATGAGGAGATGGCACAAGGATCAGACCGAGTTCAGCGGCGAACCACCCAGCTGATTCATCAAGTAAAGCTGTCTGAGGTTAGCTTAAAAGCCCAGAAGCTGCTGCACAGCGTCGTTACAGGAGCCGGGGAATATCAGACATTTCTCGATCGCTGGGGCTATGACGACGAGCAGCGTCAACGCATTGGAGAGGCATTGCAGCCCCTTGTATGAGCAAACCCTTATGGAAGTAAACCCCCGGCGCGATTTTGTGAGAACCCTATCCCATGGAGCAGATACTCAGTAACCGAATTGTTGATCGAGTGTTAACTAGCCTAGCTTCACCGTTGCAAAACTGGCTGGACGCTCACCCCATGGGATACTGGCTAGTCTCTCATCCGCTCTGGCTAGTGGGGCTAGTTTTGATCGCTTTGCTGCTGCTATCGGGATTGTTTGGAGCGATCGCCCAGCTTACCCAAAAGCTATGGATTTTTGTTCTACAAGCGCCCCTTTCGCTGACGCGCTGGATATTTGCTACTCTATTTCAGCTTTTCGCGGCGGTTTTTCGCTGGAAAGAAGATAGCGGAAAACCGCCTGAAAATGTGCATCGTCTGACCGAAATCTTATCTCGCTTAGAAGTTTTGAGACAAGAGCAGGACGAGCTAATTCAAGAAGCCAAAACTGTTTTAAAGGAAATGGGCTAAATCGCCGCACAAATTTAGCCTTGGGTTTATGGCAACCGCCTTAGCGGTTAGGACAGGAACATTTAACCCTCATTAATCACTCTATTAGGATGAAAATATAAGCTGTAAGTTGAGCTGATGGACTATGGGGCAGACAAACAGATTCATCTGGTCAGTGAGTTGCTCAAATCCAGCTTCTAAGGAGGCGATCGGGAAGACTTGTATTCAAGCTTAAAGGAATTGCAATATAAGTTCCCAGTTATCCAAGCCAGCCAAATAGAGGCAGCGATCGCTCAAAAACTAGAGCTATCTACTGAATGCCCTGGCTGAAAGGTAAAACCTTCATGTCCGAGTGGGCGCAATGCCAGCTTCCAAACATCGCCCTGTTGCGAAATTACTTCTTCTCGATAGCCCCGGACCCGTCTCTTTACCCATTGCCCTGTTTTGCAACACTACCGTTTTAAGTCCTCTTAGCAGTTCCAATCTGCCGATAGCGTGCCTGTACAATGTAGTAGACACCGTAAGCAATCAGCCCAATCGCCACAATGCCTAAAACCCACGAGCCATAGGGTTGCTGCGCCAGCGATGTCAAAGCACCTCCCAACCCTTTTACTTGATTAGGATTAGACTGCCGTGCTGCCTGAATCAAGAAAAAGCCAATTACTCCAAAGACAACTCCTCGTGCCGCCAGACCTAGTCTGCCAATCCGAATAGCCCAAGCCTGTTCAACTTCACTCATTTCATTCAGCTTCAACTTCTGTCGAAACTTTGCTTTATAAGCTTCGTAAAACTGGTAGATTCCAATCCCAATCACTAGCGCACCGATTGTTCCTACTAACCATTGTCCAAAGGGCTGAGCTAGCAGGCGGGCCGTCCAGTCTCGTGAGGCATTGCTGCTGCTACCCCCAGCACCCAAAACGATTCGTACTGCGGTTAGCGCTAAACTGGCATAAACCAAACCATTGCTCACATAACTACAGCGCTGAAGAATGCCTTTCACATCTGTGCCCTTGTGATCGGGGTCAGCCACTGCCTCAACTAAGCGCCACAGGGCATATCCGAACAACCCGATCGCCACTAAGCTCAGCAAAATTTGTCCAAAAGGTTGAGTCACGATTGTTTGTAGGGCACCTTGGGTATCCGTTTTTCTACCCCCTATGCCAAATGCTGCCTGAGCTGCTAGTAAGCCAACTAAGGCATAAACAATCCCTTTAGCTGCAAATCCTAACCGAGCTAGCCGTTCGACCCAGGGGTTAGCTGCTGTCTTTTGTACAGCACTTTCTACTTGATTTTCATTGTCTCCGGTTGGTAAATTCTTCTGTTTCACAAGTATTACGTCCCCGGTTGTGAGTTTGCGGGTTGATCACAATCAAGTCAGGTTCAGTATAACAGGAGCCTAGCGCTGCGGAGTCAGGATGACGAAGGCAGATGGGTCTGTACTCAAACTGCAATCGCCAGGATGATCTGAGTTGTATTGGTATCCACCACATTGACAAAATACAGCCTCACAAAACGGCGTTGTTGCATAAAGATTATGAAATAAGTGAAATTTTAATGATTTAGCAGTCTCTGTCCATTGCTGACGATGAAAACAAAACCCAAACCCTGCTACCGAATCCGCAACTGGAGTGAGTATGATGCGGCGCTGAAACAACGAGGCAGCTTGACGTTTTGGATTGACGAGACCGTGATTGCCGGGTGGATAAACGCGCAAAAGAGTGGACGACGGGGAGCATCTAGGCACTACAGTGATGGGGCAATTGCCTTGATGGCAACAGTGCAAGCACTGTTCAACTTGCCCGGACGACAAACCGAAGGGTTCCTAGAGTCGTTGTTTGGTTTGATGGGGATAGACCTGCCGATGCCTGACCATAGTGTGTTATCGCAGCGCATCGGCAAGGTGGCAGTTGAGATGCCGATCGCCCCAAGTCAAGGTGGCATCCATGTGGTGGTGGATTCCACCGGAGTCAAGGTGTATGGGGAAGGGGAATGGAAAGTGCGGCAACATGGGGTCGATAAGCGACGCACTTGGCGGAAGTTGCATGTGGGAGTCAAGGAAACCACTGGAGAGATTTCAGCGGCCGTTGCCAGTACCAACAACGTCAGTGATGAGGAAGCATTTGCCGACATCCTTAAGGAGATTGACGATGAGATTGAGCAAGTCTCAGGTGATGGAACCTATGACAAACGCAAGGGTTATGACGAGATCGCCTCACGCGGAGCGAAACCTACAATTCTCCCTCGTGAGGATGCAGCTCGGTGGCAGGACGATCCAGAAACGGGGGAAGTCCATCCTCGCAACCGAGTTCTAGAGAGGATTGAGGCCGTAGGACGGCAACAATGGAAACAAGAGAGTGGCTACCATCGACGGTAGATCAAGATTTTTTGTCCCTTTTGAATAATTCCCTTGTCTCTCAGGAAAAGTAATGAGGTTGTTGCTCCAAAAGGAATGGCGGCGGCTTCCTCATAGGTCATATTGACAGGTTGAGTTTCAACTGCGGCTGCTTCAGGTAGACAGATGTACTCAGCGTTAGCACCCTAGTATGGTGTTTTTCTTAGGTCTTTTGAAACCATAGAAAAATCGGCATTGCGTATGCGCACATCCGCTGATGTTGCTGTGGTCGCATATATTTTTATCGACACTTCGTTTTCCCTAGGAGTAGGTTTTTCTAGCTCTTTTAACTGCATAACAGCAGGTGAGCCGTACTCTGTGCAAATCATCGCTTTCATGAATGCTTCTCCAAAATAGTTTTAGTGCAGTTCAACACAATCTTCTATCCAATGAGTTTGCGAAACCCAACGTTATCCATCACCCATCACAGATATAGCAACCGCCAAGGTGGTTAGGACGGGGACATTTGTGGTGGGGCGCCAAGCGCCCCACCACAAATGTTCTAAGCAAACTGACAACAGCTATAACCTTCGCATCCCAACCAATCGACGTCTGGTGGTTAGTGTGCATGGGTATGCTAATGATTCCGAGTCTGGGATACCGGGGAGTCTAACGACAACTCCACCCGTTCCATCAGTTGAGGAATGTAACTATAGAAGCGTTCGTTGCGTAGCTGCATGGCATCGACGGTGCAACTGCCACAATGTACCCCTGGCGGTGGAATAGCAACCGATTGCACCACCTCATCTGATACCCCACCCCAGGGCAGATGTCCCTGCGGAGCTTGCAAGGAGTAGGTCAGCTCCGACTCATTCAACCAGTCACTGCTGATGAAGTCAACCTCAGAGCGAGGAGCAGTGAGTTTCCAGCCTACGCGATCGCGAAAGGCATTGACAGCCGCTTCACGATTGTTAGGGTGCTCGGTCAATGCTTGCTGCCAAAGACGCAACTGAACACTGAGACCAAACCGTCCGTTGCTGGCCGTTAGCCACATCTGGTCGATGGCACGAATCATCTCCGGCGGCACGAATACTGGCTCAAACGGCGGCAGTGAGGCCGACTCCGGGGCAAGCAACCGCCGGGTTTCTCTATCGGCAGCGACCCAGTCTTCAGCCTGGAGTCGTTCTTGCAATCGTTTCAACTGCTCGTCAACAGTCGTGTCAGGATCAGTATTCCCAGTCTGGCAGTCGCCCACCGTTGAGCGCACATACTCACCAGAGTTCAAGTAGTGGACGGTCTGTATCTGCTGGGGTTTTCCGCTGGTGGGACGCAGACTGACATAGAGTCCATGCACCGAAGCTGGTGTTCCATACAGGAAATCGGCATTGTTGGGCTGACCGCGAAACGTTTCTTCAAAGGGCAGTTGAGAATAATCAGCATCAGGAGCTAGCTGCTCATAATCCCCCAAAGCAGAAGCATTGAGCAACGTTTGAACGCGGCCATTTCGATCTTGCCACTGCACCGTTAGGGTCAAGGTTGTTCCAACAGGGTTTTGAAGACGTTCCGCCGCAGTGATCTCCGGCAGGCTGCCCGCCAGTCGGTAGGTCAAACTCGCTCCCTGGCTCAGAGAAACCATCGTTTGACAAGCGACACGGTAAGATCCGGTCTGGGCATCCACGGGTGGCGTCGTAGTTGTGCCTAGGGCTACCGTCAAGACACAGCTTAACGGCTTCAGGATTAGCATTTTAGACATGAACAAGCACCTCGAAACCAGCACGTAACTTAAAAATGGAGAATTTTAATCTCAAAATCGGCTGAAACCTTGATGTTCTGTAACTACTGTTTTGTAAGGCTTTCCGCGTTAATTTTCCGCTTCAGAATATATGTCTTCAAAACAACACACGATCCCAATGCGATCGCTCATGTGTCCCCAGTAGAATACGAGCTTCTGCCAGTATTCATCACTTCGAATCAGCTACTTTTTTCGTTGCGTAAATTGATACGAGACCTTGTTGTTTAGAATTCGTTTGAAAAGTGGATTTTTTATACGATTGTTTTAACCGGAGTTTAGACTAACGATGAAATAGTCCAGCCAAACGAATTGACAGAGTAAAGATTACATCGGCCTCAAGTTGAGGACTAAGCGAGCTTAAACCACACTCAGACCTGTATTCCCACAGAAAAACTACAGGTCTGAATATGGTTTGTGCCGTAGCAGAGAACGCTGCGTCACAGTCTGTGAAACCTATGAGCTAATACTCAACGAATAAGCAGTGTTACTCACGTTGGACTGATTAGCCAACACGTAATACACTCCAGCTTGCAGATCGACAGATCCGTTTGCCCCAATGAGCGAACCAATCGACTCGCCAGAATCCAGGATGTTGTTGTTGTTTTTGTCCTGATAGATGGTGACATTCGTGTTGATGTCGCCCGCCACATCCGCCTTGCCAAACGTGACTCGCCCTGTCTCGTTGAGCGTGAATCGATAGAGGTCATTCTCGTCCACTCTGCCCACGTAGTCTTTTGCTTCCAAGCGTCCACCCTTGCTCAAACTGCCCAGGTTGAATGCAGTCGTGGGTTCGCTCCCTGGATCGGTGGGAATGTTGCCCGGAACCTGTGTCGTGTTGAACGTAATGTCGTACTGCATCGTGCTGGCAGAAAAGTCTCGCACTACTTGCAGGAAGTAAGTCTCTGTGGACGGGAACACCGCAGAAATAGGGCGATTTGAGGATACAGAACCGTCACCAGAGTCAATGGTTGATTCGCTGAAATCAAGTACCCCGTTGCGATTAGTGTCGTTGTAGAGGCGCATCGTGCCGCCGCCAGACACTTGGCTGAGCGCAATACTAAGGTCGCTGATCTGCCCCAGCCGGAATTTGTAGAATTTATTTTCTGCATCCGACGTGCCTGCTGTGTCGCGCGATCGCGCAACAGAGCCACCATTCAAAGTCCCCAAATCAAACGGGTTGCTGCGGGTGCCGTTGCCGCCGCTCCCGCCGCTCCCGCCACCGCCAGCCGTTGTGGAACCCGCCAGTTTGTATCGGGTGCTCTTGCTGCCACGACCCGACACCTGCACGTAATAGGTGCCCGACTGAAGCTGTCGAGTAATTTGCTCTGCCTGCTTGCCGCCCTTTTGCGACCGCGCGATCGCCTTACCAGAGCGGTTTAGCAACAGCAAGTCAGCATTTGCTTGCAGGTTAGACAGCTGAAAGTTGACATCACTGCTACGTTTGAGGCTGAACTTAAAGAAATCGGTGCGATCGCGCGGCCCAACAAGATCCCGCCGCTCAAGGAGTTTGCTACCCAAAACGCCTAGTGGGCGGGCGCTGCTTAGAGAATTATCTGCCATGTGAATCAAATGCAAACTTTAGTGCATTTCAACGGTAATCGCTCCATTTAATGATTCACTTGACCATACCCGCCAAGAACTTGACCGATCGCGCCATCAGCCTTACGGTTCATTTGGATCGCTTAACATTCTGAACGACAAATCGAGAAGCGTATCATTTCAAAAATCTTGTGTTTTTTGCGAAAAGTTTGAGATCCAGGATGAATCAATAGAGCGAAATAGTTTTCACAGGATGCTTGAAATGCCGCTACGAGCGGACACTTCAGTTCAAACAAATTCAACACGTTTGCAATCTACGGTGGATACATGCAAGAGAGAACCATGACTGTCTACACTACGCGCAACATTCTTCAATTTGCAGCGTATTGTGGCGTAGACCCTGGAGAAATCTGTGCGGCGGCTGGACTTGAGCCAGAAATGCTGAAAATGCCTGATCAGCGAATTCCAGGGTCACTTCATGCTGCTGTGTGGCGAGAGGCGGTGAAGCAAACGGGTGATGAAAACTTTGGACTGCACCTGGGTGAAGCGTTTAATTTAGGAACTTTCGGCATTGTGGGATATATCATGATCAACTGCCAAACGCTAGGAGAAGTCTTTGACAAGATAGGTCGATACAATCAATTGTTTTGCAAGAGCGCTTCGCTTCACTTTTCGGTGTCCAACGGTATGGTTTTTTTTGATTATGACTACAACATGACGAGTCACTTGCAAAACCACTTAGTAGAAGAACTGCGCTATGCCGTAGAATGCACCTTTGTATCGTTGCTCAAGGCAACCGTAGACTTGACGGGAAAGTCTCTTTCCCTCTCAGCCGCCTGGTTTCAACATACACCGCTTGAAAACACCGCAGAGTACGCTCGCATCTTTCAGACAGAAGTGGAGTTTTTAAAGCCCATCAGTTGCCTCATTTTTGATGCAGACTGCCTCGATTGGGCGATTCTATCCAGCAATCCGGCACTGCTGCCGCTGTTTGAGCAATACGCAGAGGGGATGCTGTCTGACATGCATCTCATCCAAAATTCTACCAAAAACTATACGCAGCGGGTCATGCAGGCGATCGCCCAACAGCTCACCGGAGACTTGCCAACGATTGGGGCGATCGCCCAAGAGCTAGCTATCAGCGCTCGTCATTTGCAGCGCGAACTACAAGCCGAAGGCACGTCGTTTCAAAAGCTGCTGGATGCTACCCGCAAAGAATTAGCGTTGCAGCATCTCAAAAATCCTACTGTTCCGATTCACGCCATTGCGTTTCTGTTAGGTTTTTCGGAACCCAGCGCCTTTAACCGCGCCTTTAAACGCTGGACAGGCAGCACGCCAGGAACCTATCGACTCTCCGACGAAACACAAAAAATAACAAGTTAGAAGTTGCGTTGCATCTCAAAACGAATCTCACCAATAGAGCTGATGTATAGCAACCGCTAAGGCGGTTAGGACGGGCACATTTAGGGTGGGGCGCGCCCCACCCTAAATGTGCTAAGCAAACTGGCAACAGCTATAAATTTCTAATTGACAGTCTCGATCGAGTGTGTCTGAACTTTCTACAGAAACTGTTTGTATTTTGCTGTAGGGGATTGATGTGTAATCAACTTTTTTACCAGACAACTCTTGTACATTAGCACCGATGATACGCTTGCTAGTGAATACAAGGTGATCACGAACGGTCTTAAACACTGGAAGCAAAGTTTCTTTCTCAAGCAGGAATTTCCTAGAGGACTTACGCAAGCCCTCTAGCTGTAGTGCATTTTTGTTGTGTGTGGTGGGCGCAGCCCACCACACACAACAAAAATGCGTAAGTCTTATCCTAATAGCTTCAAGCATTTGATCGGCCGGAATTGACCGGAATTAATTTGAGCTTGAATAAGACACTTTTCTGAAAATCATTTGCCCTGTTTGGGTCTTAAATTGGTATGAGAATACCCAGAGCTTGAAGCCTTTACCAGGTTAGACTAACCTACCCCAGAAAATAAGTAGCCGAATGAAGAAGACATCGGGCTAGCGGTGTTCATTCGTTCCTAAATGTTTATGTTTAGAGTTTTGAGGGGTGTGCATCCGAGCATAGTTTGAATGCAAGGTTTAATTGATGCTATGGGTCAAGAGGTTCACCGATATGGAGTTCAAAATCAGTGGGTTGTTGCAATCCACTTTGCAATAGAACTCGGATACACGCCCAAGTGGTGGGATGAGACGCCGCTTCAAAAAACTTTGTCTCGCTGCTCCCGATGTCTTCCAACGTCGGTAGGCTCGTGCGCTGGCTGATCGATTGTTTTGCTGTAGCGATGGCTTGGCGGTCAAACCCAGCAATGCGCCGGGCAAGCCGCTCAACAAAGCTGTCCAACTCCGCGTCTGGGATGGAGCGATCGACCCAAGAGGGCGAGGATAAATTTGCTGCCCACCCCACGGGCTTGACCGCGCAGAACGCTGTTTGTGACAATCGGCGCGCACTGCAATCGAAGCGTGACATCTGGTCAAGGCGACAGCCCAGTAGGGGCAGACTGGGTGCTTAGTTCGGCAATTCTGGCGAGATTGACAGGGACCCTGAAATTGTCCGGCACCGCGCTGTCGAAAACAACGACTTTGAGTTCTTGATCACCTCCAAGCGGCTCAATTGATTCCTGCAACCTATCACTCATCTCCGGATCGAAGAGGTTGAGGGGCGGATTGTGGATCGACATCCGCAGATAGGCGGCGGAATGCCGGGTGAGCTGTAGTGTCGCCATGGGGTCAATGCAGCCCTCCGGTGATGTAGAGCGTCTCGCCAGTCATCCAGGAGGAGTCGTCAGAGGCGAGAAAAACGACACCAGGAGCAATGTCCTGAGGTTGCCCTATGCGCCCCAGCGGAGTGGTCGATGCCACGGCATTACCATGGTCTGCGATCGCACTGGCCTGAAACCCTTCAGTCTCGATCAAGCCGGGATTGATCGAGTTCACGCGGATGTGCCGGGGCGCGAGTTCTTTCGCAAAAGATCGGGTGAGGCCGTCCACCGCCGATTTGGTGGAGTTGTAAACGGCAGATCCGGCGGGCGACAGCGTGCTGACCACCGAACTCATGTTGATGATCGATCCGCCGTCAGAGCCGATGTGTTTGACGGCTTCCTGAGTGGTGAGGATCAGCCCCAAAACGTTGAGGTCATACTGGCGGTGAAAGTGCTCCGGGGTGATCTCGGCCAGGGTCAGAAACTCGTAGACCCCGGCATTGTTGACCAGGATGTCGAGTTTGCCGTAGGTGCCAACGGTTTCTTTGAACAACCGGATGATGTCCGCCTGATCCGAGACATTCGCCTGCACCGCGACGGCCTTTCCTCCGGCTGCGGTGATCTCTGCAACGACGCGGTCGGCACCCTCCCGGCTGGAGGCGTAGTTGACAATCACGGACGCGCCCTCCGCTGCAAGGTGTTTGGCGATCGCCGCCCCGATACCTTTAGATGCTCCCGTGACGACGGCTACCTTTGCTTCAAGTTTCATAAGAGTCTCTGAGGGTTAGGATTTAGAATTCGGCAGCTAGTTTTGCGGCGAAGAGTTTCGCGGCCTCTACGGTCTCATCCTTAGTAGGGGAGAGCGTGGGTTCTACCAAAATCTCTCGGATGTCGGTGAAGCCGAGAAACCCGAAGATCTGCTTGATGTAGGCGCTTTGCTGGTCGTAGCTTTCTGCCCCGGAGCCTGGGCCATAGGCACCGCCACGAGCGTGGATCACGACCAGCGGTTTGCCGATGACCAGACCTTTGTAGCCCTCCTCCGGGCTAAAGCTAAACGTCAGCCCTGGCTGGGCAAGGATATCGATGTAGTGTTTCAGCTTGTAGGGGATGCTGAAATTCCACACCGGCAGCGACAGCAGGATCTTGTCTGCGGATTTGAACTGATCGGCGATTTTTACCACCGCATCCCAGGCTGCGACCTGTTCTGGGGTATGCTCCTGACCGTTCAAGACGGCGTATTTTGCGTTGATCGTATCGCCGTCGAACTCAGGCAGGGCGGCTTCCCAGAGATCGAGCGTTTCGATCCGGTCGCTGCCGTTCGTGGCTTGATAGGTGGCGATGAAATGCTTGGCGACAGCGATGGAGGCGGAGCGATCGCCCCGCGGCGAAGATTGGATGTGGAGTAGTGTTGCCATGATGGGGGAGTTGAGTGGGTCAGGATTTGAGAAATTCGAGCAGATCTTCGTTGAGCTGGTCTTTGCTGGTGTCGCCGAGGCTGTGGGAACCGCCCGGATAGATTTTCAAAACGGCGTTGGGGACAAGTTTGGAGGAAAGCAGAGCGGATGCGCCGATAGGGACGATCTGGTCGTCGTCGCCGTGGATAATCAGCGTGGGGACGTCGAATTTTTTGAGATCTTCAGTGAAGTCGGTTTCCGAAAATGCCTTGATGCAGTCATAGGCATTCTTGTGGCCAGACATCATGCCTTGGGTCCACCAGGATTGGATGGTGCCTTGGGAAACCTGTGCACCAGGGCGATTGAAGCCAAAGAACGGACCACTCGCCACATCCAGATAGAACTGCGCTCGGTTAGCGATGGAGGCAGCGCGGAAACCGTCGAACACCTCCATCGGCAGACCGCCGGGATTGGTTTCGGTCTGGAGCATGAGCGGTGGCACAGCTCCCATCAGCACGGCCTTGGCCACACGGCTGGTGCCGTGGCGTCCGATGTAACGCGCCACCTCACCGCCCCCCGTGGAATGCCCGATCAAGGTAACGTCTTTTAGGTCTAACGCCTCAAACAGCTGCGCCAGATCGTCGGCATAGGTATCCATGTCATTGCCGCCCCACGGCTGGCTAGAGCGCCCGTGACCACGGCGATCGTGGGCGATGCAGCGGTAGCCTTGGGAGGCGAGAAACAACATCTGCGATTCCCACGCATCTGCCGTAAGCGGCCAGCCGTGGCTAAAGGCAACAACGGGGCCGCTACCCCAGTCTTTGTAGTAAATACTCGTCCCGTCCTTTGTGGTGATCGTGCCCATGGCCTGATGATCGGTGGGTTGACAACAGACTCATCATTGCCAATTTCCTAGAGTTGGGTCTAGCCAGCGTCAGACCAGATTTTTTCTACTCCTTTTGAAGGAGAGAGAGTCAAGTTTCAGGGGTGCAGCAACCCACGTCGGCTGGCCTCAGAAATGGCCTCGGTGCGGCTAAGCACATTCAGCTTGGGGAAGATATTGCGTAGGTGAGACTTGACGGTGGTTTCGCTAATGAATAGACTCAGACCGATTTCTTTATTGCTTTTGCCTTGTGCCAATAGCGCCAAGACGCTCAGCTCGCGCGCGGTTAGCTCCGTGGTGCCGAGGCTAGCAGCCAGCTTTGCCACCAGCCCCGGCGCGATGCAGGTTTCACCCCCATGGACTTGCCGGATGCAGCTCAGCAACTCCTCGCGCTGCGCGTCCTTCAGCAGATAGGCTTTCGCCCCCGCTTTGACCGCCCTGGAAATGTCGTTGTCTGTGTCGAAGGTGGTGAGCACGATGATCCGCGCTGAGTTATCTCTCGTGCGGATGGCTTGGATCGCGCCGACCCCGTCGAGCAAAGGCATACGGAGATCCAACAGCGTCACGTCAGGACGGTGCTCGATCCAGGCGGTGACGGCTTCAAGACCGTTGGTCGCCTCGCCCACGACGGTCATGTCTTCCTGACGACCGATCATCGTCGCCAGCCCTTCACGCACCACGGCATGGTCATCCCCGATCAAAACACGGATTTTTCCAGGCGGGCGCAGGGTTGAGGAGGGTCTCATAGGGCAGGGTTATTTGAATGAAAGGTCGATGCGCACGCGAGTTCCTTCCCCCAGCGCACTGCGAATCAGCAGCTTCCCGGTCATTCTTTCGACCCGTTCCTGGATGCCGATCAGCCCAAAGCCGTCGTGGATTGCGTTGGGATTGAAGCCGCGACCGTCATCGCTAAGCTCCAAGAAAAATCCGTCTGGGGTGAAGGCGATCGCAGCGTCGAAGCGGGTGGCCTCCGAGTGACGAAGGGCATTGTGGAGAACTTCCTGGCCGATCCGCAGCAGGTTTTCCTCCCATTCCGGCGGCAGTTTTCGACTGGCACCGTGAACGGAGAAATTTAGCTGGAGTGAAGTGCCCACGGTCATTTTCAGGAACAGGGTTTCGAGGGCATCCGGTAGCGTTTTGTCCTCCAAGGCCAGGGGGCGGAGGGCGCGAACCGAGCGTCGGGCCTCGCCCAGGCTGTCGCGGGCGAGTTCGCTGGCACGGGCGACATGGGCATCAGATTCTAACCGCATGCCCTTGGCTGTCGCGTCTTCGGCGGCATCGAGCTGAACGATGATGCCGGTAAAGCCTTGAGCCAGGGTATCGTGGATGTCACGGGCCAGGCGGTTGCGTTCTTCCATCACGGCGGCGTCGCGGCTTTGGGCGGTCAGACGGATGATCTGAATGGCCAGCATAGCTTGGTGAGCCAAGGCGCGGGCCAGCTCGATTTCCTGAAAATGGAAGGAACGTTTGCCCCGGAACCGGATACTGATCAGGCCAAGCACCTTTCCGGCTATGAGTATGGGAACGCAGAGAGTGGCGACGATGCCTTTCTGGACAATGCGGGCGATGATTTCCCGGACTTCTGGGTTGTCCACAGACTCGCCCATCCAGGGGTGCCAGGGCTGATCAGAGGGGGTATGCAGCTTTACGCGGGGCGGATCGGCTTCCAGATCGCCCAGCACACAGTGTTCACCACTTTTGAAAAAGACTGTCCAGATAGGATGATGTTCTGGAGGACCCATAGGTTGGGTCATTTTAGCCTGCTCAGGTGTGGCTAAATGAAAGGTCTCATCTTCATAGTTAGCCAACAGCTGAACTCTGCCGATTGTCTCGACCATTTCCCAGACCCCAAGGCCATGGGCACCCAATTGCCGATTGATGGTGTGAAGGACATGTTCGAGCAGTTTTTCTGGCTGCGTTTCCTGGGAGAGTTCGGCTAGGGTGTGGGTGAGGGCACTGAGCTGCCCGCGCGCGAGGTGCTCGGATGCCTGTAGGGCTGACGCTGCCCGGTCGCGTTCGATCGCAATGCTGGTGATGTCGGTGAGCTGATCGATGAGATGAAGCTGATGCGCGGTGGGCAGACACGGAGTGCGCGAGTAGGTGGCGAAAACGCCGATCACCTTGCCATCCTGAGCGAAAACGGGTGAGGACCAGCAGGCTTTCAAGCCATGGCTAAGGGGCAGATCGGGCAGCTCCTCCCACAGCGGGTCGGCGGCAATATCTGGGACGATCACCTGCTCACCCTGCCTGGCTGCCCTTGCACAGGCACCACTGCTAAACTCGAATACCCTGCCATCCATAGCGCGGTTGTAGCTGTCCGGCAGAGTGGGAGCCGCCCCGTGCCGAAATCGGTACTCATCCCAATCCAGCAGTAGGATCGAACATAGCGAGCCTGGCGACAATTCGCCGACCAAATGGCAAAGCGCGTCCAGTGTGCGGCAGAGCGGCTGGCTCTTGGCAATCATTTCGAAAATTTGCTTCTCGCCCGCCAGCAGCGCCTCTGCCCGTTTGCGATCCTCGATGTCGGTGTTCGTGCCATACCATTTGAGAACCGCTCCCGCAGCGTCCCGCAGGGGAATGGCACGGAACAAAAACCAGCGATAGTCCCCGTCATGGCGGCGCAAACGAGCCTCTGTTTCTCCTGGTTCGCCCGATGCTAATATTGAGTTCCAGTAGGTCAATAGCCTGACCAGATCTTGCGGCAGCACTGCCTGCTGCCAGCCCCAACCGCTGGCTTCCTCCAGATTTAGCCCTGTGTATTCCCGCCATCGCTGGTTGAGAAAATCGATGTGCCCGTCGGAACGCGAAGTCCACACTAGCTCCGGAATAGAGTCCACTGCAATCCGGAATGAATCCTCAACTGATGGGGAATTCGATAACCCGGCCGGATGCTGATGGTTCTCATGACGGGTGGTGGGGGTGGACATGATCTTAATTCTGGTAATACACCGTTTAGAGCCAGCTGCTAGTCCTGAGTTCGTGGCGTCCTGCCTCACATCAGATGTGAGGCAAGACGCTCACCGCTACACCAATGCTTATTGCAATTCAACCTTGAACTTGTTGTCAGACTGGGAACTCGATAACCGCTATTTGAAGGGGGCACGCGTCGCGCGCGCTTTTCAATTCAACCGATCGCCAATTTCTTAGTCTGCCTGAATCGATACAGTATCGTAAACTACCAAGCTTTAATATTACCTACGGCTATTTTCAGATGACTGCTAAAAGTCTAGCAGTAATGGTTCTATGCGATTGCTCAACAATTTCAGTATCAAATCAAAGCTTATTGTGATGCTGCTGGCAGTCAGCAGTTGCTCCATTTTATTGACGGCATACATAGGTTATCGCAGTGGGCAAACGAACTTGACTAATCGAGTTTTCAACCAGTTAACCAGCGTTCGAGCATCCAAGGCGTATCAAATCGAAGCCTACTTCAAAAACATTCAAAACCACACCCAAACCTTGAGTGAAGATCCATCAGTGATTGCTGCGATGCAAGAGTTTGACGCAGCGTATCGGCAGCTTCAATCTGCTAATGTGCCTGATTTATTTGACGAAAAGATTGCCACCTACTACCGCAACGATTTTTTGCCCCGGTTAGCAAAAGTAGATGAAGGTTCACCCATTCTTCAATCCTATACGCCAAAAGCGACAGCTTCGCGTTATCTCCAATATCACTATATTGCTGCGAATGCTAATCCAGTAGGCAAAAAACATTTCTTAAATGCTGCCAAGGATGGTAGTGAATATAGTGACACTCACGCCCGGTATCACCCAATTTTTCGCAAGCTCATTGAGAAGTTTGGTTACTATGACATGTTTTTGATTGATCCAGAGGGCACGATCGTCTACACCGTCTTTAAAGAGACCGACTTTGTTAGTAACTTTGAGACTGGTCCTTACAAAGATAGTAACTTGGCGGAACTTAGCGCGATCGTGCGGGAATCAAAAGAAAGGGACTTCTCAAAAATCGTCGATTTTGCTGCCTATTCTCCATCCTATGGCGCACCTGCTGCCTTCATTGCGGCTCCCATTTTCAATCAATCCAAACTCATTGGGATTCTGGCGTTTCAAATGCCAGTGGATGAGATTAACAATGTGATGACAGGCAATCGTAACTGGGAAAGCGATGGTCTGGGAAAAACAGGAGAAAGTTATCTGGTAGGACGTGACTTTTTAATGCGATCGATTTCTCGGTTCCTAGTGCAAGATCCGAAAGGATATGCTCAGGCATTGCGATCGATAGGCTTTAAAGAACCAGACATCAACCGCATTCAGCAATACAACACCTCAATTCTGCAACAAAATGTGCAAACAGAGGCAGTGGAAGAGTCTTTAGCGGGGAGTCAAGGAACGCAAATCATTGATAATTACCGGGGTATTCCGGTTCTCAGTTCCTATGCACCTCTCAAAATTGATGGATTAGATTGGGTGATTTTGTCAGAAATGGATCTGGCGGAAGCGTATGCCCCGATTTATTCTCTCCAAAACCAGATTCTAGTTTATGCAACCTTACTGATGTTGCTGGTCACTCTGATTGCGATGGCGATGGCGTATCTATTTGTCAAACCGATTAACAAACTGATTGAGAGTGCCCGCAAAGTTGCAGCAGGTGAACTCACCGCGATCGCTCCTCTGGAAACCGAAGATGAATTTGGGGAACTGGCGAGATCCTTTAATGCTATGGTTCGCAGTTTGCGGACTCAGACCAACCTAGTGGAACAGAAAAATCAGGAAAACGAGCAATTATTGCTGAGTGTGTTTCCGGCAGCGATCGCCAAACGGCTCAAACGAGGCGAGAAGGATATTGCCGAAGATGTGTCCAATGTGTCGGTTTTGTCCGCAGAACTGACCGGGTTTTCTAAACTATCGGCTTCGCTGACAGCTTACGAAATTGTCGCCATCTTGAATGATTTGGTGACCGCCTTTGATGAAGTCACAGAACGCTATGGTATGGAGAAAATAAAAACAATTGGCGATAGCTATCTGGCAGTGTGCGGGCTATCGGTGCCCTATCTGGATCATGACAGACGGGCAATCGATTTTGCCATGGAAATGCTTGCCATCATGCGCCGCTTTACCCATGAAAGGGACTTTAAGTTGAATATTCGGATTGGCATTAATTCGGGTGATGTGGTAGCTGGAATTGTTGGCAGGAATAAATTCATCTATGACGTTTGGGGCGACACGATTAACCTCGCCAATGCCCTGCGATCGGTTTGCCCCCCTGGGTCTATCCTCGTGGCACAAGCGGTTCACCATCGTTTACATGATCTCTACGAGTTTGAGGCAATGGGAGAACTGGTTGCGAACGGCAAAACGAAAGTGGATGCGTGGCGGTTGAAAAATACCCAGTTATCAGTGCAGCCGGAGGGAGTAAAAATTTCATGAACAGTGTGGCGCTACAAAACAACTTGCTGATCTGGGCGATCGCGCTGGTACTCGGATTTCCGCTGCTGGTGATCATCCTGGGAGAGGCGATTCATCGCTTAAAGCGGCGTGGCAAACCGATCGCCGCAACCCTACGGCTCGTTCGCAACTTGATTCTGCCCGTTCTCGTTTTTTTGCTGTTCATGCAGCATGTCCTCAAACTTGACACCGATGGCAGATGGGTGAAAAGTATTGAGACCTTACTTTGGGTCTGCGTGATTCACGCGGCGCTCTCCCTGCTCAACGTGATTTTGTTTGAACAGGCCGAAGCCGATACCTGGCGTTCTAGGGTGCCCAAACTACTGATCGATCTGGCTCGATTGTTTCTGATTTTGCTGGGCACCGCGATCGTGCTGGCAACGGTTTGGAATGCGGATCTGGCAGGATTAGCAACCGCTTTGGGCGTAAGTTCGATCGTGATTGGTTTGGCACTTCAGGACACGCTGGGTAGCGTCACCTCCGGCATTGCGCTCCTATTTGAGCGTCCCTTTTCGGTGGGAGATTGGTTAAATATTGGAGACATCGTGGGGCAGGTCACCGATATCAACTGGCGAGCGGTTCGCCTCCAAACCCTGGAACGCGAAATGGTGGTCATCCCCCACAAAGTCGTCGGCGGTGAAACGATCCGCAACTTCAGCCAACCGCAGCGCCTCCATGCAGAACGAATCCAGATTGGGTTTTCTTACAAGGACCCGCCCAATCTAGCAAAGCAAGTATTGAAAAGCACCGCATTGGAAACTCAGGGCATCTTAACCAATCCGGAGCCTCAAATTTTCACCCTTGCTTATGATGATTCTGCCGTGACCTATGAGGTGAAGTTTTTCATCCAGAACTATGGAGATTTGGAGGAAATTCGCGATCGCTTCATGACTCGCGTCTGGTACGCTGCCCAACGAAATAACTTATCTATTCCTTTCCCTATCCGCACGCTTTACCACTTTCACGGTCCCACCACTCAAGCTAAAGGGCTTTCCAAGAGAGTTGCTGATAGCCTGCAATCGATTCCAGCCTTTGTGCCCTTAGATAAAGAGGGAAATGGACAGAGTTTGTCTCAAGGAATTGTGCTTCAGCACTTTGGTGCAGGTGAAAAGGTTGTGCGACAGGGAGACCCCGATAGTCCCTTGTATATCATTGTTTCAGGACAGGCAATTCTCTCGGTTGTAGATGATCTACATAGAGAACACGAAGTATTGCTCCTCAAAGTAGGCGAGTTCTTTGGCGAAATGGCGCTCTTTTCCGGTGAAGCCAGCCCGGTATCAGTAACGGCTGCTGACGATCTAGAAGTGATGATGATTTCTTCCGGTGTTGTTAATCAGATGATTGAACGTCAACCAAGCTTTGCCCGTGAAATTGGTCAAATTCTAGAAATTCGGCGAAGAGCGATTCAATCAGTAGAATAAAATCCAGTTCAACATCGGGGCTGACAACAATTCGATACCGTTGGCGAATTGACTAGAGGAAAATAAAAGCTTCTGAATCCCATGTTCTCAGGTTAACTCAGCAACTAAAGTAACCAATGTTATGGCGCTCCGCGCGACTCTCAAAAAATAACTCATTGGATCTAAGCGCGTAGCGCTATATCATCACTCATGACACGTTTTAGCGTATCTACTCTCTGCAAAGTCTGTCGTGGTTCCAATTCAAATTGGTATAACTTTTTCTTGGAGAAGGTGCAGTTGTAGCCACTTTTTCTTCTTTTTATGAGTTATCTAGGCAGTAAACTTATACGCGTTTAACTTCACTTAGATATTAGAGCTTACTGGATAGGCGATCGCTGATAGAGGCTTAGAGTGAACTGATCCAAATCCATCGTCCCGGATAACGTCTCTGTACGTACCAATTTGTACTGAGACTGCAAAACATTTTTAGCGGCTTGAGTAAACTGTTGCTTCTCAATCTCAGTTGTGGGTTCATCCCAAACGGGACGTTCAGGGTCAAGCCAAAAGATACGGTCATAAGAAGCTGCCGATGCCAGAGTTTTATCTAGAGCAGGAGCAAACTGGTTAGGGGATGCAGCCAACAGGCTAACCGAAATCTTGGGATCAATGTAGTACGCTAGTCGAAGAATATGTCCCCAGGCTTTGGAGTTCATCACAATCAACGTAGACCGTCCCGCATCTGTTTGAATGGCAGCGCTGATGGTGTGAAACATTTGGCGAGTACGAAGTGTGTAGTCCCCGACCCCAATGCCAAGATACAGGGCTAACAAAATGGTGATTAAAGGCTTTTGCCATTGTCCAGTTGCTTGTTCTAACCATGACGCTAGCAGTAGTAAACAACCAGGGAGGACGAAAATTACGCTTCTTCCATGTCCCCAAGCCAGCGTTGACTTACTCGTGGCAAAATCTATTCCTACTACTAGCAGGAGTGGGAAAATTCCCAAAATAAGCGCAATTCCTAAAACCTGGCGATCGCCGCTCTGCCAAAGCCTAGTGGCAGCTATGAACAGGAACACAGCCGCGACCATACCCGTTGCAAGCGCAATACCATGGGGTACAGTGGTTGACCAACCGCCTGAAACAAGCTGAATTCCCAAGACTTCAAGGACATTCTGTACTTGCTTAACCAATCTATCAATCAGTCCTGCGGATTCAGAAAAACGGTTCAGATCCGCATTTCGCAGTTGCTGACGAGTTCCCCACAGTAGCCAGGGAACCGTCCCAGTAAGACCTAGACCCAGCAGAGCACCATATTGCCACCAGTGTCGTCGATCTAGGTAAAGCGCTAAAACGCCCAATACGATCACCCAGTAGACGAAGAAATAAAAGGTGAAAAAACCACCTGCTACCGAAATAACGAGCAAACTGCTCCACAACACCTGTTTGCGTCGATCGATTGCGGTGCGATCGCTGTTTATAGCCGACAAGCTGAGAATCGCCCAGGCACTGAGTGTCGTCCATAAAACGAGTGAACCATACATGCGGACATTGAGCGAATGAAATAGATAAAAAGGATTGGTTGCCAGTAAAGCGGATAAAATCAGCCCACCCCGATGTCCTAAGACAGCTCGACCCAGTCCGTAAGCACTAAAGATGGCGCCAAGGCTTAGAAAAATACCTAAACTCCGCACTTGAGCAACGGCATTGCCAAAAAGGCGCAGCCAGACATGCTGGGTTAGGTAGAAGAGAGGAGGATGTGGTTCACCTCCTGCAATACCTCTAAAAACTTGTTTAAGGGTAACCAGAACGTTATTAAGCCCAGATTCAAAGGGCAAATTTAGTAGGGATGTATAGTCAGAAAGCAAGACAGGCAAATCACCGGGTGTACGATAGGCAATTTTCTGTCCTCCTGAGATTAAGAGGGATAGAACTTCGTCATACCAAAATTCTTGGCTGCTCAGATTCAACACTCTTACGAAAACCGCAAATGCAATTGCGGCAACCAGGAAGATTTCTAGGGAAAAAGATAGCTTGATCTGTTTCATACTTGGGCTTAACAACATTAGGCATATGCCTATGAATCCCTCAGATCAGGCAATTAGTGTAATGCCCCCCAAATTTCAGACAAGTCTGTTTGAGCAAGACGCCCAAAGTAGCTAAGACCAGCAGCGGATTGCCGAGTTAGAGCGGCTAGTTGGACAGTTGCCCATGAAACTGGAGATAGCAAAAAAGGTATCGGCACTTGAGCGACAGTAAAAACAGGCGCTAGTGGAGCAGATGCAAGGTGAGTACCCCGAAGTGCCCCCCCTTGCTTTAGCCTTCACTGCGATCGAAGTAAGGGGGTTACTTCAGCGAAGCTTAGAGAGACTTCTGCTCTCAATTCCATGTCATGACTGAATAGCGGTACACTTAGTGGTTAGATACAGTTTTGAGAAATCAAGATTTTATTTGACACCCTATCCTGAATTTTATTGATAGTGCTGCGCAACGCCATTGAGCGCAGAGGCTTTAGTTGTGGTTCTCAGAGCTACTACTACCGTACTTAGCTAATACGCACGGCATTCTATAAAACAGGCAACAAAGGAAACCTGATGAATATGGGCTGGTCACCATATCAACCCATCAGGCAGATTCGTTCCAATGGAAACAGTGACGGATGTCCGGGTGTCTATCAACCCTCAAAACCCTCAAAAAGGTTAGGCGTATCTTTATGTCAATTGCTGTTGGAATGATTGAAACTCTGGGGTTCCCGGCGGTTGTCGAAGCGGCGGACGCTATGGTGAAGGCAGCTCAGGTTACCTTAGTCGGCTACGAAAAAATTGGCAGTGGTCGAGTCACCGTCATCGTGCGGGGCAATGTTTCCGAAGTTCAGGCCTCGATCGCTGCGGGCATTGAGTCGATTAAGCGGGTTAGTGGCGGCTCTGTGCTGTCAACTCACATCATTGCGCGCCCCAATGAGAACCTAGAGTATGTGCTGCCCATTCGCTACACCGAAGCAGTCGCGCAATTTAGAGCTGTGATGTAAAACGCTATTTTAAGAAAAGAGTGTAGCGTGAAGCGCCGCGCTCTTTTTCTCAACTGGGTGCGTTCTTTGATTCGCCTCAAGGGTGGACAAGTGAATTGCGATAGATGGCAAAACCCTGCGCCAATCCTACAGCAGTTTTCGGATTGGTAAGCCACAGAAGTAACCTTACACAACAGCTTTTTCTGGCAGTTCTTGTGGCTTATTCAAGCAGCAACCGCTGTAATACATTGAGATAACTCGTCACTCCAGGCGCTTGAGTCTTCCACAAAACGCCCCAGAACAGCAGTAACAACCACTCGAATGTTGCCTCGCGGTTAAAGACGGGACGCAACTCAAGCAGGATTTGCTCAATCCGTTGATAGAGTCTCATAATGGACTTGGCTGATTGTAGTTATTCAGCCAGTTTCCGGCATTCCGCCCACTTTGCGGTTGGAATGTCCTTTTTTATTCTTTAGCGTCTATCGCGACAAGAACTTCGCACTGTCCAGCTGAATGAGCTAATGACCAGAACTCCTTTTTGATGTCTCATGAGCTTATCTCAATCGCTCTCGATCGCCCCGCAGCCCCTTGGCTCCACTGGCTAGAGCAATGCCCTAGCACCAACACTTGGGCGATCGCTCGTTTCTCTACTCTTCAGCATGGCGATGTCGTGTTTACGCGCCAGCAAACTGCCGGACGCGGACAGCAGGGGCGTACATGGCAATCGCCCCCTGGAGTGCTAACGGCTAGCGTTGTGCTGTCCATTCCGACGGAGCATCTGCCGGGACTAAGTTTGGCTGCCGGATTGGCGGTGATTTATGCGATCGAAGATCTTACTGACCTCCAAGAAACCCTGCGTCTGAAGTGGCCAAACGACGTGATGTTACAGGAACGCAAGTTAGCCGGAATTTTATGTGAAAGCGTCGCAAATCACCGCAATAGTCAAGTCGCTGTGGGCATCGGACTCAATCGCTGTGCAGACTTCGCCCCATCTTGTTTGGAAGATAGCCTCATCCAGAAAGTGATTAGCCTCCATCAGGTTAGCGCAATCGTTCCCGATGAGATCGCGCTGCTGGAACGGCTGCGTCACTATCTTCTGGAAACAGCAGGACTCTGGCGATCGTCTGCTCCTAACTCTTGCCTGATGGCACTACTACCTGCCCTACGTCAGCGAGACTTTTTATGCAGTAAGCTCATTACTATTGAGTTGCTTGGAGAACAGATCACGGGCAAGGCGATGGGAATGAGCGATCGCGGTGAATTGCTGCTGCGGCTTGCAGATGGCAGCTTACGCGCCTTCACTTCAGGACATGTACTTTGGCAAAACCTAGAGCCATCTCAACTTTAGATCAGCAGCAAACGTTTGCCAGGGTTATAACAACCGCCAAGGCGGTTAGGACGGGGACATTTAGGGTGGGGCGCTTCGCACCCCACCCTAAATGTCCTCAGCAAACTGGCGACAGCTATAACTTAGAATTCAGGTGCCCAGATTTCTTCTAGCGGTAGCTCCCATCCAGGTAAAACATCTGGAACTGTGAGAATATCTTCTCCTTTGAGAAAGATGGCTTCCTGATTGTGACGGCGAATTTCTACCCACTTTTGCTGGGGATGAATCAGAATCCCTACGGTTGTTCCTTGCTCTAGGAAACTGTCTAGTTTCTCTCTAAGCTTGTCAAGTGAGTCCGTTGGGCTTTTGACCTCTACTGCAATATCTGGCGCAAGCGGGGCAAAGCTTTCTGGGCTGATGCGTAATCTTTCTGCTTTGACAAAGCTGACATCAGGCGATCGTGTGTCCTGATTGGGAAGGCTGAATCCTGCGCTAGATGCCGTCACTCGACCTAGCTTACGAGGCTTGACCCAGCTATAAATCTCTCCAACGAAATTGGCAGCAACTTCATCTGAGTTGTACCCTGACGGACTCATGACAATGATTTCTCCTTGAATTAACTCTAGGCGATGGTCAGGTATCTGAGTTTGTAGCTCTATTAGGTCTTTTGAGGTTAAAGATAGTCCAATCATTTTTGTAGACTCCTAAGATGACCTAATCAATTTGCTGCCTAATCAATTTGCTGATAGTGAGAGCAATCCTGACAAGAACCGCTGGGATTGACTGCACAGCGAATATAGCTCGATCGCGCATTAAATTTGCAGGTTAAATCGCCAATAATATAGCCGATGCCCTCGACGTAATGTTGATCGGGCGATCGGAGTGAATGCTGGAGAGAAGCCAGCCCCCTAGCTGCAAAAGAGTCGATCGCTAGCTGCAACCGCGCTTCTGCTCTAGCGCTAGTTTGTCGCGCAAACCACAGCGATAGCAGTGAGGGAGTCAAACCTAAGACAAGGATGAAAAACGTGATCATCACGGGATTCTCGACTGTCGATTAGCGTTGGCTTATTTTTAGAATGATGGGAACAGACCTGCTAGAGGCAAGCGAGTTGCTTGATCGGCTCACCCGTGAGGCTGAAGGGGCGAATGGTCGTGATTTTAACCGGGACAGTCTGACCCTTGAGCTGAGCAATATCCCCCTGAAAGAAGGTGAGGCGATTGCCTCTGGTTCGACCCATAACCTGAGTCGGATCTTTGAGATTTTGATCTTCTACCAAGACTTCCTCAATGCGACCCAGATAGCGCTGCGATCGCTCCCCTGCCTGCACAGACACCAAATGATTCAGGCGCTGAAGGCGATCGCTCTTCACTTCTTCACTCAGCTGATTATCCCAAAGGGCAGCCGGAGTGCCGGGACGCGGTGAATAGGCAGCGGTATTGATCAAGTCAAAGCCAATATCTTCTATCAGCTTCAGGGTATTTTCAAACTGAGCTTCAGTCTCGCCCGGAAAGCCAGCGATCGCATCGGCGCTAATGGACGCATCGGGCATATAGCGGCGAATCGTGTCAATAATCCGCAAATACTTCTCGCGAGTGTAGCCCCGCGACATCGCTTTTAGCACGTCATTGTCACCCGACTGAAACGGAATATGAAAATGCTCACAGACTTTAGGCAACTCTGCGCAAGCCCGAATCAGCCGTTCGGTGAAATAGCGAGGGTGACTGGTGGCAAATCGGAGGCGATCGATTCCCGGCACATCGTGGACATAGTACAGCAAGTCCGTCAAAGTATGCAGGTGACGACCATCCGCTGTTGACCCCGGTAAATCGCGTCCGTAGGCATCAATGTTTTGTCCCAGCAGCGTCACTTCTCTAAAGCCCTGCTGTCCTAGTCCTTCCATCTCGGCACGGATGGCTTCGGGTGTACGAGATTGTTCTACGCCTCGGACGTTAGGCACAACGCAATAGGTACAGCGCTCGTTGCAGCCGTAGATCACGTTGACCCAAGCCGTTACGGTGCTGTCTCGCCGAGGCTTAGTGATATCTTCAACAATCTGAATTGCCTCTTTAGCCACAACCTGATTGCCGCTAAAGACTTCCTCTAGCAGATCGCGCAGCCGATGAGCATGCTGTGGTCCCATGATCAGGTCAAGTTCGGGCACACGGCGCAGCAGCGTTTCACCTTCTTGTTGGGCGACACAACCCGCCACAATCAACGTTAGATTGGGCTGTTCGTGCTTTCGCTTAGCCTGTCTGCCCAGGTAAGAATAGACCTTTTGCTCGGCGCTGTCCCGAATGGTACAGGTGTTGTAAAGAATGACGTCTGCCTGATTGGGATCTTCTGACCACTGAAAGCCCATTTCTTCCAAAATTCCTCCCATGCGCTCAGAGTCGGCTTTATTCATCTGGCAGCCAAATGTGGTGATGTGATAGCGGCGAGGAGAGAGGGTCATGGATGGCTCAGGCTTAAAAAGATTAGGGTTAGAAGATACGATTCTTTCCGTAATTTATTATAGAAGTTATGGAAGGCTGATATAGAAGTTATAGAAGGCTGAATTGGCGGATCGTGCAGGGATTAAACCTTAATTGTCAGAAATCTGGGTAAAAAAAGCCCCCCAACTTTGCAGCCAGGAGGCACATCCCCTATCCGAAGGAACTAAGGTAGTGTGCCCGAATTTACTAAGGGGGGAACAGTGAAAGAGAGGAATAGCAGCACAATTCAGTAATTTACGACTTCGGGCATAGAGTAGATTTTCCTAGGGCTTGCTAATCTGTGCGAAGTACAGAGCCAGACAAATTTGGCAGGCAACTATGAACTCATCTACTGACCTGAGTACAGCTTCGGAAAATGCGATCGCTGGGGTCTTGTCTCCCACCATCCTTCGCTATTTTGAAACCCTCAATGCTGAAGCTTTTCAGCTCACTGCCCGCCTGTTTGCAGAAACAGGAAAGCTCTATCCTCCCTTTGAAGGGGCGATTGTGGGGCAAGAGGCAATCGCTGCTTACTTGGAGAAGGAAGCTAGAGGAATGAAGGTCTTGCCTCGTGAGGGGGTTCTCCAAACAGCCGAAGCCGGAACCACTGAGATCAAAGTCATGGGTAAAGTACAGACAGCACTCTTCAGCATCAATGTGTCTTGGCACTTTAAGCTGGATGCTCAGGCTAAAATCTTGACGGCTCAGGTCAAATTGCTGGCTGCCTTGGAAGAGCTGCTCAGCCTACAGAAATAGGACTCACAGAAATAAAATTTGCAGGGCTAGGCGTGAATCAAGCTTTGGCTTTAACGTTGAGCTTGCCGGGTCTGCGCCGTGCCATCCGCACTGAATAGGGTAACACTCCCACCAGTAGGGCAAACGCTTCATCCGGAATACGGGCGATCGTCTCCTGATCAAAATAGTTTTCAAACTGATTGAGAATCATTTGGGCACGCTGGAGCGGCACAGACTGGTCAGTAAACTGTTGAGTCAAACGAATCCATTGACGGCGAATTAGATAGGCATCATGCCGTTCTTCATGCGAGTTGGGCTGGATGATAGACAAATTGCCAACAGGAATTACCGCTTGGCAGTCCAAATCAAAAACTCCTCCTACGGCAGCTCCAGGCCCTGCAAACTCGGCATAGAAGGGTTTGTACAAGATTAATCCGTTGCGCCGACGGCTATTCACAACCCAGAGACGACCAGTTTGCAAGTACTTCAAAATCTGTGCAGCTTCCGCATCTTCAACGGTAGATGGGCAGTGAGTAGGCAAGGAATCAGGGGTCAAAGGGTCAGTGGGCAAGCATTCAGCAGTTTGAGGGTCGGCAGCAGGGCGATCAATCGAGGCTTCACTCTGGAGCTGGAGTTGGGGCGTATTCATCCGCTGAGGCATTACAGCCTCAGAAACCGTAGCCTCGGAAACTGTAGCCTCAGAGCCTGTAGTCTCAGAGCCTGTAGTCTCAGAAATAGCATCAGCAGGATGGGTGAAGGAAGTAACCGGATAATGCCACTGATTTTGACTAAGCATCTCAACCTAATTTGAGGGATTTCCTAGAGCACAGGGCGATCGATTACAGGAGTTCGAGAAGGCTGTAGGCACGTCTGAAAACTTGGGCAACTTATCTAAGAGGCTTTTACTTCAGGCAACATAGCTGCTTTTAA